>ERZ808054.487-NODE-487-length-36906-cov-8.640555_pt1 | contig 36906 bp, 29 predicted proteins | sample MGYA00380201_ERZ808054 | MGnify/ENA primary metagenome ERZ808054 (study PRJEB31490, sample SAMN06133419) | mouse gut metagenome | isolation source: Z5_2 | host: mice | place: China: Chengdu | collected 2015-05 ...
TGATAGCGATGGCCACCGTGGTCTCACCGTTAAAGGGCACCCGGCCCGTCAACATCTCGAACAGGGTCACGCCCAGGGAATAGATGTCACTCTTTTCATCGCTGTAGCCGCCTCTGGCCTGCTCCGGGGACGTGTAGTGTACAGAGCCCATCACATTGGAAGTAATGGTGTTGCTGGTGGCAGCCTTGGCGATGCCGAAATCCGTCACTTTCACCTTGCCCTCCCGGGAAATAATGATATTCTGAGGCTTGATGTCCCGGTGTATGATATGGTTGTTGTGGGCGGCCTCGATGCCCATGCTCACCTGAATGGCGATGCTGACTGCCTCCTTATAGGACAGCCGGGCCTTCCGCTCAATATACTTTTTCAGCGTGATGCCTTCCACCAGTTCCATGACGATATAGTAAATGTCGTTTTCCGCCCCCACGTCATACACATTGACGATGTTGGGGTGCATGAGGCTGGCAGCCGCCTGAGCCTCAATCCGAAACTTTGACACAAAATTTTCATTCTCGCTGAATTCCTGTTTCAGCACCTTCACCGCCACATAGCGGTTCAGCTTATGACACTTGGCTTTATATACATCGGACATGCCGCCGGTACCGATCTTTTCCAGAACCTCATAGCGGTCGCCTATCATCATCCCAATTTTTACCATATTACCTCTCCGTTCCCACTTCTCTATACGGGTCAAAACTATGCCAGGGGCTCAATCAAAATAATGGCAATGTTATCCTTGCCGCCATGGGCATTGGCCGCCTCGATCAGCCTCTGGGCTTTCTGGGCCAACTCTCCCGGGCCGCTGAGAATCTCCCGAATCTCCTCGTCCTCCAGCATATTGGTCAGGCCGTCCGAACACAACAGTACGATATCTCCCGCCGTCAGTTCCACGGTAAAGAAATCCGCCTCTACGGTATCGTTGGCCCCTATGGCCCTGGTGATGATATTCTTGTCCGGATGGTTGCGGGCCGCAGCCCTGTCGATGCCTCCCATCCGCACCATTTCCTCCACCAGGGAATGGTCCCTGGTGATCTGCCGGATTCCGTCATTCACCACATAAAGCCTGCTGTCCCCCACATTAGCCACCTGTAATTGTCCCCCCAGGCAGGTGGCGGCCACCACAGTCGTACCCATGCCCTCCAGGCTTACATCCTCGCTGGCCCGCCTGCGGATCTGGGTATTGGCCGTCTCTATGGCTTTCTGCAGAATCGACACAGGGTCTTTTTCCAGGGTTCTCTCAATATGGTTGCAGATGGTCTCCACCGTATATTTTGACGCGTATTCCCCGGCCTTATGCCCTCCCATGCCGTCTGCCACAATGAACAGATTGGGCAGGTTTCCAATGGCCCGCTCCGAACTGAATACATAGTCCTGATTCTGTCTTCTCTTCCTGCCGATATCGGTGATTGAAAACGTCTTTAGCACGTCTGATCCTCCTGCATGTAGGAACGTCTGAGCTGCCCGCAGGCGCCGTCGATGTCCCTCCCCATTTCCCTTCTTATAGTAACATTAATTCCATTTTTTTCAAGCATATTTTTAAATGCCTGTATCCGTCCCGCTTCCGACTGCACATATTCCCGCTCTTTGATGGGGTTCACCGGGATCAGGTTCACATGACAGCGCAGCGGCCCCGCCAGAGCGGCAAGCAGCCGGGCATCCTCCCGGGTGTCATTGACGCCCCCCACCAGACTGTACTCAAAGGTGATGCGCCTGCCCGTCTGTTCAAAATACTCCCTGCAGGCCTCCATCAGTTCCCCGATGCCGTACCGATTGGCCACAGGCATCAGACTCCTGCGCTTTTCGTCTGTGGCGGCGTGCAGGGAGAGGGCCAGGGTGATCTGCAGCTTCTCCCGGGCCAGCTTCCGCATCTGGGGCACCAGGCCGCAGGTGGACACCGTGATATTTCTGGCGCTGATGTGCAGGCCCTTCTCATCCGTCAGCAACTCCAGGAACCGTACCAGACTGTCATAATTGTCCAAAGGTTCCCCCGTGCCCATGACTACCACATTGGACACCCGCTCCCCGGTGAGCAGGCTGATGGCATAGACCTGATCCAGCATCTCCCCCGGCAGCAGGTTCCGCACCAGTCCTCCCAGGGTGGAAGCACAGAAGCGGCAGCCCATACGGCAGCCCACCTGGGAGGAGATGCACACGCTGTTGCCATGCTTATAACGCATCCACACACTCTCCACCACATGGCCGTCTTCCAGGGCAAAAAGGAATTTTTTGGTACCGTCTATCCGGGACTCCTGCACCTGCACCCGGCGCAGAGTGGTACAGGCATATTGTTCCGCCAGCTTCTCCCGCAGCCCTTTGGGAAGATTGGTCATATCCTCATACGACCGGGCCAGCTTTTGGTGCAGCCACTGATAGAGCTGCTTTGCCCGGAAAGGCTTTTCCCCCAGGGCCGCCAGTTCCCGTTCCAGCTCCGTGAGAGCCAGAGATTTTATATCTGTTTTTCCGTTCTGATTCTCCCACGCCATACTTTCCTCTTTCCCAGAATCCGTGAGTCTCCCTCCGGCTTATATGTTATATGCTCGTAGACCCTTGATGTCATTTATCGTCTTCCAGCCGTCTGAACCTGGCATAAAAAAAACCGTCCATATGGGCCTGCCGCGGCAGCAGTTGTTGGCTTTCCTCCAGGACAAAGGGAAAATTCTCGCAGATCCAGTCACAATTCTCCTGATTTTCCCGCCTGTTTATGGTACAGGTGCTGTACATCAACACGCCTCCCGGCTTTACATACCGCCAGCTTCCCTGGATGATCCGGCGCTGCAGTTTTATCAGTTCCTCCAGACTATCCGGTGTCACATGGTATTTAATATCCCTTTTTTTGCCCAGAACACCCAGGCCGGAACAGGGCACGTCCATAAAAACCGCATCCGCGCTGCCCGCCTTGTCCGGATCCTCCCGGCAGGCGTCCCACAGTTCCAATTCCAGCTTTTCTTCCATTCCAAGACGGCAGGCGTTTTCCCGGATTCTGTCCAGCTTGTGCTCCGAAACGTCCCGGGCCAGTACATGGGAGACTTTCTCCGCCGCCAGCAGGGCTTTTCCGCCGGGAGCGGCGCACACATCCATGACCCGGTCTCCCTCTTTCAGCCCCGCCGCCTCCACGCAGCGCATGGAACTGACGTCCTGCACCATAAACGCGCCCTCCTCATAGCCCTCCAGCGCCGTCACTCCCAGAACCCCTTCCAGGTAATAAGCATAGTCCAAATACTCCGACCGGGTCACCTGTACCCCTCTTTGCTGCCATTTGAGAAGATAGTCCCGGCGCTGCTCCTCCGTCACTCCCCGGGTGAAGCGGATGGTCACCGGATGGACTGTCAACAGCTGCTCCAGCAGTTCCCGGGTCTGTTCCCGTCCATATTCCGCCAGCCACATTTCCACAATCCACTGAGGCATGGAATACCTCACGGACAGATAGAGAAGAGGCTCCGCCTCCGGATCCGGCAGAGGAAGGCTGTCCTTCCGGGAAGCTATTTTCCGCAGCACCCCGTTCACAAAACCTTTCAGGTTCGTAAATTTCCGTTTGCCGGCCAGTTTTACCGCCTCGTTGCAGGCAGCACTGTGGGGCACGCCGTCCATATACAGAATCTGGTACACTCCCATGCGCAGAAGGCAGCGAATCAGGGGCTTCATCCCGGACACCGGCACGCTGGAAAATTGGTCCAGCAGATAGTCCAACTCTATCCTGCGCTCCACACAGCCCTCGGCCAGCCGCTTGATAAAGCGCTTGTCCTGACTGTCCAGATAATCATATTTATCCAGCGCCGCCTTTACGGCCTGATTGGAATAAACCCTGCTGCGCTCCATCTCCAGCAGGGTATCCAGCACGATCTCCCTTATGTTATCAGCCATAGCCCTCTTCCTTTTGCCGTTCAACTCTCAATCGTCCCTGCGGCGTCCGCCGCCGAAAAGCAGGATCAAACGCAGAAGCTGCAGTACCGCCGCCAGCGTGCCCGCCACATAGGTCATGGCGGCGGCGCCGAGCACCTTCCGGCAGCCCCTGTTCTCCTGGGCCGTTACGATGCCATAATGCTCCAGCCGTTCCAGAGCCCTGCCGGAGGCGTTGAATTCCACCGGCAAAGTTGCCAGCTGGAACACCACGGTGAGGGCAAAGGCGATGATCCCAAGCTGGATCAGCAACTGATTCCAACTCAGCACCACTCCCAGAAGGATCAGGGGCATGCTGGCATTGCTGCCGATGTTCACCACGGGCACCAGCGCCGACCGAATCCGAATGGGGGTATATCCCTGGGCATGCTGTATGGCATGGCCGCACTCATGGGCGGCCACGCCCATGGCCGTAATACTCCTGCCGCTGTAATTCTGATGGGAAAGGCGCACCACATTGGACTGCGGATCAAAGTGATCCCCGCCGTTGCTGCCCAGATCCTCCACCTGCACCTGGTACAATCCCTCATTGTCCAGTATGCGTCTGGCACATTCCGCCCCGGTGATGCCCTTGCTGTTGTGCACCTGATGGTACTTCCTCATGGCGGAGTTCACCATGGCGCTGGCCCCCAGACTGATCAGAAGCCCTATAATCACCAAAATATAAGTTGGATCCCAATAAAACATAACAAACCTCCTATTAGAGTTCCGCATTCCCCCTTCAACCACACGAGACTGTTGATCCATATCAGGCCGCCTGCAGCGTCCTGACATGGATCAGTGCGCTTTACGGGGAAATGCTGTTCAGAGTTCAGCGTTCCGCGTCTCCCAATTTCTCTCCCGGAGTCAGGTGTATGCCCAGCAGGAAATCATGGGCACTCATGCGCTTCTTGCCCTCTAACTGCAGCTCCTGTATCCGGAGAAGTCCCCTGCCGGCTGCCACCGTAAAATCCTGTCTGCCTACGGCGGCAACGGTCCCCGGCTCCAGGGTGGTCTCTTCTTCCAGCGCGGCGGCATCCCATATTTTCAGCTGCTTCCCCTGATAGGAAGTATAAGCGCTGGGCCAGGGATTCATACCATGTACAAGCCTCTCAATGGAGCGGGCATCCCCGGAAAAGTCGATGCGTCCCATCTCCTTGGTGATCAGGGGAGCATAACTGCTCTCCCCCTCCTCCTGCTTTCTGGGCGCCAGGCGTCCCTGTTCCAGCAATGCCAGCGTCTCCACAATGGCCTGGCCCCCCAGGGGCGCCAGCTTCTCAAACAGGGTCTGGCTGGTATCCTCCCTGTGAATGGGAAGTTCCACCTGATAGAGGATATCCCCGGTGTCCACCCCCGCGTCCATCTGCTGGATGGTGATGCCCGTCCGCTCCTCCCCGTTCAGAATCACATGCTGAATAGGGGATGCCCCCCGGTACCGGGGCAGCAGAGAGGCGTGGATGTTCAGACAGCCATGGGCCGGCATATCCAATATCTCCTGGGAGAGGATTTGACCGAAGGCCACCACCACAAACACATCCGCCTCATAGGTTTTCAGTTCCGCCACCGCCTCCGGGCGCTTGATCCGCTGGGGCTGGAACACGGGGATCCCATGCGCCAGCGCACACTCCTTCACCGGGGAGTATTGCAGGCTGCCGCTGCGTCCCTTAGCTTTATCCGGCTGCGTCACCACTGCCGTGATCTCATGTCCCGCCCGGATCAGCGCTTCCAGCGCCTCCACGGAGAAATCGGGAGTTCCCATAAAAACAATCTTCATTTATTCCTCCTCATCCTCCGGCACGGGCTTTAAATCCGTCAGTTCTCCTTCCACCTTCTCCACATACAGGTGTCCGTCCAGATGATCCAGTTCATGGCAGATGGCTCTGGCCAGCAGTTCGGTCCCTTCCAGTTCAAAGGGTTTCATATCCGCGTCCAGAGCAGCCACCTTCACATAATTGGGCCTGGTGACGATCCCTGACTTCCCCGGCACGCTCAGACATCCCTCGGAACCGGTCTGCTCCCCGCCGGTCTCCAGGATGCGGGGATTGATCAGCACATAGGGATCCTCCCCCGTCACGTCAATGACCACGATGCGTTTGAGTACACCCACCTGACAGGCCGCCAGCCCCACACCGTTGGCCTCATACAGAGTGTCCAGCATATCCTCAATCAGATATCTGGTACGGTCTGTCATCTCCGTCACTTCCTTACATTTTTTTGTGAGAATATCCTCTCCGATCTCCCGTATATTACGAATTGCCATATCTTTCTCCTTTCATGCCCGGGCCTGTAACCGACGTTCGCAAAACCGCCTCCGGCAGGCACACAGCCGGATATTCTCCGGCGGAATTGCAAAAAACGGCTTTCGTCATTGCCTGCCAGGCCGATAAGTATTGGAAAATCCCGTTTAAAAGAATCATAATTATTATATTATCTCAAAAAATGGGATATTTTTCAAGTGCCTATAATGTATTCATGGGATCAAAGTCAAATTGGAGGCTGACCGCCTGCCTGCTGCGCCGGGTCTGCATCCATTCCCCCATCCGCTTCTCCAGGCCGTCTTTTACCTGGATCAGTCGGCGGTAGCTGTGATCTTTCACATAAAATACAAAGCGGAAGATGTCATTGACTTTGCCCACCCCTGCCGGGGCAGGGCCCACAATCATCATCCGCCGGGCCAGAGGCTGAGACTGGTCCACATAGGTCCCGGCCAGTTCCGCCAGCCCCAGAGCCAGCCTGCTGCCCTCCTCCTCCCATGCCGCATAGATCTGCACCGCCAGCATATGAGCTACCGGAGGATAGCCCATCAGTTCCCGGAACAGTATTTCCTCCCGGTAAAAGCCGTCATAGTCCTGGGCCGCCGCATGGGTGACGGCATAATGCTCCGGCTGATAGGTCTGGATCACCACTTCACCGGGCTCGCTGCCCCGGCCCGCCCTGCCTGCTGCCTGGGTCAGCAGTTGGAATGTCCTCTCTCCGGCCCGATAGTCTCCCACGGACAGGGACAGATCCGCCGCCAGCACCCCCACCAGCGTCACATTGGGAAAATCATGCCCCTTGACGATCATCTGGGTACCCACCAGCACATCCGCCTCCCCTGCGGCGAACGCGGCCAGAATCTGCCCGTGGCTGTCTTTGGTCCTGGTGGTGTCCGCATCCATCCGCAGCACCCGCATATTCGGAAACATGGCTTTCAGTCTTTCCTCGATCTGCTGGGTCCCGGCCCGGAAGCCGGAGATATACCCGGAGCCGCATTTCGGACACGCCGTGACATCCGGGGTCTCATAGCCGCAGTAATGACATACCAGCCTTCCTCCCCTGTGCTGGGACAGAGACACATCGCAATGAGGACATTTCATCACATGACCGCAGGCCCGGCAGGAGACAAATCCCGCAAAACCCCGTCGGTTAATAAACAGCATGCCCTGCTGGCCTTTTTTTAGCCGGTCCTCCAGAAGTTCCTGCAATTTCCTGCTGAAAATGGATCGGTTGCCCTGTTTCAATTCCTCCCGCAGATCCACCGTGTACACCCGGGGCAGACTGCCCCCCGTGAGCCTGCGTGTCAGAAAAAGCGGCCTGTACTGCCCTTCCCGGGCCCGGTAGGCCGCCTCCATGGAGGGAGTCGCCGAGCCCAGCACCACGCTGGCCCCATGGAGGGACGCCAGATAGACAGCCGTCTCCCGGGCATGATACTTGGGTGTACTCTCGCTCTTGTAGCTGGCTTCATGCTCCTCGTCCATCAGGATCAGTCCCACTTTGGGAAACGGCACAAACAGGGCGGAACGGGGGCCGATGATCACATCAATCTCCCCGCATTTCGCCCGCTCGCACTGATCATATTTTTCTCCTGCAGACAGAGTGGAATTCAGCACGCTGACCCGGTCGCCGAAGCATCTGTAAAACCGCATCAGCGTCTGATAGGTCAGGGCGATCTCCGGGATCAGCACAATCACCTGTCTGCCCCGTTCCACCATCTCCTGCGCCAGACGGATATAGACTTCCGTCTTGCCGCTGCCGGTGATGCCCTGCAGCAGATAGGTGCCCGGATCACCGCCGTCGTAGTCCTCCATGACCCGTTTCACCGCTGCCTGCTGCTCCCCGCTCAGTGCCTTGGCCGCCTCTTCCCGCCCCTGCTGCTTCACCGGGTTGCGAAAGGACTGCAGAACCTCCACCCGGACAGCCCCCAGCCCCTCCAGCCCCCGGATTACCGCAGGTGATACCATCAGCTTTCCTGTGGCCAGTTCGTAAGGGAGTTCCCCTTCCTGCAGCAGTTCCTGCAAGAGCCTGGCCCTGGCGGTCTGTTTTTTTCGCCGGCACTCCCCCAGCAGGGAGATGCCTTCCTCCCGGGTGACGGCCAGACACAGCTTTCTGCGCTCTGCCTTTTTCACGGTATGTTTGGCCGGCAGCACGGTTTTCAGCGCCTGAATCATGGTGCCCCCATAAGCCAGGCGAATCCACCGGGCCAGCCGAATCTGACAGTCCTCCACTCCCACGCCGTCCCGGGCCAGGCTGTGAACTTCCTTGATCCTTTGGGGATCAAAGGAGCATTTTTCCGTGATATCCGTCACATAGCCCCTGCGCAGGGTATTGCCCTTGCCGAAGGGCACCGTCACGCACATCCCCACCTCCAGCCCTTCCAGCATATCCTCGGGAATCCGATACTGGAAGGGGCGGTCCACCTTTTCGTGAGAGATATCTATAATCACATCCGCGTATTTTGTCAAAATCTTTTCCTCTATCTCCTGTTCTCACCGGCGCCTTCCGGGAAAACTGAAACTTCCTCAGTTCCGAGAGTCCTCCTCCAGGATTTCCCGGATCAGGACTCTCTCGTCCATGGGGTATTTCACCCCCCGGATCTCCTGGTAGTCCTCATGCCCTTTCCCGGCCAGTATGATGATGTCTCCCTCCTGCCCGTGGGTAATGGCGTAGCGAATGGCTTCCTTACGGTCGCAGATTTCAACATAAGTTCCCTCTGTCCTGGCCATGCCGGTCTTGATATCGTCAATGATGGCCTGGGGTTCCTCGAACCGGGGATTGTCGGAGGTGATGATGGTCAGGTCCGCCAGCCTGCCGCTGATCTCCCCCATCTCATAGCGCCGCTGCGGGGAACGGTTGCCGCCGCAGCCGAACAGGCACACCAGCCGGTTAGGTTCATATTCCCGCAGAGTGACCAGCAGACTCTCCAGCGCCATGGCATTGTGGGCATAGTCAATCAGCAGCGTAAAAGGCCCGGGCACCTTCACCCGCTCGATGCGTCCCTTGACCCGCACCGCCAGCAGCGCTCTCTTAATATCGTCCTCCCGCACGTTAAAATGCCTGCAGATGGCAATGGCCGTCAGCGCGTTATAGACGCTGAAACGCCCGGGCGCAGGCACCTCCACATCAAAATCCATCAGCCCTTCCACCCGGAATGCCACTCCCAGTTCCCCGGGCTTTCGAACCAGCCGCACCTGTCCGGCCCGCAGGTCATTGCCCTCTCCGATGCCGTACCGCTCCACCTGGCAGCTATGGCCTTCCAATACCGCATCCACATGGGAGTCGTCCCCATTGACAATGCCCACCCTGCACTGTTTGAACAGCAGGCCCTTACAGCGCTGATATTCCTCGAAGCTGGCATGTTCGTTGGGGCCGATATGGTCCGGTTCCAGATTGGTAAAAATGCCCAGGTCAAACACAAAACCCTGGGTGCGGTGAAGCATCAGCCCCTGGGAGGACACTTCCATGACCACCGCGTCCATGCCCGCTTCCACCATCCGGGCAAAGTATTCCTGCAGCGCATAGGATTCCGGGGTGGTATTGCCCGCATGGATGCGCTCTCTGCCGATAATCACCTCAATGGTTCCCACCAGTCCCACCTTGTAACCCGCGTTTTCCAATATGGATTTCACCATGTAGGTGGTGGTAGTCTTCCCCTTGGTGCCGGTGACGCCGATCACCCGCAGTTTCTCCGCCGGATCGCCAAAGTAAGCCGCGGAGATAAACGCCAGGGCATACCGGGTATCGGGAACCCGGATCACCGTCACATCCTTCCCGGCCGCCTCCGGCACCTCCCGGGACACCACCAATGCCCGGGCCCCCTTCTCCACGGCTTCCGCCGCAAAATCATGTCCGTCAAAATTGGCTCCTCTGATGCAGATAAACAGGCAGCCCTCCGCTATTTTCCGGGAATCATACACCACCTGGCCGATCTCCAGGTCCGTGCTGCCCTGTATGCATTCGTACTCCAGCTTGCACAACAAATCTGTCAGTTTCATGACATATCTCCTTCCCTCCCCGCCGGGAGTCCATCTACCTATTACTATAAATGACCGCCCCCCATATGTAAATGATTTTTTTATCCCCATGGCAAAAGCCTCGGTATCGCTACCGAGGCTTCCGCTATTTCTTATGAGGGGGGAGATAGTGAGTTCATCAACTATCTGTAATCTACTATACCCATGAAATATGTCTAAAGTGTGTCCAATTCATTAGAAAAAAATAAAATGAACCTAAACAAAATAGAAACTGCATAAACGGGCCGCCCACACAGCAAAAGCCCCGGTATCGCTGCCGGGGCTTCCGCTATTTCTTATGAGGGGGGGAGATAGTGAGTTCATCAACTATCTGCTATATACTATACCCATGAAATGTGTCCAAAATGTGACTAATTCATAAGAAAAAAATTAAATGAAGCTAAACAAAATAGAAATTTTGGATGGTGAACTGCAATTCCTCCCGGCCCCGGTAACGGTTAATTCCCAGTTGATAGGCGATTCCCATCTCATAACCCCCGCCTGCGGCGAAAAGCCTCTCCGCGCTTCCCGGACCATGCCTTTCCTCCAGGCTGCGACAAAAAGCCTCCAGATCCCCAAAAAACAGCAGTTCCCGGCAAACGCCCTCCGCCTCCACCGTAAACCTGGCAAAATTCTGCTTTGCCCCGATGCGTCTGCCCCTTTTGAGAATTACTCCCTTCTGGGCAAAAAGGGGTCTGGGATTCCCTGCGCCGTAGGGCTCCAGTTTTTCCAATTCTCTTGCCAATTCCATATTGGCAAAGGAAAGGGGCATGGGCACGTCGATATGTACTCTCGGCACAAAGTCCTCCGGGGTCAGGCCGCAGCCGGCATTCAGGGCCTGCCGCAGAGGTTCCACATCCTCCTCCTTCATGGACAGTCCCGCCGCCATCCTGTGGCCTCCATACTTGGTAAAATACTGCTTTACCCGGCTCATGGCGTCATACATATGGTAAGTCTCTATGGAACGTCCGGAACCCTTGACCCCCTCCTCTCCCCTGGTCAGCACAAAGACCGGGTGATGATACCGCTCCCTGATCCGTCCGGCAATGATGCCCGCCAGGCTTTCATGCACCTGGGGCAGGTAGAGTACCATCACGGGATCAGGCAGGCCACCCGCCGCTTCCAATTGTTCCACTGCCTGTTCCACCCCCTGGAGCGTCATATTTTTCCGGCTGTCATTCAGGTCTTTCAATTCCCTGGCGGCGGTCATGGCCTCTGTCCTGTCCCGGCTCTCCAACAATTCCAGGGCGCGCCGGGCCGTATCCAGCCGCCCGGTGGCATTGAGGCAGGGCCCCAGAACAAACCCCAGATGATAGGCCGACACCGCCGCAGGGTCCAGACCGTTTACCTCCAGCAGGGCCCGGAGGCCCGGATTTTCACAGGTGCCAAAGCGGCGCAGCCCCTCCCGCACCAAAATCCGATTTTCATCTTTAAGTTCCATCACATCACACACCGTGGCCAGGGCAGCAAAGGGCAGCAACTCCTCTTTCAAGGCTTCCAGCCCCTGAAAAGCCATGCGTTCTCCCAGAGCCGAAACCAGCTTGTAAGCCACCACCGCGCCGCAGATTCCCTGCCAGGGATAACCGCAGCCCTCCTGCTTGGGATCGATCACCGCCTCCGCCGGGGGCAGCTGCTGGATTCTGCGGCCCTCTTCTTCCACATAGGGCACTTCGTGATGGTCCGTCACCACCACCTGCATCCCCAGTTCCCGGGCCCGGGCAATCTGAGGCTGGGCCGCAATGCCGTTGTCGCAGGTGACAATCAGACCCACCCCATCGGCATGGGCTTCCTCAATCAGAGCGTCATTCAGCCCGTACCCGTCCCGGATCCGGTGAGGAATGGCGGTATCTACCCTCCCCCCCATGTCCCGCAGAGCCCTGGTAAGGATATAGGAGGAACATATGCCGTCCACATCATAATCCCCGATCACCCGGATTTTCACATTGCCGGCCATATTGTTCCGAAGCAGGCCCACCGCTTCCTCCATGCCTTTCAGCAGCCAGGGGCTGTAACAATCCGCCAAGGTGCCTCCCAGGAACTTCCCCACCTCTTCCGGCTCCGTAATATCCCTGTTCCGAATAATCCGGGCCAACACCGGGCTGATGCCGAACTGCCTTGCCCAACTCTCAAAATCCGCCTTTTTGGCAGCTACCATCCACTTTTCCATCCCGTCTTCTTTCCTCCGCTCCTTTTCCATGGAAAAGAGTTTATCTCACCAGTATCTTGAAAAATCTGTTCTTTCCCATTTTCAGCGTATGTTCCGTCCCGACTGGAAGTGCCAGCGCCTTTACGTCCGTCACCTTCTCTCCGTCCACCTGCGCGCCTCCCTGCTGAAAGATCCGCCGGGCCTCACTCTTGGTCTTGTAAAAGCCCCCGCCGGCCAGAAGATTGAGAATCTGCTCCCCCTGGACAGGATCGGAACCTCCGTCAATCTCCAGGGACGGCACATCTTCCGGCATCTGGTTTTTCTGATATACCATTCTAAAGTGCTCCTGCGCCTGAACCGCCGCCTCTTTTCCGGCGTAGAGCCCGGTGATTTCCAGGGCCAGCATCATCTTCACATCTCTCGGATTCACCCCGTCCTCCAACATTTTCTGCAGCTTCGCCACTTCGTCCGGGTGCACATCCGTGCAGAGATTATAGTACTTGAGAATCAGGGAATCCGGAATCTTCATGATCTTTTCATAGATCACCGCGGCGGGCTCACTGATCCCCACATAATTTCCCAGACTCTTACTCATCTTTTCCACGCCGTCGATTCCTTCCAGAAGAGGCATAAAAAGCGTCAACTGAGGCGTCTGTCCATAATCCCTCTGAATATTTCTGCCCATCAGGATATTAAAGGTCTGATCGGTCCCGCCCAGTTCGATGTCCGCCTCAATGGCCACGGAGTCATAGGCCTGCATCAGCGGATAGAAAAATTCGTGCACCGACAGGGGCAGATGATTGGTGTAACGTTTGTTAAAATCATCTCTCTCCAGCATACGGGCCACGGTGCATTTCGCGGCCAGTTCAATCACATCCCCGAAGTTCATTTTGCTCAGCCATTCGCTGTTGAAATGCACTTCCGTGCGGTCACGGTCAATAATTTTAAAAATCTGTTCCATATAGGTTTCGGCGTTGCGCTCCACATCTTCCCGGGACAGTTGTTTCCGGGTCTTGGATTTGCCGGTGGGATCACCGATCATCCCCGTGTAATCCCCGATGATGATCACCGCCTTATGGCCCAGATCCTGCAGCTGACGGATCTTACGCAGCACCACGGAATGGCCGATATGGATATCCGGCGCGGAGGGATCCAGCCCCAGCTTAACCCGGAGCGGCCGCCCCTCTCTCCCGGCCTCCGCCAGCTTCCGGCGGATCTCCGGCGTGGCCGTACTCTGAGCCACGCCTTTTAGCATAATCGCAATCTGGTTCTCTATTTCCTTTTCCTCTTCCGTCATAAGGCCGAAGCGTATTTCATCGTTCTCCCGGTTGATAACGCCAAATTGCGCCTCCACAGAAAAGAATTCCCGAATTCGGGATACCAGTTCGGCACAGGCCGCTTCCACCTGTTCCCTGTTGTCATAAAATCCGTCTATCGGGAAAAGGAAATTTTTCGCGGTTTCCGCAACCCGGCCTGCCCGCATTTGCCGCCAGATCCAGCGCCTGGTTCTCACAAGATGGCCGGAGACATACACCGGTTCCCCGGGCTTCAGTTCATCCCCCTGCAGATGGTTCTCCTCTATGCCGCAGTCCTCCTCCCCGGCAAGGCGAATCCACAGATCCTCCTGCAGAGTGTCCAGATCGTGTACTCCCACGGGAAGTCTGTACTTTATGGAAATATAATTGCCAAGATCCACCACCGGACTTACCGCCGGGAATTCCCCCTTCTTGGAAATCCTGGTGAGGATGGATTCAATGGAGCAGGGGTATTTGGAAGGATTGACGCCAAGTTCCTTCATAGCGCAGCGATACAACTGCAGATTTTCGTCCTCTTTCAGGTTTTTTCCGCTTAACGCCCCTGCAGCCGCTTCCACCTCTCCTCGAAGCAGCTGCCCGATTTTCTCATTGGGGGATTGATTGTCCAGCCCCATGGCCGTAACCACTCCGATGTAAATCCCGCTCCTTAATTCCAGAATTTTCTTTTCAACTCTTAAAAACATTTTTCGGCCCTCCTGTTTTGGTTCCCCATACGCAAAAAAAGCAAAATAAAAACCCGCCCTGTTCAAAAGGGCGAGTTTGTTCGCGTTACCACCTAATGTTTACGGACACCTCACGGTGTTCGTCTCATGCAGTATCCCATGCAAAGTGTAAAATACATGGCAAATACCTGGGCATATAACGGTGCCTCCCGGCATATCCTACTGTGATTTCAGTATGCGACTCCAAGATGTATTCGCAGTGCTGTTCTTCCGCGCCTCTCATCAACCGGCTGCTTTCTGTGGAGCATTCACACTGTTACTGATTCTTTTCTCTGTCTTTGTATATGCAGTTTTTGTGAATTCACTTCGGTTAATTATATATTCAGCCGCCGGTGTTTGTCAACTTTTTTCGGAAAATTTCCTCTGTCCTCCGGAGTCTGAGATTTCATGGGCGTCCTTTTTATAGTACTGAGCCTGGGCCTGCCACAGTTGACAGTACTTGCCCTCCCGCTCTGCCGCCAGCACATCGTGAGGGCCCTGCTGTATGAGCCGTCCATGATCAAACACGGCGATAGAGTCGCAAAACCGGCAGCTTGACAGCCTGTGGCTGATAAACACCGCGGTTTTGTTCTCCACCAGCGTATTGAAATTCTCATAGACAGCCGCCTCGGCGATGGGGTCCAGGGCCGCCGTGGGCTCGTCCAGCACCACAAACGGGGCATCCTTGTACAGCGCCCGGGCCAGAGCAATTTTCTGCATCTCGCCGCCGGAAAAATCAATTCCACCGGCGTCATACCCCCGCCCGACGGCCTGCCGGAGCAGGTCTTTCCCGTCCGCATCCCCCTCCGGGCTGCCAAATGCTCCTCTTGCCAAATCCGCATATCCCGCCTTGTGGCCCAATCCCACCCGGCGCAGACAGTCCCGCACCCGGTCCTCGTCGTAATGCAGGCTTACCGCCACATTCTCGCCCAGGGGAAAACCGAAAATGGAAAAGTCCTGAAACACCACGGAAAAGAGTGCCATATACTCCCGGTACCGATAACGGGTGATATCAATGCCGTTGAGCAGGATCTTTCCCTCCGTGGGATCGTACAGCCGACAGAGCAGCTTGATAAATGTGGTCTTGCCCGAACCGTTTTCCCCCACGATGGCCAGTTTTTCCCCGATTCGGAATTTCATGCTCACATGGCGCAGCGCCCAGCTTTCCGTATGGGGATATCGAAAGCTGACGTCCCTGAACTCGATCTCGTAGTCGATATCCTCCCGTTTTTCTACCGCCAGTGTTCCCCGGTACATGTCGTCAGAAAGATCCAGATATTCATAAAGTGATATCAGATAGGCATTGTTCTGCCGCAGCGCCCCGACCTGTCCGGCCATCCTCGAGACTGCCGAGATAAACCTTTTGACGGCGCCCTGATACAGGATAAAACTGCCGATTCCGAATACGCCGATAAACGCCTTAGCCGCCACAAAGAGAAACACTGCCATGTTCAGCACCGCTTCCACCAGAATGGACAGGGAATTATATCGGATGGTAATCTGCTCCAGTTCCCTGACCCACCCAAAGCGCCGCCTGCGTTTATAGGTCTCCTCCACCACAATCCGGTTCAGACCAAACACCACCATATCCGGCCCCCACAGGCAGCTGAACGCGGAATAATGTGTGTTATCCCGGGCCAGCCCGCCCAGGGCATTTCTCTGCCGGACGGCGCAGGCGGCGGATATCTTTATGGACAAAAACACATTGGCCAGAATCAGAACCAGGATCACCAGGGCCGAAGCCGGGGAATTTACAAAGCCAAACACAGCTTCATAACTGCCCGGAGCCGCTCCGGCAAACATGGATGCCGTCAAAGATGCCGAGACAAGCACCTCTACCAGATTCCCCATCAGATAACTGATCTGCCATTTGACCATCATCAACCCGGCACCTGTGGCGTTGGTACCCGCCCGGATCTCTGACCGCCGAAGCAATACATCCGGGTCCTCGAGATGCTCATACTTAAAGCCATTCTGCGCATCCGCCAGAAAGGCTTCATGCCGCTGAAAGGCATGTTCCTCACAAAGCGCTCTCCGGCTCTGCAGCAATTTCAGCGCCATGGAGAGCAGAAAGCCGCCGGTCACCGTGATGCCCGCCAGTAAAAGCAGTCGTCTGTAATCCCAGGCTCCCGCCAGTTCGTTCACCATCCGCGCAGACATATAGAGACCAAAATAGGGGATAAAAGCCTCGGCCACACAGCAAAGTGTCTGATAGAACCAGAAATGCGGCATCATTTTTCGAAGAATTCCCAGGGCCCGCCGAATCAGCCGCCATTCCTCCCGAAGCGGACGCTTATTTCCGTTATTCTCCCCCATGTTTCTCTGCCTCCTCCCTGTAATATCTGCTCTGCAGTTCAAATAAATCCCGGTATTTTCCGCCAGCCGCCATCAGTTCATCATGGGTTCCCGCCTCCGCAATCCCCGCGCCTTCCAGCAGAAAAATGCGGTCACAGAAACAGGTGGAGGCCAGGCGGTGGGAAATAAATACGGATGTGGCCCGGGCGGCGATTCCGTTATAGCTGCGGTACATTCTGTCCTCGGCAATGGGGTCCAGAGCCGCCGTGGGCTCATCCAGTATGATGCAGGGAGGATCCTTATAGAGCAGACGGGCCAGCAGAAGTTTCTGTGTCTCCCCGCCGGACAGTTCCGTGCCCTCCCTGTCCAGTTCCCGCCCCAGAGATGTATCCGCCCCCCGGGGCAGAGAGGCGATTTTTTCCGAAAGCCCTGCCTGCCTGATGCAGGAGTCCATCCGGTCCCGGTCAATCTCCTCCTCCGCCATGGTACAGGCAATATTCTGAGCCAGAGTGGCGGGCAATAAATTGAATCCCTGGGGCACAAATCCAAACAGCGAATACATCTCGTCGCGGTTGTATTCATATAAACTATGCCCGTCCAGAAGTATCTCCCCCTCGTCCGGCAGAAGCAGGCCGCACATCAGCCTTACCAGAGTGGTTTTCCCGGCTCCGTTCAAACCCACCAGGGCGATCTTTTCCCCTGCCTCAATACGGAAGGATATGTGGTCCAACACCTGTTTGTCACTCTCGGGATATTTGTAGGACACCTGTTTAAATTCTATGGAGAACGGCCCTCCGGGCAGAGGAATGCCCGGTCCCCGGTTGAGCCTGTCTTGAAACTCCATGGCCTCCCTGAAATCAGAGAGCTGCATGGCTCCCTCCGAGACCCGGTTCATCATTCCCAGAATATTGTTCATCACCCCGGACAGGGATGTGATCGCCGAGAAGTACAGCACAAATGAAGCTGCGTCCAGCTTCCCCGTCAGGGCTTCATGAATCAGAAAGAGGTATGCGGCCCCGTCACGGATCAGAATCACAAGAAAACTGACCGCCGCCGTAAGCCCGCTTCGATATTCCCGCTTTCTGCTCTCCTCCTCGCTTCGGCCAAACAGACAGACAAGGCGGTCCCGCAGAAAAGGCTTCATATCGTAAAGGCGTACATCCTTGGCAAAATGAAAATTCTGAGATATATAAGTGGTGGTATAATTGATTTTCTTTTCCAGATCGTTGCGGATATCTCTCTCTTCCCAGTTTTTCCGCCTCTCCCATTTCCCCATAAGAGCATTCAGCCCACATCCCAGGGCAAGCAAAAGCAGAACCGCCGGATGCAGCAGGGATGCCACTGCCCCAAACAGAAAAAATTTCAGCACCTGCGTAAGTATGTTTGCAAAGTCCATGGGAAAATGTACTCCCGCCCCGTAGTTGTTCTGGGTGCCCTGCTGTACCCGCTCCTCCGCTTTCCGTGCTTCGGGATTATAGTCGTGGTACCAGTCCCGTTCCCGCACATATTTGGTCCAGATATGTCCCAGATGCGCCAGGACACGGTTTTCGGAACTCTGGATTTTGGCGGCAATCACATTGTTGGTCAGGTCGAGCAAAAGCTGCACCAGCAGCAGGCCCAGAATGGTCTGCGCTGCCATCAGGAATTTCTCCGGTTCCGCGAGAGCCACTATCCCGGGGCTCCTGGATTGGGACAGCGCCCGGAGGATGGCCGGGGGCGTGCAGAGCGACAGGGCCGACAGGGCCAGGGAAATGGGCACCGTAAAGATTGCGGTGAACACCAGCCCCCGCTCAGTCCGCCACAGAATGCGGTAGATATAGGCCACACAGGAAAACATTCCATACTTCGGCCTGCGTTTCGGCTCCTTTTGTGTCTTTTGTCTCTCCATATGATTTGGGAATCCTCCTTGTGGGTTCTGTCCTGAAGGCAGGACCGGAATTACAGAGATAGTGTACACGAAATACATAAAAAAAGCGCATTTCGTGTACCAAAGGTCATTTCTGGTGAACGAAATGCAGCTTATGCACAGATCGGATCGCGCTTCACTGAATAGCATATTTGAATTTCCGTCAGCGCTGTTTCGCCAAGGGCCCCTGGTCGGTACTCCGGGATGAAATCTGTGGTCGTAAGGGAATCAAAATTTCCGCCGTAAATCCGCCGTCCTCACTGTCTGCCGAGAACAGACCGCCGTACTTTTTCACAAGGCTTTCCACCCGCGCCAGGCCCAGACCATGCCTTGTGCCTTTGGCGGAAAGGAATCGGTCCCTGTTCTTTTCCCGCTTTTTTCCGGCAGCGTTGGTGAATGCAAGATATAATTGCGTATTCTTCTGCCCGATATAAATGCGAATGAACCGTCCCTCCTCCGGGAGTCTCTTATTTTCCTCAATGGCATTGTCCAGCAGATTTCCGATAATCGCGCACAAATCCACGTCCGTGACCGGCGTCCCCTGGGGAATCCCGGCTTTGGCGTTGACCTTGATATGGCTCTGGGCAGCAATATTCATTTTTCCGTTTAAAATGGCGTCTACCATGACCCGCCCGGTCTTTACCGTGGTGTCCACCTGGGTCAGATCGTCATTTAACTGACGCAGGTAGTCACTTACCTCATCGTATTTACCCAGCGCCATACTGGCCTGCAGCGCCTGGATATGATTGTGATAATCATGTCTCCAACCCCGCATTTTTACGTACATGGATTCCACTTCATCGCAGTATTTCTGGAGGAGATCGCTTTGGTAAGCCTCAATTCGTCTGTCAATCCATTTTCTCAGCAGCATAAATACCTCTTAACGGCAATCGCTCAAAACAAATGTATCATTTCTTTACCGATTTTTTCCGCCATTCCACGGCTGATGGGTATTTCCTCGCCGTTTTTCAGTATCACCCCGCCCTTTTTGATCTGGGTGACATGACTCAGATTGACGCAAAAAGACCGCTGGCATTGGAAAAAATATTCGTCCAGTTCCTCCAGGATTCCGGCCAGGGATTTTTTCATTCGGTAAGTTTCTCCCGGAGTATGGATCAGCACATACTGCCTTTGGGCTTCGATGTAAAGAATCTGGGAGTGCGGCAGAAACACCGTTCTTCCGTCATAGGCAACTCGCAGCCGCCGGTCCGCTTTCGCAAGATTGGAGGCTGCTTTATCCAGCACAGCACACAGCTTCCCGGCAGAGACCGGCTTCATCAGATAATGCAGTGCCGACACCTCATATCCCTCTGCCATAAAATCAGGGTATCCGGTGATAAAAATGATCTGCACCAAACCGTCCCCCTGCCGAACTGTCTTCGCCAGATCCACGCCGTTCATTTTCTCCATCTCTATATCCAGCAGAAGGATATCAAAATCCGGTTCCTCCTCATATTGAAACAGAAAGGCTTCCGCAGAGGGAAATACGGAGATTCCAATGGCATGCCGGGCCTCCTCCGCCCAGCGGCCGATCAAAGCGGCAACATATTCCGCATCGGCAGAGTTGTCATCCACAACGGCTATTTTATAGTTCATACAATATTTCCTTTTTATCAGTCGCAATTATCTATTGCAGCTTCCCTAATCGAACTCCTTCTCAAAGCTGAGTACTTCGCCGGTAACCGCGTCCACATCACAGGCGTATTCTGTCCGTCCCACATGCCACTCGATCTCAAACTCGGCGCGCCCGTCGTCGTAATCATAAGAGACTTCCAGGAACTGCGCTTCCTCCTGGGCTACACCTGCATATTCCAGGGCGATTTCCTTCGCCTTGTCCCCGGTGATTTCTCCATCCCCCGCCGGGCTGTCACCGCCGGCTCCCTGGGGATGATGCTCCGCATCATGATCGAAGGAGAGGATCTTCCCGGTGAGCGCGTCAATGTCGTAGTCATACTCCGTCCGGGTGCTGTCCTGGTAAAATTCCACATCGTATTGCCAGATTCCATCCTCCAGTTCCAGTTTCGTATGAGCAAAGCCCACCTCTTCTTCTTTCAGACCGGCATGTTCCAGGGCCACACGCTTTGCCGCTTCCAGACCGATATACTGCCCTTCCCGGGCATCAGACTGAGTGGTTCCCGGCCCTGATTGGGCGGCTCCGGGCTCCGGCTGAGTGGTCCCAGGTTCTGACTGGATGGCTCCGGGCTCTGGCTGAGTAGCCCCAGGTTTTGACTGGGCGGCTCCGGGCTCCGGTTGAGTGGCCACGGCCTGAAGCGTTCCCTGGGGCACGCTCTCGAGATCATAATCACCGATCTCGCAGTTCATGGAAAGAATCTCCCCCGTAGCTGCGTTCACCCTGTAGTCATATGCCGCATCTGCACTGATAAATTCCAGATCATATGTGGAAGAACCGCTCTCTGAATCCAGATGAACCCGAACAAACCGCACCTCCTCCTCCGAAAGCCCCGCATTGCCCAGGGCAGCAGCCTTCGCCTCCGCCATCGTGATAGTGTCGGCAATCTGGCCCTCCTCATTTTCCCGGCCGCCCTCGGCCTCCGACTGCCCCGGCAAGTTCTGCCCGCCGGATTGTCCCGGCATATCTGCCTGACCTGCCGCTCCCGTCGGTTCCGATGAATTCTGCTGTTCCTGCCCCCCGGATATTGACCCGGGTGTCTTTCCACTACATCCCGCAAACAGAATCAGGCCGCCAACCAAAAAGATACTTCTGAAAATCATATGTTTTACCATTGTAGTTTTTCTCCTCCCATTCGTTTTCTTCCAATGCAATGTATTGCTGGTCTTATAGATTTTAGCACAAACACATTTGCATTTCTACTGGAAGTTTTTTTGTGGGGGAACTGCTATTCCTTTTTCAATCAAAAATTTAGGCTTGAAACAAAACAAGCCGCAGATCTCGGACCATTTCCGCGTCTGCAGCTTATCTATTCAAATTCCTATTCGATAATGAGGCTTACTTATCAGTGTCAGAACTCTTCCCTTCGTTCTTGATGCGGCAGTAATCAGCCCTCTCCACATCCAGAGTTATACAGGATTCCTTCTTCTTTTTGGATGTTGCTCAATAGGCATACCGCCTCCACATGTTCATCATTGTCCAAACCTATACTTAAATCATTTTCAATAATCGGTAGCTTAAACCGAATTGATTTAAGCCACTGACCACCCCTCATGGCTGTTATCCCATTTGTGCAACGGTCGTTGCACTTTTGCTGTTAATTTTGTTATTATTCTAATTCTTTTTCTATTTCTTCAATAGAAGGCAAACTGCTCTGGAACTCCTCTGGCAAAGACTGTGTGAGCTGATTCTGCCAATCTGCAACACCAATCGGGTTCTGATAACCAGATAAAGAATATTCCACTACAGTTTTATTCTTACCCTTAACCAATAAAAGTCCGATTGTAGGTTTATCATCAGGATGGCACAAAATATCATTTACTATATTCTGATACATATTTAACTGACTGATAAATCCCGGCTCAAAATCACAGGCTTTTAATTCTATCACGACATAGCAACGTAATTTCAAGTGATAAAACAAAAGATCTAAATAAAAATCCTGCCCTCCAACCTCTAAATGAACCTGCCGCCCAACAAATGCAAATCCCTGTCCTAATTCTAATAGAAAACTTTGAATATGTTCTGTTAGTTTCTGTTCTATTTCCACCTCACGTCTTGGCATATCGGTTCCCAAAAAGTCAAACAAATAAGGATCTTTAAATATCTGATTCGCCATATCAGAATCAAGCGGTGGCAGTGCCACAGGAAAATTGTTGACTGTTTTTCCAGTACGTTCCATTAATTTACTTTGTATCTGTAACTCAAGTATCGTTTTACTCCAGCCATTTTCTATTGTTTTACCAGCATACCATATACGTTCTTCCTGTGTTTTTAATTTATCCATCAATGCAATATTTGTCCGCCATGGTATTTGTGCAACGACCCGTTGCACTATTTCCTCATCCCCCCAACACTGGGCAAATTTGCGCATATATTTAATATTACGTGGAGAAAAGCCGGACATTTCTGGAAAAGCAATTTTCAGATCCTTTGACATACGGTCAATGACCTTTGCACCCCATCCCTCTTCCTCTTGTTTTATCAAAATAGCCCTGCCAATATTCCAGTAAAGGAAAATCATGCTTGCATTGGCATTCATTACAACTGAAACTCTCTTCTTCTGAATTTCTTTCTTAATTTCTTCTATAAATTGCAAATAACTATCACTCATTTCAAAAAGATTCGGAGCAACCGGAAAAATCACTCCCTCTTTATCTTTTCCCATTCGTTTGCGCTTATCCATAAAACACCTCCTATATTCCTATTTGCCAATTACCATATTTACCTTTTTCTTATTCTTACATCCACATTTGGCAAAGCATAAATTGTTTTAGGTGTATTCTTAGGCAAAGTCAGTATCGGCCACCAAAACTCCCTGCCTTTCCAGCCTTCAGCAACGCCATTTTGATGCAATAGTGTTAAAGTCGGCATATCTATAGAAATATCTCTGGCTAGCTTTCGTTCGTCCTGTCCATTATCTGGAGAGTCTAAATAACGCATACCATCCTTATATTTCGATACATTACGATTTCTCCTTACAATTAAATAGCATTTTTCCGACTGTTTTGAAACATACCTTAATATAGAAATCATTTTATCGTATTCTACAAATCTCTCTGTATTTTCATCTGGAACCAGGCAACTATATACTTTTTCAATTAGCTCTTCTGCCTTAACAATTTCAATGATTACTTCTCTCTTTTGTTCTCTCGGCATAATACTATCTATTATCAAATTAACATCCCTCACTACTTTATTCGAAATCGCTTTTGCTTTCGGCAAAAAGCCAATAGGTAAAATACGAGATGAAGGCTTTAAATAAACCACATTTGAAACTGAAATCTTGCTTGGTGAACATGGCACTATTTTAGCCGTAGACGCTGTATCTCCCCTGCGTTCGATAAAACATATTCCATCTTCAAATCTATTGTGTCTAATATCATCTCTTAAAGCAACGTCAATTTCCGTAATCTTTACCATACTCTCATAAATTTTTCTCGTAGTATAAAATCTTGTAATTGAAAGGAGATCTTTTTCTCTGTAACCAAACATTCTTGAATGCTGCATAACCGTGTCCTGCTGCATCGTTTTAGGATTCCTTGCATAATAAAAACCAACCATATTAGGAATTGTAATTCCCCTGTCTAATACCTGTCCTCCCACAAAAATAGAAAATGGTGTTCTTAGCTTTAATTCTCCCGTATCCTCATTCAAATATTTGTTAATATCATCTTTTTAATGACACTTACTTTTACCCCTTGTCCAACAGCAGAATAAAAATCCTCTTTAATCTCCTTATATTCAGGTATATCAAAACCAAATTCAACAACTGAGTTCGAAATATCTTTGTAACTCTCCTGCAAGAGTTTCTCTATGTATACCATATGTTCCTCAGCTTTTTCTTTAAGCTGATAAATCAGTGTTTTTGTAATATTAGCAACTCTGTCATGCGCCTGTTGCGCAACCGCTGTATGAATGACATAGGCGTATTTTTGTTTTTTCCCATTTCTGTTTAAAATACATCCTCCCATAATAAAATTAATGATTCCACGCTTAAAAGTTGACATTCTATCTTCTCTAATGAGAATTTCTTCTTCTTTAAATTTTCGTCTATCTGTAATTTTAGCTGAAACTATCTCTTGCTCCTCATCAGACACCTCTTCAAATATAAACCTCCCTTGACTGTTCTCATCATTTGACTTTAAAAAATAATACTCTCCTCCTATATATTTTTCCCCAGAGGGCACTAAAACTGTCTTTAGCGGTTTTATAGGTTTTATTTCCATTCCTTCAAAATCCGGCTGTAAATACAATGCGTATGGTGTCGCTGTAACTTGAACAAACACGCACCCATCTAAACTTCCTCTAATTTTATCAACTTCAGCTGCTACAGTACGGAGATTAAAATCTTCCATAGAATCTTTAATCTTTTCATACCCTATGCTCGCCGTATCTGCTTCGTCATCGATAATTAAACAATTTTTCTCACCGTTAATCATCGTGTATCTAATAAAACTACTAATTCTATGCAAATTATCCTTTTGCTTTTTTGCAATAATGATTAATTTTTTATCCAATTCATACGGTGTTAGCTCATCTTGCAATTTCATAATATCATTCACATCCACTTTATCCTGGTCTATAAATGTCTTAAATTCCTTTCTCATTCGTTTATATGTCTGTTCAACTAACGCTTTGTTATTTTTAGTCAATATAAAGATATAATCAAATCCATTGTCAAATGCTAAAGCCATCAAACCCGTAAATGCTCTTGTTTTTCCACTCTGAATTTCACCCAATAACATGAGCGGATGCTCTCCCTTATAATATGGATTTCCTGAAACTGTCGATTGCATATTATCAATACAATATTCACAAGCATTTTCAATACACTGTTTCAATTCATCACTATAACCTGTCTCTCTACATTTTGTTTGGTAGTATTCTCCTGAAATCATTCTTTTCTCCTAATTATCTTAATTCTTAAATCCCGTAAAAGTATGGAAAACATATTTCAAAAAGTTTAGTCTGTATAATTTTATGATAAAAATTTCAAAAAATATCTCATCAATCCCACGCCGCCATCAAATCATACGAAAATGTTCCAACGCCTCTCTGATAGCCGCTTCTTTCTCTGACGGACATTTCGGCTGTCTTGAATTTTCTGATTTTAGCAGATTATAGTTTACTCTCTCAACAATCCCATATTTCTGCTTTACCTGTGCGATATATTTGATTTAAGTTTTGAGAACATTACAATAGTCTCAATCCCCCCGGTAAACGGAAACATATCCACAGCCACGGCCCGCTCCACCACATATCCGTTCCCCAGGAAAGCCTCTAAATCCCGCACCAGGCTGGTCGGCTTACAGGAAATGTACAGAATATTTTCCACTCCGTACCGGATGATCTTATGAAGCGCCCTGGGATGGATGCCGTCCCGGGGCGGATCCAAAATAATCATGCCCGGTTTTTCTTCTATCGTATCGATGACTTTCAGAACGTCTCCTGCCAGAAATTCACAATTATGTAAATCATTCAGCGCCGCGTTTTCCCGTGCCGCTTCCACCGCTTCTTCCACGATTTCCACGCCGATGACTTTTCTGGCCACCGGCGCCATCAGCTGGGCGATCGTCCCGGTTCCGCTGTACAGATCAAAAACGACACGGTCCGCCGCACAATCGCCGATATATTCTCTGGCCGTCCGATAGAGCACCTCCGCCCCCAGGCTGTTTGTCTGGAAAAAGGAAAAGGGCGAAATGCGGAACGTTAAGCCGAGCAGTTCTTCATAAAAATAATCCTGTCCGTATAAGATTTTCGTCTCATCGCTCTGCACCACATCGGCAACGGAATCGTTTCTGATATGCAGAATACCCGTTATTTTTCCCTGCAAAGGCAGATCGAGCAGCGCGCTCTTCATCCCTTCTAACAGCTCTGTCTCCGAAATCCCCCTGTCGTTTTGGGCCGGCGCCTGGGTCGTAGTGACGAGAGCGAGCAGAATTTCCCCGGTCTTTGCCGCCTTGCGGACAAGAAGGTGCCGCAGGTATCCGGTATGGCGCAGTCTGTGGTAAAAAGTGACGGGAACACCCTGCTCCTGCTTCTCCGCAAAATAATCCCTGACGCATTTTAAGATACTTCGGTAATCCGCATCCACGATCCGGCAGTCCGTCACCGATACGATGTCATAGAAGCTGCCCCGTTTGTGCATTCCAAGCGCCAGCGGACCGTCCTTTATCTCGTCTCCGAAGGAAAATTCCATCTTGTTGCGGTATCCAAAAAAGACCGGACTCGGCCGGATTCCCTCAAAACGGTATTCCCCCTGTTTTTCCAGAGCTGCATCCAGCAGCTTTCTGACCTGGGCTTCTTTGATTTTGAGCTGTTCTTCATAAGGAAGGGAAAGATAGATGCAGCTGCCGCAGATGCCAAAATGCGGACAGGGGCTTTCTATTTCCGTCGGAGCGCTTTTAACGACTTCCAGAAGCCTTCCCTCGGCTTTTCCTTTCCTGACTTTATTCACCTGGCAGCTTACCCGCTGGCCCGGCAGGGCGTTTTTTACAACACATATGCCTTCTTCCGTCTCCACGATTCCTTTGTTCGGAAAATCAATCCGCGTTACGATGCCTTCCAAAATCTGTCCTTTTTTCATTCTTACTCCCATCCGGCCGCCTGCAGGCGGCTGCATTTCTGATTAATCCGATGTCGTTTCCGGCCCGCTCCCGGCAGGCGGGACATCATAGGAAAAGCAGGATGTACTGTATTTCCTTATACATCCTGCCGCTCTGTTCCTTCCTATATCGATTTTCCATACTGCTTTCCGAAAATCTTTTTTTCCAGCAATTACTGATTGTCCGCCGTTTCTTTTGCAGACTCTTCTTCATCATCTTCGTCTTCAAACAGATCATCATCAAAATCGTCATCGAAATCATCGTCGAAGTCATCCAGATAATCCGGCTGCATATGACGGTATACCGCATACGCGATTCCCGCAACGGCCGCTATCGCACCGATAACCGCAAATACCCACAAAATGGTATTGCTCTTCTTCTCTTCTTCTCTTTTCTTTCCTAAAAGCTCGGCCACTCTCGTATTATCCAGTACCTCATCCAATTTATTCAAAACTTCCTCTTTGATCTCTGTCCTGCTCATACTCAAATCCTCTCTTTCCTAAATGATTGATACAGTTTCCAGTTTTTCCCGCTTCTGTTGCACTATACAATATAATATACCACTAATTGAGAATTTTTACTATATATTTTTATTTTTTTCGTATTTTTTATATGGTAAAATACAGCCGGCCTCTTTCGCAGCCATACGCTGCCCGGAAACCGGCCGCACTCATCTCACACTTTCTTCAGCTTCGCAAAACCCGCATACATAATCTTCTGGCCGACCTCGTCGAAAACCACCGTTACCTGATAATCCCGCGCCCCTTCTTCGATCTTCAGGACGGTGCCTTCGCCGTATTTTAAATGCCGCACCCGGTCGCCCTGTCCGTAACCGAGAGAACCGCCTGCGAAAGCCGTCCGTGCCGTCTGTTCGGCGATTTTCGCCGTCGTACGCGTGATATAGGGCTGGTCTTCATATGCGGTGCGTTTCGGCCTGGCGGCCGCCTTCGGTTTCGCAATGGCTTTTGGCTTATCGAAAACCGCATCCGCGTCGATGCCGAACTGCCTCTGGTAAGCGCCGGCCGTGCCGCGGCTGTAACCGTCACGCGATGCGCCGTCACCATAGGAATTTCCGGCCATACCGGTACTGCGGCGGTATCCGTTATCTTCCGCGCCGCCGCGGCCGTAACCGCCGCTTCCCGTCATACTTCCATAACCATATCCGCCGCCGCTTTCCGCATAACCGTCATAATCCCTGATCTTAGGTTTCGGCAGCTTATGATCTAACAGAAGCGGAGGGATTTCCTTGACAAAACGGCTGACCGGATTATACTGCGTCTCGCCGCGCAGCATCCGCTGTCTGGCACATGTGATTGTCAGATCATCCTTAGCCCTCGTAATTCCCACATAGGCAAGCCGTCTTTCCTCTTCGATCTCCAGCGGATCGTCCGACGTAATTGTCATATAGCTCGGAAATACGCCGTCCTCCAGTCCGGCCAGATAGACATGGGGAAATTCAAGCCCTTTCGCGCTGTGCAAAGTCATTAACAATACTTTGTTATTATCGTCGGATACCTGGTCAATATCCGCAACCAACGCCACTTCTTCGAGAAATTCACTCAGATTCGATTCTTCATGCGCCTCATCATAGGCCGCCGCCTTACTGATGAGTTCGTCGATATTTTCAATCCGGTCGTCCGCATCTTCCGCATCGGATTCTTCCAGTTCCCGTACATACCCGGTTGTGTCCAGAATATCTTTTACCAGGTCTTCCAGATTAAAAAATTCCAGCTTGCTCCTGAATGCCTGAATCATCGTGACAAAAGGTTTCAGTTTGACAGCGCTTTTGCCGATCGTCATAATCTGGTCGGCTTCCCGCAGAGCATCATAAAAGCTGATGTTCCGGCTGTCCGCATATTCCTGTACCCGAAGGATGGTCGTCGCGCCGATGCCCCTCTTCGGCACATTGATAATTCTCTTCACGGCCACATCGTCGCGCCCGTTGTCGATCGTTTTTAAATACGCAAGAATATCCTTGATTTCTTTTCTGGAATAAAAGTTCACCCCGCCGACCACCTGATAGGGGATGCTTTTCATGATAAAACGTTCTTCCAGCATACGCGACTGCGCGTTGGTACGGTAGAGCACCGCGCAGTCCCCGTAGTCGGCCTGCGCTTCCCGTTTCTTCGTCCGCACGCTCTCCGCAATGTAGTCGGCCTCGTCGAGGGCCGTATCGAACTGCTGAAAGTGAATGGACGCTCCGTCTTTCTTATCGGTCCAGAGGGCCTTGTCCTTACGGCCGATATTGTTTTTAATGACGGCGTTTGCCGCGTCCAGTATATTCTGCGTAGAACGGTAATTCTGCTCCAGCTTGATCACACAGGCTTCCGGATATACTTTTTCAAAATCCAGTATATTACGGATATTGGCGCCCCGAAACTTGTAAATGGACTGGTCGTCGTCGCCTACCACGCACAGATTCCTGTACCTGGCCGCCAGCAGACGGATGAGTTCAAACTGCGCCGTATTGGTATCCTGGTATTCATCCACCATAATATACCGGAAGCGGTTCTGGTAGCTTTCCAGCACTTCCGGCACTGTCTTAAATAGTTCCACCGTTTTCACGATCAGATCGTCAAAATCCAGCGCGTTGTTCTTTCTCAGCGCCGCCTGGTATTCTTTATAGGCTTTGGCAATCCTGCTGCCGTTATAATCCCCCATGTTCTGCATTTCGTATTCCGTCGGGGAAACAAGCTCGTCCTTCGCGGAGGAAATCGCGGATAGAATCGTCCGTTCTTTTAACATCTTCGTATCGATCGACAGCTTTTTGCAGACTTCTTTGATAATTCCTTTCTGATCGTCCGTATCATAGATTGTGAAATTATTATCAAAACCGAGCCTGTCGATATAACGCCGCAGAATCCGTACACAGGTAGAGTGAAAAGTGGATACCCATACTGCCGAACCCGAACCGATCAGCCCGCTCACGCGTTCCTTCATTTCTCCGGCCGCTTTATTTGTAAACGTGATCGCCATAATGTGATACGGGTCAACGCCTTCCTCTTCGATCAGCCAGGCGATCCGGTGTGTCAGGGCACGGGTCTTGCCGCTCCCCGCGCCGGCCAGCACGAGCACCGGCCCGGCGGTCGTAAAGACCGCCTTCTTCTGCTGTTCATTCAATGTATCATAGATGCTCATTCATGTAACCATGCCTTTCCGCCTAAAAAAGCTGCCTTCCGCAGTTCCCGCAGAATTTTGTGCCGCCCGTCGGGGTCCCGCAGTCGGGACAGAACTTCGGCCCTGCGCCTGCCGCGGCGCCGTTTGCGCCCGCCATATTCCCCATGCCCGGGTTCCGGCCCTGGTTCATCTGACCCACCATCTGCTGGCCAAGCGCCATGCCCATCTGCAGATTGACCATATCGGAGGCAATGCCGCCCCCGCCATGCCCTTTTCCCATGCTGTCCGCCGCCGCCACCTGGGTATACTTGTTCATGTCGCCTATCATAGACTGTGCTGCGGCCTTTTCCTGCATTTTCTTGATTTCTTCCGGGTAAGAAAAGCTTTCAATCGTAAAATCGGTAATGCCGATGCCGAGCCTGCGCATATCCATATCCAGATCGGATTCGATGCCCCTCGCAATATTGCGCGCATCCGCCTGCAAGTTGAACATATCTCTGCCTTCTTTGGCAATCCAGCTCATCAGAAGCTGGTCGAGGCTTGCGATAATGCGCTCTTTTACATCATCCACCGTGTACGTCTGACGGATACCGGCCAGCTTGTCGATAACCACCTGATGTTCCACAATTTTGCAGTTAAAAGTGCCGAAAGCGCGGATGGGCATGCCGCCCGGAAGCCCCTGCGCCGGGAGATTGATCGCATTTTTTGTGCCCCATTTTACAAGAAGCTCTTTCGTATTGATAAAAAGCACTTCCGCACGAAGCGGCGTATTAAAACCAAACTTAAAACTTTTCAGCGTCGTCAGGAAAGGAATGATGTCGGATTCGATATCATAACTTCCTTCGTCCTCAAAGATACCTTCTACAACGCCGTTGTACATAAAAATGGCATCCTGGCCTGGACGGATAATCAATTTGGAACCTTTTTTGATTTCCTGATTTTGCCATTTAAAGAACAGAACGCCTTCTCTGCCCTCATTCCATTCCACCACATTTGAAAACTGATTTGAAAATAAGCCCATCTATGTATTCCCTTTCTACATGCCAAGTTCTGCCTTTAATGCCGCAAGTTCGTCATCTACCGCAGAAGTTTTGCCGTCCGTATCGTATTTTTTTGCAAGATCTTCGAGGCTGTCCTCTCTGCTTCCCGCATTCAGTTCGTTCATCGCATCCGCTTCATCGAGCATTTTATTGACCTTGTCTTCCATCCTGTCAAATGCCGCCAGATTGCTTCCGGCGCTTTCCATGCCGGAGCCGAGGCCGTTCATCCTTTTCTGGGTCTCCGCAACTCTCGCCTTTGCCTTTAACATGTCTCTTCTGCTCTTTAAGGAAGCGATATCCTCCGCAAGCTTATCGTGCATCTGGCGCATTTTCGCGGAATTTTCACATGCCATCGCATAATTCTTCGAAAGGACGGTCTGTTTCTCCGCAAGCTCCGCCTTTTTCGACAGGAACCGGCGCGCCTCATTATCGTTGCCCGCTGCGACTGCCTTTTTTGCGTATTCGCCCATTTTGGCCATTTCCGCTTCACAGTCATCCAGCTTGCGCTTCGCACTTTTTTCTTCCGCCATGATCGCCGCGGTCTCCGCCTTTACTTTGGAAAAATCCTGTTCCAGATTCCGCAGATACTGGTCGATCATCTTTTCCGGATCCTCGCATTTATCCAGAAGCGCATTGATATTCGCCGCCATAATGTCCTTAAACCTCGTAATAATTCCCATGTTGCATCCTCCTGTCTTTGGCAAAATATTTATTTTCCTGCTGCTGCAAACTGTCCGTTTACCGGCCGCCGCCGCATAACTGCCCGTTTACTGGCTGCTGTTCAAACTCTCCGCCTGTCTGCTCAGATTTTCCACAAGTCCGGCTACCTGATTGACAATATCCGTATTCCTGTCGCAGGTATTATTTGTCTCGTTGGAATGTGCCGTCACCTCTTCCATAACAGCCGAAATGGTCTGCACGCTTTCCACGATACCCGCGTTGGCCGCTGCCAGTTCACCCACGACTTTCTCCAACATCCGGCTCTGTCTGTCCGCATGTTCCGTGCTTTCCGCAATTTTCTCAAACCGGTCCGCCACGGTTTCCGCCGCTTCGCTCTGTTTTTCATTATTGTTCATAAGCTGCTCGACTGCTTTAATCGCAATCGACAGTTTCTCGGAAACATTGCTGATGACTTCCGTAATGTTGACGGTCGCCCCCTGGGTCTGGTTCGCCAGATTGGATATTTCCGACGCCACCACCGCAAATCCCCTTCCCGCTTCTCCGGCACGGGCCGCTTCAATGCTCGCGTTAAGGGAAAGCAGGCTGGTCTGGCTCGCCACGTTCGTAATCAACTCGATAATCGACTGCATGTTTTTCATATGTGCTTCGAGCTCGCCGATATCGGCCGCCACTTCGTTTCCGGCGCGTCCTGATGATTCCGCCTGCGCCAGCAGCGTTTTCAAACTGTTCTTACCGTCCAGTACATCATTTTTGGCCTGCTCCATGCTGTCGTTAATGTTCCCTGATACGGCTTCCACCTCTTCGATATGTTTCTGAATTTCTTCCGTCTGACCGAGCTGGTTCTGTATTGCCACCGCGGCGTCATTTGCGCCGACAGCCACTTCTTCCATTGCGTTTCTTGTCTCTGTAACCGCGCTGCCGAGTTTGCTCATATGTTCCTGTACGTCAATGATTCCCTCTGTCATTTCGCCGGAAACAGTCATCACACTGTTGAGCAGTCTGGACACGTTATCCTTTTCGTGGCTGATTTCCGCCATTTTCGCTCTGTTGATCCTGGCCATAACATCCGTCGCCAAACAGAGGAAAACCGCTACGATCAGCATTAGGATAACGCGGATTTCATAAGTCGCCATTTCCGCTTCCGGAATCCCCACCGTAACCGCCTGATAAACCGCAAAAATCAGATTGACCAGAAAACCGCCCGCAGACAGCACGATACAGTATTTCAGGTCGGAATACAAAGTGATGACGATGTATAACGGAATTGCGAACGTAAATGCGGTTACATTCGTCGTCGTAAAAATGACGAAAACATAAAAAATACTGTAGCCGAATCCCAGAATATGTTTGATATACCGGCTGGCCGGATCCCTTTTATAAAAAATCCATTCCGCAAGAACCGGTACAACGGCGAGTACCGCAAAAACCGCATAATACCCGATTGTTCTTGCTCCTTTCGCAACTTCCAGCGCATAAGATGCCAGCAGAATAACGACCAACACCGTATGACAAAAAGCTGCCGTTCTGTTCACGTCTTTTCTCTCTTGTCCCATGGTCCCACCCTCTCGTGTCTTATTTATTCAGTTTGTTTTTTAGTATAACATAGAAGGAATTGGGCGCACAAGAGATTTTCATGTATTTACAGGGTATTTCCGCACGTGCCGCACGTCACATCACCCCGATCACAATCCCGGCAATGATAACCGCAGCACAGAATAATTTATACCCCGTATTCTTTTCATGGAACAGAAACCGCCCTGCCAGAATCGTCACCACACAGCCGGCCTGCTTTAGCAGCGTCATGACCGTAACCCGGCTTCCGTCCATACCGTTTGCCAGAAACAGCACCCGGTCCGCAACGACGATTAAGAGGCTCAGTATCCATACCCAGTAGTTTTTCAGCACCTGGAAAAATGCGATTTTCACCCGCGCCGCCAGAATGAATAAAAGATAAAAGCAGACGAGAAACAGCAGGTACCAGAACTGTAACTGCGAACTGTTAATGTCTTTCATCAGCACCTTGTCAAGCAGCCCGGACACCGCATTGAACAGGCAGGAAGCAAACGCCATGAGAACGACTTTCACGTCAACCCGCTCTTTCTCCTCTTCTTTTTGATACAAAACGTCCTGTCCGCCCTGCCCCGCCGAAACATTTTTCCCGGTTCTCTTTCCCGGTCTGTATTTCAGAAGCAGAAGACCCGCCGAAACGAATATCAGCCCGATCACCTGAAAAACGCCGAGCGCCTCCTGCAGCACAATCACACCGAGCAGCGTCGCAAAAAGCACTCTGGACAAATCGAGCACCCCGTACAGGCTGATCGGCATCTTTTTAATCGCCATAAAGCTGAAAATCCATGCCAGAAAGATCACAAAAGATTTCAGCCCGATCAGAAAATAGTATTTCGGTTCCAGTCCCATCGCATGCTTCGCGTCGGGCAGTACCATCACAAAAGCGAGCAGCGTATACAGAAACAATACTTCTATGGTTGCGTTTTTCTCAAGCGCCTTCTTTTTAACAATTTCACGGATGCCCTTTATGACGCCATAAAGGAGCACAAGCCATATCCACATCATTTGTTTTTCTCCCTGTCTTACTTCTTTCCGGGGTGTTACACCACCTGACATTCTATTCTTTTATAGCACAGGAACCGCTCCCGGAAAAGCTTTTTTTCAAAAAACAGCCGATGGAGCCGGAAAGGAACCAATCCTGCAAAACGAAATATAATAAATTAACTATGTCAATCAGTGATCTGTCTTACAGATGCAGGAGGTATATGAAAAAGAAACTATTATCCCTTTTCCTCGCGATGCTGTGCATGCTTTCCCTTTTAAGCGGCTGCGGCGGTAAGGAAACGGAAAAAGCAAAGGAGAACGCTTCCGCCAAAAACAACGTGCCTGTGGTGCTCAACGAAGTAGCCCATTCCATCTTCTATGCGCCGATGTATGTCGCCATCGAAGAAGGTTATTTCGCAGAGGAAGGCATCGATCTGACGCTTGTCACAGGTTTTGGCGCCGACAAGACCATGACCGCGCTTTTGACGGATGAAGCGGACATCGGCTTCATGGGCAGCGAAAGCACAATCTATACTTATATCGGCGGTTCGTCCGATTATGCCGTCAATTTCGCACAGCTGACCCAGCGCGCCGGCAATTTCCTGGTAGCCAGGGAACCGATCGAAAACTTCGACTGGAGCATGCTGATCGGAAAAGAAGTTCTGGGCGGAAGATCCGGCGGTATGCCCAGCCACGATGTAACATGGGAACACATCAAAGAGATTTATGAGTGGACAATCCGGAAAGCCCCGGATTTAAAGGTTTTTAAATATGAGGAAAAGGTTGTTTCCGTCTCATAGCATAACTGCATTTACTCACTTTGCCAGAAGAAGGACAGGCCAAGACCGGGAGCCTCTCAAAATCTATATGGGGCGCTCGCTAAAATACTGTTGTAAAATTTGCTGTTGAATTTTACATCAAATCAGGGTATACTAAGGGTAAGAAAGGAGAATGTGATTATGCCGAATATCAAACCAATCTCTGATTTGAGGAATTACAGTGATGTGCTCCGTGACGTATCTGTGGGCGCACCGGTCTTTCTCACCAAAAACGGACGCGGGCGCTATGCAATCATTGACATGCAGGACTATGAAAGAACACGGGCGACCCTGAAACTCATGGGCGAACTTGCAAAAGGGAAAAAATCTGGAGAGGAAAAGGGATGGCTTTCGTCCTCGGATGTGAGGGCACATTTCCGGGCAAAGGCAAATGAAGAATAACATTTATTACTCCCCGGAAGCCCAGAACGACCTGGACGAAATCTGGGAGTATATTACCTTTGAATTATGTAATCCGCAAGCCGCTGAAAACACCGTAAACAAAATCATGGACACTGTTGATGAACTGGAAAATTTTTCAGAAATCGGCGCTACGCTGTCCGCTGTGACAGATATAGAAAGCGACTACCGATTTCTCACCAGTGGAAATTACATGGTTTTTTACCGTGTGAATGGGCAGGACGTGTACATTGACCGTGTTCTCTATGGCAGACGGGATTATCTTCGGATTCTGTTTCCTGATCTGCCGCAGTATGACAACGAAAGATAAAACAAAATATAGTAACGATGGAACCGCTGGCTGACGCTGGCGGTTTTTTATTACTCCGGGCCAACCTGGCCCGAAGCAGAAAAGGCGGGATGCCATGTCGGAACGGGCACCCCGCCGCTATAAAACAGACGGAAACGGGGACACGCGCCCAGCCTTTTACGGGAAGCTCACGGAGGAATTTAACGCGAGGGACATGCCGGCCTTCGCGGCCGACACAGACCCTCTTCTTTTCCAGAAGGTATCCGAAGAGACTCTCGCCGCCATCCATGCGGCGGGCTATGACTATCAGGGCGGGGCCGTCATTCCCCGACCCGGAGGAAACAGATATGAACGGATAGGAAACAGCAATCCCGATGTGGGAGGAAACAAAGGAAGCGCCGCTCTTAAAGCTGGCCTGCCTTCCATTGGACTGTCCATGCTACATGCTGGGGAAAGACTGGACGGGCTCTTTCTGCCGTTATTTCCGTGAGAATGTCCTCCCGCTGGACCCGGTGCTGGAAAAGGCCGTCTGTGAGGAAGAGCCGCCGCAGGAGCCGGGAGCGCATGAGGAAGAAACGCTCAACCCCCGGGCAGGGGCGTTACGATTTGGACCTGCCGAAAGCCCGGGATTCCAAGGGGTCCTGACCCTGTTTTCCAGGCAAAGGTATCCTAATACCTTCCGGCCCGGTTTACGGGGGTATTTCGTAACAACCGGAGCTTCGGGCCAACCTGACCCGAGGCCGGAGGAAAAAGAACTTGACAGAGTGAAGGAGCCGCCTGCCCTGAAACGGAGCCGGGAACGGGAGGAACGCTGACGGCAGGGAGGAAACGGGACAGGCACCTGAACGTGATGGTGACGGCGGACGAACTGACCCAGATACACGGGCGCATGGCCGAGGCCGACATCTCCAACGCCGGAGCCTATATGCGGAAGATGGCCATAAACGGCTATATCCTCCATGTGGACCTTGCGCCCGTCCGGGAGCTGGTCTCTTTGCATCGGCGGTGCTCCAACAACTTAAAACAGATAACCGTCCACGCCCACACCTACGGGCTGTACCCGGAGGAGATAGACGGGCGGAAAGAGGACTATGAAAAGCTGTGGGGGCAGCTGTCCGGGGTATTGAAGGAGCTGGCGGCGCTGGTGGAGAAATAAATTGAAGAGGGCTGTCGCACTAAGTAATTAGTGCGCAGCTCCTTTTCTATGCAAAAAAATAACTGCCAGACCTCGAAAGAATCCG
>ERZ808054.489-NODE-489-length-36811-cov-103.671013_pt1 | contig 36811 bp, 51 predicted proteins | sample MGYA00380201_ERZ808054 | MGnify/ENA primary metagenome ERZ808054 (study PRJEB31490, sample SAMN06133419) | mouse gut metagenome | isolation source: Z5_2 | host: mice | place: China: Chengdu | collected 2015-05 ...
ATCATCCTGCATCTATATCAAAAAAGAATAAGTCTATAGCCTGTTCTGACTGGCTATAAACTTATTATACGAGGAGGTATTAAATTGAAAAATCGAATAAAACAAATTAGAAAATCGAAAAAAATGACGCAAGTTGAATTTGGTGAAAAAATAGGAGTAAAAGGAAACACTATAACAAACTATGAAAATGGCATCCGTACCCCTACCGATGCAGTAATCCTTTCGATCTGCCGAGAATTCGATATCAATGAAGAATGGCTACGAACTGGAAAAGGCGAGATGAAGCGGATAACAACTGAAGATGATGAATTCCAAAAGTACATAGCACTTCTGCTTCGGGACAAGGAAGATTTTGTAGCACAAAAAATCAAACGATTCATCGTTGGTTATGAAAAGTTGGATGCCACTGATAAAAAAGTGGTTGAGAATCTCATGCGTCAAATCTTTGAAGGCGAGAAGAAAAACGATACATATTCGGATATGCCTGCTGCCAGCACTTCTGTCCAAGATGCGGAGGCAGCATATATAAAAAGTCGCTCGAAGAATGTACAGAAAGAGGATTTATCTGTATCGAATACTATCGCAGGAAACGCCATCAATCATTAGACTCATAGAAAATAATGAAATTATTGTTGCAGTAGCTATCCATATGCCATTACAATATCATCATGGATGTTGTTAGAAAAACTGAAGAAAGGATTACTTATGAAAAAGGAAAAAAAGAAAGGAAGCTGCTTAAAAACACTACTGATTGTTTTTGGAATGTTTATTGTAATTGGCATCATAGGAAACCTTGCAGGAGGAAATGCTGAAGATACATCTACCATAAATACGCCAAATGATTCTGCTTCTGAAAGCACTGATGATTCTCAGGAAGATACGCTCAACACATCAGCTCTTTCATCAAACAACGATGCCGCATCTGGTGAATCTTCTTACAAGGATGAAATCCTCGAAGAAGAAACACACTCAGAAGAATCAACAGAATCTTCAGAAGAGAATCAATCTGAAAATGAAACTGATTTACCATTCATAGAAGAATATGATAATGAAATTGTTGTATCTTCTAAAATGATTTTAGAACGTTTCATTAGTGGATACACCACTTTACAACTTATGCCAATGGCTACATTGACGCTGAAGCTGTTGTTTCAAGGCTTTCATAAAAGCATTCGATTTTATGCCTGTTTCGAGGTTTTGCAGGAAAGTGGCATAAAATACCTGCTGACGGATTCCGCAGCTGAGGGCGAACCGGAATTCCTGCACGCTTTCGCTGCGGTATTTTGAAAAGGCTTCTTCCTGGTAGGGCAGTATCTTCATTGCGCAGTATGCGATATTGATCAGGTTGACCAGCATCTCAACCCCCTTGCTGCTGCGGACCATATAACTGCATAATGACCAGAAGGTTTTCTGCTCATAGTAACTGACTTCAATGTTCCACCTGAAACAGTAACACAGCAGGGGGATAAACTGCATGCGGCTGCTCCCGGTCTGGTTCAGTGGCGCTTTTTCCTGCCATGCGCAAAATATCTGCATCTGGTATGGGAAAACAGTACTGAAGAACAGACGCCTGGACCCCTGTGTTTTTTGGGTTGCCGTCACGTAGGCCAGCACTTCCCGCTGCCTGAAAATGTTGGTGAGAACCTGGCGCACGCCAATATAATAATCTCCAATCTTTTCATCAGAAAGGGTAAAATCCTCTTCTGTGGACAGGCGTCTTCCGTGTTTTGCAGGCCTGCCCTTTTTGCCAGTGGGCTGGGGCGCAGGGTCATAAATGACGGAGTCGTACCTGGCATTGCAGATAATATCCAGGTTTGCAAATTCGTCAACGACACACACCAGGTCTTTTTTTGCATACCAGCTGTCGCAGAGGATTATGACATTCTTCGGTACAGAAAGGTCAGGCATGACCTGCCGTACCATGGATGCTGCAAGCTCCAGTTTGGATGCTTCCTTTTTCCACATGCGGTATCCAAGAGGGACTGCCAGGTAGACAACCCGCTGTTTCCGCCATACAGGGACACAGAGCATAAGGCTGACAAAGCAATGTCCATTGAGGTAGTTGGAGCCATTGTGTGCGGCATGGTCGAAAAGCTTCGATACATTTTCAAATTTTTTGCCGAACTTTGCAGCCATCGTGTCGTCAATGCAGAGAAAGACCGGCTGTGGGCGCAGGCGTTCCGGGATCAGTTTCAGGGCCATGGCCGCTGTAACGTTCATAAACCTGGAGTAATCTGCCTTTGCATAAGAACAGGCATGGTAAAAAGCATTCAGCGACTTCTCTGTAATACTGGACAAAAAATGCGTGTAGAGAAAACGTATGGAGTTTGCCGATTCCATTGTCAGTATGGACAACACCAGCAAAAACAAAGTTTCTGCAGTAGGAGCAGAAAATGTTTCAAAATAAGTAAAAAAATATTGATGGAGCCTACCAATCAGGCTGTCTTTGTTGTATAATGAGTTCATCGTACAGGGTCACTTTCTTTTGTATTGGTTTTAGCAAACTCATTATACACCAGAAAGATCCTGTACGATACTTTTTTATGAAAAAAACTTGTAAAGTGGTGTAGTGGATATAAAATTCCATTAGTTCCACAACTTTGGACAATTGCAAATTTTGATGAAAATGGTGCCATAATAGCTATTACAAACATTACAGATGATACCACTGATCAATCACAAACAGCAATGGTAGTTCTCACGCCTATAATGGATGGTGACCAAATGACTGGATCAACACCTCACTACGTTTCAGTTGGAGATACAGTATATGGGGATGATAGCTATTGTGATGAATTTTTTTCTAATGTTGAAGAAATATTAAATGCCTTTTAATCACAGAAAATTTACAAAAGAAAAGAGACTATATTCATGAATACTTTATTTGCTTTCGCATTTTTGTTCAGTCTCATATGCGCTCCAATTTTTGTCATATGGGCTCTCATAAAACGACTTCAAAAAAAGCCTGCCAAAAAACCTCTTGGAAAAGCACTTGTATCTGCCATAGTATTCGTTGTCAGTTTTATTGGATTTTCAGCTACAATGGAACCCGTTATCAAAGCTGAATCCATTGAGTTGTCTATACCTGATTATCAATCGGAATATGATATCAATACAGAGATACCTGTAGAAATTTCCATCATACCTGAAGATGCAGATACCAGAGCTCTGGAATATATTACAGACAGTGAAACATTAACATTTTCTGAGTCTGCAATCAATACCGGTTCCGAAGAAGGTACTTATAAAATCAGTATTGAATCAGGAAATGTCAAAAGCAATACTGTCACTGTATCTGTTGTTGACATAGCTGCCAGAGAAGCCGAACAAAAAGCTGATGAGCAACGGATAGCAGAGGAAAAACGACTGGCTGAAGAACAGTTGATTGAGGCTGAAAAAGCGGCCAAAGAAGCTGAGGAAAGACGACTGGCTGAGGAAAAAGCTGCTCAGGAAGCCAAAGAAAGACGGCTGGCCGAAGAAAAAGCCGCTGAAGAAGCTGAAGAAAAACGACTGGCTGAAGAAAAGGCCGCTCAGGAAGCTGAAGAAAGACGGCTGGCTGAAGAAAAAGCTGCTCAGGAAGCTGAAGAAAGGCGACTGGCTGAAGAAAAAGCTGCCCAAGAAGAACAAATACGCCAAGAAGCATCTATATCTTCAGGTTCCACATCACAAAATAATACTTCCAGATCCGGCGGTTCTGGCAATGCTGAAAATTTCAATACTTATGATAATGTAGAGCAGCAACAGACTTCTGACGATTTTGTATTGAATACAAGCACACATAAGATCCATTATCCCAGTTGTAGAGATGTACCGAAAATTAAACCTCAGAACTATAGTACCTCTAATCAATCCGTGTCAGAACTTGAGGCGCAAGGTTATACTACTTGTGGACATTGTTTTAAATAAATCCCAGCTAATCTTACACGTAAATACATAGAGAAATGATGATTCAATCGAAGCAAAGATCATATTCTTGTCCTGCAAGTTTGCGCACCGCACGTGCATATAAAGCTAATTTCTTTCGTGACATAGGTTCTGCAATACAATCCATTTTAATTTATTTTCCTCCCTATTCTCCAAGAATTTTTCTTATCTCAGATAACTCTTCTGGAGTCAATTCTTTAAATTTCCTTGCAAATGAATATGCAACTTCTCTATTTGGTCCCAGAGCGTCAGCCATATCCAATTTTAAACTATCCTGTTCATTGTAAGCCAGCCTTTCCATTTTTCTTATCATTGTAGTGGATAAACCATATTCTTCTCCAATGATACCTATCCAAGATGCTGGAACCTTTCTTTTCCCATTTTCTACGGCAGACAAATATGCTGATGTCACTCCAATTCTATCTGCCATATCTTTCAACATCTCATCATGCTCTATACGCAGTTTTCGGAGTTCTTTTCCAAATTTTGTTAGCATCACCATTCCTCCATTCCCATGTTAAATGATAATACTTTTTGTTTTTCTTGTCAACATATTTTTTTTAAATATTTTTTTGTTACTAAATTCAACAATTTGTTTTTCATAAATTACATCAAAAAAATGAAAACCATATTTATTATAAATTTCATAATGCCAATCTAATGATTACACATCTCCTCCTCTCCGGAATAAACTACTCCGCAGTTCTATTGCCGGGTAGTTTATTTGCCCCCAGAATAATCTGAGGGCAACCACATCAGGCCTGCACGATCAGGGCGTCAAATCCTGCTGCCTGCAGTTTCTTCTTCATAGCCTCTGCATTGGTCTTCACGCCATATGCGCCAACCTGCACACGGTACAGAGCATTTTTATCTCCCGTGGGAGTCTCTTCTCCTGTCTCTGCCTTTCCGGTTTCCGGAGTCTCCTGCACACTTTGGCCCGTGATTCCATAGACGATTGCACCAGCCATGCTCCTGTAATCATACAGCTGCACATCATCTTTATCATCTACGAAGCAACATTCAACCAGCATGGCCGGAGCCGTCGTATTTTTCAGGACATACAGGTCCGGACGGTATTTCAGTCCACGGCTCCTAAATCCCACAGATGCGATTGCTTTGCATACCTTCTCTGCCTGGTTGTACGCTTTGCTGGCACTTGAATACAGAAGCACTTCCACACCTGTCGTTTTTCCGTTTCCTTTCTCATCCTCTGCACCGGAATTGAAATGGATAGATACATCCAGATCCACGACATGAGCATTACACATTGCCACGATCTTTTTCAGCACATCTGCCTGACCGGTACCGTTGTCCACAGTACAGTCATACACTGTATGGCCAAGCTGCCGGAGCTGGCCGATCACTTCATCCTTTACCCTTCTGTTTTCTGTCGACTCGTTAATCAGTCCAACAGCCCCACAAGCTACTTTCCCTGCCGGGTTATGCCCTGCATGTACATTGATTCTCATATTATTCCTCACTTTCTCCGGCTATCCACCGGCGCAAAAAGAGGACGGTTGCCCGCCCTCATGATTTCTCATTTTCTTTGTTTTCAGTGATGTTATCAATTGAATTTTTCAGATTCCTGACCAGTGGCATCAGAAACTCCGGTAACGTAATTCCGATATCCACCATATTTTCCAGTATGCTGATCAATTCGCTGCATACGATCCAGATTGCCACAACACAGGCAACCAGAAATGTCAGGTGTATCTGGTACCCCATGACCTGGCAGGCATACAGGAGCAGCTGGTCAATGATCGCTCCGACCACTACCAGCAGCCACATGGTCACTTTTTTAATGATACCTTTCATGCTCTTATAAGAGTTGATTCCACCATCCTGCCGATAACCTGCCGCCCACAGACCGGTTATGTAGTCGATCACATTGCAGGCCACCATGAGCAGTACAGGCACATACAGGATTCCAAGAATTGAAGACAGCAGGCTAGCCACTGCTGTCACAAACAGTTTTGCATAATTCATTTTCTTCATGTACCTCACTTTCCTTTCCAAAAATAAAAGCTCCCGGTTCCGGAAGCTAATCAAAAAGTATTCATTTTCGGGTGTCCTCTCACCCCATGGGCGTCGCCCCCCTTTCTTAAACTAAATGAGAATTTTGCATCATCAATGAAAAATGCAATAAACATCGATACAATTTCCCCCGGTGTTTATTGGATAAACGGATACAACACAGAACATACAGGAACAGTGCCTTTTACGTCTGTCCATTATGTTTTGATCGGACGTGGAACAACCGGGCAGTGTGATACGCAGATCGCTTTCCCGTACAAAAACGATAAAATCAAGATACGACACAGGGACAGTATTTTATCCGCATGGGGTACATGGGTAGATCAGATCAATCTGCCGTCATTCAGCTGGGGTTTTATATCTGATTTGAATGATTTTAAACAGTTTAGCAGCGGCCCAAAAATGATGTTTGGGCATGGCACTGGTTACAACGGCAATACGAAAAACACTCCAATCAATTGTGCGTTTTGCGTCTTATATATTCCATATGGTGGCACTGGATATGGTGAACAGCTGCTTTTTTCCGTTCAGCAGGTACATGGTTCATATCCGATATACAAACGCACCCTTGAGAATGGTTCGTGGAGTTATTGGGAAAATATTTCCTGTCCATGTAATAATTATATTTATAATGGCCAGCAGGATTGGGACGGTTATCTTGCTGTCGGATTGTATTCTATAAGTTTCTTAACCGGCCATAATTCGCCGTCTGGCCCTGGCGTTGGGCAATGGGGATACCTTGATGTCAAACCGTGGGGAGATTACGGAGCTAATGGTTGTCTACAACGTTATTACAGCACGGCTGGAAAGGCTGTATATCGAATCAAATTTGACGGTAACTGGAGTAATTGGTTCGCACTTAATTAGTTCAATTTCCAAGCCAGTAGAGTGTAGTTCTGGTATCAAAATTTTCAACATGCACATTTGGCACCCTGAAATATTTATTGTGTGTTCCCTTGGTCATTTTCTCCACTGACACCAGTGTGGCCCATGAGTACTCTGACTTGTATGTTTGGCTTGATACAGGATCGTTATCGAAAATATTGATATTGTCTATATCATATGAATCTACAGGGCAGGGGAACGTACCTTGTGTGGCACCAAAAACGCGAACGTTTGTAACTATCAAATAATATCCACTCTTTTTTACAGCATATCTTTGTAAAGCTACATCGACAAACGGTCTTTCATTTTCATGAATTTTGTAATGGTTATTTGTAAAATTCTCATTTAGTTCACCAATCTCCTCCGCCATTCCAAAAACAAGCGCAGAGCTGGGGACCTTTTCCTGGTCGTTGATCTGGGTGGTGGAGATGGCGCTTTTGGAGAGAAGCCTGTTTATTACACGGTCGGCAATTGCATCAATCAGGTCCTGATTGCTCACCTTCTCCCCTGCAGAACCGACAAGACCCTCTGTGTCTGTCGTTGTGATTCCGGAAGAATCTGTCTCGGACGCGATAAAAACCGTCCAGTTTTCTCCTTCTGCCGGCGTGATACCGGTTGTGTTGTCTTTCAGGCACCGCCATGCCGTGTTATTCCAGTGTACAATGTCGTTTTCAATATAAGTTTCCGTGCCGGAAAATTCACCTCTGTCTGTAAAACCGACAAAATCTAATGCTTCATATCCATCTGGTACTGACTGCATATCTTTCCCTCCTATGCGCCTATTTTGCAATACATGCGGTTATTTGCGACGATAAATTCAACAGTTTTTCCGCGCTTCAGATATACGCGGTTATTTGCCAGCAGAAAGCGCGGCGTAACAAAACCGGAGAAATTCTCCGCCCGGTCCGCCTCTTTCTTCGCCCTTTCATACTCCTGCCGGGACAGCTGACTGTAGTACAGGCTGTTGTCTGTATCCTCTCCCGGCCGTGTCCCGGTTCCTCCGTGAGAATGGCTCTCTGACTCTTTGGAAAAATCCGCCGCCGCTCCTGCGCTTTCTTCCGCCTGCGAAGCACTTACTGCAGCATTTTCAGCTTTCAGTGCGGCATCAGAAGCATTTCTGGATACATTTTCTGCAATCTGTTTAATGTTGTTTTCTGTTTCCTTTACAGTTTTGATAATTTTATCTGCCAGCTCTGCCGCATTATCAAGTTCTTTTATTACGGACTCAGATTTTACAGTATCCTTGTCTAAAGCCGCCCGTTCCACACATATAATAAAATTAGCTGTATTTAATTCTTTGCCGTTTAATTTCAGTTTTAATTCAAAAAACTGTCTTCCGGCTGCTGCTGTCATCTGATTATCTCCAAATACAGTAACAACATTTCCATCTATTGAAGCATCCACGGAATAACCTTTTCCATCTTTTTTGGTTCCACAGATATCTACGGTCGTATTCTGTTTTATATCCAGAACTCCCTGTCTGGAATACAGATAAAATTTTAACAGGTAATCCTGATCGTACTGACTCAGGTTTACGCAAACCGGTGCACCTCCCGGAGTAACATCCAGCTCATATTCATATGTAATCATTGCTTCACCTTTCCATAATAACAAAACATATCACTTCTCATATATTACAGATTTCCATACACCTCTTCTTCCAGCTTCTTTATTCTTTCATTTTGTTCCTGAATCAATTTCAGCATGGCAGGAATCATGATTCTTTCTTTCCATGTTTCCGCTTTTCCATCTTCATAAGATACAGCTTCGGGAAATACCTCATCTACATCCTCTGCGATAAATCCCAGAATAAATTTATTTGCAGAACCATCAGATTCATCCAGGTATCCATCTTTATAGCGAAAAATTTTCACGGGAAGATTATACAGATTTTCCGGCTTAATATCTCCAAGATCCGTTGACTCATCTGTTTTGTATCGGCGACTTGAAGATGAAACTCTGTAAAAATATCCCTCACTGGAAATATGTATATTGGCAACATCTTCTGTTTTGTGTCTTCTCGTCCAGATGCTTTTAAACATTCCGTCCGCATCAAGGTACAGATCGCTGTCTCTTCCGCTCAAGACAAAAGTCTTTTCGTCTATATCCGAATATGTTCCTCCGTACAGCCGTGGAATCCAGGCTGTTTCATCATAATCCAACATGATAAACTGCCCGTTTTTTGCCAGCAGGAATCCTGTTCCGCCGATTCCAAAATATGCATCTGCAGAATTTTTCAGTTTAATCGGGTACTTGCTTTCGGGAAAACCGTTAACTGTTATATCTCCGTTAAAATTCCCGCCTGCCGCTTTAAGTGTTCCTGAAAATTCCCCTTTTTCAGCATGCATTTCACCTGATTTTGAAACCCGAAACGGTGCTTTTGCATAGCTTTCATAACTGTCTGCTCCTACCGCAATCGCCCATTTCATATTGTCGGACGGAAGCTGAAGCGCCATAATTCCAATCTTTGGATCTCCGCCGAATATCTGTGAGGAGTCAATTGTAAATCCCCCGATCTTTCCTTTTACAGCAGATAATCCATCCTTATTCCCGGACACTACTTCTTTTCCTGATACATCAAGAAGTTTAAACAGACCATTCACATTGTTACTTCCCCCAAGCGTCAGGGTTCCTCCCTGTATCAGGTTCGCTGATAGATATCCTGAGATCATATAAGAAGCATTTATATACAGCTCCCCGTTCTTCATGTAGATTCCTTTATGCTTCCCATTATCCGTCAGCTTGTTGAATATATCGCTTTGAGTCTGATCATCCACTTTTCCCTGAGCGATGTCCTCAACCGTTTTTCCTCCCACTGTGGCTGTAGAAGAAAGAGAAAACTCTCCTGTATCCAGATTCCAGAAATTTCTGCCCTTTTTATCAGACAGCAGTCCTGTGATTATGGCATCCGCTACAATCCCGTTCGCCGTGGCCGCTGTAGTCCATTCCCAGTCTCTTCCATCCGCCGTTCTCCGATCAGCAATCTCCCATCCTTTCGTTCCGATCGAAAGCGCTCCATAAAGTTCCGATTCCGAATCCAGATCCTCGAAAAGAATTGCCCGGACTTCCTGTTTTTCGCTGACCGTGTTCTGCAGTCTGAGCTGCGTTTTCATCCCGTTCAAAATCCCTTTTACCTTTTCCGCCATCAATCCGCCGTCTTCCGTGACCACGCGCTCGATCTTTGCCGCATCAGATGACAGTCCGGTAAAATAATTCGGTTCACAGCTGCCCAGCGTCACTGCCTGAATCTCATCATAAATACAGTCCCACACCACCTTTACTGCCCTTGCATTCGTAGACAGTCCCAGAATTCTATTGTAACAGTGGACCGTATCGCCCAGTCCTATGCTCTCCAACGCCTGAAAATCCCTGTACTCTTCTGTATTGGAAATCTCAACAAGATCAATCTCTATGGTAACGGCCGGAAGATCAATGCCAGATGCGTACTGCTGCGTGCATGCTTTCTTCAGTGCCACATCCAACTCTGCCTGATCTGCACAGAAAACAGTATTTTTCTCTTCACTTCCTTCCACATCCTCCTTCATCTTGATATTTTCGAATCGTATTTCTTTTGTATATACCCTGGCATACCTGTTTATATTGGAAGAGTCTACAAACATCTCCGTCATCGTGCGGCCATTAAATGCCACCGGAACGATCCTTGTAATAATCTGCGACATGTCAACGTGATACCTTACGGCACTCATATTCTTTCCATATCGGATCTCTACCCCGTGATCTGATCCAATCTGTTCATTGATAATGACTGTATAATTATCAAAAAGCATCTCACCGCCCCATCTTTCCAGAAAAGTGGGCGACTCTTCCCCATTGATGGCATCCATCAGATTGCGTCTGACAAAATAAGCGGTTGATCCGCTGGAAATATTACTTCTTGCATGGTACCTGCTTCCGGCAGTCATTTCATTCAATGCCTGCTGCCCGTTTTTTCCTGTTGGCCGTACATCGAACAGAAAACAGTCATCAGCCGAGTCATAGAAAACAGGGTAGGCTTTCGCCGTCACTTCCGTATCCGTCTTTTCGATATCATCCACCCGAAACAGCTGCTTTTTCCCCATAAAAGTAGGCGCCGCAATCACTGATTCTTCCGTGATATACTTCCATCTCCCCTCCTCATCCAGAGGATGCACAATGTCCATAAACCATGCGCCATTCAGTTCCGCCGTTACCGTACAGGATTCCGGAAACAATGTCATATCACCATTTTTTTCATAGTCTGTATTATCTTTGCTGTAAACTTCGATCATCAGATGCACCTCCAGTTTGGAACCACCGTCATAGAAAATCTGCTGCTTATGGATATCTCATTTTTTCCCGGCTTTAAATAAATGTCCTCATATTTTCCATTCATGATCGTATTGTTCACTGTTCCGTCTGTCCGATAACACAGCATTCTGTGCGTATCCAGCATCGCATTCTGCCCTACATTCACAGTTACACTCTTCCCATTGACCGTAATGGTGCACACACCTTCACCCTTTATGATGTACGTCGGATGCGCTTCAATGCCTGGATTGTAAGGAAGCCTGGCATAATCAGTCCCCTTTTTTCCGCTCAGATAATACTGAGCGCCTTCTACCAGAAAGGATGCCGTAAACGTTCCTGCTCTCTTCGCTATTCGTTCTGCGGTGTCAATCTCAACCTTTTTCACCCGGTAATACATTTCCGGATCATCTTCGAAGATCAGTTCTGTCCCTCCCGACAGTAGCCATGCTTTCGCTTCCCGAAAACGGCTCTGCCACTCATCCTTCCGGCAGAGGAAAGCAAAATCTACAGGAAGCTCCATATCCTGCAGATTATTACGGCGGATCAAGAGCTCACCATCCCGTCCCGGTATCGTTTTCGACTCATAGACATATCCTGCGCACGGCATGTCCGGCCGGGTACCCAGCAGTCTGTATTCCCTGCTTGATCTTCCATCAAACCATACCTGATACATCAGTTATCCCGCTCCTTTCGCTTTCCTGTAGCTTCTCTGCTGTCCGGATATTCCTTTTTCCGCCGTCTGTACAATGTAACTTTCAAACTGCCGGTTTCCGACCAGCACCGAAAAATGAGGATCAATCTGTATATACTGCTCCGACTCTCCTTTTTCCGCAAACCTCGGAAAATATTCCGACATGATATCCACGACCCGGTTTTCCAGGCTTCCGACAGCCTCTGCAACTCCCTGATTGCTCTGGGCAGTCGCATTCCGGATCAGATCCATCATATACTGTGTGCCGGCCACAATCTCCGATCCGGCTTCCCCTCCGCCGAGCATCTTTCCATTCATCTCACCGAAGATGGAAGCTCCTTTCAGGATATATGCCTGATCCATGGCCTTTCTGTACCATTCAACTGAAAAATGCGGAACAGACGGCGGATTTAATTTGAAACCACCGCTGATACTAAAATGCGGCATCTTGAGTTTCGGTAACGACCAGCTGAAATTAAAATAACTTTTAATTTTTTCAATCGCATTCTTTACCGTATTTTTCACATTTTCAAAGATATTGGAGAACCTACCCTTAATATTCCCGAGCACGCCGGAAACGATATCGTAAGCATTCTGCAGCTTCTGGGATATTGCAGATTTTACACTTTCCATCACATTTGAAACGGTTGTTTTTACTATATTGAAACCGCTTGATACTGCTGTTTTGATAGCATTCACCACAGTGGATATAGTTGAACTGATCATATTCCAGACTGTTGAGGCCACAGAACTGATTGCAGTTGTTATTACAATAAATACGTCTTTTGCTGCTTCCATTTTACTGCTGATCCAGCCTCCTATTGCGTCCAGCGCATCAGACACAATAGATTTTATGTCTTCCCAGATTGGAAGAATAAAATCTTTGCAATTCTGCCAGATAAACTGAAAAGGCATTGTAATTATCTGAAAGGCAGCGTTCAGAATTTCACCAACTGCCATGATTCCAACCTGCACCAGATTTTTGATTGTCTCCCATACACCAGACAGATACGATGTAATGCCATTCCAGATCCCTTCAAAGAAACACCCAACTGCGCTCCATGCCTCATTCCAGCTGCTGCCGAACCAGCCCAGTACCGTGTCAGCCACACCTTTAATGGTATTGAGATAGTTTGTAAAAGTGTTTACCACAAGATCCCAGATTCCTCCGAATATTTCCTGTATGCCCGTCCAGAACTGATCCCAGTCACCGGTAAAGATGCCTGCAAACACGTCAAAAAGCCCGACCAGCACATCCAGCACTGCACCCAGTATATTGCTGATCTGCTGAAACACTCCTTCAAAAATGGGCGCCATCAGCTCACAGAAACCTTTCCATACAGCACTCAGCACTTCCGTAATGCTTTCAAATTCGAATCCAAGACCGTTCAGACGATCAGTAATCGCCTGCGTAAATTCACTGAATTTATCCTTTATTCCGTTCCAGATTGACATGATGTTATTTCTGAATTCTTCATTATTCCGCCACAAATCCACAAACGCTGCTGTTACTGCAGCTATCGCCAGGACAATCGCCACAATCGGCGCAGAGATACCGGAAAGAGCTGGTATCAAAGTACCTTTTACAAATGTGAGCGCGCCTCCCATTCCTCCAACAATCGAACCAAAAGAAGATATCAGCGTTCCAATGATAACCAAAAGCGGTCCAATGGCCGCTGCAATCAATCCGATCACCACAACAGCTTTTTTCTGCTCATCGCTCAGACCATTAAATTTATCTACCCATTCCTGTATTTTAGATGTAATATCGCGAATCGCAGGCATCAGAGTGTCTCCGATTGAAATTGCCGCTTCTGCCAGTTGGCTTTTCAGAATTGTCAGTTGACCAGACAGGTTATCCTGCATGGTTTTTGACATTTCTTCCGCCGCATCAGAAGAATTATATATGGACTCTTTCAACTCTCTAAATTCTTCATCTGTGGCATTTGTCATCGCAAGCAGACCCGACATACCATATTTCCCGGCAATTGTGGCGGCCGCTGACGCATTCAGCGCACCTTCTGCCCCATAGGCTCTTTCCATCAGCCTTTCAAGTGCAACCCCATACTCCTTTTCTGTTATCTGTTCAGATGCAAGCTGTTCATCTAATTCCGCAAGAGAATTATTAAAATCTTCCTGCGATATCTTCAGGTTTCCGAAGGCTCCCCGCATCTGTTCCGCCACATCGATCAACCCCAGCATGTTCCCGTTGCCATCGTCAAGAGAAATACCCAGTTCCTGCATGAGATCTTTTAAATTATCCGATGGCTTTGCAAGATTGGTGAGTACAGAGCGCAGTGATGTTCCCGCCTGCGCACCCTTGATTCCGGAATTTGCCATAAGGCCAATCATCATGGCAGCATCTTCAATAGAGTAACCCATCGCACCCGCTACTGGAGCAACATACTTAAATGTCTCTCCCAGCAGTGCCACATTTGTATTGCTTGACCGCGAAGTCTGGGCCAGAACATCAACAAAACGGGTTGCATTGGATACCTCCTTCTCCACACCGTCTTTTAGTACTTTCGAAGTCCCATCCGCCGCCATACCAAAAGCAGTCATGGCATCCGTGACAATATCCGATACACTCGCCAGATCCTCTCCGCTTGCTGCTGCAAGATTCATAACGCCGTCGATGGAATTCAGCATCTCCTCCGTATCCCACCCAGCCATTGCCATATAATTCATGGCGTCAGCCGCCTCTGCAGCAGAAAATTTTGTATCCCGCCCCATCTGCCGCGCCTTTTCCCGCAGACGGTCAAAGTCTTCTCCCGTCGCACCTGACACTGCAGAGACTTTTGACATGGAAGAATCAAAATCCGCCGTTGTCTTTACCGCTGCTGCCCCGACGCCGACGATCGCCGTTGTGACCGGCATCATTGCCTTTCCTGCCACAGCTACTTTATCGCCGACATTTTTGATCTTTTCTCCTGCTGCCTGCATCTGTGATCCAAGGACCGACGCAGACTGACGCGCCTGCCTTTCCAGATCCTCCAGGTTCTGTTCTGTTTCGATGATTTCCCGCTGCAGCGCTTCGTACTGTTCGTGGGAAATCGGATTCCCGAACTCATCACTGACTTCTTTTGCTCTTTTCTTCAGATCCTCCAGATGTTCCTGCTCTTTTTTCAGCTCCTCACCAAGCTTTGCATATTCTGCAGTATCGATCTTTCCGGCCTTCTCAAGCTCCTGCATCTTCTGCTTCAGCGTCTTGATCCTGTCCTGCGTCTTTCCCATTTCCTCCTGGATCGGGGCATATGCCTTCTTCCATTCGTCATAATTTCCGGCCGTTTTTGACGCCTGCTCGCTGGCCGTTTTCAGGGCCTCCAGCTTTTCTTTCGTCTCCGAGACTGCTTCCTTCAACAGCCTCTGTTTCTGCGTCAGCAGCTCCGTGTTCCCTGGATCGATCTTCAAAAGACGGTTCACATCTTTCAACGCCCGCTGCGTCTGGGATATACTGCTGTTGACGCTCCTCAGCGCTTTTTCAAGCCCCGTCGCGCTTCCATTGATTTCAATGGTGATACCCTTTACCCTTGATGCCGCCATCTCTTATCCTCCAAGAAACTCGTTAAACTGCGCCTGCTCTGCCAGCTTCGGATACCTGTAACTGTCGTTTGCCTGCTCCGTCATCATGTCCCACACCATCCCGCAGGTGAGATCATCCATTTCATATAAAGAAAGACCCATCTGCTTGCATCGAAGCAGATAGGTCATGGAATTTATTTCGCGGGTGGTGCGGGAACCCTGTTTTTTCCCTTACTGACAGTCCTTTCGTTCTTATACCAGAGATCAATGATCTCCGGCAGAATTTCATAAATGGAAAATGTGCCGAAAGAATCGATCCAGTCCCAGGCATCCGGATACTGTTCCCGAAACTCCTTCTGTTCCTGCGTCTCCCTGGGAGTCGGAGCCAGTCCCTGATACGCAAACGTATAGGCAATCCTTACAAAATGCTCATAGTCCTCCATCGTAAAGGAATCCTGTTCCACATCATGAGCTTCTTTCAGATTGTTCATGTCTTTCAGAAAATCATTTCCCGGAAACAGCCGGTTGTATGCGATCGGAGAAAAGGCAGAAGCTTTAAAATTCATGCTTCTGCCTTCTTCGATTTCTATTACTTTCTGCATCAGATTCCCTCCTCCGTATGATCGTCCTGTGTCTCCGGAACCGTATTTTCCGGAAGTCCGGCGCTGGAGATCTCCGTTCCCGGAATGCAGACCTGCTTAAACCACGCATTAAAAGTTGCCTCATTCATGCTCTTCGTAACGCCGCCGCGCACAATATTGACGTCCTGACCGCCTATGACCACCGGCAGTGGCGAAGACGTAAGCGTCAGTTCCTCACTGTCAGGCTCCTTCTGGTTCTCCTTGTTGTCTCCGGACTGCTTCGGGCGGGTGGCTACACAGTTATAATAGATCCAGCGGATCCCCTCCTTATCTCCCTTGAACTCACCCATCAGAGCAAACGGAGACGGTTCTGCATCTGCGTCCTCGTACTGGATCCCGGTTTTCTCATCAACAGCCTCGGCAAGGCAGTCCTTTTTGAAATCTTCCGGAACCTGCACGAACTTCGCGCTGCCGCTGTATCCGTTGTTGGACGTGAATACAATATAATCAATACCGTCCGCCCGGATCTTCGACGTATCCCCCTCTGCGCTCATCTCAATCGACATCAGTCCCGGAAGACGCTTTACCTCGCTCCCAAACGTGATCGATCCGTCTTCATTCTTCTCTCCTTTACAGTAGTGACAGTTTTTTACATCGTAATGATATTTGTTTTTTGCATTTGCCATCGTTATACCTCCAGTCTGTAAATAATCGCCCACAATCCAACCCCGTCCAGGTATTCGCAGGACCGCTTCCAGCGCAGATCCGCTTCCTCCAGCACGGTCTGAACCGCCTGTTCCTCCTCCGCCGTCTCCGTGTCCGAATAGATCCGGATGGTCAGCTCTTTAATGTCGATGTATCTTCTCCCGTCCGCATTTACCGGCCGGTCCACCAGAAAATATTCCATAAACGGAGGATACAGTTCTCTGATCTTCTCTTCCGATATATGATCCGGATGATCCTCATCAAAATAAATGCCCATCCTCCTGCACATATCCCGCACTTCCGCTCCGGTCATCCTTTTCTCATCTCGCTTTCCATGTTTTTTATGAATATCGCTTCCGTCTCTTCGTCAGACGGGATATGCGGATACGCCCTCGCAGGCCGCGGACCTCCATGTCCATGCTGCAGAAGATGCGCCAGCTGGTAGCGGTTTCTGTTGTGGACCGTCCGCCCGTAGGTTCCTTTTCCTGACAGTTTTTCCGTCACTTTAGACGTCCAGCCTTTCCGGTATCTATCGGTCCTGACAGGCGCCGCATTCTTCGTGTCTGAAACGGTCTGACGCGCAGTCCTGTCCACCGCTCTCTTCAGTGCATCTTCTGTCAGTTCCGCCATCTCATTCATTGCCTTCATTACAGCTGTTGCCAGCCCTTCCGGTCCGACTCTCACCCGGTCCGCCACTTTTCTTCCCTCCTCTGTACTCGATCACTACGGACGACAGTGATAACAGCCAGGACTTCGGAAGGCGGTCATCTTTCAGATCCTTCTGCATGACCTCAAACTGTTCCCCGGCAATCACGAAAACGTCTCCCTGTTCCACCGTTGCTGTATATGGCACTCTGACAGCCTTTACGATCTGTGTTCCTGCCACATATGCATCCCAGAACCTGCGTTCGCCGACGGTCTGTTCCTGAAAATGCAGAATCTCCTGCCGGATCTCTGTAAGCCTCCGGTCTCTGACCTTCCACACGGTCCCCCAGCCGTCCGCATAGGTCTGATAGCCTCCCTTACGTTTCAACATACCCCATCGCCTCCGCATAAATCTCTGCTTCATGCTCTATCCTTGCCGCTGTAATATCACCCGCAAAGTCCACGGCAAATGTTTCCAGAGCTCCCGACTCTGCACGGAGCACATAATCACACAGCATCTGTCCGAATCTGCTGCCTGGGGCAAAATCCGCTCCGGGATCGCAGTACTTCCTTATGTATGCAATCCCGGAAGACGTCTCATTTCTGATCCTCTGTTCTGCAGAACTGTCCAGACTGTATGTAATGTGCAGATTATCCAGAATCATCTGATATACTTCCTCTGTCACAGTTCCCATATTCCGTCTCCCCCGTTCAGGACGTTGCGCTCTGTGTCTTTGTTGTCACAGTTCCGCCCTTGATCAGTACCGGGAGCGCCGGAGCCTCCACTGCAGAGATATCCAGATAAGCAAAGCTGTTATTGTCGATCGGACGCCCGTGTCCATAGATTCTCGTCGTATATACCCTGTTATCTTCCAGAAACTGCGTAGAATCATCATACTCAATGATTCCGGACTTTCCGCCATTGATCGCTGCGAAATAATTCTTCGCGATTCCCACCGCTGCTTTTCCCTCCGGCATCATGGAGGATGTTGCCACCTTTGTCGGATATGTATGGCTGATCATGTCCACTGCACCTGTTCCATAGATCAGTGTGTTCCGGATCCTGCGTATTTTTTTGATATTATCCTGCGGATTCACAACCAGAAGAACCTCCGGTACCGTCCTGTCATCCCCGTTTTCGTCTTTGGCCAGCGCGGCAATCACGCCAACGTAATCCTCATCAAAATTTTTAATTGCAACCGGCGTCTTGGCAGAATATTTTCCATTGCTCGTGGTACTGGTATCCATGATCATTCCAACAAACTGTTTGTCACCATCTCCGGAAATGATCGTCTTCTCCAGACCAAATGCCACGGACTCTGATAAAATAATCCGGATATACTGGTCCACCCACATGGGGGCGAAAGTAAAATTAAATTTCACAAAATCTTTCGGAACAATAAAATATGCCGTATATTTTGACACTGTCACATCAATCGTCCTGATCGCACCTGACAGTTCCTTTGTAATCTCTGACCCGATATCTCCCCATGCACCCAGTTTTGACGCCATCTGCACAGCGTTCATGACCAGCCGCTGCGCCCCTGCCGCATCCGTGATCGTGATCTCCGAAAGCAGCGGATGGCTCTTCTGCATGTCTGATATTACCCGGTCGATGATCGTAACCGGCATGGCCGTGGTCAGACTGGTGATCTCCTGTTTTGCACCGGTCTTTACAGCAGCGATAAAACTCTGATACCACGTTGTCTCTTCCGATGTCAGCTGGCGCAGACCTCTCTCCTGCAACACCTTCATGTCCTCGGTATGCCTGTACTGGTCAAATTCTGTTTCAATCGCCTGACAGATGCGATCCTGCATCTCCTGCAGCGCCTTTGCAGCACCTTCCGCATCCCCTTCCTGCATGGCCATGGACAGTTTCTGCATAAACTCCTGTGTTTCCTGATCGATAATGTCTCTGTTCTTCATTTTTTACTCTCCTTTTCTCTGCTTATTTATCTGTACTGCTTTTGCAAATACGGATTTTACCTGTGGTCTGCTGCCAATGCCATGGAGCATCCGGTTGATCTGCTTCTGCTGGTACAGCTGCTCTCTCAACTGCTGCAGAAGCTGATCCCGTTCATCCGGCTTTGTCACATCATCATCCGGATCCTCCGGATCGTTATCCGGATCGTCCGGCTCTCCCTCCGTACTCTCCCCGACAAAATCACAGAAGCCATACTGTCTGCACATATCCGGAGTCAGCATGGTTTCTTTTCTCATCATTTCCTTCAGTTCATCTTCCTCCAGATTTTGCGCCCGGGACATATAGAGCTTCGCAGATGCATCCGCAAGTGCATCCAGCTGATCGGCAATTCCCCGGAGCTGTTCAGCGTTCCCTGATGCACAGGTCCATGGATTATGTAAAAACATGGAGGTTCCAAGACCCATGTGGATCTCATTACATGCCATGATAATATTCATGGCCACGCTGTATGCCATTCCATCTACATAGCCAACGATCCGGCTTCCCGCCTTTTTCTTCTGCACCAGAAGATTGTAGATCGAAACTCCTTCACCAACCTCACCTCCTGCACTGTTCACATGCAGCTCGATGTCTGCACCATCCGGAATCTCTTCCAGCCGATCTCTGAAATATTTCGCAGAAGTCTCAGAATCTTCATATTCCCATGTGTTCCAGTTAAACTTTCCATCCGCCCTTACATCGTCGTACACATACAGCTTATATACATGTGCGCTCTGTTCAAAACGGTATTTCATCTCATGTCTCTTCTCATTTTTCATAATTCTTCCTTTCATCCTCTTTTCATTCATAAAACTGCATTTGCTTCATGAGTCCATGACAATATTTTTCGCCTCATCCATGCCGGAATAGTTCTTTGTCAGGAAATGCCTTTTTGACCACTCCTTATTCAGAGGAGCGTCTCCGGCTTTTTTCCGGATTTCATCAATATTCCATCCGCCGCACGAAATCATTTTGTCTGATGCCTCTGCCAGCTCTGCAGCAGACATATGCATGATCGCAGACGTGTCAATCATTTGATAAGTACCATCCAGCACTTCTTTCCGATAAAGCTTCCGGTTATTTTCAGTCTCGATCATGGAAGCGATCGGATCGATGGCAAAAGTAATCAGATTCCGGGTAAGAGCCGTCACATCTGCAATATCTCCCTTCAGCAGCGCCGGAGGAACCTGCAATGCGTTGGCAACCCGGCTGTAAATCTCTCCCGTCATATCCGTGACATCCTTGACTTCTGACGTTGATTTCTTCGACGCCTCCGTGCCTTTTATCTGGTAATCAAATCCCCGAAACAGCGGCAGGACCGCATTTGGAGATCGAAAATACTGCTTAAACTGTTTATTGATCAGTTCCGTGTACACATCATTGAAAGTTTTCGGTGTTCCGTCTTCTTTCACCCCATAATTTGCACTTGGGGCATTTGCATCAATGGACAGGATCCCGCGCTCCCCACCTGCCTTGTACAGCTTCTGTACGGCTGACTTCAGCATGGAATCATAGTCCAGCATCAACTGCTCCAGAAGCGCTGTGATATTCCGATTGGACAGGCGATAGAACAGCACATCCTTCATCCGAAACGGCTTCTGGAATGTGTATGGTACCGCCAGGCCATTTCCTTCATCTCCGGATATGGTCACATTTTCGAACATATCCTGTCCCAGTGCATTCTGAATATGGGTATAGCTGTCTGCGATCAGAAACTCTCCACCGCTTCCCTGAATAACCAGGCATTCATTTTTGTAGATCAGCGTCCATACCAGCTTCTGCTTGAACTGTGCTGCATTCATATTTGCATTTGGTTCATAATTCCAGCGATAATACTGCTCTTCTCTGATCTCCTCCCATTTCCGAAAGGTCCTTACCTCACACATGGACAATGCATTGGCAATGATATTGATTCCGGAATGAAGAGCAAAATCATAGACAGCCAACCGGTCCCACTCTGCTTTGTTTATGTATGCTTCTACATCCTGTGTGGATACCACATACTCCTTCCCGCCAAGTGTTTTTCCTCTTATAAATCTCCAGAAGTCTGTAAAAACCGACATATCCCACTCTCCTCAAAACACCACCACATCCAGGCTGATACTGGGAAACTCTCCTTCTTCCGGCAAAAACGAAAGGCAGCACATGGAAGCAACCCAGCCCATAAAGCCGTCCGTCTTCCGAAGCTTCGGTTCCTGCTTTCCGTAATAAGTATTTCCCTTGCTGTCCAGAACCTTCTTGCAGTTATTTGCATACCAGCACATCATCCGGTCCCATCCCGATACGGCGTGACGCAGGAATGCACTGTTGATAACAGCGCTGGCTTTCGTGATATCAGATGGGCGCACCAGATATACTTTTTTATTTTCCTTGTCATACGCATCAAATCCCACTGCTTTAAACGCCTTATTCAGCCATGTAAATCGGTAGTCATCGCATCCGATCATCATGATATTGTACTGCCTCGCATATCCCGCAAACCATTCAGCCGGCACCTCTGGCGGTATCTCCACGTCATCTATGATCGTGCAGATTCCCTCTTTCGCCCATTTCCGGATGGGCGCCTGGATGTTCGGAAGGTCTCTGGATTTTGAACAGATAAAGGAATGATGAACCGTCACATACTGGTTCCCCTTCCGAAACGTCAGGACGCACCCACAAAAATCATTCGTTTTTGTGTAATCCACTCCGCCCACGCAGTTCATACCTGTCCTCAGTTCAAACAACGGCTTCTTTGTGCATTCCACAAGGTCTTCCCATTGCGCTACCGCCATCTGCGGATCCGATATGGGATAATTGCAGCGCTTTGCCAGAAATTCCGGAAAATACTCCGGTGTAAACCGCATCTTTGTGATCTCCTGCTCGATCCGCTGGCGGAGCGTCGCAAACTGCGGATAGGCAAGCGATGGATTTGCCTTGACGATCTTATTGACATCCTTCCATTCATCTTCTTCCTCAATTCGAAACCAGTTCACGAATACCCGGTTATCCGGATTGTATTCCTGAAGGATCACCCGGTTCTGTTCCTTTTCATCGTCCAGAACACCGCCCCGTACATGCCCGTCTGTTGTAATCGTGATCTCTCTTGACCACTTCATCTTTCCCAGACCGGACTGCAGAGTGTTCATGTTCGTGGTACTGGTATACTGATGCTTCTCATCGTAAATTACACAGCCGGTCCGTTTGGAGTCCTTATTTTTCGTACTTGTGGTATTCAGCCGGAATGCAGCATTCATCTTTTTTCCTACTACCTTTTCCGCATAGGCTTTGAAATTTGCATTCAATGTTTTTTCATATCTTGGATCCACAGGATCCCTGATCAGATCCCCGACATCCAGAATAGAGGTACTCGCCTGGTCTTCTCCATTGGCAATCAGATCCACGTTATAGCCCTTCACCCCATGCAGCGGTGAAATAAAATAGAGCGCCAGAAAGTCGATAAAACCATTCTTTCCGGCACCCCGTCCGATAATGTCCCTGATCTCATGAAAATAAATGTCGTCTTCTGCTCCCTTCTGTCGCAGGAAGACACCCGTGATAATGGCAAACTGATACTTTTCCCACGGAAGCAGCTCATACGGAAAGTACTTCTGCAGACTCAGGCCTTTTCTGATTCTCTCCGCATCCACATATACATCCGGGCGTTCCAGTACCGGAATAATATTATTGTCAATCGCAAGTTCCTGTTCCCTGCAGTGTTCTATATGGTTTCCTTTGATCAGATAGAGCCACTCATCAATATTTGGCTCATAGGTCGTCACTCTGATCACTCCCATCTCTGGCTGCATTGTCTGTAGATATATCCAGTTGCTTCAGTAACATCAGCATCTGTTTATTGATAAGCGGAATCTGCTTGACAGAAGGGTTATCCTTCTCTGCCACTCCTCCGTTTGCTGTCCTGTACATCAGACGCAGGCCATTCTCTTCAATATCATCTTTCAGCTGCTCTTTAAGGTCCCACATGGTCATGTAGTCTTTAATCTGGTCTATGAATAAATCAATATCCGCGCCTTTTGCTTTCAGCTGGTCTTCCAGAGATGTTTTTACTCTCTTTCTGACCGTCTCACGTTTAATCACCCCATGTCAGCCACCTCCTTCCTGTGCGCATAACAAATGAAAAACCCGCTAAGTCAGAGTGGCGCCGGTCTCCATATGGATGAGAGTTTTTCATTTTTTTGACCCGGGGGTATCACCATTTTTCTGCAGTAATCACCGTGGTCTTCTTTTTGTGTTTTTCCGGATGCGCAGCTTCATGGCACTCTGTACACAGACTGATCAGGTTACTGTCTGTCAGTGCCAGCTCCGGAACCTTCCTCAGATGTTCTTTATGGTGCACAGTATCAGCTTTTGTATATTTACCCTGCTGCCTGCAATTCTGACAGGCATACCGGTCCCGCTTCAATACGGCTTTCCTTTTGCGTTTCCATTCAGTTGTATGATAAAATGCCTTCCATCCTCTGTATGATCCGGCAGAAATCTTCCTGACCCATTCGCCAGCCTTTTTCTGTTCTTCCGTATATTTCATGCCTGCTGCCCTTCCCGGATTTTCTGCACACAAAAGAGACGACACCCGTCTGGATGTCGTCCCTGTTCTTTCGCTTCTCGATGATATCATCATAACATGACCGGACCGGACATTCTAGGACATCTTATCCTTTTTCGGAAACTGAAAATGCGCCAGTGCCTTTCCATGGAGCCGTGTAATGTGTCTTTCAGAATATCCCATCTGCTCTGCGATCTCCCACCAGTTCAGTCCTTTTATATAACGGTAAAACAGAATATCTCTCTCCGTTTCACTGTCCAGGCACCTGATCTGAGCAGAAATCTCCTTATGAACCACCATTCTCCGATATTTTTCCTGTATCAGATTCCGCTCCAGTTCGTCCAGTTCTGCAGCATATCCGGACATATCACTCCGGCCGGAACCATGAGGCATCCCGTCATTATTTACAGATATTGACAGTTTCATGGTTCGGAGTTCCGAGAGTTCCGCTTCAATCCGGTTGATTCTCCGCACATGCCCTCTGTACTTCAGAAGATACTCCTTTTTCATTTCATTTTCCTTTTCCATTGATACCCGATACCTCCAGAAAAAACTTACTGTGTTATCTCCATCATAATATATAAAAGCGGACAAATCGGACAAATCCGGAATTTCCATATTTTTCATATTGCCTCTACATATTCCCGGAAGATCTTTGATATCTTTTCAGCGGACACATAATGTCTTGCTGTTACTCCCTGCGGCTTATGACCCATATACAGTCCTGCTTCATCTGTGCTTCCTCCCCGTCTTACTATATTGGTCGCTGTTGTTTTCCGAAACAGATGCGGGTATACCCGCCGATCCAGCCCTGATCTCTGTGCGATCCGTTTCACCTGTGCATATATTCCACTTTGCGTCAGCACAGCTTTTCTATCTCCCCTCAGGTGCGTAAACAGCGGCTCACTGCTCCTGACCGTGAGCCCTCTTTCTTCCGTAATATATTCCAGGAGATATTTGATCGCCACTGCATCCAGATACACGTTTCTGTAGGTATCCGTCTTTTCTCCGTATATGAGTACTTCTCCCGTGCCCCAGTTAATCTGGTTAATATTGATATATGGAATTTCACCTTTTCTGGTCGCTGTACACCGCAGCCATTCCAGCAGCGCCCGGTCACGTTTATCCATGCATCCTTCTTTCAGCTGCTCGACTTCCTCCGCAGTCATGTGATCCACCGGCTTCAGTACCTCTCTGAAGCATTCAATATCTTCCATTGGATTCTCCATGATAAACTTCTGTTTTTTCATCCAGACAAACAGAGAATTCAGCTTTCGCCTTTTATTATTCATAGAAGCGCCAACGTTTCCTGCTTTGATTTTCAGTCGCAGATAATGTTCTATATCTTCCCTGTTGACCTGTACCAGCGGCTTGTTGATGTATTGCAGGAATTCTCTGGCAGTTGCCATATATACTTTCATTGTGGACGGTTTTAGAATCAGGCTCCTCTTAAGTTCATACAGCTCCAGTATGTATTCATTCGTCATATTAACAGTTGCCGGAAGTGTCACTGCTTCCACAATCTCCACATAATACAGTGCCTCTGATAAAACCGTTTCCAGTATTGCCAGTTCATTTTTTCCCAGCTGATATTTCATTTTCATCATAATTTCATTCTTAAATATTTCTTTGCGTGTCACAGCCATAATTTCCTCCTTGTCTGCTTCTGGAGAAAGTGCTATAATATTTTTACATGACAGGTGTATCTATACAGCACTTTCGACGGCAGAAGATGTTACCGGCATCTTCTGTCATTTTTTTATCTGTTTCCACGGAACACAAAACCGGACAAAGATATTATTGCCCGGTTCTGTCACCCATGAATCTTTCAACTTTCTTCCGGCAGGACTCTGCTGAATACTTATGCCCCATTCTGGCAGCCACCTGCTGCCAGCTCAGATCATACAGATATTTAAACCTTATGATCCGGCACAGGCAACTGTCCTCAATGGACTGTATGTACTCTTCCGCTTCGTTTTCCAACCGTAAAAGTTCTGTCCGCTTCTTCTCCATGAGTGATTTTCTCTTCTGTAAATATTCTGACTGCTTATTATCCCCTTCCTTTCCTTTTAATACTGAAATTTTTCTTTCCACATAACCTGCTGCCTTTTCCAGATCCCGAATCTCTTTTCTGATATCTGAAAGCTGCTTTAAAATATGCCTGGTCAATCTTACCCTCCTCTCTGACCTGCTGCCTGCCGATATCATTTATTCTCTGTTATATTTCTTTTTCAGCTTTTTAAAGCGCTTCTTCATCTCATTTACCAGTATGGCATCCTTCCGCGGATCGAAGCGCATCGGATTCTTTTTCAGACGTTTCCTTCCGGCAATCCGCTTTTCCATATAACTGTCACAGATAAAAATTGTATATCTTTTACCGCATTCCGGACAGATAAAGAACTGTTCCACAATGTCCTTTCCATTTCTTTCATGATCAATCACTTCCTCCTGAACATTTATTTTTATTTCTGTACCGCATTGATCACATATACATGTATTCATATTACAACCTCCTACTAACATTTCTTTTCCGGACCTTCTTTATACCTTTTTTCCTGCCTGTGGTCTTCTTACAGCTCCTTTTTCTTAATTCAGTTTCCTATCTGCTCAAATTCTGCCTCACAGGCTTTCTTTTTCCCCTCCAGATAATCAATAATAATCTCTATCAGTTCCGGATCTGCATCCAGTTCTATTCCATGTGCAAATTCATAGTGCGGCATCAAAATGACTTTTTGCTTTATAAGGTTTAATCTGAAAAAATAGAGAAGCTGCCATCTTGCGCCATGGTCGTCTCTTCTTTTCTCCAGTGCCTTCTTTGCTTCCTTGTCTTTTATTTTCTTGGTGGAAAATCCAAACTTAATCTCTGTGAGTAAATCTTTGTATTTCTCTATTTCCCTGTTAAGTTCTGTTGCTTTATTATATTGCTCCTTAGTCAATGTTTACCTCCACTATTTTTTTCATTTAATTCTTGATTCATTTTCTATTCGCCCCTTAGTTATTTATCTAATATATTCATCTTGTTATTTTTTATCTTGAATACCCTTACTAACTTACTCCCAAGAACCTTCTCATCATGCAGAGTTGGACAAAAGACATTTCCTTTCCATTTGACTGTGATATACTTTTCCTCGTAATCATTTACATCAATTTCTGCATTATCATCTAAACCTTGGTATCCTTTAGTTAAACTCCATGCAGTAGGAATATCTTTTTCTTTATAATCTTTCATACTAATAATGTAATGGTTACAACTTGTTACTCCGCTTGTAAATCTATTTGTTCCTCTCATAATTAAACCTCCATTGAAACTCTGGATTCATTGTCTATTTTTCGGTTTAGTTAACCCTCTTTGTTGCCTTCTTTTTGCTTTATCAAATTTTCCAATGCATTTTCCCCCATATTTAGGGCATTAAAAAGAGAATACATCATTTTACTTTCTTCTGATCCCGGAACCTTCAACATCGTCATGCAAACATGATCTCTGTACCGATTGAGGATATCCCTGGCCCCTGCCATCGTGAATGCCAAGCGTTCATTACATGCGCACTCATCTATAAGCTGGTTTATTGCTTCATCTTCTAAGAAACATATATCATCAGCCATTGGCATAACGACGTTTCCATCTGGCAGTTCCACAACAGCCACAGTATAATTACCCGGACCGCTCTCAAACTCCTCATAGCTATTTCCCCACTGATGGAATTGTCCAATTTGAAAATCATGGTAACTTCCGGCCTTGTAATATCTACCTTTACAATATCTTTTTCTCATTTTTTGCCTCCACTAATTTCTAAGCTATATAAAAGCTCAATATCTTTTGGAGTAACTTCTATTTCTTTATTGCACCCATAACATTCAAATATACCTTCAGGTATTTCTAATGGAGAAATCACTCTTTTAATAAGCATATTACATTCTGGACATCTGATTCCATATGATACTGTCAATAGTCCTTCTTTCAAGCATATCGTTAAAATTTTGCTTGCAATATCGGGTGACACTCCTAATGCTTTTGCAACTTTAGAAACAGTAATATTATCGCATGCGCTGCCAATGAGCTCTGCAAAATATTTATCCAGCCTTTCTATCTGGCTTTCATTTAGCCATTCCTGTAGTACCAATAAACGAGAACAATACATATATAATATCCTCCTCCATAGTGTACTCTGTTTCAGTTTAGTCTATCTTCACAGTCGCATTGTCAATGATTCTTTCCAACCGCTTAATCTCAGCACCTACATATCTGGCCACGAGCGTTGCAAAAGTCCGCAGATCTGTGTTTATTCCAGATTCTTCTTCCAATTTTTCAATGCACTCTGTTACGTCTTCGTTTCTTAGACAACAATTCTGTAACCTTATAGCATTTTCGTGCAAGCAATTAAGTTCATCAATTTTTTCTTTAACTTCTTTTACAGTCATTTCTAACCTCCACTAATTCCTGATTTTGTTACCAAGATCATCTCTGATATCTGATGCTATAAATTCACACATTCCATTTCCATATCGGTCAGATAATGTGATAATTCCGCATTTACAATCCAGTTTAAATCCGGTATTGTCACTTGCTGTTATACTCCATTCTCCATCACAAATAACAGGCTGCCTTGCAATCATATTCAACCACTCAAAAGTATCTGACTGCTCTGTGATCGTGTTCCTGAAGTCTTTAAGGAGTACACTTTTACTGATTAGATCGTTACTCATCCTGTACCTCCACTAATTCTTGATCTTTTTTTCAAAGTATTCTTTTTTGACAATCACATAACCATTGTCTGTCTTTATGTAATTTTCACTACAGATAAATGGTTTTTTGCTCAGGCTATCAATAACTTTTTCTGCGTCTCTAATACTCATCATTTTTCTCTACCTCCACTAACTCCTGATCTTACTTTTTACAATCGCAATAGAAACCTCTATTCCTCGTTTTATTGCCCACTCTTCTTTTTCAAGACTATCGTATCCATCCGCTCCATATGTATGTCCATTCATAGCATGAGCCAGCGCACTGTCTTCCAGATCTTCTATAACCTTGTCCAGATCATAAGCGACAGGCTGCCTTGCAATCATATTCAACCAGTCAAAAGTATCCGACTGCTCTGTGATCGTGTTTCTGAAGTCTTCAAGGAGTGCACTCCTGCTGATCAAGTCATTACTCATCCTATTCCTCCACTAATTCCTAACTTAATCTCTGTGAGTAAATCTTTGTATTTCTCTATTTCCCTGTTAAGTTCTGTTGCTCCAGAGGCATTCCTCTTCTTAATGCCAGCGTGGCACATGTCCTGCGGAATCTGTGCGGATGTACATTTTCAACGCCTGCATTCCTTCCTATCTTCCGACACGTGCTTTCTATAGAGCCTGCGCTCACATGTCCGTCTCCAACGTTCTCCTCATATCGCCACCAGCTTTTTTTAGTTCTGTTTATGGAACACCTGCCTTTTCCAAACGCCATGTAAATTCCTGCCGCAAACAGAAAAACATTTTTATCTCTTCTTTCCTTCAGATAAGCCTCAACTGCAATCTGTGCTTTTGCATTAAGATATACGTTTCTGTCTTTTCCTCCTTTTCCGTGTACAACAATTCTGGAACCGCAGATATCTTCTGTTTTTATATTCACAAGCTCCGTCACCCTGCACCCGGTCGAGAACAGAACCTCAACGATCGCCTTTTCTCTTGCATCCTTACAGCTGCTCCGGATCTTCTCCACCTCAATATCACTGAATGCTTTTTTCCTGACTTTTTCCTGCCTGATCTTTTCAACCTTCATCATGGGATTTTTCAGGATAATCTCTTCCACCTGCAAATACCTGAAAAAAGATGATAAATATCTTCTTTCGTTATCAGCAGTCTTTTTTGATATCCTGTCCCGTATCATTCGTCCGGCCATATACACTTTGACATCGTCAGAAGTAACTTCCTCCGCATTTTTCCCGATTTTCTCAAGGATTTTATATACGCTTGCATACTGTTCGATCGTCCGCTGCGAGCACCCGGCCACCGTTTTGGACATCAGAAATCCCTGTACCAGCCGTCTGTTTTTATCTCCTTCGAATACCACCAGTTCCGTCTCTCTCCCTGTAATCTCATAGTCATTCAAAATCATGACGAATTTCATCTTCAGATCACTGACATCTCTTTCCTCTGTGCAGATACATGCCAGAAGTCTGTTCAGCAGTTCATCCCTCATAGCAGCAGCCCCCTTTCTCCCGGCGTATACAAAATACGTTCTCTGGAATATTCCTGTGCATACGGCTCCTGCAGCGTGTCGCCCTGCACCACGACTGCACGGATCCCCAGAAGACTTAACTGCAGATAGCACATGTACACGCCTTTCCAGTCCAGATCCTGTGCAACCACCTTCATGCATTTCTGGTAGTTGATGCCTTTTTTCTGCAGCACACAGGCCAGCGCAATAATCATGCCTCCGGCTCCGCAGGAGGGCTCATACACTCTGTATAATCCATCCGGTCCCGGCTCCGGTACTGACACTTCCGCAGACAGAACGGACAGATGCCATGGTGTGAAGAACTGTCCTGATGTCCTGCTTCCCATTCCGGAGTTCATATAGATCTGCCCAAGCACATCTTCCGTTCCATGCTCCAGCGTCTCGATCAGCAGATATAACATCTCCGCTATTTTCTGCTGCTCTTCCGGCCTGTATTTTTTCATGGTGTTTATGTACTCCTGTTCCCGTTCCTCCCAGATCCGGTCATGGAAAATCTGGCAGGTGTTGCTTATCGCCAGGGCACTGCAGCGGATCCAGTCGGCAAAAACTTCATACACCGGATACCTTCCGGATATGCCGTTTATGATTTTTATAATATCTTTCTTTCTGTCCATCTACACACCGCCCTGCATGATCATCAGTTTTTTTCTGCATCTCCTGATCTCTTCCGGGCGGATGGGATGCTTTTCCCGGCTGTAATTTCTCTCACTCACTGTCCAGATCATTCCTCCGTTTCAGTTTCTCATAACTTATGTTATCCTCACATGGCGCCCCTACAGGCCGTTTTCATAGTCAAAAATATTCATCTGGTAATCCTGACGGTAATTCATCCATACAGTCTCCGTCCTGGAAGCCCCGCCTTCTGCACAACTCTGAAACTGCCGTTTTTCCCAGCCGTGCAGATAATCGTTGTACATTTCCGACTCGTATCCGGAGAGCATGATCTTCGCCGGACTCTGCAGGATCAGCCGCAGCAGTTCCTCATGGTCGCTGTCTGACATCTCGTGCCTGTACTGCTTCCGCTTTCCCTTTCTGGATCCCAGCACATACGGCGGATCCAGATACATGAAGACATTTTCATGCCCGAATCTCCGGATCACTTCCAGCGCCGGCCGGTTCTCAATCTGCACCATCCGCAGACGATCCGCAGTATCCAGAACCCATTCCGGAAGCTGGTACCAGTCCCACAGTGCATAGGCCCGTTCCCGCCCCTGCACGTCGTTCTTCCATCCGACTTTGTATCCATCCGTACGGAAGCCGTGCCCCTGCCAGCACCGGATCAGGAAGCCTGCTGCCCGCTGGAAGCGGCTGGCATACCGCGCCGGAGCCGCTCCCTCAAACTGCTGCTCATACAGCTCTCTTGCATATGGCGTGGTTATGAGCAGCCTGGCCAGACGTTCGGAATCCTTCTGGATACACCAGAACAGGTTCGTCACATCCGAATCCAGATCATTTACGGTCTCGATCGGTGAAGGCCGTTTGTGAAACAGAAGAGCCAGGCTGCCTGCATACGGTTCCAGATAACTGTGATGATCCGGGATCAGTTCCACAAGATTCCGGGCGATCTTCCACTTGCTTCCCGGATATTTCAGCACCGGCCTCATACTTTCTCCTTTCCCCCTGATCCATCCCCGGGGCTGCCATCCGATATTGCAGGGGCATTCTGTTCAGCATCACATAACAGCCCGGCATTCTGACTCTCCAGCAGCTGTCTCTCCAGCTCGCCCATGTCATAATCCCTCTGTTCAAAATTGCTGAATCCCGTTGCCCGTGCTCTGACAGCGCCGGCTTTCTTCCTGTCCTGCCTGTCCCAGTCGCGCAGCTTCCCCTTCCAGTCCGTGATCCTCTTTCTTCCGGACATCCATTTCCGGGAAGAATAGTGACGGAAAAAATACTCTGCGTCCACGACCAGCTCATGCTCCCGGCAATATTCAATCACATTCTCCAGGGTGGGCGGGGCGGACGGCCCCTCTTTCTCCCTTCTTTCCTTCTTCCCTTCTTTTTCTTCTTCTATTGTTGTTAGTTGACTGTTAGATGACTGTTGACTGTCTGTTGGACAAATGTTGGTTTCCATGTTAACGGTCTGGTACTTACTGTAATTTTTTACTGTAAATACGCTGAATTTTGACTGTCTGGTGACTGTTAGTTCACCTGTGTTTTTCAGATTTTTTACCGCTGTTCTTACGTTCTGAATGGAAAGTCCGGTTTCACTGGCCAGATTCTGGTAGGAAGACGCAAGGGAACCGCGGGGGATATCCACTCCCTGAAACCTTCCGTCTTTCCAGTTTGCTTTCAGAATCAGATGGATGAACAGCTTGAACATATTTCTGTCCTTATACCATTCCCACTCCAGAATCCTCCGGTCGATCTTTATATGCCCACTCATAACCTCTTATCCATGCTTTTCTTCTGATATGCCCTTTCGGCAGCAGGCCGGGAGCCAGAGCATGATGCCTTCATTCCCATGCACTCCAATCTATAAATATTTACTCATGATGTCCCGCTTGGACTGCGGCTTCTTCCCTTCAGGCTTTTTTCTTGGTGGATCCATCTCTTCAAGGAAATTCACGCCTTTTTTCAGTCCGCTCTCTCTTGCAGCTGCCAGATTTTTCTTGATCAGTTCCTTATTATCCGAAACCTTGTTATAGATCATATCCAGGCGCGTCTGCGGATAAGTCAGACCGGACAGGCAGCAGATGGTTCCATTGTCATTAAACGTCTGGAAGTTGTCGATCGGCGTTCCGACTGCTGTCTCCAGATCAGACATCTGTACATTTCCGGCCAGAGAAGCAGCAATATATTTCACAGCACGATCCGATTCCAACGGAGCAGATACTCCCGTCTGGATTTCCCGGATCACATCTGCACTTTCTCTTGCCGGGCTGCTGACTGCCATGGCCATTCCATGCGCCTTCAGGGTTTCCATGATCTCTGCCTGGTCAATGTTTCCCTTTATGCTTTTATGCTTCTGCGGAATCTCCAGAAATGCTGTAAATGCATCCACAAATGCTTCATTCAGTTCAAATTTATCTCCCTTCTGGTTATCAATGATAAAACATGCAGATGTTCCTGCGATCTCCGTCAGCTCTGAAAAGCATTCATAAGAGTTGATATGTGCCTTCACGCTTTCATCCGGTGCCGGCATGATCGTAATGGATCCAATGTCCTTTCCCTCATCGATCAGCAGATCCACCAGCATCGGACCGCCACCTGATCCGCTGCCGCCGGCACTGGCAAAAATAACAAAGGTCAGTTCCGCTTTCACCTTCGCTTCGATCTCCGATGCAATATTGTCAAAATCATCCATGATAAGCTGTTTTGCCTTGTGACGGTTCTTATGACATCCCTCTCCTTCCGGGATGTGATATTTGAATTTCGCATTTTCAAGCGTGTCCAGATCTTCCTGTGACGTATTGATATACAAAACCGGATACCCTCTCTTTTCAAGCAGATAGCCGATATTGCCTCCTCCCTGTCCCAGCGCTACAAATGAAAACCTGTTTTTCATGATCCGATCCTCCTCTCCTTTTCCTCATATCTCAGTTCTTCCAGAAAATCCGTGCCTGCTGCCGTAATATAAAACGTGGCAGCGCGCCCCTCTTTCAGACCCCGGCCCACATAGCCGCGTCTTTCAAATTCCCTGGCTTTTTTAAACAGCGTATTTTCCTTTACTCCGAAGTCCTCCGCAAGGGAGAGCTCCCGGACTGTCATGGACGACAGTCTGCTTGTCGCTTCCTTCTCTCTCAAAATGGAGAGAAAGATAAACCCCAGTCTGTTCATGGTCCTGCCTCTCCTCTTCTCTGCGTAATCATGATTTACTCTGATATATTGTGCTCATTCCTGCTTAATTCTTCTTAATTCTGATGGTACCCTCCGGTCACTTTGCAGACATGAAAATCACCAGTCCGACGCCTCGTTGAACTGCCGCATCTGTTCTTCCATGCTGAGCTTCAGATAAACGGATGTGGTGCTCACGCTGGAATGTCCCATCAGATCCGCCAGCAGTGCAATATTGGAATTCTTCTTCAGAAATTCAATAGCAAACAGATGCCGGAACGCATGCGGATGCGCCACCTCTTTGCGGATCCCGTATTTTTTCGCCCAGCTTCTGATACTGGCGGCAACGCTTCGGTTGTTCAGCGCTCCTCCATACCGGTTTACAAACAGCAGATCCGTATCCGTCTCCTGAAAATACCGTTGAAAATACTCCCGGCTCCTGCGGATCAGAGACTGCGGGATATAGATCCGGCGTACTTTTCCCTTGGTCCACATCTCACAGTATCCGGCCGTAAGACCGTTCCTGCTCAGGCGGACAAATTCGCTGACCCGCGCCCCGGTATGAGCAAGGAAGCTGATCAGCCAGTATCCTCTCTCATTTCCGTCTCCTTTCAGTCCGGCAAGAAGCCGCCGGTATTCCGTGATGGATATGACATTCTCCACAGAGGTACTCTGATGAATCCGGATACCCTTCACGCAGTACTCGGCATGTCCAAGAAACATGCAGAACTGGTTCAGGGCCACCACCCGGTTATGAGCCGTCTTCGGCTTCCACTGCTCCAGCTGCCGCTTCTTGAAATCCAACAGGTTCTCCCTGCTGATCTCCTGATACTGGCGAAAGAAGATCCGGACAGCCCAGATGTATGTATCAATAGTATTCTCCGACCGCTCCAGCTCTGTCAGATACCTTCTGAACGCCTCGATCTCTGTCTCCATGCCCCTTCACCTGACCTGTTACTTTTTTCCGCAGGTGGCAAAGTGTGATATGTAACCGAGATCCTCCGCCTGACTGTTCTCCGATCTCTCCGCACAGACCACTTCTCCCGCGGGGGTTACAATCTTCTCTGTCCCCTTCCTTCCGTTCCCCGGTATGCGGTAACTGATCAGTTCCGGATTGACCGGCATGTTCTTTCCCGCCTTCGTCCGGACCCACAGAATCCGTCTCCCGCAATATGCACATGTCCCAAATGGATCTGCCGATCTGCTCACTGGTCCCACTCCTTCCTTCAGATTGTCTTTTTCAGGGTGCAGTTAATACACCCATCCGAAAATACCCGGATGCTGCCTCCTGCACTTTTTTCTGTTTTCTTTTTTATAAATACCTCAGCTCCTTCCTGTAATATTTCTTAGTGGCCGGAGTCCGCAAACTCCATAAGCGGACCTGCCCGGCGACTGCTGCAGCAGGTATTCTGTCGCTTGCGGGCACCTGCAGCTATGCCCAAATGGCACGGGCCGGAGTCGAACCGGAATATAAAATGTTGAGGATATTGTTTCAGAAGACTTTGGCGCCCTCCGTGGGCTTCCCGTGCCGTATGCCTGTCCATCCGGAGCATCTATGCAGATGCCCCGTCCTTTTTGTCTTTCACCCGGACCAGTTTACAGCCATACTGATCCTCGTACAGATTTTTCAATATGTTCTTGATCTTCTCTGCTCTTTCTTCTGTAACTTCCATATCATACTGCTGTTCCATGTGATCCCTCCTTTGTAAAAAATATGTAGACTGTTTGTCCCTATTTCTTACTTTTTGTTCCAGATATGGATTTTGCATATCTCTGGCAGATTATTGCCAGATCTGCATCATCTCTGTGATACTTTTCCAGCAGAAAGCCTCCTGCAATAATATCCATCCGAAGCTCCTGCTGCCTGTTATCTGATTTCATCTGCTCACCTTCCTGCTTCTGTCATCCTTCAGGCTCATATTCTTCTGAGCATTTCCTTTTTTATTTCCTCCGACGCCTCATCCGCACTCATGGGACCCCTGCCATCCTGGATATAATCCCACCGCCTATGACCATTTCTATGAGCCTCCATCTCGTAAACTTTTCCGTCTTCAACTGTAAAATTTATTGTTATATAATCCATTCTCTACCTCCATTTTTTAACCTGATCAGATACCTCCTAGTTTTACTGGCGATCTTTATTTTAACTTCAGTCAGATAACATGTCTTTTTCCTTCTCTGCAATCAGTTCCCCATTTTTCTCCCAGTAACGAATCACAATTCTTACTGGGTCTTTTTCTGTCCCAACACCTTCTCTGGTTTCAGTACGAACAACTTCAATTATTTCTGCGCTCATTGTTTTCTCTTTACATTCGCCCTCTACATCTGTATTCAGCCGATCCAACTCCTGCTCAATATCTTTTACAACGTTATCATCCAGTGTATTCAAGAGTTCACAGGCTTTTTCACATTCACCATTACTGATCAGTTTGACTGCTTCCTTTTCTACCTGTGTTCTCCGATCCAACTCCTTCTGGAGTTTTTTTAACAACTCTGCTTTCCTATCTGCTTTTTTCATGCCTTCCTCCTTATACTGCTGCCGGCTCCGGCTGCTGCTCTCTTCTTGCTTCCTGACTTGCCAAAAGAACTGCAATGTTACTGTTAATCAGTTCCTGTTCCTGTGGCGACAGGCGCTCATACATGGTTATTACTCTTCCAATCTCTGTCTTTTTTTCTTCTGACATCATCTTTCCTCCTTTCGTTGTGAGTTTATAATATCACATAGAGATCTATTTTGCAAGTATAAATATTGACTTTGTGAGTTTTCTCTGATATATTTACTTTAGAAGCAATTTGGTGAAATGTCAAGAGGAAAATAAAAAAGATTTTCTGGAAAAAGGGTAACTTTAATAGACTTACCGTCCAAAAAGAACGTAAGTTCGATAAGCGTTATAGATCACCTGCTCTTTTCCACAGAGTAGAGTCTGCCATTGGCCAGCAGTCCAAAAAGCATACGTATCAGTTTACGGGAAGTCAACGCGAGTGCACGTTTGTGCTGATGGGTTCTCACCTCAGCAAATTTCTTGTCATA
>ERZ808054.490-NODE-490-length-36785-cov-6.149395_pt1 | contig 36785 bp, 28 predicted proteins | sample MGYA00380201_ERZ808054 | MGnify/ENA primary metagenome ERZ808054 (study PRJEB31490, sample SAMN06133419) | mouse gut metagenome | isolation source: Z5_2 | host: mice | place: China: Chengdu | collected 2015-05 ...
GATAATTCTCCTGACTCAGCTTTTTATTTTGGAACTCAGGACTTCCTACAAAGGATTGCGCCACTGTAGCGCCGTCGACTTCACCGTTCTGTAATCTGGACACATAATATTGCAGGCCGTCTGCATCCGCTTCCCGATCCAGAGTGATGCGGTACATTCTCTTGACGAAGTTCTCTATCTTCTTTGTATCAGTTTCCTGGTCCTGACCGCCGCTTTGAACTTTATTCAGGTCAAAATCCGCCGGTGCCTGCAGAATTATCGCGTTGCCTGCAGGATCTTTCACAAAGACTACTACTTTGCTGCTGTCGGTCTGGGGATATTTGATGGTAAAATACCCTCCGTCCCCCGTTTTGGCCGGGTATACAACGCCGTTGACCACCGCGCCGCACTCAAAATCAAGCCAATAGTTCTGCCCGGTTACCTCGGTGCCGCTGATGGACTTGATAAACAAAGAATTATTGCGGATCTTATCCGCAGCAGCCTCCTGGCGCAGAAAAATAGCATTGGATCCAAATTTATTGGCATTTACCATCACCTGGTTATTGGTTCCCGAGACAACTCCCCCCGGATTCTGAATGAGTCCGCTATTGCCAAAATTGGAAATACGATTCTTATCCAGCGTAACCTTGGCTCCCTGGTTGATCACGATTCCACTCGCAGCCGAATCCATCTGATCCTGCTGGATTACATTGTTCACAAAGTCAGCCGTACTGTTGTTCATTATCACAACGCCGAAAGCGGTACTGTTTTTGACGGTCGTGCCCTGCACCGTCACATCCGCCAGTTCAATGTGTATACCCTCACTCTTGCTGCCGTCTATCACGCAGTTCGTCACAGTGCCGGACACTCTGCCGGAACCCTGTTCCCAGTTTTTGCCGTCATATACAATACCAGAACTTGCGGAATTGTTGATGATGTTCCCTGTCAGGTCGGCATTGCTGCCCCGGGAAACGGATATGCCCATTTTACCGGAATTATTAACCGTATTGTTGATAAAATATATATTGGTGGAAGCGTAACTCGCCTGCAGACCATGATTACCCGAATTGACAACCGTGTTTCCTCTCACCGTAATACTCTTACTGAAAGAGACGATTACCCCGTTTCCGTAATTGGGAATATGACTTTGCACATTATAAATCTTGTTTTCCTCTACCCAGGTTCCCTCTCCGTGCTGTACTACCAAACCTTCCCCGTGTCCGGCCCGGTTCGGGTCAATCGCGCATCCGTCCAGGGTATTGCCCTTGATCACGGAGGAATTCTCCCAGTCAAACCAGATACCGTACTTACCACTCTGCTTAACTGTATTTCCGCTGACTGTCACGCGTTCTGTATTCTCAGTGAAGATGCCTGTTTCTGCAGAGTTTGTAATGGTATTACCGCTAATCTGTACATTGGTGCAGTAAGACATTTTTAATCCCACAGCCATGCCGTCAATCTTACATCCGTTCACCTGGCTGTCTTTCACGCTTTGCAAAAAGATACCCACCGAATTGCTGCTGCCAGCTACCGTCAGATTTTCCAGCAGGATATTGCTGGTGGAAAGATCAAAGGAGATCACCTTACTTCCTTCTGATCGCCAGGTTCCACCTATTATCTTTATATTGGCCGGCTGAATATACCTGGAATGGGTTAAGGCTGTCTGCGCCCCATTTACCGTAATATCCGCGCCTTCTGCTCTGATGGTGGTATTGGAATACACCAACAGCGGACTGCTCAGATTATATGTTCCGGCTGGAATGGTCACTGTGACCACTTCATTTGAATTCTGCGCCTGGTCCAGGGCCGCCTGAATATTCTGCCCGTTGACCACAATCTCTTTGGCGAACACAGAACCTTTGCACAGGGATGCCGCAAACAAAATCCCCATTAAAGCCAAACATAATCTGTTCAACAATTTTGCCATGTTTTATCCTCCTCACTGAAATGTAAACTTAATTTATATTATAACATCTCCCTCAAACTGTTTCAAGTGTTAAAATCCTGTCTTTTCCCGCAAATCCATATATTCGGGGGAAAGGAAGAAATACCGCTTCATCTCCTGAATCGTCATTCCTTCCTCCCGGCGCTTCAGCCAGTACAGCAGTCCGGGCAGATCATATTCCCTGTTGAGAATCTCCTGATACAGTCCACAGATATCTTCCACGGACTGCCCTGTCTGCAGTTCCAAGCAGCGTGCCAGGGCAGGAGCCGTCTGTTCTCCCGGATGTTTAAGGCGGTATTCCGGCGACCAGAGGAAACCTGCCAGTACCATAATGGGTTCCTGCTTCTGCCGGTATTCCTGCCAATAGGCCAGCCCCTGAGTCTCCCCCCGCCGCTTCTGCAGCTGTCTGTAGAGATACTGCACCGCCTGCTGCCCGTCTTCGATCCGCAGATAGTTTTCATATATGTCTGATATGGAAAGAGCCGCCTGCTCCACATGATTCGACAGCAGTTTGATGCGGAAATTCCTCCCGGTTGCCGCGCCGTAATCCTCCCAGTAGCCGTCTTTCATCAGATAACTGGTTCCGATCCCTCCTTCGCTGCGGCAGACGGTCCTTCCACTGGAGCGGGTGGTATCCGTATAGATTCCCGCCACTTCCCCATACAGTGTCAGCGCCACCCCCACCCTGGATCCATAGGACATGACTATTTCATTCGGAAGCTCTATGGTGACATTTCCGGGCCAGGCAATCTGCCCCGTCACCGGCTCCGGCAGCAGCGCCTGTTCTCCCAGATTCTTCCCCTCCGACAGATCATAAAGATCCAGCCTGTAAGAAACACCTCCCGCAGGCACTGTGACATTCACCGCCCTGAGAGCCTCCTGACAGCCCCATGTCCCCTCCAGGGTGTAACAGTTGGCCACCTGCAGTTCTCCCTGAGCCGTCTCCCATTCATCCAGAATTGTATTATCACACTGATAGATATAATCGTAAGAGCCCTGCCCGGCTTCCAATACACAGGCATTTTCCGCTATGGAAGCATCCTCATAGGACAGCCAGAAAAATCCCTGATCGCCGAAAACGGTTCCCCAGGAATTCTGTACCAACCACGCCCCGTCCGCCTCCGGCTGAATTTTAAAATTTTCCCTGCGGTAATCGTCATCCCAGCCGATCACCGTTACGGCATGATCCGCACGCATATCCAGCGGACAATACTGCGCTGCCGTACTGTACTCATAATAAGATGTACTGCTGCAATAGGTAATGCCCACGGCTCCATACTGCAGGATCATTCGTTTCAACAGATTCCCATCGGCCGAAGGAAAAACGGACGCGCCCTTTAGCCTGACGCAGGCGGACTCATACGCATCCCCGTTATCCGGAAGAGGACTTGCGGCATCCAAATAGGATGCCGCGCCCTCGGGAACGGCACCCAGAAAACTCCCCAGGCTGCGGACGGCATAATCATACTTTCCCCCGTTCCAAAAACATTGCGTAACCTGGCCGTTATCCAGAAAAGAGGTTCCCTCCCCAGGCTGCTGTCCCGGTGTACCGCAGACGGAATGATAGGTATAATAGACCAAATGCCGTTCCGACAGGTCCTCTCCTCCCATAATCCCCTGCTTCTGCCCGTTGATCTGCAGCAGATCCAATGCCGCGAAGGCCCAACAGTCTCCGTAACGCTGCGTCTCTATCCCGATCCGGATTCCCTCCCGGCGCACATCATAGCTGGGAGGCAGTTCCAGATTGACTGCCATGGGAATGTTATCCCAGGCATACACCAGAGCCGAGTCCTCCTCCAGATATCCGCCCGCTCCCGCGAACGGCGCCACCGCACTCTCGATTTCCTCGATCTCTTCCTGGGTCATAGGCCGTCCCAGCACATAATCTCTCTCCGGGGCCGGATCCTCCCGGGTATTGGCCGCCTGGCTGTTCGTCATGCAGCACAAAGCGCCGGCCAGCGCCATCAGCGCCAGCCCCGCCAAATTGTAACGTCCCATGTACGCCTCCTGTTATCAGTACGGCGTAACGCCGTATTTCTGCATTAGTTCCCGGAATTCCGCACTCCTGGCAAATCCTCTGAGCACCTCTTCCCGGGATACCCCTGCCCGCAGCTTTTGTACCCAATAATACAGTCCGTCAGACTCGCACTCCCGATCCATAAAGGTACGGTACAATATCTTGACATATTGCTCGTCCCCGTGTTGTTTTCCTATAAATTCGGGAGAGAAGATAAATCCAATGGCGACCTCTTCGATGGTCTGCTCTTTCCGCAGGATGATCCTGGGCCAGGTCTCCATTCCATCGTCGTCCCCCTTGCGGTTCAGGGCTTTATTGTACAGCCTGCTCACAAAAGCCGTCACGCCTTCATTCTGATCCCTGTAGGCAGACCGTATGATTGCGCTCCAACTGACTCCGTACTCGCTGCAAATATTTTTGAACTCCTCGGAGTTGGCAAACCCCGTAAACACGAATTCACGGCTCATGCCAATCTCCAGCTTGTTCTCCCAATAGATCTTTCCGCCGGGGTCCGCCTCATGCCCCATCATCACCCGATACAAGGTCTCCACATATTTTTCATCGGACAGCCCTCTGCCTTTGAACTCGTCGCTGATGAAAAACCGCATGGCCACATCCGGGCCGGTGCTTTCCTTGCTCACCAGCTTTTGATACCAGTAGTCCACTTCCGAATCCGCATAGGACTGCCTGCCCAGCACATTTACATACAGTCTTACAATAAATGCTTTTATCTTAGCCTCCTGATCCGGTGTGACACTGGGGGGCACAACCGGCTGGGAAGTCCCCGGCTCCGGGCATGGCGCGGCAGGCATATTCCGGTATACCGGGATCTTAAAGACAAACCTGTTGCCCAGCGCTCCGGCCCTCTCATAGGCCGCCCGGGTGGTGGAGCCCTCCGTCATGGGCGCCGTGATATTCTGCATGTACTGATGATAGAACAGACCGTTATAGGAATTGTCCACATCAAATTTCTGTAAGTACAAAGTATCCTGCCCTTGTAAAATATAATTTTTTGAGATAAATTCCGCGCCCCCTGCAATGGAACCGCGTCGGGTATTCCAGCCCTTGCTTCTGGCATATTTCAGTCCCGATTCGATCACCTGCTGATCCGTGGTCCCGGAAGCGCTTACATTGTAATAATTGTAGTATCCCTCATATCCCGGATAAGTGCCGGAGATCAGAGCGGATGTTCCGTTTACCCCCTGTTCCTGATAGACCCGGGACGCCAGATGGAAGGGACTCACCCCCAGAGCCTGTCCCAGATTGAAAAAGTTCTGAGAATAGGAAATGCCCTCCCCGGGAATCTCCCCCCGCATAAAAGTGTTCTGTACGATATTCTGCACACCCTGTACCGTGTGGTAATTGCCGTTGTATGTCAACTGTTCGAACATGAATATGTATTTCTCGTTCAAAAAGTTGCGGGGATCAACGCAATATTCCACGGCTGACCTGGTGGCCAAATACCAGTTTTTGTCCCGCTGCTCTCCCTTCCAGGACGCGGGCTTGGAGGAATGCACCCAGCTTCTGTCCCCCCGCATCTCTTCCGTGATTACGGTCTCCCACTCAAGATTGGTATTCATGGGCACGAATACCCAGTTGGGATGCCTGCTTTTCAGCTGTGCCAGATAGGAACGGTAGGATTCGGGAAAGGCCAGTATATCGCTGTCCGCCCTTACCAGATCATCAAGGCCGCCTTCCAACGGAATATCCGAAAGATATTCCTGCTGCCAGTCCAGAAAACGTTGATCCGTGCTGATCAGATACTCCGCCTGCACATAGCCCCGGTAACTTTGTTCTTCCTGTGCGTAGCACACCAGATACCATATGGCCCCGTTCTCCGACTCCACGCCCTGGATCATCACCTGACCGCCGGAGGGAATCTCCGTTACACCGCTCTCCCCATATCCCGGGGCCGCGGTGAGAGGATACCGATCCGTGCGGTACAAAGTGGCTATGATCGCCCTCTCTGCCGCCAGCCGCTCCAGCGCCTGGGACGCCTGCCGGATCTGCCCCCGGAACAGATCCTGGTCTGAAGCTTCCCCTGTCTGCTCACCTTCCGTCTCCGGGGCGGCTGTTGTCATATCCTGCTCAAAGTCCGATACTTCCATGGCCTGCGGCATGAGCCGGGGACTGCCCCACAGCATCATGACAAAGGCCATGCCCATTGTAATCAACCTAACTGCGCTTCTACTCATCTGTTTTCCTCCTTATCCTGTAGTTCCGCTGTCCTCCTGTCAGCCTTTTCCCTGATCTCCAGTTCCGTCTCCTGTATGATGTTTCCAGAACCTCCATAGAGATTCCACTCGATTCGGTATCTTCCCGCTTTCTCCGGGGCCATCAGCAGTACCTGAAAGTCCCGGTCCGTTCCCCGGAATCTGGAGGAACCCATACCTGCGGCCCCGCCGTCCCCGCACCAAAGGGTCCAGTTCAGCTGCCATGGCTGATCCTGTTTTAAAGCTCCGCAGAGCATCACCCGGAAATCCATGCGCAGAAAATCCCCCTGCAGCAGGGGCATCACCGCCGGCACGCGCAGCATTGTTTCCCCTTCACGGTTACAGACCGCAAACACCGGCTCCGCGCCGTACTGCTTTCTGTAGTGCCGCCGCCATTCACGGTGAAGCCGCAGCTGCTCCTGATGAAGCCTTTCCTCCTCTCTGCAGATTGCCGCCTTGCGCCGGTTTTCCTCCGGAATATCCGGCGTATATTCCCTGGAAAATCCTGTAAAATGCCCTTTCCCACGGTATACCTGGCAGTCTCCATACACAAGATCATAAAAATTTTCAAAGAGATATGCCGGCCTATGCACTTCCGTGTTCCAATCCTCCAGAAAGCCCGGCCAGTCCATGGTCACATAGGGACGAATCTCCACCAGTTCCGGATATTCTCCGGCCAGATAATTAAAATACCCGCTCCACTCGCTGGCGGCTCCCTCCGCTATCCGGGGATATCTCTCCAGCATCTCCAGAAACAGCCGCCGGTGGATGATCTGGGGCATATGCGCGTCAAACATATAGGTGGGATACCCCTCCTCCATGAGAAAATCCCGACATTTCCACATGCTGATATCAAAGGATGTGGGATTCCCCTGGGCACCTTTCCAGTTTCTCAGATCCCCCACATAATAAGCCTGATATTTTTCGTTTTTTATAAAATTTTCTATGGAAATCTGACTCAGCGGCCGGTAATCATCATCACTCATGAGAAACACCGGGTCAATTATATCACTTTGTATTGCCTTTGCGCGCAGGAAAATATTGCGAGCGGCATGATCCGAGGGAAGCTGGCTTCCCTCCAGAAGCGTGCTGTCCGTCAGACAGCGGATTTGGAGCCTCCCCGTGTATCTTTGTCTTACCAACTCTTCCATGGCATCGGGACAGCACAATACGATCTCCCGGATAAAAGGCATAAAATACTCTATAAAGGGCAAAGAGCGCAAAAAATCCTCCGCTCTGGCCGACAGCATCACCATCTGTCGGACATCGGCAGCCGCCGGCAGATCCGGCAGATTTCGGAGCCTGTTCATCTCTTTCAGGGCCGTCCCAATCCGCTCCGCCACCTGATCCCAGCCAATCGCATTATACCCCTGCAGTTTTTCCCGCATCTGCCGGTAATCCGGGTCCCGGTCCGCCTGTTCCACAGCCCGAAGCAGTTCCAGCGGATCCCGGGGAGAGAAATATCTGCAATAGTCCCCTCCCACCTCCCGGAGCACCGGGTGGTCCGAGCACAACACGGGAATCCCTCTCCCAAGCGCCTCCACCACCGGCAGGCCAAAGCCCTCTGTCATGCTGGGGAAAATCACAAATCTGCTGTGGGCGTAAAGATATTCCATATCCCCGTCCGTGGCATCCTGGATCCAGTGCAGCTGCCTGCCCAGCAATTCATGACTGCAGATGCGCTTTGCCGTCTCCTCCACATCCCATCCCCGGCGCCCTGCTATCACCAATTGCCAGCCCCGGGCAAACAGCCCCTGTTCCATGGCGTCCAGCGCCAGTCTGTGATTCTTGCGGGGTTCCACGGTGCCCACCATCAACAGATATTTTCCCCTGTTTACGATCTCTTCCAGCCGTTTTTCCGGTCGGCCCTCCCCGGACCGCTCCTGAAAGTCCATCCCCAGCCAGGATACAACACAGGGCGCGGGATTCTCCACGCCTATATTTTTCATAAAATCCTGAAGATACCCAATATTAGTCCGGGTGGAGGAAATAAACAGATCTCCGTATGTCACGCAGGCCGTCATATAGCCAAGAAAGGCGCATATCGTCTCGGAGGCCGCATACTGCGGCCACATGATGGGAATCAGATCCTGATAGCACACCGCGATCCTGACCCCCCTGGCCTTTAACTCCGGATACAGCTTCATACGCTTACAGCGAGAATGCCATACACTGTCCAGTTCCAGAAAAACGCTGCCGTGGGGAAATTCCGCCGGGCCGATTTCCTGCTGGGTCCGAAGGTCCTCCTTTTTCCCCTTCCCGTCCCGGAAAAAAGACTGAAAGGCAGACAGGGAGAGAATTCCGAACCGGTTATCCCGCTCCCGGTACTCCAGCAGCACCAGTTCCAGCCCGGGATCTTCCGCCAGTCTGGTGCTCACTTCCCTGGTCACCCGCTGGATCCCGCTTATAAAATTCACATGCATCAGGTTACTGACGTCAATAAATACTTTCACACATGCCTCCTCAGCAGCACTTTCATCACCAGTTTTTTCAGGGGGGCTTTGATGCCCAGGGGCAGTCTGCGGCTGATTCGGATGCCTGCAGACAGGATCCTCTGTCGGATTCCCCTTCTGGCCTGTCCCCCTCTCCCGGGTTCCTCCATATAAATATTGCCCCGGATCACCCTGTCCCCGGCAAGCACCTCCGGCCTGTTCATCAGGCTGTCCATCACGGCCCTGCGGTACGCCCATTCGGACAGATCCGTCCGGGACTGCCATGCTTCAAGCACCTCCTGCTCCGGCAGGCTTCCCAGCAGACTATAGTAGGCCATCTGCAGGAATTCCGTCCGATCGGCCTCAAACAACTCCTGTACCTCCAAAACCCCCGGCGTACAGCTGTTGATATACTTTGTCACCCTGACTCCCGGCAGCCGCGCCCCGCTCCCGGACGTCTCCATATTCTGTTGTACCAGCTCATAGGCCCGTTCGAAATTACGCGATATATCCTTCATGCCGCCTATTCCTCTCTCCGTAGCATAAACCCGGTAATTTATCTCCTTTGCGGCTCATTGGCCCCTGATCCCCTTCAACATTTTTTCACAGCACTGCGCCCAGCTCATGGGGCGGCATTCCTTTAAACTCTCTTTTCTGCGCCTGTATTTCTCCTCATCCTCATAGGCCATAACCAGACGGCACAGATCCGCCGCGTCATCCTGTCTGAACCAGTCGCAATATTCTCCCGCCACCTCTCTGGAGACAGGTATATCCGCCGCGATCACAGGCGTCCCCCGCTGAACCGACTCCAGGAGAGGCAGCCCAAAGCCTTCTGCATAGCTGCAGAAAGCCAGAAAACGGGCATGCTGATACAGATAATCAATGCCGCCGTCCTCCAGATTTTCAAAATGAAAAATGCCCTTGTCATAATCCGGGTGCGCATGGAGTTCTCCCATGAACTCCTCCATATGCCAGCCCACATATCCGGCCAGAATGATATGATATCCCGCCTGTTTCAGTCCCTCGTCATAGGCCTGCAGAAGAAGCCTGTGGTTCTTGCGGGGTTCCAGAGTACCCACCATCAAAATATAGGGAGCGCTGTCCGCCGCCTGTCTCACATGCTCGGGGACCTGCTCCAGGGGACTCTGGGAACGCCGGCTGAAATCAGCCCCCAAAGGCACCACATAACAGGGCGGCAGCGGGATGTCCAGCCGTTGGGCCAGGCGCTGCAATTCCTCCGTTGTGGCCCGGGCATTGACTATCAGCTGATCCGCATACTGCAGATGAGCACCCAGATAATCCATAAATTGATACACGCCTCTTTCCAGGCAGTACTGCGGATGGGTGACGGAAATAATATCGTAGATATGGGCCACAATGCGCACTCCCTGCTTTTTCAGCACCGGCAGCAGATAGCTGCGCCTCATCCGGCACATCCAGACCGCGTCCAGATCAAAGAAGATATCTCCCTGCCCCATGTCCTCCAGCGCCTGTCTCCGGCGGGTGATCATTCGGTTCTTGACACCTCTGTGCTCCCTGTAATATGCGGTAAAACGCCGATTGTCAATCACATGGTAAACATCCTGTCCGGCATTGTAGTGGAGCAGAATGATCTCCTGCTTTTCGTCCTCCAGAAGATGCAGAATCACTTCCCGGGTCACCCGCTGGATCCCGGTGACAAAAGTGGCCAGGGTCAATACACTGACATCAATGAAAATCCTCATATGAATACCTTCCTGATGAGTTTCTGAACCGGCATGGGCAGTTTCTTTCCAAACTCCCTCAGAAACGATTTGTCCGTAAGGCCGTACAGAATCCCCATGCAATAGTACTTTATCCCCTTTTTATGTTCAAAATAAGGGTTGCGCACCAGACGGATATGATGGATGGCCGCCGCGCTGGCATTCCCCACGCTCCGAAGTACCTCCTCCTGGAACTGCCGCCCGGGCTCTTCATACCGCTGTTCCCAGAACGCTTCTGTTTTCTCCTCCGGCAGACGTTTCAGCACCGCCACATGCACCGCCTGGAGAAAAACCGGATTGGGCAGTTCCAGAAAGCGGGAGACGTCGATCTCCTGGGGATGGCCCCCTGCCTCGCACAGAAAGGTTTCCTTCGCGTAAGGAAATTTCCGTCCGGCTGCTTCCATATTCTCCTGCACTATGTCATACAATCTGCCATATATGTTCTGTCCTCTGGTCTGCTCCATGCCGCCCTCACCTCTCCTTTGATCCGACCCGTACCCCTTCTCCTTCCGCCACTTCCAGCCAAAGCTGCCGGTACTGCCGTACAATATGCTCAGGCCCATACTCCGGAAACGCTTCCCGCTGTCCGGGCATCTGTCTGGCCAGCAGAATCTGATCCTGCCAGCAGGCCGGATCATAAGGCCGGTCCACATAAACAGCCCTGCCCCGGGTAATCTCCTCCAGACAGGAACATCTGGTCATAACCACCCTTTTCCCCCTGCGCATGGCTTCTATGGGAGGCATGCCGAAACCCTCAAAAATGCTGGGAAACAGAAACAGGCCGCAGTGCTCATAGAGATAATCTCTCTCCGCGTTGGAAACATATCCCGTCAGCCTCACCTGTCTCACGATGCCATACTGCTCCAGTTTTTCCTCCAGGCCGCTTACATTGCCCCCCACCCCGCTGATGACCAGACGGCGTTCTCCCCAGAGGCCCTGACAGTGCATCCGCTGCACGGCCTGCAGCAGGGTATCCAGATTTTTATGGGGCAGAAGAGAACTGACACAAAAGTCATATGCCTGCTCCGCCAATGCCAGAATCTCAGGCCGGCATTCCCCGCTTCCCTTTTGTCCCTCCCGGCTGCCCTCCGGAATGGGTACATACATGACCTGCAGCTTATCCTTGGCCCCGGGACAGTACCGTTCCAGATCCCTGAGGCAATATTCCGAATCTGTCAGAACTCTGCGGGCACTCCGGCAGGTATGCCGCCACTCATACCCCAGAAACATTCTGCGGGGAAGGGAAAAATAAGCAGGATAGTGCCATGCCTGCAGGTCATGGATTACACATACATAGGGAATTCTGCTTCCCCAGTTCCAGGGCATACTGTACACCGGGATAAACATGAGTTGAACCTGCTGCCGCCGGGCCAGCCGGGCCAGCCCCAGATTCTCCCAGAGAATACGCCGGGGCTGGCTGGCACTGTCCACGGGACACAGGCAAAGCCGCATGTTTCCTCCGCCCTGCCTTTCATAATGCCTGAAACTCTCCTCATTGTCTCCGGAGACAAACAAAACATATTCATTTTCCGTGTCATACTGCCAAAAACCGTCCAGCAGATTACGGATAAAGGACTCCGTTCCCCCGCACACGCCCACTCTCACCCAGAGCAAATCAACTCCTATACGCATCCTGTCTACCCCAATATCATTTTAGCCGCTTCGATCATCAGGCACTCCGCCAGATACCATCTGCTGTAGCCATTGATCCGATAGCAGTACCTGTAGCGGTCCATGATCCGCTTTTTTGCCGCTTTTATACTTTTGCGGTTGCTGGCACCCCCCATGACAAAATTGGCCAGAACCCTGTCCACCGTGACAATTTTGCGGCCCTGCCGACGCATCTGCAGAAAAAAACCATAGTCGTCATGAATGCCCAGGCATCGGAAGGGATACTGTTTATAAAGCTGGGCCCTCACAAAAGTGGTGGGATGGTTCCAATCCCTGGAGGTCTGAAACCGGCGCTGTCTGGCCTTTTTGACATAGACGGCTCCATTGGCCTTATGCATATGGATATTGGCATACATAAGATCACAACCCGTCTCGGCGAAGGTCTCCGCCGCCGCCGCCGCCGCCCCGGGCTCATACCAGTCCCCGCTGTTCAATATGCCGATGATCTCTCCCGCAGCCTGCCTGATTCCCTTATTCATGGCGTCATAGATGCCCTGATCCGGCTCGCTGGTAATCCGGCAGTCAATGCCCGCCGCGGCCATGGCCGGCAGATATCTCTCTGCCACGGCCACTGTGTGATCCCGGCTTGCGCCGTCAATGATCAGATATTCCAGGGTATAGGGAACCTTTCCCTGTTTCTGGGCCAGTATGGACTCTATGGTACGTCCGATGTCGTTTTCATTGTTAAATGAAATGGTAATAACCGTAAGTTTCATGATTATGCTAACTCACCCCTCCGTGCGGCGGATGCTCTCCTCCAGACTATACAGGCAATAGGCTTCCATGTCTCCGCTCATCTCCCGATCATAGCTGAGACTGCCAAAGGCTTTGTTGGCCAGAGCACCAACCTTGCCCGGCATTCGGGAAGCCAGTGCCACCAACGGATTTAATACCTTTAATAGACGCAGCTTTTTCCCGTGGGCGGCCGCGATTTCCCGCACCATCTGCGAGGTACTCGTATACGCCGGATTCTGGGGAAAATACAGCCCTCCCCGGCCCTCCTCAATCCGCTGGCGCAGGAACTCACACAAATTCTCTATGTAGAGCATGCTGCGCTGATTGTGTACGTCCGGAAAAAAGGGCAGCCTGTCCGCCAGCTTCGCCAGCAGCGGGTAATTCCCCCTGCTGCCCCTGCCGTAGACCATGGGCAGGCGCAGAATGGCCACCTGCATCCCCACCGGGGCCTCCCCCTCCTGCCCGCGAAGTTCCTCTTCCGAAAGGGGCTCCGACTCCAGATTGCGGAGTTTCTCTTCCGAAAGGGCCTCTGACTCCAGCATGCGGAGTTCCTCCTCCGCCCGGATCTTACTGTGGCCGTAGAAGTGAGAATTACCCACCGGGGTCTGCCGGGTGATCATACGGCTCTTCCCATAGGGAGCACTGTCACCATAGACAATAATACTGCTGGGGTAAATAAACAGCCCCACCCCCGCCGCCCGGGCCTTCCTGGCAGTGGCTGCCGCCAGATCACAATTCACCCGGTAATACAGGGCCTGCTGCTCCTGCTTCACCGCGCCCGTGTCCGCATGGGCAATGCCGCTGGCCTGGAACACCGCGTCATATCCGCGAAAATCATAATCCTCCCACTGGCAGTCCCGCTGCGATATGGTATCCACTCTGTACCACTCCCTGCCCTGAGAGGCATTATACTCCAAAAGGTAACGCTCCAGGCTGGTACCGATATAACTGTTTGCACCCGCGATTAAAATACGTTTCATTCTTTATTCCAATCCCTCTGCTGATTCCATGTCTCTCCGGCTATTTTCTTTTCCCGGCGTTCTCCGCCTCATGTATGGCTCCTGTGCCCCCCTCCACCACGCCGTCTCCTCGAAGCACACTGATAAAGGTACCGAAAAAGCATCGCAGATCCATCTTCAGACCCATTTTTTTTACATATTCCCCGTCAAACCGGGCTTTTACCGGAATCTCCAGTTCATCCCGTCCATTGATCTGGGCCCAGCCGGTGAGGCCGGGGCGGAGATCATTGGCCCCATACTTATCCCTCTCTTCGATCAAATCATATTGATTCCACAGTGCGGGCCGGGGCCCCACCACGGCCATATCCCCCTTCAGAATATTAAGGATCTGAGGCAGCTCGTCCAGGCTGGTCCTGCGCAGGAACTTCCCCACTTTCGTAATATACTGTTCCGGGTTCTCCAGCAGATGGGTAGGCACATCCTTGGGCGTATCAATCCGCATGGTCCTGAACTTCAATATCTCAAAATATGTTTTGTGAATCCCCACCCTTTTCTGCCGAAACAGAATGGGCCCCGGGGAATCAAGCTTTATTGCAATAACCAGCCCCAAAAACACCGGCGACAGCAGCACCAGCCCCAGCAGCGACAACACAAAGTCCATTCCCCTTTTCACATACACATACATCTCTTCTACTCCTTCGCATCGGACAACTATCCCTCACTCACCACTCCCGGATTCCGGCAAGGGTTTCGCTCCCGACTCGCAGCGTTCAGCTTCCGGCGGGTAATTATCCCTTGCAGGACCGTCTGGACACGTTGGTCACTCCTCATACTGATAGCCGGGCACAATCTCCCGCACCAGAGCCCGGATATCCTGGGATTCGTTCAGGGATGCCTCCTGCAGACGCTCCAGCTGCCGTTCAAACAGCGCGTCGTCATATTCGATGGGCCTGCCGATATAGATCATCCTGTTGGCAGTCTCCTTCAGGCCCTCCTCCCGCATCAGCAGTTCCTCGTACATCTTCTCTCCCGGGCGCAGACCCGTGAACTCGATCTTAATATCCTCATCCACCCGGTAGCCGGACAGCTTGATCATATTCTTGGCCAGATCCAGAATCTTCATGGGCTCCCCCATGTCCAGCACGAAAATCTCCCCGCCCCGGGCATAGGCTCCCGCCTGCAGCACCAGGGACACCGCCTCCGGAATGGTCATAAAATACCGGATAATATCGGGATGGGTTACCGTCACCGGCCCACCCTTCTCAATCTGCTTCTTGAACAGGGGAACCACACTGCCGTTACTGCCCAGCACATTGCCGAAGCGCACGGCCACATACTCCGTCCGGGATTTGCGGTTCATATTCTGGATCACCATCTCGCAGATCCTCTTGGAAGCACCCATGATATTGGTGGGGTTCACTGCCTTGTCCGTGGAAATCATCACGAATTTGCCCGTGCCGTAGCGGTCCGCCGCCGCCGCCACCTTGAGAGTGCCGAACACATTGTTCTTGATGGCCTCGTTGGGACTGTCTTCCATCAGAGGCACATGCTTGTGGGCTGCCGCATGGTATACAATATCGGGCCGGTAATCCCGGAAGATCTCGTCCACCCTCCTGGTATTGCGCACGGACCCGATCAGCACCACCAGATCCAGCCCGGGATAATCCCTTTTCAGTTCCTGCTGAATCTCGTAGGCATTGTTCTCATAAATGTCCAGGATGATCAGACACTTCGGGCTGTGCCGGGCCACCTGCCTGCACAGTTCGCTGCCGATGGAACCGCCGCCGCCGGTGACCAGCACGGTTTTGTTCTGTACATAGCCGATGATCTCCTCCACATTGACCTCTATGGGATCCCTGCCCAGCAGATCCTCGATCTGTACCTCCCGCAGATTGGACACATTCACATCTCCCTTGATGATCTGATACATGCCCGGCAGGATCTGGATCCTGCGGCCGGTCTCCTTACAGATCTCCAGCAGAGGCCTTAGCTTGGAACGGCTGGCCGAGGGGATGGCGATGATAATCTCGTCAATATCGTATTTTTCCACACTTTCCGCGATCTTCTCCCGGCCCCCCACAATGGGCACGCCCCGCAGGTATTTCCCCTGGCAGCCCGGATTGTCGTCGATAAAGCAGGCCACATGCATACTGAGATATTTGCTGGACTGCACCTCCTGGAGAATGGCGTTGCCGGAAGCTCCCGCCCCCACGATCATATAATTCTGCCTCTCCGGCGCATTGTAATGATTCAGACGCTTATTCTGTACCATCCGCAGAAAACGATAGCTGAACCTCACTCCGCCCACGAATAACGCCAGGAAAAACCCATAGAAAAAAGGGAAACTTTTGGGCACATAGGTGTCCAGCATCCAGAAGATCACCGGCTGCATCACCGCGCAGATGGTCACGGCGATTACCACATTCACCATCTCCGTATCCGAGGCATACCGCCACACGCTGTTGTACAGACGGAATATATAGAAAATCAGCAGCGTTACAAACACATTGAGCAGATACGCGTCCTGAATAGCCTTCCAGAACTGCGGGTCTATGCTCATGAAACTGAACTCATACCGCACATACAGACTCAGGGCAGAGGAGGCCATCACCGCAAACAGATCTGTCACCACCAACAGAATAATCCTGGTAATGGGTATTTTCAATATTCCCACCCGTATATCATTTAATTTCTTCACTGTATCCTCTTCTCCCTTCAGTTAAAAATCCAGTTCAGATAAGGCAGCAGCCGGACGTTCACGTCATAGGCCGAGCGCAGGAACAAGGCAAAATATGCCGCAAATGCCAGAGCCGTCCCCCCTGTCAGCACCCTTCGAAGGCTCTTGTTCTCCACACCGCGAAGCAAGTTGGGGATCAGGAAAATCTGCGGCACTACCAGATAGTATGCCACTCTTGACACTTCCGGAATAAAGGCTCCGCAGGTATATAGTGCCAGCCCGCCCAGATTCAGGAAAAAGTAAAAACGGTTGCGGCGGCAGTCCTGTACGGAAGTCCTGTAGCAAATCAGGGAAAGCCCCAGGGTTCCCAGACATTTGAGAATATTGGTCAGGGAGTATTCCACCGTGTCAAACATGGAATTCTCGTAAAAAGGATATATCTTAAATATCAGGAATCGGTATATGTCCCTGCCGAACACCAGGCTCAATACCAGCAGCAGCCCCAGCGCGTAATGCCATCGCCTAAGCCGAATCCCCGCCAGCCAGTTGGCGCCCAGATACAGGGGAATCACCACCAGCACAGACTTGTGGAAAGCCGCCGCTGCCAGGATCCACAGGAGGAATTTCAGATATTCACCCCTGAGCACATACTTGATGCTGTACAACGCAATGGCCAGCACCAGATAATAGCGCACGGAATTAAAACTGGAAAAATAGTACCCGTTCATCAGGAAGAGGAACAAAGACCCCAAAAACCAGTCCCCCTGTTCATAGACGGCACGCAGAAAGAAATATACCGTCAGCAGGGAAAAGAGACCGAAAATAGGCAGATAACTGTACCCTTCCGTGCCGAAAAAATACTGCATAAGCCGCACCAGAGCGTTAAAGCCGAATTCCGATGACACATGCCTGTTCTGGGCAATCAGGTTAAACATATTGGTGTAGACCCAGTAGTCGTTGCCGCTGGCGATCCGACAGGCGGACAACGCCGCCAATACTACATAGATGCCGCCGCAGACCCACAGGTTCAGCGCCTGCTGCCGGGTGATGCCGCCCTGCCCCGGGCCAAAGCCCCGGCCTGACAATGCCTGTCCGTCTCTGTCAGGCTGTATAAGATCCGGCCCCTCCCCGGTGCGGCACAGACATGCCATCAGCAGCACCAGGACGGTTACGCCCACAAACAATCCCATTTCCTTAATCCTCTCACGCGGTTTTCCTGTATAACAGCTTCTTACATTTATTGTACAGCCCCGACCAGGCCGGGCTCTCCGCCATCCTTGTGCGCAGGGGGGCCAGCGTGGCCAGCAGGATCAGCCTGTATCGCAGCCGCTGTCCCTTCCCCATATACAGAGCGGTAATCTCCCGGTGCTCCCTGGCCGAACGCTTCCGATTCTCCGGAGTCTCCGAGAAGCCGCCCCCCTCATAGGAGGCCAGCGTCACCGGGATATACCGGGGCCGGGCGTCCCCCCGGAAGTAACACCACAGGAAATGTTCGTAATCCGCCCGTACCCGGTAGCCTGGCTCATAGCCCCGCTGCGCGAACAGGCTGTGATGATAGATACAGGCCTGGTGGCAGGGAACATTTCGATAGCAGGCAAAGGCATCCATATGGGGGTTGGAAGCCACCACCTGGCCCCGCAGAGCATCGTATATATCCCCGTAAAAGATTCGGGAGCAGGCCCCCCGGTCCGGGCAGGCATGGCCCTCCACGGCTTCGGATTCCGCGTTCCTGTGAATTTCCTCCGCCGCCCGGGCCAAAGCCTGCTCCGACGCAAAGGCGTCGCCGCAGTTCAGGAAATACAGATACTCCCCCCGGGCTGCCCGGGTGGCCTGGTTCATGCCGTCGTAGATACTTTTGTCCGACTGCCTGAGAACCCGCACTCGTTCCCGACATCTACGGCCCTCCCCCTCCAGGTAGATCTGCAGCGCTTCCAGAGAGCCGTCCCCGGAGCCGCCGTCCTTCACCACCACCTCATAGTCCGTATAGCTTTGCGCCGCCACGCTCTTCATGGTCTCCACCAGCTTGCCGCCGGGATTCAGAGACACCATGAGAATGCTGAACATGGGAGTCCTCATCCCTCCACCTCCTCAATCCTCCGCCCGGGCGATCCCCCGGCACATTATTCCATATGCCTTCCGCCAGGGTATTTCCCGGCACATCTCCTCCCTGTGGGCGAAAAGGAACCGCAGGGCCATGGGACGGGCCGCAGGCCCATACAGATAATGGTACAACACCCCTCTGTCATAAAAGAACTTATCGTTGTAGCCCGTAAACCAGGTGGATTCCCGCTCCCGCTCATGGCCGATGGACACAGGTACTTTATAAGCCTTCAGTCCGGCTTTCAGACAATCCCTTATAAACAGGCTGTCCTCTCCGGCGCTGTACCGGGCCCCGCCGCCGAACAGCAGGGAGAATGTGATATTCTTCTGATGGATCCGCCGGGTCCGCACCGCCAGGCTGTAGGTGGGATATCGTCCGCTGTTGTACCAGCGTACCCGCCCGAATTCCCGATTGCAGTAAGTCTCCCGGCCCGGCATGGCCTGCACATTGAAAAACAACAGATCCGCTCCGGGATGTTCCTCAAAAGCCTCCAGAACTTTCCGCACATAGTCCGGCTCGTAGACGATATCCTCGTCCGCAAACAGGCTGATCTCCGCTTCGGCCCGGAGCAGGCTGTGATTCCGGCTCAGCCCCACGCCCCGTTCCGCCATGGAGTAATACTGTATACGATGCCCCTTCCAATTCAGTTCTTCATAGGCATACTGCCCTCCCTGGCTGACGATGATGGCATCGCTTTCAATTCCCATCTCCTCCGCCAGTCCCCGGGGCTCTCTGTTCATAGCCGCTACCAATAATTGCAGTGTCATGTCCTCTTTCCCCACAGATAATGCCGGATCAGCCTGTCATCGGCCCCTGTCAGGACCATGGCGTCCACTTCCACTCCCAGCTGCGTCAGTTGGCGCAGCACTTCCTCCACAGCCTTGCCCCTGTCCCGGCCCGCCTGAACCAGCAGCACCACAGCCTCCATACCCCGCAGCCGCTCTCCGGCCTCCGGGGCCTGGCTCAGGTCGGGCACCGGCGTATAGGACCGCCCCTCTCCTGTGCCCTCCGCTTCCAGCTTCCCAAACAGTCCGGCCATGCTCTCCGGGTCCGCTTCTCCGCTCACTGCGGTGACTCCCACCTTCTTTTTGTCACCCAGCAGATAACCGAGTTGGGCACCCAACTCTTTGGAGGGCCTTCCCTCCCGGGCCACGTAACCCGCCACCGGCAGGCCCCAGCGGCGGGCCAGGGTCCCGGGCACATACACTTTCTCGTCCAGCATCATCTGAAGCCCCAGCCCGAACAAGGAGAAAAACCCGCCCAGCACCGCACCCAGTACGCAGGCCCGGAAAGTACGCAGATCAGGGGCCGCCAGCCGGGGTTCTCCTCTGTCCAGCAGGCTTACTTCCAAAAGTTCCTTCTGGCGCTCTCCCAGGTCCCTCATAGCCATTCCCACCACCCTGTCGATCTCACGAACCTTCTCCGCGTCCCGGTGGGTGGTGTGAATATAGCAGATCCGCAGATCCGACATCAGTTCCGGTTCGAAACCGGCTTCCAATTCCTCCGCCGTCATGGGGACCGACAACTCCCCCAGCATTTCCTCCACCATGGCCTCGCTCTTTAAAAGATCGTTCCAGGTATAAGACGCAAAATAGGAGTAAGGCTGCTGATCACCCGGATCAACGGCATACTCCAGATAATATTTGCTGTCCATGGTATAGGGGATCACCCCGCCAAAGGTCACATTTTTTATATAGTAGACACCGCCTGCCAGCACCGCCCCGGCCAGGATCCCGGCCAGGACCATCCACAGCCGCCTCCGGCACAGCAGCACGAAAAGCCTCATGTCAAAAGGTTCTTTTCCATATTCACAACGCCACATATGCCGCCTCCCTACTTTTCCTCATTCCTCATGGATTCCTTCAGCGCCGTGATCTGCTCGCTCTCCACTCCCTCCGTGCTGTCCGGCCAGAACAGCACCTTCAGAGTCAGCAGCATAAGCTGGAGATCCAGCCAGGTGGAATAATTCTCGATATATGTCAGATCCAGCTTCAGCTTGTCATAGGGCGTGGTATTGTATTTGCCGTATACCTGGGCATATCCGGCCAGGCCCGCCTTCACTTTCATTCGGTAGGCAAACTCCGGCATCATCTCCATATACTGGGCAATGATCTCCGGCCGCTCCGGCCTGGGGCCGATAAAAGACATGTCCCCTCGGATAATATTGATCAGCTGGGGCAGTTCGTCAATCCGCACCTTTCGGATAAATTTGCCGATGGGAGTGATACGGTCATCGTGTTTCCGGGCCAGCCGGGCCACTCCGTCCTTCTCCGCATCCACCCTCATGCTGCGGAATTTCAAAATTTTAAATTGCCGCCGGTCCTGGGTACAGCGCACCTGCTTATACAGTACCGGCCCTCCGTCGTACAGCTTCACCGCTATGGCTGTGATCAGCATAATGGGAGAGGTAAACAGAAACAGCAGTAGGGCAAACACCAGATCAATCATACGTTTGGCAAAGCGTTGTTCGACTGTCAGGCTGTATTCCCGGGTGAGCAGAATCGGGGTGTCAAACAGATGCAGTTCCTCCGTGCCCCGTATAATCACATCCGTAATCTTAGGCATCATGTACACCCGGATGGACCAGGCATAACAGTACTTCATCAGGGCATTCCGCTCCTGGGAGGGAATGTCCCAGATCACCACGGCGTTGAACTCTTTGCGCCCGTATCCTTCGGTGATGATCCGGCACACCTCCTCCAGGCCGTCAGAGACATGGACAAACTGCACGATTTCGTACTTATCCTTCCGGCTTTGGAACTTGGCCACGATGCTCTCGATGGGCCTGTCCCCATGAACCAGCAGCATCTTGCGAGGCGGGAACACGGACTTATAAATCCAATAGGCGATGTTGTTCCAGACCAGGATGATCACCAGCTGCCCCGCCAGCAAATAGATGAAGCACTGCGGCACAAAGAACTGTTTTGCCATGATGGACAGCTGCGCGTACAACAGCACATCTGCCGCCAGACTGGCCAAAGCCTGGGAGAAAATCACCTCCCCGTTCTTCAGATAGCCGATGCGCATACCGCCGTACATATGGGAAAAAAAGAACAGCATGGCCACATAAAAAGCGATCTGCAGGGCATCCGCTCTCCAATAATACGGCACGCCGGTACTGGCGGTGATGCTGGGGCTGAAATTGGTTTTCCAGTAGTACACAAATACCAGCGCCTCCAGCGCCAGACACACCCCGGACAGGGCCAGCAATATGATTCTCTTAGAAGTTTCCAGTTTTCGCATCCTTGTATCCTTATGTCTTTCCCAGTAGTGTTCTCATTTATTTAAAAATTCAGTATAGCACATTATCGTCGGCCCGTCCAGAATTCCCAGCCTCCATTCCGTGCATCCTGTTTTGGTACGCTAAATTCTCCTTCGCACGGCCCGCCAGGCCCAGAAACAAAAATTGTACATGCTGTAGGGGACGGACAGCTTCTCCTCTTTCCGATACAGGTTCCAGATCCTTCGAACGGCTTCCAGTTTGTTGGAGGAAAGAGACTGCCTTGGCCGACGATATAGCACCAGGTTCCTGTCCAATCCCCAGGCCGTGCAGCCCTCCCGCAGTACCTTCCACCACAGCGCCGTGTCTTCACTCTTTACCGCCGGCATCTCCAGCTTTTCCCTGGGAATCCGCTGGGTATCAAACAGTACCGTGGAAGTGAAAATGGTGGTGTTTTTGAGAGCGTCTCTGTACTCCATCCGGGGAGGCACATGCACCACCTTGCCTGTACCCACCCCCTGCTCGTCCGCAAACTCATAGCCTGTGAACACAAAAGCTGCCTGTTTTTCCTTCATAAATGCCAGCTGCGCTTCCAGCTTTTCCGGCAGCCACAGATCGTCCGCATCCAGGTAGGCGATATAGCGGCCGGCAGCTTCCCCCAGTCCCTTGTTCCTGGCCCGGGCCGCTCCTATGTTCTCCTGGCTGACCAGCAGCCGCAGGCGCTCATCCCCTCTGGCCTCCTGATACTCCCGGATCACCTGGGCGGAAGCATCCCCGCAGCCGTCCACCACCAGCAGCAGTTCCCAGTCCCTGTAAGTCTGGGCCATCACATGTTCCATGGTCTCTACAATATATTTCTCCGCATTGTACACCGGCACAATGACGCTGACCGTTTCATTCACTGTCCTCATCTCCCCCACAGATCCACACCGTATATCCCTCCGTACTCCCCAGCAGTCTGGGCCGGAGTCCGCAAGTCTCCTGCAGCCGCCCACAGGCCAGGACGACGCGCTCTGTGGCCCCGACCGGGAACACCCAGAGCCGGGCCCCCTGCTCCGCCGCCAGGCGCAGCATATGGGCATCCCCCAGAATCCGGCTTTCCCCGGGCTGCTCCGGGTCCCAGCCGGCCACCGTATCCTCCAGAAAAGCCTTCAGCCCCAGGGGCATCTCATAAGCCTCCCCTTTCTCGACAGCCTCCATCCAGTCAAACAGGCGCTGCTGTTCCATGGGATAGCTGTCATAAGCGTAGGCTGCGGCGGCAGGCTCCCACATATTCCGCCCATACAGCAGCCGGATCCCGCCGGTCTGCTGCCGCACAGCCTCCAGTACAGGGCGGGGCGCCCACAGCAATTCTACTCCCGCCTCCGGCGTTTCCTCCAAATAAAACGCCGCCTGCCGGGCCTGGGACAGCCTGTTTTTCTCCTCTCCGCCCAGGGAGCGCACATTTCCCAGATTACCTGTAAGCATTAGCAGTGCCAGCAGCGCCGCCATGCCCCCGGCCAGCCGCCAGGCTTCCCTGCCGTCCCGGCGCTGCTGCCCGGTGAGTTCCCACAGAAGCCTTGTGCCGCCCCAGGCAATGCACGGCGTCAGAGGCACCAGGCTCCAGATCCAGTGATAACCGTAGAACCGGGTCTGGTACAGCATCAGGGCGGCGGCGCTCACCGGGAACAGTACCAGCAAAAGGCACACCGCCGTCAGACTCGACAGCCCTTTCTCCCGGGCAGCAAGTTTTTTCCCCGCCAAAAAGAAATACAGCAGAATCCCCATCGCCAATACCACCATATGATTGCTCTGAAAATAGCTGCCGGGACCGTAAACAGCGTTCAGCAGAAGTTCCCTCATGGCCGTCCCCCCTCTCCCTCCAGGATCCGGGCGCGCAGACGCAAAAGGGGCCCCCAGCCGGCTGCCTTATAAACCGCTCCCATAACCGCCAGCAGGAGCAGACACATTCCCAGGCCGTTGAAAGTCCAGCAGACGCAGGCTTCCGCCAGCACACACAGCGCCATCCCCGGCCAGGTACGGCGCAGATCCCTCTCCAGTCCCAGAGACAGGGCATAGGGCAGCAATACCAGATTTCGGATGGAGGTTCCCAGCCAGGCACCGTGCAGAGCCGCATATCCGTCCAGCCAGACCGCACCTTCGCCGCACCAGAAAATCATGCCCACAAGGATCAGGAACAGGTACTTTTTCCGCAGATCACTGCCGAACAGCAGCCTTGCAATGCGATAATATGCCATATAGGACCCGGCCAGCACCGCCACCGGCACCAGATTCTGCACCAGCACCGCACCGTCCACGGGAAAAGAGGCGGCCAGCAGGGTATACAGAGTGGGCAGCCCCAAAATCTTGTATCGCAGGGACATCCCCTGAACATAGGCCTGTCCCGTCAGCGGGTTCACCAGGTAAATCCCGTCCGTGGCCAGAAAGCTGCGCAGGGTCTCCAACGTAATATCCCCCGGAGCTGTCACGGCGGGCATACAGTACACATAGACGGCCTGGATCAGCACCATCAGCAGGAATATGCCGGGCAGCAGAAAACTGCCGCCCTTCTGGGGCAGTATCCGAAAGCGCTCCCGGTGCCTGTGACGGGTAACCGCCACCACAGCCAAAGCCAAAATCCCCAGCACAGCCAGGCTTACGCGCCACAGTATCAGCAGACGGCTCAGGGACAAATGCCCAAAGGCTCCCAGCAGATGCAGTGCCTGCGCCAGACCGATGCAGCACAGGCCGCCGGTAATCCAGGCGTCCGTCATATGCACCACGGCGGAAGCCTTTCTGCCCAACACGGCCCAGACCCCCGCCCCGATCAGCCAGGGCCCCACGGCCAGCAAAAACCATAAAAGGATAACCATGCAGCGGTCAGCCCCCTTCTCTCATATTTTTAGATAGTATACCACATATTTCCTGTTTTGAACAACTAAAAAAGAGACTTGGTACAGTCTCTTTTTCTCCATAAGGGGCAGTACGGATTATCAGTAGCAGCGGCGTGTATCAGTTCCCTACCTCGCTTTCATATCCAGTCGCATTTTGTCCGCGATCCTGGCTATGTACTCACTGTTGGTCGGTCGGCTTTTGCCCTGCTGCGCGGAATATCCAAAAAGTTTTTCAAATGTCTCGACGTTTCCCCTCGTCCAAGACACTTCGATTGCGTTGCGAATGGCTCGCTCGACCTTTTGATCCGTAGTCTTAAAGTGTTTCGCTATGGTGGGATACAGCAGTTTGGTCACACTGCTCACCACCTCCATATCCCTGCCCGAGAGCAGAATGGCATCACGCAGATAATGATATCCTTTCAGGTGTGCGGGAACGCCTATGTCCAGCATGATCTCCGTGATGTAGCACTCCAGTTCGTAATCTTTTACAGCAGAAATGTCCATAATGAATTCCCCTTTCATATGTCGAGTACTGCCCCTTACTGTAATTGATTGCACTAATCATATCATATCTGTCGAAAAATGTATAGATGTTTTTGTCGCAGAAACCACCATATATCTGAGAAAAACTTCAAGAACCCACAATATCTGCTATATTTCCTCCTTTACAATGTAAATCGGACGCCTTTTAACCTCCAGATATGTCTTGGCCAGATACTGCCCGATAATACCCATGCAGAACAACTGTACGCCGCTGACCAGGGAGATAATGCACACCAAGGAAGGCCAGCCCGATACCGGATCACCGAAGATGCTGGTGCGCACTATGATAAAGATGATCAGCGCAAAAGCCAGCACGCAGAACAGCACTCCCATGACGGAGGCGATGCTAAGAGGCACGGTGGAAAAAGCCGTGATGCCCTCCAGGGAATAGATCAGCAGCTTCCAGAAATTCCACTTGGTCTCCCCTTTGGCCCGCTCCACATTCTCATATTCAATCCACCTGGTCTTAAATCCCACCCAGCCGTAGATACCCTTGGTAAAGCGGTTGTACTCCTGCATCTGCAGAATGGCATCCACCATCTGCCGGGTCATCAGCCGATAATCCCTGGCCCCGTCCATGATCTCCGTCCGGGAGATACGCTTCATCAGCCGATAAAACATCCTGGCAAACAAGGACCGAATCGGAGGCTCTCCCTTGCGGTTCACCCGCCTGGTGGCCACAGAGTCATAACCCTGCTCCACATAGGAATACATCTCCGGCAGCAGGGAGGGAGGATCCTGCAGGTCCACATCCATCAGCACCGCATAGTCTCCCCGGGATTTTTCCAGACCCGCGTACATGCCCGCCTCCTTACCGAAATTCCGTGAAAAAGAAATCAGGCGCACCCTGGGGTCCGCCTCCCGCAGCTTTTTCACCTCCGCCGCCGTATTGTCCCGGGAACCGTCGTCGACAAAGAGCACTTCCACCTCCAGTTCCTTCTCCTTAAAAAAAGCCTCGTTCTTCATCAGTTCCCGGTAGAAATCCGCCACGGATTCCTCCTCGTTATAACAGGGTACAATCACACTTAACATCCGCATCTTTATTTTTCTCCCACTCCTTTTTCAGTTCCTCCTGCCGATACGCCGCCGCGAAAAGGATATCCTAATCGGCTTAATCAAGCATCCGTTTATATTTGGGTAATCTGATTTATTGCATACAGCGGCAGATTTGTAAGCCAATCTTCTTTTTTAAAATCTGCCATCGAAGCGCGAACAGATACCTTGGGCGAAAACTTTTCCTGATAGGTTTTCAGGCTCTTTGCTTTGAGATTCACCTCTGCCTTTACTTCTATCGGAACGATCCGTTCGCCTGTATCAATTACAAAATCAACCTCGCATGAACCTCTGTCATTGGTGTAATAGTAAATGCCCAAATCTTCGATAATTTTAAGCTGCTGACAAACATACTGTTCTGTAAGAGCCCCTTTGAATTCAACAAAAAGATCGTTGCCGTCAAGCAGGGTGTGCTGGCGAAGTCCTGCAATACAGCCAAGCAGTCCCACATCCAACACAAACAGCTTGAACGCCTTCAAGTCCTCATATGATTTCAATGGAATACCTGCCGCATTGACTCGATTGACCTTATGGACAAGTCCACAGTCGGAAAGCCACATAATTGCAGTTTCATATTCTTTCGCACGCGCGCCTTCCCGGACAAGGCCGTAAATGAATTTCTTATTTTCTTTAGCCAGCTGAGAGGGGATGCTGTTCCACAACATACGAATTTTAGGAACAATCTCATACGGGGCGTGTTTAGAGAAGTCCTGCTCATAAGCCGCCAGGATTCGCTTTTGTATTTCACGAACTTCATTAAAGTCTTTGATCTCCGCGAAACTTTGTACTGCCTCAGGCATACCGCCAACAAAGTAATAATGCTTCAAAGCATCAATATATGTTTGCTTAAAGCTCGTAATCATTTGAAAGTCTCGCTTATCAAGCAGTTCCGCAAAACGCTCTCTATCAGTTGCCATTAAAAACTCATTGAATGAAAGAGGATAAAGCCTTAAGAAATCCACCTTGCCCACGGGGAAAGATGTGCCTTGATGCAAGCCAATACCAAGCAATGACCCTGCACATACAATATGGTATTGCGGTGCGTTTTCATAGAAATACTTAAGAGATGCCAATGCTCTTGGAACCTCCTGCACTTCATCAAAAATCAACAATGAATTGTCAGGATCAATCTTGCGGCCCAGATACAACTCCAAACCCATAATCAAGCGGTCAATATCCAGGTCGGAAGCAAATAGTTCTGCCATTCTGGAATTAGAGTCAAAGTTAATATATGCGGTATCCGCATACGCCTGACTGCCAAATTCTTTCATCAGCCAGGTCTTGCCGACCTGGCGTGCGCCTTCGATAATTAAAGGCTTGCGGCGTTTGCTCTGTTTCCATTTTAACAGCTTTTCAATAGCAATTCGGTACATACTCGCACCTCCGTCAATATAATGCATAGCATAGCACACAGGCACAAAAATTACAACGAATTTCGAAAGAATAATTACGCTTTTTACAACGAATAATATCATGAAACTTCAAAAAAACTGCAGCAGGATCATGACCACACAAATCAAGATTCCCAGAACCAGAGGAATGCTCATCAACCTGGCCCCTTTCTCCTTCCGGCTGCGCCAAAGTTCCCGAAGGGCCTCCTTACGCCCTTCACGTCCGGCTATCCAGGCCAGGACACATCCCGCCAGGGGAGTGCAGGCAGTAGCAATCACCGTATACAGACAGATTATCAACAAAAGTGACTCTGCCCCCAGACCGCTCTCCGCCGCTTCCATTATCTCCGGTATATCCGCGGCCACCACATCCTCCATGGCATACATCAGCACCGTGGACAGGCCGTTTACGCAAAAGTGGGCGATAAAGGCCGGAATCATGCTGTCTGCAGCCTCCACCAGCAGAGCCAGGGCAATGCCGATTACAAAAGCATAGCAGGCCTGGTTTAAGTTCATATGCATCAGGCCGAACAATAGGCTGCTGAGCAGCAACGCCTTCCATCGGTTTCCCTGCTGCCGGTAACTCTGGTAGAGCACGCCCCTGAAGGCCAGTTCCTCCGCAAAAGGGGCGTATACCGCAATGCCCAAAAGCATCCCCCACAGGGGTAACTGCAGGATCTGCGGACTAAGGCCCGCAACCGTATTTTCCACAAACAACATGGAGACGGCATTGACCACCATGATCAGGGGTTCCAGCAGCAATGTGAACAGCACCGTCATCAGCATCGTGGAAAGCCTGACTTTTTTCAGACGGCAGTAAGCCGCAGGGCGGGTCTTGCCCGCCAGCAGAAACACCACTGCCGGAAGCCAGATCGTGATCTCCGACACTATGATATTCAACGCCATATTCTGCACCACCGCATTCATCAGCGATGTGCGGGCCGCCAGCAGATTCAGCCCCGCATGGGATACCACCAGCGCCAGAAACATCCAATTGGCTTTTTTTATGTTCATATTCTCCGTATTACCTTTTCCGTAATCTGTATTTTTCCCGCCTTAAGCAGATTGCCCACCGCCCGCTTAAACTCGTTTTTGCTCATTCCCGTCTCCCGCAGTATAATGGCTGGGGATACTTTGTCATTGAAGGGAAGCACCCCCTCGTAGCTGTCCAGAATCTCCAGCAGCCGTTCCGCGTCCTCCTGGATCTGCAGATAGCCTTTCTCCCGGATGCTCAGCACCAGCCTTCCGTCAGGCTGTACCTTGGAAACCCTGGCCCGCAGGTCCTCTCCCAGCGTCACCTGCCCATAAAGTTCCTTTTTGGGAATCAGGGCGGAATATTGATTGTCCACTGCCACAAACACGCCATACTCGTCACTGGAGGCATAGGCCCGGCCCACCACCTGATCATCCGTGTGATAAGGGCTGTCGGAGCGCAGATTGTGGTAAACATTCATGGTGGCGCACAGGCGCTGGCTCTTGTCGATATAGAGAGATACCAGTACTTTCTCCCCTTCCTTTACCCGCTTCACCTGTTGGCGGAAGGGCAGCAGCAGATCCTTCTCCAGGCCCCAGTCCAGAAAGGCTCCGATCTTGCCGGTCTGGGCCACCGTAAGTTCGGCCACCTGCCCCATTACCAGCCTGGGGGTATTGGTGGTAGCAATCATCCGATCCTTGGAATCCTTATATATAAAAACTTCCAGTTGATCTCCAATGCCCGTATCCGGCGGCACCTGTTTGGCCGGCAGCAGCACTCTTTCCTCTGTATCGTTGTGATGTTCGGCCAGATACACCCCGAATTCCACCCTTTTTACCACATATAAGATTTGTTTTTCTCCTAATTTCATCTTTTCCTCTCTCCGAATGCCTTCGGCTTTTCACCCTGGCATCTCATTTGACATAAATTCCACCACTGCATAGGGTTTTCCCTCCGGGCTCCGCAATGAGACCACGCACAGTCCGGGTGTCCTGGCCACATAGGGAATCAATTCGTCCCCCAGATGAGCCTGCATCCTGTATTCCGCCCGCATCTGCCGGATGGCGAAGTCCTCCGGCAGGCTGTTCATGGCCATATCCACAAACTGTCCGTTGTTCACATGATGGTTGGTGTCCAGATGATGCTTTTTCACCACGATCGGTTCCTCATACATGCCGTCCTCCGGCACGGCAATCTTTCTGGAGGCGTATTCCATGGGCAGTTTGTCCTGAATTTCATAGACTTCCTTCATCCGCTCTGTGGGATGAGCCATGGTCTGCTGTTCCAGATTCAGCAGGGTCCACAGGGAGTTGGCCTGGGCCAGTGTTTCCCCCTCCATAGTCCGCATAAAGAAATTGCGATATCCGAAACAGCCCTTGAAGCCATAGGGAAAAGTCCCCGTCTCCACCTCCTCGCACAGGCCCGGATAGCGATTTACCACGATCTGCCAGGAGGACAGCACCCACACCAGATTGTTTTCCTTCAGATATTTTCCTCCCACCCCCAGGACCTCCGACTGAAAAGTGGAACAATCCTGAAAGTAGTTCAGCAGCCCGGCCAGACTCAGCCTGGCCTGACTGTCGCACTCGCTATATCGTATTTGGCTCTTAAATAGATACATTTTTCCTGCATCCTCCCGATTCCGTGAGTTTCCCAATCTGCTCCTCATGCCCCGGGTCCGGGGCTGTCCAGGGCTCAGCAGAGATACCGTCCTACCCAGGGAATCCGCCGCAGCAGCGCCGAAATCCCATAGCAAAGCATGAATACCAGAAGGGCCAGCAGGGGCACTCCCACCGCCACCGGCATCATGGCGCTATGGATGCCCCTGGCTTCCAACAGTTCCATTACCCCGATATGAAGCAGATAGATACCCAGCGTCCCTTTAGACAGCTCTGCTATAACGGCGGCGCTGCCCTTGCCCCATTTGTGGTTCTTGATCCCCTCCGTGAAAAACAGGAATACCGCAATCACAAGCAGGAATGTGAAAAGACAGAAACCGTCATAGATCCCGCCGTTGGGAACGCCGTCCCGGGCGGTCTGAAGGGTGCTGATCAGAATGTTCAGCGCTGCGCAGGGAAGCGCCGCCAGATAAAATATTTTATGATATTTATGGGGAATCCCTATATGCACCATATAATAGCCCAGTACAAAATACCCCAGATAACCGCAAACCATGGGTATTTCCCCCAGGCCAAGCAGATGCCGAAGCTGATCATTTTTTACAAAGGCCAGAGCTGTAACACGAAGCACCTGCAGTACTGCGAACAGAGCCAGAAAATATTGCAGATTCTGCTTCCGGGCCTGCAGCACCCAACTCCGCAGCACCGGCAGCAGCGCATAAATCCCCACCAGCATGGGCAGATACCACAGATGATAACGCCCCGACACCATCTCTTTCAGGATATCCTTCCAGGTCAGATTGGCAAAGCCATAATGATAGCAGTCCATCAGACCATATGCCGCTCCCCAGAGCAGATAGATCACGGCAAGGCGCAGCATATTATGCCTGTAGAGACGCTTCACATCCAATTCCCGCTTCGGATCCAGGAAAATGGCTCCGCTGATCATTACAAATATGGGCACGCCGAATCGGAAACAGGCGTCATAGGCGTTGACCGTCTTCCACGCCGGGCCGTCGATGGGCAGATCATACCAACGCTGGGCCGCGCTGTGGAGCATCACCACGCTGAACGCCGCCAGTATTCTCAGCAGGTCATATTGTATATTCCTGTTTTGTGTCCCATATTCCATGCCCTGCCTCCTGTCCCGGCACACCTTATGTCTCCTGCCGACACATAGTCTGCAGAATCCATTTCCCGGCGGCCGGACATCCGGGCAGAGAGCCCAGGGTCCGATATCCTCCGGGAATTCAGTATTTTGAGTCCATATAAAAATGATTATCGCACAACCGGGCGGGCTTGTCAATCAAGGGAACTGTCCGCCTCTGTGAAATACGCGTCCACCCCGTCCGCAATACCCTGCACAATCCGGCTTTGGTAATCGGCAGTCTGCATCCGTTCGTCCTCCTCCGCATTGCTCATGTATCCCATCTCTATGATGGTTACCGGGATGGTGCACCAGTTAATGCCGCTCATGGTATCCGTCTCCCAGATCCCCCGGTCTTTGGAACCCATCAGCGCCACCATATGGGACAGCACCTCCTGGGACAGGCGATAACTTTCGTCATGGATTCCCGGGTTAAAGGGACTGGAAGCGGTGTTGCAGATGGTCAGCGTGCCCTGGACGCTGCTTTTTTCGGAGCCGTTGGCATGAATGCGCAGAAATACTTCGGCCCCGGAAGCGTTGGCCGTCTCCGCCCGCTCCTTGTTGCTGATATCCACGTCATGGCTGTCCCGGATCATCACCACCGTATAGCCCCGGGCCTCCAATTCTGCCTGCAGCGCCTGGGCAATGGTCAGGTTCAGTTCATACTCATAGACACCCGTGGACACGCCCCGGGTGCCGGAGGACACCTTGGCTTTCATCTCCTCGCTGCCGGGCCCCAGGGGTTCCTTCTCTTTGTTGCCCCTGGCCTGATGCCCGGCGTCAATGGCAATGATATGGCCGCCGGTCAGGGGCGGCTGTACCTGCAGGGGCGGCAGGACAGGCAATTCGGGCGTAGAGGGCTCAGAGGAGGACAGTTCCCCCTGGGACGGCTCCGATGAGGACGGCTCAGGCTGAACCGGCTCCGACGAGGACGGCTCAGCCTGAGACACATCCGATGAGGCTGATTCAGCCTGAAACGACTCCGACGAGGCAGATTCAGCCTGGAGCGACTCCGACGAGGACGATTCAGCCTGAGACACATCCGATGAGGCTGATTCAGCCTGGAACGACTCTGACGAAGAAGACTCCGCTTGAACCGACTCCGCTGAAGAAAGCTCAGGCAATCCCTCCCTGCCTTCTTCCCCGGGCAGCGTCTGCTCCGCAACAGGTTTTCCCTCCCCGGAAGCTGCGTCCTCCTCACTCCCTGTACCGCATCCCGCCAGCAAAGCCAGGCAACAGCCCGCCGCAATCCATTTCATCCATCTGCCTGCAAACATACCTGTTCTCCATTTCTCCCGCGCAGACTCCCGCTCGGAACTTCTTCCCAGAATACATCTGCCGCCGATTTACTTTCCTTTATTCTTTATTGTAACCACTTTTCCCCCTGCCTGCAACGTAAAAAACAGCAAGTGTAGCTTTTCTAACAATCTGAGTGAGAACTCAATCCGTCCGTTCACGGTAGGACAGAGACTAGGACGGCAGACAGCGAACTATCCAGGCTGGCTCCATAGAATCTGGAGGTTATTGGCAGATGCTCTGGTTTGAGCTCTTACTTTCTACTTTGGGGCAAAGAAAAAGCGCCCAACTTTTTACGATTGAGCGCCTTGGGCCTGTCTGCTATCACTTTTCATCTCCATATGGAACAAATTCTTCGGCGACCATTCCCAATGGAGTATTGCCCATCATGTCCTGATAATTCACAACCTTGCGTTCAGGGACAGGTTCAGTCGGGCCGACCAGTCCAAAATATTTTTCAAAAAATGCTTTTAGCTTATCAATCACAGTCAGCTTTTTCTTATCGCGGGAGCCACCGCCGCCGAAGCGGGATACAGGCGGCAGCAGACGATCAACATCTGTGCCGGTCGTTTTAAGTACGCCAACACAGAAAGCGTTCTCAACAAACTTTCGGGTTTCTTCCGGCTTCAACCTTTCCTCTTGAATCAAAGCCTGAATATCGACCTCTCGCTGCTCTCTAACAAATCGCTGCCAGTCTGTGTTGACATCGGTACTTGTATTGATTGTTGCAATGAAGTTTTCAATCAGTTCCTTCTTAGACCTGAGCTGTAAGCTGGATTTGATTGCCTTATCAATTGCGACCAGGATTTCTTTATCCTTGCAATTTCCATCGTGATACTTTGCAACCAGCATCAGGATATAGTCGATATTGACTTCCACCTGTTTCACGAGTTCCATTTCAAACACAACATCGTCCATGATGCTGTCCTTATCGCCCGGTTTCGGCTTGATTTCATTATACACATCATGGTATGTACCTGTGTAGTCCTGAAAATCAATCGGGGACAGAATTTCATTTCCGGCAAAACGGTCAAAGGCGGAAAGAATATTTCTCAGGCGCAGGATGTTGCCAAAGAGAACAATGAAATCTTTCTTGCTCTGCTCTCCGATAATGGGCTGACCCAATGGGAACTGAGCGAGCAGCTGGGCAACCCGTTCCTCATAGCCTTTCTGCTCACGGCCTTTATCATCCACACAGCCATAATAATAATCCCCATAGGATTTCAGAAGAACGATACCGACTGCTTCTTTATCACCGAACAGTGCAATCGCATCATTGGTCGCCTCTTCAAGATCCCGGAAACAAACAATATTACCAAAAGTTTTTACAGAGTTTAGGATACGGTTTGTTCTGGAAAATGCCTGTATCAGGCCATGCATTTTCAGGTTTTTATCGACCCAAAGCGTATTGAGCGTTGTTGCGTCAAAACCAGTCAGAAACATATTGACTACAATCAGCAAATCAACCTCGCGCTTTTTTACCTTGTCGGAAAGATCCTTATAGTAGTCCTGAAATCCCTTGCTGGATGTATCAAAGTTTGTTTTGAAAGTCCTGTTGTATTCAGCAATCGCCATTCCCAGAAAATCGCGGGAACTCTGGTCAAGGCCCTCGGTGTCAAAACTTTCATCATCCAAAATGCCATCTGCAGCATCTGGTTCGTTTGGTGCAAACGAGAAGATAGTAGCAATAGTCAGGTCACGATGCTGCTCTGCTATTTGTTTCTTTAACTCCAGATAATACTTTTTGCAAACCGGAATGGAGCTGACCGCAAATATGGAGTTAAAGCCATTCACACGCTGGCCTTTCAGACTGTAATAGGAGTTCCGCATGGTCTTTTGGTCGAAATGTTCCAAGATATACTTCACAACCTCGGAGATGCGTTCCTGAGAGGCCAGCGCTTCCTCGGTATCTATGGCAGAAACCTTCTTGTCCTTGTTGTTGTCCTTCTGCTTAACGGTATTGATGTAGTCGATGCGGAACGGCAGAACATTCCCATCATTGATAGCGTCTACGATGGTGTAGGTATGGAGTTTTGCTCCAAATGCCTGTTCCGTGGTTCTCAGGTTCGGATTGCCGCCGGTTCTGGCATTGGCTCCGAAGATCGGTGTCCCGGTAAAGCCGAAGATATGATACTGACGGAAATACTGTGAAACCTTAACCGCCTTTTCGCCCTTTTTTATCACACCGCCGACAACGCGGGTGTGCATATCTCCAAATTGGCTGCGGTGGCATTCATCAAAAATCAAAACAATGTGCTTGTCCCGAATTGGGTGATCCGGGTTCTTGGCAATAAAAATATCCAGCTTTTGAATGGTGGTAACGATGATCCGATACTGCTTCGGATTTCCTTTGTCGTCCTTATCCTCCAACTGCCTTTGCAGAACAGCAGTACTCTTGTTGCCATTGGCGGCACCTTTTTCAAAGCGGTCGTATTCCTTAATGGTCTGGTAATCCAAATCCTTGCGGTCAACGACAAACAGCACCTTATCAATATAGGGCAGACCTGCCGCAAGCTGCGCTGTTTTGAAAGAAGTCAATGTCTTTCCGCTTCCTGTGGTATGCCAGATATATCCTCCAGCGGATGTAGTGCCTGCTTTCTTATAGTTTGCAGATACCTCTATTCGGTTCATAATACGCTCGGTCGCCACAATCTGATAAGGCCGCATGACAAGCAGCAAATCCTCGGATGTGAACACGGAGTATTTTGTCAGGATATTCAGAATGGTATGCTTCGCGAAAAATGTCTTTGTAAAGTCCACAAGGTCGGCAATGACCTTGTTGTTCCCATCCGCCCAATAGGAAGTGAACTCAAAGCTGTTGGAGGTTTTCTTTCCGCGCTTTCTGCCTGCATCCTCATTCTCTTTGATATGGCTCGCTCTGGTAGTGTTGGAATAATACTTTGTGGATGTGCCATTTGAGATCACAAAAATCTGCACATACTCATATAGCTCGCAGCCCGCCCAAAAGCTGTCACGCTGATAGCGATCGATCTGGTTGAATGCCTCTTTTATTGCAACGCCACGCCGTTTCAGCTCCACATGGACGAGGGGCAGACCGTTTACCAGAATCGTCACATCATATCGGGTATCATGGTTCCCAGAGCTTTCTGCATACTGGTTGATAACCTGCAAATGGTTGTTATGGATATTCTTCTTGTCAATCAGGGTAATATTCAAGGTCGTGCCGTCCTCACGGGGCAGGTTCTGCACATAGTCTTCCTGAATTTTACGGGTCTTTTCCACGATACCCTCATTGGCATTAGCAATTTTGCTCTTGAAAAAGCCGTCCCATTCCTTATCCGTAAACCGACAGTTGTTCAGCAACTCCAGCTGCCGTCGAAGATTGGCAATGAGCGCGTCAGCGTTATGGATGGTCACATACTCATAACCCTGTTCGCACAGCATTTTAATAAATGCCGCCTCCAGAGCTGCTTCACTCTGATAGGCGTCGCTTCGCTGGGTCTGCGGCGCGTATTCGGTCACGACTGTACTTTCATTGGTGGAAAGCACGATATTGTAGGTACTCATGGGAACCTCCTCTCTCGTGATCAGTCAGCCGGGGAGAAGGCCAGCAGCTTGTCTCGATAGTATTCGAATTGCTTTTGACGGGCCTCAATCTCGGCAGGCAAGCCAGAGGTCAGATCATTGCAGAGAGCATCAAAGCGGTCGAGGATGGAGACGATGCGCTGTTGCTTGGAAATGTCTGGTATCGGAAGCATAATTTTACCGAGAGCTTCGCCACTTACATGAGGAACGCCTGCACCACGCTTCATTGCATTCAAATCGGCTTCAATATTCTTTAAAATATAATAGAGGTACTTTGGAGTTGTTAATCCCTCAACATTTTCGTAACCAAAGCCGTCAGTTACGAAAATAGGCTGATTCCAATAGGAAACAAAACCAGCAGATGCACCACTTCTGGCAACAACAACAATTTCCCCATTGTGATTGGATTTATCAATGTAATAAGCTGGTTCCTGTCCTCCGAGAATAACAGGAACATTTCCTGCTTGAGTATCCTTTTTCGTGATATATTCTCCGCGGAACATTACAGAAATTTCGCTTAAAGGAAGCAAAACATACCCAAAAATATATTGACAAAGCCGAATCAGGCCATTATACCTGTCTGTCTGTCTGTCTGTCTGTCTGTCTGTCTGTCTGTCTGTCTGTCTGTCTGTCTGTCTGTCTGTCTGTCTGTC
>ERZ808054.491-NODE-491-length-36755-cov-5.472109_pt1 | contig 36755 bp, 30 predicted proteins | sample MGYA00380201_ERZ808054 | MGnify/ENA primary metagenome ERZ808054 (study PRJEB31490, sample SAMN06133419) | mouse gut metagenome | isolation source: Z5_2 | host: mice | place: China: Chengdu | collected 2015-05 ...
ACCAGTGAGGAGTTGTTTTATTTTGTAACAAAGAGAATCCCGTATTTATGCGGGTTCTGGCGTTTCGCAAACGCCTACAGATAGAAACGGAGAAAGGAGCCGGTTATGGCAAGAATGAGCAACAAGCGGCGGTTGGAATGGTCTTTCTTCCTAAATGACCGCAGCCGTATCACTTACAACGAACTGTGCCGGAAATGCCAGCACGAATGTAAACAGAGCTTCCGGGCGGTTGTGGTTGACTGCCCGAAGTATCTTTCCAAGCGTTCCAAGAAAAAGAACAAGACTGCCGGAAACGGCAAAATCCCTTAGGAACTAAGGGCGCACTTCTATACATAGTCTAAAGACCATGTATCGTGCGTCCTGCGGAGCTTACCCCTGCCGCTGATAAAATCAGCAATCCGAGGTCTGCGTTCGCTTCGCTCCGACAAGGTGGCTACACCCCCTTGCGCCGCTAAAGCGGCTATCCCCTGTGTACCCGCCGCAAAGAGAAATCCGCTCTGCGGTTTTCCCTTTTCATCGGGTTTTATAGAAGCACTGACACACAGACTGTCTGCGGATGGTCTTTCTTTATCTTATCAGTAAAGGATGTGAGAACATGGAAAAATCTTTGGAACAGTTAAAGCAGGAATATGAAAAAACCACTGTCCTGCTGGAACGGGAAAAACGGAAAATGCAGCGTTTGAAAAACCGGCAGGCGTATCTGGAAAGCGGTTCCCGGAAACAGAGGACGCACCGGCTGATTACCCGTGGGGCAGCTATTGAGAGCATTGCGCCACAGACAAAGGAGCTGACCGAAACGGAATTTTATTCCCTCATGGAAAGCATTTTGAATCTGCCGCAGGCGGAGCATTTCATCCGGTCTGCCGCAGAAAACCACGCCCGTATTTCCGGGCAGGAGAAAGGCGGTGACTAAGGATAGCACTTTATCATTTTTCAATCGCACAGATAAAGCGCAGCGCCGGTCAGAGCGCCATTGCCAGCGCAGCCTACCGAGCCGGGGAGCGTCTTTACAGCAGCTACTATGGAGAAGTCAGCGACTACACCAAAAAGGGCGGCGTGATCGCTTCGGAAATCATGCTGCCGCCCCATGCGCCGGAAATATATCTTGACCGGGCGACCCTCTGGAATGCTGTGGAGAACTGCGAGAAACATCCAAAAGCCCAGCTTGCCTATTCCTTTGATATTGCCATGCAGAATGAATTGACGCTGGAAGAAAACATGGAGCTGGCGAGGAAGTTCGTGCAGGAGCAGTTTGTGGCAAAAGGCATGATTGCCGATCTTGCTTTTCACAGCCCGGAGAAAGAGGACGGCGGCATCCCTAACCTACATTTCCATGTGATGACAACCATGCGCCCTTTGAACCCGGATGGCACATGGGGACAAAAACAGCGGCGGGAATATCTTCTTGATGAAGATGGAAACCGAATCCGGGATAAAAACGGCGATTATATGTTTAATGCTGTCCACACAACAGACTGGCACGAGCCGGAAACACTGGAACACTGGCGGGAGCAGTGGGCGGCTGCCGTTAATACAAAATTTGAGGAAAAAGGGCTGGATGTGCGTATCGACCACCGTTCCTATGTGCGGCAGGGGCTTGACCTGATACCTACTGTCCACGAGGGCGCTAATGTCCGGCAGATGGAAGCAAAGGGCATCCGTACCGAAAAAGGGGAACTGAACCGCTGGATTAAAGCTACCAACCGGCTCATGCAGGATGTGAGGAAGAAGATCAAAGCCCTGTTTGTCTGGATGGCAGAGGTAAAAGAAGAACTTTCCAAACCGCAGACACCGAGCCTTGCCGACCTGCTGATCGCTTATTACAACCAGCGCAACGCAGGGGCATGGAGCAATAAAGCCAGAACCGGAAACTTAAAGCAGTTTGCCGAAGCCGTCAATTATCTGACGGAAAACAAGCTGCTCACATTAGAGGATTTGCAGGAGCATCTTTCCTCTGTCAGTGAAGAATTTGAAGCGTTAAGCGGCTCCATGAAAAAGAAATCTGCCCGGATAAAGGAATTGCAGGAATTGATACGGGAGGGCGAGAATTACCAGCGGCTAAAACCTGTTCATACGGAATTGAACAATATCAAGTTTAAGAAACAGAGGGAGAAATTTGAAACATCCCACGATGCGGAGTTACGGCTGTTTTATGCCGCCCGCCGTATTCTGAAAGAAAAACTGGACGGAAAACCCATTGCCCTGAAAGCATGGAAACAGGAATATGCACAGTTAAAAACAGAGTATGCCGAACTGTCTCCGCAGCATAAGCCGCTCCGGGAGGAAGTCATACGGCTGCGGCAGGTGCAGAACGCCGTAGATACCGCACTGCGCCGGAGGGAGCAGCCACAAGAAGTACAGAGAAAGAAACATGAGATGGAGCTATGATATAACCGGCAGCTTTACCGCTGCCGGTATTTTTATGGAGGGAGCATTTGAATGTATTTGAAGCGGTGAAACAGTCTGTTACCACCCGGCAGGCTGCTTCATTCTATGGAATCCGGGTGGGGAGAAACGGCATGGTCTGCTGTCCATTCCACAATGACCGCACGCCCAGCATGAAAGTGGACAGCCGCTTTTACTGCTTCGGCTGCGGGGCTTCCGGGGATGTGATCGACTTTGCCGCTTTGCTGCATGGATTGGGGAAACGGGAAGCTGCGGTCAGGCTTGCGGAGGACTTCGGCGTTTCCTATGAGAAACCCGGCAATGCACCGCCAGATAGGAAGCGTCACAACAGGTCACAGCCCCGACAAAAATCAGCGGAGCAGAGATTTCAGGAAACGGAACGGTATTGTTTCCGGGTGCTATGCGATTATCTGCGCCTGCTGGAGCATTGGAAAACAGCATACGCCCCACAGCCGCAGGATGCCATCTGGCATCCTCTTTTTGTGGAAGCGTTGCAGAGGATAAGCTACACAGAATACCTTTTGGATATTTTGTTATACGGAGAAATAGAAGAAAAAGCGGCATTGATCGCCGCACAGGGAAAGGAGGTGCTGCGGCTTGAACAGCGAATTTCAGAGCTTGCCGCCGGAAACGCAGGAAGTGGTCAAAAGGACGATGGACACAATGGAACCGGCGCAGACACCGGCAGAAATCCGGGAAACATTAGAGGGGACGCAGAAAGGCGGCGTGAAGAACAGCATCCGAAACTGCCTGACGGTGTTCCAGCGTGACCCTCTGTTTCGCGGGGCGCTGCGCCTGAACCTTTTGACGGAGCAGATTGACATTGTGAAGCCGCTGGGCTGGGAGCGCACCAGTACCACGCTGACCGACATGGACATGAACTACCTGCTTTTGTATCTGGAAGAAAACTACGGGCTTACCAGCGAGAAAAAGGTGCAGAGCGCCATCAAGATTGTTGCCAATGAAAACCGCTACCATCCAGTCAGGGATTACCTGAACAGCCTGCAATGGGACGGCACAGAGCGCATCCGTTACGCCCTGCATCACTTTCTGGGAGCCGATACGGACGAATACACCTATGAAGCCTTGAAACTGTTCCTGATGGGAGCCATCCGGCGGGTATTCAGACCGGGGAGCAAGTTTGAGGTCATGCTCTGTCTGGTTGGTGGTCAGGGAGCCGGGAAATCTACCTTTTTCCGGCTGCTGGCAGGCAGGGACGAATGGTTTTCAGACGATTTGAAGAAGCTGGACGATGAAAATGTGTACCGCAAGCTGCAAGGGCATTGGATTATCGAGATGTCGGAGATGATCGCCACAGCCAACGCCAAGAGTATTGAGGAAATCAAGTCATTCTTAAGCCGCCAGAAAGAAACCTACAAAGTGCCGTATGAGACGCACCCGGCAGACCGGCTGCGGCAATGTGTATTCGGAGGGACGACCAACCGGCAGGACTTTTTACCCCGTGACCGCACCGGCAACCGGCGCTTTCTCCCCGTGACGGTGTACCCGGAACGGGCGGAGGTTCACATACTGGATGATGAAGCGGCGGCGAGGGCGTATATCGAACAGATGTGGGCGGAAGCCATGACGGTTTACCGCAGTGGGAAGTATAAGCTGTCATTCAGCATAGAAATGAACCGATACCTGAACGCCCACCAGCAGGACTTCATGCAGGAGGACACACAAGCTGGCATGATCTACGCCTATTTGGAGGACTACACCGGTGACAGGGTATGCTCCAAGCAGCTTTATGAGGAAGCGCTGGGGAACTTAAATTCCCCGGCAGACTGGGAGACACGGGCAATCTGCGAGATTATGAATACTGGCATTGCGGGCGGCATCATACAGGGCTGGGCAGCCTACAAAAGCCCGAAGCGGTATAAGAAATACGGTTCTCAAAAAGGCTGGGAGCGTGTCAACCAAGCCCCGCCGGAGGGGGACGGTTTTAAGGAAATCACGGAAGAAGAAGCCCGGCAAATGGAACTGCCATTCTGAAAAGCCGCCGGTTAACAGTTTGGTTGACGCTTCGGTTGACAGCCGGTTGACGGGGAAAAGCCTGATATTTGGGGCATTTCTCTCCTTTGTCAACCATGTCAACCAAGAAATCAAAGAAAAAGTAAAAAGTAATCATAGAGCGCCTATGGATTGTTTTCAAAGTCTTTTCTGCCGGTTGACACGGTTCGGTTGACATGGAGACAGTCTGCGGCTATACACCTGCCTGACATTCCCTTGTCGGGCATATTTCATTTATGGAGGTAACACTGCCTATGGCAAAAAGCAAAAACGAGAGCAATAACAAAAACAGCGGCACCCTGCTTACCGAAAAAGACGGCACCCAGTATTTTGTCATGGGGAAAGTCCGTATCAAGGTATCGGAGCATTTCGCACAGGATGGGAAGCCGCTTGACAGCCTGCTGGAAGATGTGATCCAGCACGCTGCCGCCGCTTCCTGAAAAAATACGGAATAACGACTGTCAATCAGCCCACGCTTATGATATACTTGTACCAGCGAGTATTGTATAAGCGTGGGTTGTTTCTTTTAGAAGGAGGATTTTTAACCGTGAAACAACCATACAATACAACGATTTATAACACTGCACTATATTTGAGATTGAGCCGTGACGATGAATTACAGGGGGAAAGCGGCAGTATCCAGACCCAGCGCATGATGCTTAGGCAGTATGCCGCAGAGCATGGGCTGACCGTTGTAGACGAGTACATTGACGACGGATGGAGCGGGACAAATTTCGAGCGTCCAAGTTTCCAAAGGATGATTGATGACATCGAGGACGGAAAAATCAACTGCGTTGTCACAAAGGACTTATCCCGTCTGGGAAGAAACTATATCCTGACCGGTCAGTACACGGAAATCTATTTCCCCAGCAAGGGAGTACGCTACATTGCCATCAATGACAATGTGGACACCATCAACGGAGAAAGCGAGCTTGCCCCGTTCTTAAACATCCTAAATGAAATGCACGCCCGACAGACCAGCAAAAAGGTCAAGGCTGCCATGCACACAAGATTTGCCAATGGCGCACACTATGGAGCCTATGCACCGCTGGGCTATGTAAAAGACCCGGACAAAAAAGGTCATCTTCTGATCGACCCGGAAACACGCTGGATTGTAGAGAAGATTTTTGACCTTGCCGTACACGGGCGTGGTGCCGCCAGCATTACACGGATTCTGGTGGAGGAAAAAGTACCTACCCCCGGCTGGCTGAACTATGAAAGATACGGGACTTTCGCTAATATCTACGCCGGTGCGCCCGCAGAAAAAGCCTATGCGTGGACGATTGCACAGGTCAAGAGCATTTTGAAAGAGGAAACCTACATCGGTCACAGTGTTCACAACAAGCAGAGCAACATTTCATTCAAGAACAAGAAAAAGGTGCGGAAGCCGCAGGAAGAATGGTATCGTGTGGAAAATACCCACGAAGCCATCATTTCCGAAGAAGTGTTCCAAAAAGTTCAGGAGCTGATTGCAAGCAGACGCAGGAAACGCAGAAACGGTACGACACAGATTTTCGCAGGATTGATAAAATGTGCAGACTGCGGATGGTCTTTAGCCTATGGGGAAAACAAGCAGAACAAAAACCCATACGGGTACTACCATTGCAGCAAAAACGGACAGGGATTACGCCAGTGTTCCATGCACTATATCCGCTATGATGTACTGTATGCCTATGTACTTGCAAGACTGCAATACTGGTCTATGCTGGCACAGAAAGACGAGGACAAGCTGCTGAAACGCCTGCTCAATGCCAGCGACAGGGAAAGAAACTCTGCGAAGAAAAAGCAGGCTGCGGAGCTGAAAAAGGCAGAGAAGCGTAAAGCCGAGGTTGACGGGCTGTTTGCTAAAATGTATGAGGACTGGTCTGCTGGACGCATAACCGAGTATAACTTCAATATGCTGTCCGAGAAGTACCAGAACGAGCAAAAGGAGCTTGAAACAAAAATAAGACAGCTTCACGAAACGATGGAAGCCGCCGTACAGACCGCAGCGGATGCTGAAAAGTGGATTGCCCTGATGAAACAGTATGTCAACCCTGTGGAGCTGACCGCCGAACTTCTGAACACTCTAATTGAAAAAATAACCGTCCACGAAGCTGTCAAGGGCGAGGATGGAAGCCGTGAGCAGGAAGTAGAAATCTACTACCGCTTTATCGGCAAAATCGCTTGACCTTTCTTTTTTACCCAACAATATCTTTAATTAAGGGAAACGGGCAGTTCCTGTCCGGATATTATGCTGCTCTGTCCGCTGGCCCGAGTCTTGGGCACCAATGTGGATACTCTGCTGTCGTTTGAGGAGGAACTGTCCCAGGAGCCGCGTTGTCCCTTTTTAACATGAACGGGGCAGCGGGGAAAGATGGACAGCAGGGCGCAGCCGGCGGAGATACGGATCGTTGGACCAGGCAGAAAAAGGATCTGGCCCGGGCTCTGTGTCGAAGCGGGGATCCCGCTTATTATTTTCATGCCCTGTCTATACTGGTGTCTCTGCACCTGGAGGAGGGAGAACTGGAAGAGGCTGAAAAACTGCTGAAAGAAAACCAGACAAACACAGGGGATTCCACCGCTCTCTGGGTGAGACTCTATCTCAAGAGAGGGCAGAGGGAACAGGCGCTTCGTGCCCTGCAAAGACAGGCATATAAGCTGGTGCATGACCTGCGTACCTGTCTTATGGGCCTGCTGGGAGAGGAAATTTCGCCGGAACAGGACAGGGCGCTGGAGATTTGCCGGATACTGGAGCAGATTGACAGCCTGTTTTCCGTGGGGGGAAACATGGGTGCGGGCCTGGCTGCGGAGGTTTATCTGCGTGTGGGAGAGCAGGAAAAAGCGTTGGTATGTTTGGAGCGTTTGGCGGATCGGATGACCGAGCGGATGGATCCTCCCAATCCGCTGGTCTTTGCCCCGTCTATCGCGCCGGAACCTGAAAAATTAGTCATTAACAGAGAGATCCGGCTGGCTATTCTGCAGGGGCTGGAAAAGGATGCCTGCTTTGAGCCGCTTCGAGGCCGGGAGCGTTTTCAGGTCTTGCTGAGGAAGGTGGCAGAGAGCCTTGAGCCTGCAAAAAAGGCTTGCAGTTTTGGAATAGAAGTGGTATAGTGTTAATACATTCGCATATCAGAAAATCTGGGCATGGTATCGGCTATTCGGCATTTGCCGAAGATAAGCGGGACATTTCGCCCCTAGTTTACCTGAAAACATTAATTGGCAGATAGGTAGAGTAAATTCGGATGTTGTACATCCTTTACTGCTTGACACGAAGAAGGCGTATATTTGGAGCGGATGATCCAAATATGTAGTTAAATTATATATGTGGGCAAAGTCCGGGATTTCTCTCCTTTCTGCGGTCTTACGACAGAAAGGAGTCTCAATGACCGAAAAAGCACAAAACGTTTTTAACAGTCCGCAGGTTCAGAATCCCAATCTTCGGGACAGCAGCAGCAAAATTATTTTTGCGGATCATATTCTCAGTTCTCAATTCCTGCGTGACTATGCCGATCTGGAGATCCTGCGCCAAATCCGACCTGAGGATATTGAGGATGTATCGGAGCGCTATGTCCCCTTATACAGTACGGAGCGAAACAGTGATACAGTCAAGCGGGTGGATCTCTCGAAATATTTGTCGGTCCGGGAATGCAGGACAGAAGATAGCCCGCCTGCATCGGATCCGATCAAATACAGGCGGACGGATACCGCGAACCTGCAGGGGCTGCCGCTTTACATTATTTCGCTGGTTGAACACAAAACAAAAGTAGAGTATAATGTGGTTATGCAGATACTGCGTTACATGGTTCATATATGGGAGGATTATGAAAAGGAAATGGACAGGATGTGTTCCGGTATCAGCAGGCGGAAAGGGTTTCGATATCCGCCCATTCTCCCCATGGTGTACTACGAAGGCACAGACAGGTGGACAGCGCCGGAAGATTTGGCAGATAAAATTTACCATGGAAAACTTCTGGGGAAGTACCTGCCCCATTTTCGGTATCAGCTTGTCAATCTGCATGATTTCAGCAATGAAGAACTGCTGGAGAGAGGCGATGAAATTTCGCTTGCCATGCTGATCAACAAGATACAGACGTTTGAGGATATGTCGGAATTTACCGGCTTGTCCGAGGAAAAGCTGGAAAGTATCTTGAGGAATACGCCGGAGCACCTGCTGGAGACGCTGGCCAATGTACTGCGTGCTTTGCTTTATCACATGAATTTATCCGAGAATGAGGTGGAAGGCGCAGTCGCCAAGATAAAGGAGCGAAAAATGGGATTATTATTTGAGAACGCAAAACTGGATATTTTGGAAGAGAGAAGAAAAGTGGAGATAGAGCGTCAGAAACTGGCTCAAGTGCAGCAGGAAGCGGCCCGGGCGCAGCAGGAGGCAGAGAGGGCGCAGCAGGAGGCGGAGAAGGCGCAGCAAGAGGCAGAGAGGGCGCAGCAGGAGGCGGAGAAGGCGCAGCAAGAGGCAGAGAAGGCGCAGCAGGTGGTAGTGCAGTCGCAGCAAAGAGCGGCAGATTTGCAGAAGGAATTGCAGACGGCACAACAGGACCGGGAAGCGGCACAGTTGGATCAGGCCATAGTCTGTCATATTCTGCGTATGCTAAGACAGGGGAATTCCGATGAGGAGATTACGCAATCCATTATGCAACGTTTTTCTTTGAAAAGAGAACAGGCGGCAGAGAAACTGAACCTGGCATTTGGAGAATGATATTACATTTTTGGGGGATAAAATCAGAGACGAGAGGATAGCCCGTAACTTTTCATTCCAGTGGGCTGCCCAAAGCGGCCAGGCCATGACTGAACAGGGACTCATTGGCCTCCAAAATGGTTTGCCCCTGCTGCAGGGCAAATAGAATAAGGGCGTCCCTCTTATCTCTGGGATACAATTCCCGGTTGCAGGACAGTTTTAAAAGCCGCTGGGTCTCGGCGGAAGTGAGGCGAAGCCCGAATGCCAGAGCTATCAGTTTATCCCGGGAAGGCTTTTTCTCACCGGAAAAAATCTGATACACATAGGCTCGGTCCAACAGGGAGCCGCGCACCACCTCTGCCCTGCTGAGGCCTCTTTGAGAGAGCAGCAGGGCCAGATGCTGGGACAGAGTGCATGTGAGCAGATTGTCCTGGTTAGCTGTCAGATAATCTTCAATGTTCGTCGCTGCTTTAATCTCATGCCATAATTCATCTGTGGTCTTTCCTTCCATGCTGCATCTCCTTGTTTATTTATACAAAATTTCTAATTGCTTTTCTAGTGTAATTCTAGCAAATAATCTGTAATATGGCAAGGCGGGAAGTTAAACTTTGGATTCGGAGATTGTCTGCTGGCAGCAGACCTTTGTCTGAGAAATCAGGTGTATAATTTGAAACGGCAGTTGCGGTATATCGGGTATGGCCTGTTTAACCGTGCTGTGTCGGAGATAAAGGTTTCACTGGCCGGATAATAGGGCGGATGCAGGTCTTAGCAGGCAGATCCTCTGATTATGTCCTATGCGGTGTTTTTACTTTCTGTCATCCAAGAAATAATCTTATACGGTCTGTGAACTCCTGACCCCTCTGGGATTCTATCCTTTTTTGCGGAAAAAGCCCATTATTAATATTTTTATATCTGCAGTGGATGTTCTTGCGGTATGTATCCTTTATCAGCGGCTACGGGATATATAAGCATATAGCCGATGCCGGTAGTGTTGCAGGTCTTTTTGATATAAAACTGGGAGCATATCAGATTACTTATTTCAATATATGGAAATATTACATGTTAGCAGGGAGAACTTTAAGCCCTGCTGGCTTGTATTGGTAATCCTATTGACGGCGGTATGCGTTTTTGTACGGCGTGATGACCTCGCAGACAATAGGAAAAGGCTGAATGTCCCGTCATACCATGAGAAACTTCATATGGCATAAATACATCCGAGGGAGTAGACATAAAGTATGGAGTACGAAGAGATCAAGTTGATCAAACAAAGCGAGAAAAGTACGGTGCATTTGGTGCGTGAGAGGGGAGGGGAGCAGATCTATGTGCGAAAGATCCTGAAAGGCCGGCACATGATTTATCAGATGCTGCAGGATTGTCCCCACCCCTGTCTGCCGAAGTTGTACCATATTGTTGTGGGAGAGGATTCTACCACGGTGGTGGAGGAATATATCCGGGGCCAAACCTGTGGCGGCGCTCTCCTGTCCGGAAAACAACTGCACAGTGTGGTCCGGCAGTTATGTTCCGTGCTTGAGTTTCTGCATGGAAAGGGAATTATTCATCGTGATATCAAGCCCTCTAATATCCTTTTGACAGAGGATGGGCGGTTGTACTTGATTGATTTTGACGCCGCCCGAATGCCCAAGGAGGATCAGGAGCAGGACACCAGGCTGTTGGGTACCAGAGGGTTTGCTCCGCCGGAGCAGTACGGCTTCTCCCAGACGGACGAAAGGACGGATATTTATGCACTGGGAGCGACGCTGCAAAAGATTTTGGGTGAAAAGGCTCAGAAAATGCGTTTTAAGAAGATTATCCGCAAGTGCATGAACTTGGATCCGGACAGGCGATATCAGTCCGTGAGGCAGGTTAGAAGGGCCTTCTTTCACAGAGGGCGGGATGCGTTGTGCATTCTGGGAATTCTTTTTCTGATTGGTATTATTACGGGCTGTGTTCAGCTTATATATTCCTGGTGTGAGGAAGGGCAGCCTGTCGGAGAAAAGGAGACGGATGTGCTTATTGTTCTGCCCGCCCCGGAGAATCCCCATTGGGACGGAGAGTCGGCCATTGCCACATGGGGCAATGTGCCGGAGTCAGGGGAGGGCAATGAAGTACAGTTCTGGTGCAGGCTGTACAGGAGAGACAGCCCGGTTCCGCCCGGCCCGGAGGACGATGATTGGTATCATGAGGAAAAGGTAAGAATAGGCGGCTATGACGTAAGGGAAAAGGAGTCTCATATCTGGAATTTGGAGTCAGTATTAAAGGAGAATGGATATTACTACTTTTCCATAGCGGCCGTGGGGAATGGTTATCAATATGGCGACAGCCCATATGTGGTATCAGATGTGTTTGAATATACGGGTGAATCCGCTCCGCCGCTTCCCTCGCCTGTGGGTCTGGAGTGGAAAGAATTTGAGATTGATGACAGCCGGCAGTATTTCGCCGTCTGGAGCAATCTTGACGAATATGAGGATAAGGACACCTTTAACGTGACGCTCTATGACAAAACGGGTGCTTATGTGATGAATAACACCTGGTCCAAGGAAATGATTCAGGAACAGGGGTACGGCGGAATAAAGGTCACCTCGCGTATTTTGGTAAGCGGTTTGGATTGTGCGTACCGCTTTACCGTGCAGGTTTACTCCTCACGGCCCAACGAGTATCGGTCAAGCTTTATGCCGGATCCTCCTACGGAAGAATATTACAGCCCCTGGTTATTTTATGGGCCTCAAAGCGATGAATAGAAAAGGCTTCCGCATATTGCTCTATGCGGAAACTTTTTTGTATGCTGCTGGCAGACCAGCAGAGGGAAAGATTTGTGTATAATACGATCTGGAAATTTGACAAAGCCTTAACAAAAGCGAGGAGGAATGAGATGAGGGAAAAGCTGAAAAAGCTGGAGCGGGAATTCCTGACCCGGAAAGCATTTTGCTGTCTCACAATACTGGGATTTCTGTTTTTCATTGTGCCGCTTTTATATATTGGGCGTTACAATCATGGTTTAGGAGATGATCTGCGGTTTCCCTTTCATGTGCACTGTACCTGGCTGAACACCCACAATCTTCTGGAGGTAGTAAAGACGGCTTTCTCCACAGTGGCCAGTAATTACATGAAATGGCAGGGGACCTACAGTTCCATTTTTTTCTTTGCCATCTCGCCCATGGCGTTTGGGGAACAGTATGTACATGTAGTACCCTATATCATGATTGGGATGATTCTTATCTCAACTGCGGTACTGGTTCATGCCGTTCTAAGACGCCTGTTCGGTATGGATGGTTATACCTGCGTGTCTGTGACTCTGACGGCGGTTGTCATGCAGTGTGTGTTCATGTATACGCCGGCATCCGGACTTTATTACTATAATGCGGCAGTTCACTATGTGTTTATGCAGGGCTTTTTCAACCTGACAGTAGGACTTGCACTGTTATGTTTTGAAAGAATATATTGCAGTCGGGGAAAAAAGCGGGCATGGATCGTGGAATTGGTTTTATGTACAGGGGCGGCGTTCCTGGCGGCGGGTGCGAATTTTTCCACGGCGCTGTTGACTGCGGAGATTCTGTTTCTGCTGGAGGCAGTTGCCGTCCTGTTGTGGAGAACCCAAAAGAAAAAGGCTTTTTTATGGTTTACGGTCCCCTTTCTTGTAGGCATGGCGGGCTTTCTGGCTAATATACTGGCTCCGGGTAATGCGGTACGCCAGGCAAATTATATACAGAAAGGCGTGATGTGGACGTTGGGTGAATGCTTTACCTATTCTTTTTCCCAGATGATATCATGGGTTGACATCTATGTGATCGTCATATTGATTTTGTTACTGCCGGTTTTACTGAAAGCATCGGACCGGGTGGTTTGCTTTTCCTTTCGTTACCCTTTGGCTGTAGTGGGGGGGCTGTACTGCCTTTATGCCTCCATGTTTGCTCCCGGTTTTTACGCGCTTGGTTACTGGCCTCTGTCCAGAAACCAGAATATTTGTAAGATGTTTTTGATGCTGGGGCTCCTGCTGTCCGAAGCCTATCTATGCGGATGGTTCACCCATCGGTTCAGTGCTGTAAAACGGCTGGTCCCACAGCATGGGAAGAATGTGCTGGCATGGACGGGAGGCATACTGGCGGCTTTTCTGCTGGGATTTGTATGTTTCCTGAGATTGGATGAAGTGGCTAAAAAGGATGTTTTTGTGAATTATGGGGCATTTCGGATGGTGGTGGAAGGGGAGGGAATACAATACTGGCATGAGTATCTGCAAAGGCTTTCCATATACAGAGAGAACATATACAGCCAGGAAACCGTATATGTACCGCCCTACATCATGCGTCCCTATCCTCTGTGGGTGACGGAAATCACGGAAGTCCCCGAGGACGGCTCGGGAAAACTTGATGGCCATGTGGCTCTTTGGTACGGACTTAAGGCAATCTATGAAAAAAACTGACTGTGTTGGTTCGGGGGAATGGCGAACCTGCTTCCATAACAAGAAAGGGCTTCCCAGACAGGAAGCCCCTTTCCTTTTGTGCCTTAGCAGTCGCACCCGCAGTCACAGCCCGGCGTAGGCTCAGGGGTGTCGTCGCAGTCTTTGCAGCGGTCGAAGCCGGGATTGAAGGCGTAGAAATTCCTGCTGTCCAATTTGTCCTGGGTGATACGCAGGGCTTCACCGAAACGTTGGAAATGAACGATTTCCCTCTCCCGCAGGAACTGTATAGGGGCGCATACATCCGGATCGTCCACCAGGCGCAGGATATTGTCATAGGTGCTGCGGGCCTTCTGCTCTGCGGCCATGTCTTCGAACAAATCAGTGATAATATCCCCTTTGGACTGAAATTCGCAGGCATTAAAGGGGATACCGCCTGCTGCCTGGGGCCAGATTCCCAGTGTATGGTCTACATAGTACTTGTCAAAGCCGCTTTTTTCAATTTCTTCCATGCACAGGTTGCGAGTGAGCTGGAATACGATGGCGCCGATGATCTCCAGATGTCCCAGTTCCTCGGTGCCGATGTCGTTCAGCAGTCCGGCCACTTCCTTGTAGGGGGTGGCAAACTTTTGGGACAAATACCGCATGCTGGCAGCCAATTCGCCGTCGGGACCTCCGAACTGGGAGATGATGACTTGGGCCAGCTTTGCGTTGGGCTCTTTGATGTTCACAGGAAATTGCAGTCTGCGTTCATAACTCCACATAGATTAACACTCTCCTTCCCATGGAAGAGGAGCGGCGCCCCATCTCCATTCTTTGTTAGATTCCGCCAGATCCTTGGTGAGAGGGAAAAAACGTATGGAAAAATCCCTGCTCATTTTGTTCTTGATCCGTACATAGTGATTGAAGTATTCCATGGCTTCCTGGTCAAAGGGATGGGTGTCCAGATACAGAGACAGGTCCACCAGCACAAAGTCCACGATGCTGATATCGTTTAACATACGCATTCCTTCCTGGCTCAACATTTCACACATCTCCTTCCTGTAAACGGTTTATGCAGTTCAGGAAAGATGGTTCCGATGCGGAAGCCTTCTTCCAGATTGTCACAGATTTTGTCAAACTGCTGCCAGGGCACGTAGGCCATGCCCACAGGGAACTTGTCGCAGTTGCCGTCAAAACCAAAGTCTTTCATGATGCTCCTTTCATAACTTGCGGGATTGGTTAATATTATGGTATGATGAAGGGAAATATTTGTGCAAAACTATTGACCATGGGCTCATGGATCGTTTATAATGTGCAGGGTAAATGCATATGCATATTTTTATAATATGACTTTCATGAACTCCCAGAGGAGGATGTAAAATGAGCGAGACGAAACAGGTGAACGGCAGCATCTGGCACAGCATCAGTACCAGCCGGATCAAGCCTACGGATTTTATCTGCGTGATTGAGATTTCCAAGGGCAGCAAGAACAAATATGAACTGGACAAGGAGACGGGACTTCTGATTTTGGATCGGATTCTGCATACCTCCACACACTATCCGGCTAATTATGGTTTTATTCCCCGTACATATGGCGACGACGGCGATCCCCTGGATGTGCTGCTGCTATGCTCTGAGCCCATTCAGCCCATGACTTTGGTGCGTGCTTACCCCATCGGTGTGATTTCCATGCTGGACAATGGCAAAAACGACGAAAAGATTATTGCGGTGCCTTTCGAGGATCCCAATTATAACTGCTATCATGACATCTCGGAACTGCCGCCTCACCTGGTGCAGGAGATGGAGCATTTCTTTACCGTATATAAGTCTTTGGAGAACAAGACCACGGCCGTAAACGAGAAAGGGGATCGGGAGGAGGCTGTCAGGGTAATCGAGAAATGCCTGAACCACTATATAGACACCTTTGTGAAGGGCTGGTAGAGAGAGCAACTTTTGGTTGCACCTATTGACAAAAATTGTATATTTTGGTTGGTTTCCATTTTCAGTGGAAGATGCTATAATAATGTCGGTGTATTCCTATGTAATTTGTGGACGATTAACTTACAGGAGGATAAAGGCGACAATGGGTTTTGCTGAAAAGATATACGCACTTCGCACACAGGCGGGGATGTCACAGGCGCATCTGGCGGAGACATTGCAGGTCAGCCGGCAGACTGTATCAAAATGGGAATTGGGCACGTCTTACCCAGAGATTGAAAAGCTGTTGGCCATCAGCGGCCTGTTCCATGTGACCACAGACTATTTGCTGAAAGAGCAGTCTGTCTCGCAGGAGGGCGCCAAGCTGGACCGACTGGTACTGCGGTTTCTGGGGTATGCTCAGGACATGGACGGTATATCCCGAGACCTGGTGGACATTATGAGGGACGCCGTTATCGACGATGTGGAGAAAGTACGTATGAACGAGATTGTCAAGACACTGAATGAGGTGGCCCATATGATCGAGGAGATCAAGCTGGCACTGCGAAATAACGGAGTCTGCTGAAAGATGTCGGAAGACATCTTTTTTTGTGCGCTTTTTAGTTGACGGGTCAGGGCCAACGGACTATAATTAGCATGTTAGTGGCAACTTACATCATAGGGTTGTGCTGCGCAGGTACTCGTCTGCTATCCCATGCGGATAATAGGGAGGACATGTGCAGGCAGGGAAGAAGGCGGCAGATATATGACATTATATGAGGCGTGTAAGGACCAGGAATATACGGTGAAGGGATTGTTTGTGGAAGCGGCGGTAACCAGACGGCTCCAGGCATTGGGGCTCAATGACGGCACCCGGATCAGGGTCTTAAACCGAAAAAAGCGGGGGGCATTGATTATCCAGGTACGGGGTACCAGATTGGCTCTGGGCAGGCATCTCTCATCCAATATTGAAGTCAGTGAATACACACGGGAAGGATAAAGGAATGCGTTATGCAATAATCGTGTTCTTTGCCGTCTCGGGAAAGATGAATTTGTGATTTGGAGAGAAGAGGAAATCATGGAAAAACAATGCATATCCGATAAAAAATATATTCACGTGGCCTGTGTGGGCAATCCCAACTGCGGTAAGACCACTCTGTTTAACGCCTTGACGGGATCCCGGCTGAAGGTGGCCAACTGGCCCGGGGTCACGGTGGAGAAAGTGGAGGGGGAGACGGAGTATGAGGGCATGGGAATCCGACTGGTGGATACCCCGGGTATTTATTCCCTGACCTGTTATACGATTGAAGAAAAGGTTACACGAAGTTGTGTCATGGACGACGGGATCGATGTGATAATTAATATCGTGGATGCCTCTTCTCTGGAGCGTAACCTGTATCTGACGCTGCAGCTTCTGGAACTGGGAAAGCCTGTGGTGCTGGCCCTGAATATGATGGATATTGTGAAGGAGCGGGGGATGGAGATAGATCTGCACCGTCTCCCGGAGATGCTGGGAGGGATCCCGGTGGTCCCTGTGTCCGCCGCCCGCCGTACCGGCCTGGACATCCTGCTCCATGCGGTGATACATCACTATGAAGAGGGGGCCGAGGAGTATATTTTGGATTATCCTTCGGAGATCGAGGACAGAATCGCCAAGCTGTCCGTGATGATGCAGGCCCATTATCCTACTCATTCATCGGTGCGCTGGCATGCCATCAAGCTGCTGGAAGACGATGAGGAAGTGCGCAAAGAGCATCCCATTCAAATCGCAAATGTGGTGGAGCGCAGCTATGAGAAAGAGATTATTCAGTGTAAATATGCCTATATTGAACATGTGGTGGCGGATACCCTGTTTCACCGGGACAAAAAGGCCGCTACCACGGACAGGGCGGACAGGCTTCTGACCCATCCGGTGCTGGGAATTCCCGTTTTCCTGCTGATCATGTGCCTGGTTTTTTTCCTGACCTTTACAGTGGGGGATTTGCTTAAAGGGGTGTTTGAGCAGGGACTGGATATTTTCTCTGATTCGGTGAGCCGTCTGTTTACGGCCATGCAGGTGGCGGGATGGCTGCAGTCCCTGGTAGTGGACGGCATTATTGCAGGGGTGGGCGGAATCCTCACCTTCCTGCCCAATATTTTCATCCTTTTTCTGGCTTTGGCGGTGCTGGAGGATAGCGGCTATATGTCCAGGGTGGCCTATGTGATGGATTCTGTAATGGGCAGGGTGGGACTGTCCGGCAAAGCATTCCTTCCCATGATTCTGGGGTTTGGCTGTACCGTTCCCGCCATCATGGCCACCCGGGCCCTGGAGACGGAGCGGGACAGACGCAAGACCATGCTGGTTACTCCCTTTATGTCCTGTTCGGCCAGACTGCCCATCTATGTGTTGTTCTCCGGAATGTTTTTTCCGGACTGCGCAGGGCTGACGGCATTTTCTCTGTATGTGGTGGGCATGGTTCTGGCTATTCTCTCCGCCATGGTACTCAACAAGCTGGAGAAGGGAAAAGCCAACGACTCTTTGCTTATTGAACTGCCGGAGTACAAGCGGCCCAATGCCCGCACCATCCGCATTTATGTGCTGAACAAAGTCAGAGATTATCTTTCCAAGGCGGGAACTACCATTTTCCTCGCCTCTATTGTGATCTGGTTTTTGCTGAATTTCGGTGTTGGGGGTATGGTGGAAAGTCCGGCGGATAGTTTCGGAGCCGTGATCGGGCGGCTGCTGGTACCGGTACTGTCCCCGGCGGGCCTTGGCATGTGGCAGATCGGGGTGGCGCTGCTCTCGGGTATCTCCGCCAAGGAGGTGGTGGTATCCAGTTTTGCCGTACTGTTCGGTGTGTCCAACGCCAATTCCGCTGCGGGTATGGAGACCATTGTGGCCAATGTGCAGGCGGCTTACCCTGGCTTTGGCCCCTTGAACGCTTACTGCCTGATGCTGTTCTGTCTGCTGTATGTGCCCTGTGTGGCTACCGTGGCGACAGTGAAAAAGGAGAGTGGTTCCTGGGCTTTCACTTTGAAGATGATCGCTTTTGAACTGGCGCTGGCCTGGGGGGTGACCACATTGGTTTATCAGATGGGGCTTTTGTTTTTGCGCTGATTGAAAACGGAAATCAGGAAAGGGTATTTGGGAATTTTTGCTTGCAAATCTTTTCCGTATATGCTACTATATCCCCAGAGCATATATTCTTTTCTCTTTTGATGTTTTCTCTTTTATCAGTACATCGGAAAATCTATGCTTGGAACTCAAACAGGAGAGCAACTGAACACAGGCAGGGGATTTTCGGGATATGGTATTGATATGCGGACATTTTTGATGTTTCCTGCGCAGCAGAGTGCATTCATTATGGAGGGCGTATTATGACAGAAAGCGAAAAATTAGATTTAATTCTCTCAAAACTCGGTAAGCTGGATAAATTGGAGGCGCAATTTGGCGGATTTAATGAGAGGCTGGAGAGGCTGGAAACGGAATTCGGCAAATTTAACGAGAGGTTGGAGAGGCTGGAGACGGAATTCGGCGAATTTAAGGACAGGCTGGACAGGCTGGAGGCAGATTTCAGTGGATTTAAGGACAGGCTGGACAGATTGGAGACAGAATTCGGTGATTTCAGGGGAAGGCTGGATCGGCTGGACAGTGATGTTACAGGCATAAAGTTGATTCTTGAAAATGAGATCCGACCAAATATTATGCGTGTTGCGGAAGGACATCTGGACTTGTATCGGAAGTTGAGAGAAGCGACCAGAATTGATGATGAAAAGGAAATGATAGCGATACGGGTCAATATCATGGAAGAGCAGCTGCGGACCATCAAAGAACGGCTTGACCAGATTGCATAATGCCCGAAAATAAAAATCAGGAGAGAAGCCTATGAGCAGTATGAGAGGAATTGATACCCCGATTCGTCAACGCAGACGGATGGTATTCCGAGAAGTAGCCAATTTGGCATATACCTCAACCAATCTGCGGGATGATATGGAAGCGCTTCCTTACAAGCTGGTGGACTATGAGGAGTCGGAGTACTGGGAGAGCGTGTACCGGGACAGGGCCATTATCCGGGAGCGGATTAGGTTGGCCATGGGCATGAGCCTGCGGCCGGAGAACCGCAACCGGCCCGGACATCTGACAGAAGGGATGGAGGAGAGCAATATAGCCGAAAAATATTACGAACCTCCTCTGATGCAGGTGATCCCTTCAGCCTGCAATGCCTGCCCCGAAAACATGTATGAAGTCACCAATGCCTGCATGGGTTGTGTGGCTCATCCCTGCCAGTTGGTGTGCCCCAGAGGCGCCATTCGCTTTGAGAAGGGAAAGTCGGTGATCGACCAGGAAAAATGTATCAGGTGCGGTAAGTGTAAGGAAATCTGTCCCTACGATGCCATCACCCACAGGGAGCGGCCCTGCAAGGCGGCCTGCGGCCTGGGTGCCATTAAAAGCGATGTCCACGGCAGAGCGGTAATAGATAATCACATGTGCGTGTCCTGTGGGCAGTGCATGGTGAGTTGCCCTTTCGGTGCGGTAGCTGACAAATCTCAGATTTTTCAGCTGATTCGAGCCATGCAGTCCGGCAAAAGCGTGATTGCGCAGGTTGCTCCGGCGTTCGTGGGACAGTTTGGTCCGAAGGTGACTCCGGATATGTTTAAAACGGCTTTGAAAGAACTGGGATTTGCGGATGTATACGAGACAGCCATCGGCGCGGACGCGGGTTGTATGGCAGAGGCGGAACATTATGTGAAAGAAGTCGCTACGGGGCAGCAGGCGTTCAGCCTGACTTCCTGCTGTCCCTCCTGGATCATGATGGCGGAACATCTGTTCCCTGAGACGATTGACAAGATCAGCCCGGAACTGACTCCCATGGTGGCCACGGCCCGAAAGATTAAGGAAGATCATCCGAACGCCCTGGTGGTATTCATCGGCCCCTGCGCCTCTAAGAAACTGGAAGCCATGCGTACCACAGTGCGCTCCGATGTGGACTTTGTCATAACCTTCGAAGAATTGGCGGGCATGTTTGAAGCCAGGAATATCCTGGTGGAGGAGATTCAGGCCCTGGACCATATGGAGGATGCCACCGCCGCAGGACGGGGCTATGGCGTGGCGGGAGGGGTGGTCTCCGCCATTGAGGCGTGTATCAAGGCGTACTATCCCGGCACGGAAGTGCGCATCGAGCATGCAGAGAGTTTGACAGAGTGCAAAAAGGCACTGTTATTAGCCAAGGCGGGCAAGATGAATGGCTGCTTGATTGAAGGAATGGCCTGCCCGGGGGGCTGTATAGCAGGTGCAGGAACCAATATTGCCCTGGGCCAAGCGGCCAGGGAACTGAGCAAATTTCAGGGGGCCGCTCACGAGCAAATCCCCTTACAGCATACTGATCCATATAGGGACGCTAGAGCGGCCATAGATGGATCACCGGAATGTATGGTGTAAGGGGATATGCGGAACTTAAAATAAGAAAGGAAATGGAGAGATGGAAAAGATAAGGACTAGATATGCTCCCAGCCCTACAGGAAAGATGCATGTGGGGAACCTGCGGTCGGCGCTGTACGAATTTTTGATTGCCAAGCATGCGGGGGGAGATTTTATGCTGCGCATTGAGGATACGGATCAGGAGCGCTTTGTGGACGGAGCCACAGAAATCATTTACCGTACTATGGCAAAGGCCGGATTGGTACATGACGAAGGTCCTGATAAGGATGGCGGCTATGGTCCCTATGTGCAGAGTGAGCGTATGAAAACCGGCATTTATATGAGATATGCAGAAGAACTCGTGCGCAAGGGTGAAGCCTATTACTGTTTCTGCGACAGGGAACGCCTGGCGTCCCTGAAAACAGAGGTGGTAGAGGGCAAGGAGATCAGTATCTACGACAAGCACTGCCTGGGGCTTTCCAGGGAGGAGGTGGAGGCCAATCTGGCGGCAGGTAAGCCTTTTGTGATCCGGCAGAATATCCCGAATGAGGGGAGCACCACTTTTCATGATGAACTTTATGGTGATATTACGGTGGAGAACAGTGAACTGGATGATATGATCCTGATTAAATCCGATGGCTTTCCCACTTACAATTTTGCCAATGTGGTGGACGACCATACCATGCATATCACGCATGTGGTGCGGGGCAATGAGTATTTGTCCTCCTCTCCTAAATATGTGCGTCTGTATGACGCCTTTGGGTGGCAGGTGCCAGTGTATATTCACTTACCCCTGATTACCGATGAGAATCACAAGAAGCTGGCCAAGAGAAGCGGCCATTCTTCTTTTGAGGATTTGCTGGAACAGGGATTTGTGACGGAGGCTATTATCAACTATATCGCGCTGCTGGGTTGGAGTCCTGAGGATAACCGGGAGATTTTCACACTGCAGGAATTGATTGAGAACTTTGACTATCATCGTATCAGCAAGTCCCCTGCGGTGTTTGATATCGTGAAGCTGCGCTGGATGAACGGCGAGTATATAAAAGCCATGGATTTTGAAGGGTTTTATGAGATGGCGGAGCCTTATCTGAAAGAAGCATTGCCTGGACAGCTTGATCTTAAAAAAATTGCCGCAATGGTTAAGACCCGCATTGAGGTATTTCCTGATATTGCTGGTCTGGTGGATTTTTTTGCTGAGTTGCCGGAGTATGATATGGCCATGTATACCCATAAGAAGATGAAAACGGATGCCGCCTCCTCATTGGAAGTGTTGACGGAAGTGCTGCCCATCCTGGAGGCCCAGGAGGATTACAGTAATGACGGGCTCTATCAGGCGCTGAGCGCCTATGTGGAGCGAAAGGGCTGTAAGAATGGCTATGTAATGTGGCCCGTGCGTACCGCTGTGTCCGGTAAACAGATGACGCCTGCCGGTGCCACGGAGATCATGGAGATTTTGGGCAAGGAGGAGTCCCTGCGCCGCATCCGCAGAGGCGTTGAATTGCTGCAAAATGCATAGGCCGATGCCGGAGATTTCAGCGCATCTCAGCGAAGAACAGCGCCGGGCGGTAACACACGGGACGGGGCCCATGCTGGTGACGGCAGGCCCCGGCTCCGGGAAAACCCATGTTCTGACCAGCCGCATCCTGCACCTGGTGCAGGAGCGGCAGATCTCTCCCAGCCAGATCCTGGTGATCACCTTCACCAGAGAGGCGGCACGTTCCATGCAAAGAAGATATCTGGAATTATCCCAAAAGTTCCTTTATTCCCAAGAGGCCCAATCCGGGCAGGTCAGCTTTGGAACCTTCCATTCCTTCTTTTATCAAATTCTAAGAAGTTCCGAGAAATATACCCATTATCGTATAATCGGAGAAGCAGAAAAGCAGAAACTTATATACCCGCTGCTGAAAGATATAAAAGTCAGGCGGGGAGAAAATGACAAATATTTTGATCCGGTGAGCCAGGAGGACGTAAAAAGCATGCTTTCTGCCATGAGTTTTGATAAAAATACGGGCAGGATGCAGGAGGCTATGGGTCAGCTGCAGGAACCCTGGAGGGAATGCTACTGCAAGATTCGGCAGGGATTCGAAAAGGAGAAAGAACAGCGCAGGCAACTGGATCTGGATGACTTGCTGGTACTCACTGCCCGGGAATTGGAGCGGGACGCGGGTTTGCTGCAGTATTGGCGCTGCCGCTACCCTTATGCACTGGTGGACGAGTTTCAAGACTGTAACCCGGTGCAGTATGAGATTCTGAAAATGCTCTATCCAAAGGGAGGAAATCTTTTTGCTGTGGGGGATGATGACCAGGCCATCTATGGGTTTCGAGGGGCAGATCCCGGAATTATGCAAAAATTTATGGAGGAATATTTAGAGTCCGCTCCTGCTGCCGGAGTACAGGAGGAGATCGCCCATGTGGTACTGGGCAGGAATTACCGATGTGTTCAGAAGGTGGTGGATGCATCTGCCAAGGTTATTGCCTGCAATCGGCAGCGGGTGGAAAAACAATTTGCTTCCGACAGAGAGACCGAAGGGAATGTGCGAATTGTGGGTTTTACAGGAGGAAGGGAGGAGAGGGGATATGTGCTGTCCCAGTGTCGGGGCAGGACGTCTCTGGAATTGGATCGGTGGGCAGTCCTGTTCCGTACAGGCAGTCTGTTGGCTGCCTTCGGGGCGGAACTGATGCAGGCGGGAATTCCTTTTGTAGTCAGGGAAAAGCTGAACAATATTTATGAGCATTTCGTTGTAAGGGATGTGATGGACTATTTTCGGGCGGCTTACGGTTGTAGGGAACGGCAGCTTTTTCTGCGGATCTGGAACCGTCCCAGATTGCGGGTGGGAAGGGAGGCACTGGATCAACCGGTGGTGGATTTCGAACATGTGAAAAAGTTTTACAGTGGGGCTTTCTGTCAAAATCCCAACGCGGTAAAGGATGTGGAACAGTTTGAAAGAAAGTTGGTGCAGCTGAGGCGGTTTTCTCTGGAATTGGGAATCACCTTTATTCGAAGGGGTTTTGGATATGAGGAATTCCTGCGCCGCAGGGCGGGGGACAACCGGGAACTGCTGGAGAGTTGGCTGGAGTTGCTGGACTGGTTGGAAGGAGACTGCGCGGGACACAGGGATTTCCGGGAGTGGGAGCGCAGCCAGGAGAGCACAACGCTCCGTTTGTCTCAGGAAAGCAGCGGGAGTATGTGCATCGCGGGTCGGAAAAGCAGAGAAGGAGACGGACGCGCAGGCATTGGAGGCAAGTCCGCACAAAAAAAGGGCATACATATTTTGACCATGCATGCTGCCAAAGGCCTGGAATATGACAGGGTATTTCTGATGGATGTCAACGAAGGAAACATACCGAAGCTGAAAAGAGGCATCACCGTTACGGATTCTCTTTTGGAGGAAGAGCGGCGTCTTTTCTATGTGGGAATGACTCGTGCCAGGGACAGCCTGGAACTCCTGTACCAGACCGGTACCAGAGAACGTCCCAGGCCTCCCTCCACATTCCTGCAGCCACTGCTAGAACAACAGGGCATATGACTTCCGGTGTCGACTGCTATTCCTCGTCCGGCAGGATCTCGTCAAATTCCTGATTGTCCAGAAACTCGTCAAAGGCATCTGTCACCTTTTCGTACTCCTCATCACTGTCAATATAGTCCAGTTCCGGCTCTTCGTTGGGATCATCGGGATTTTCACTGTAACGGTAGAACCATACTTCACCGTCCTGATTCTCCCCTTTATCATCCAGAGGCAGCAGCACGATATAGTCCTGGCCCTCCACTTCCAGGATGGTTATGACGGCACATGTCACGTCCTGCCCGTTGTCCAGGGACAGTTCCACGGTCATTTCCTCATTGGGTTCTTCGCTTTTTCCCATAATAAGTACCTCTCTTTCTGCGATGTATCGCCCTTATGCCTAAACCCTATCCCACCCTGCCGGGCCAAATATTCAAGGGTTATGGCGGTCACATCTTCATTGTACAATATTGCATTTTTTATTGCAATAAGATTTACAGATGGAAAAAAATAGGCTATAATCTGATTATAAGAAAATGAAATTCAGTGATGGAATCCGTCTGCCGGGAGAGACATGGCAGAGGAGGACATGGGACTTTAGAACTACATATTTTTTCCGTCACCGAACCTGTATGATGGAAGGGAATATGCGGAACTCTAATTCAAAGAAAGGAAAGCGTGGGCGATATGATATTTGAGAATTTTCCGCTCCCATATGGGGCATATCCCCTTGGACAGGGAATAGACGGTATCAGATTTTCTTTTCCCTCTCAGGAGGAAGACTGCGGTGTTCTGGTCTACCAGAGGGGAAGCGGAAGACTCTTGAAAAAGCATGCTTTTCGTCCCCAGGACAGATTGGGCAGCATCCGCTACGGTGTGGTCACGGGTTTTCCGGCAGAGGGGATCAGCTACTTGTTTTACAGAGGGAATCAGGTGTTTCCCGACCGTTGGGGAAGGGCCTATGAACTTCAGGGGAAGTACGGCGCTCCCCGCAGCCCCGGAGATTATCGGGCGGTGATTGACAATGCTTCTTATGACTGGGGCGGTGATGTTTGCCCCAGAGTCCCCTATGAGGATGCAGTCTGTTACGGAATTCATGTGAGAGGGTTCACTATGCATGCCTCCTCTAAAGTTAAGGCCAGGGGAACCTTTGCCGGGATCGGGGAGAAGTTGGACTATCTGCAGGACTTGGGGGTCACCACTCTGGAATTGCAGCCAATCTATGAACAGATAGAGATGGAGGATATACAGACATCTGAGGAATATAACAGGGAGCGTTTTCTGCCCAGGGAGCCCCGGCTGAATTACTGGGGCTATCAGGAGGGATATTACTATGCTCCCAGAAGCGGTTACGCCGCCTCGGCAGATGCCGTCACAGAACTCAGGGAACTGGTGAAAGCGCTGCATGCCAGAGGAATGGAATTGATTCTGCAATTTTATTTCCCGGACCACATTTCTACAGATGAGATATTGGATGTGCTTCGGTATTGGATTTGGGCCTATCATGTGGACGGTTTTCACCTGATGGGAGGAAATCTGCAGGTCTTGGCGATAGCGTCGGATCCGGCTCTCAGCGACTGCAAACTTTGGTACTATGATTTTCCCACAGAGCAAATCTACGGTTATGAAAAGATACCGTCCTACCGGAACCTGGCTGTCTACAATGAGGGCTTTCAACAGGAAATGAGACGGTTTTTGAAAGGGGATGAGGGCATGCTGCAGGGAGTGGCCCAGAGGATGCGCTGCAATCCCCTGCAGAAGGGTATAATCAATTATTTCTCGGATTATGCGGGCTTTACCATGATGGATCTGGTGTCCTATGACAGAAAGCATAATGAGGAAAACGGAGAGGACAACAGGGACGGCAGTGACTGTAACTTCAGCTGGAACTGTGGCGCGGAAGGGCCTTCCCGTAAAAAACAGGTGACTGCGCTGCGGATGAAACAACTGCGCAACGCTTTTACCCTGCTGATGCTGTCCCAGGGGACTCCTTATTTTTTCATGGGAGATGAGTTTGGGCGTACCCAAAAGGGCAACAATAACCCCTATTGTCAGGACAATGGTGTGACTTGGGTAAATTGGAGAGAGTTGGAGCGAAGGGGGGATCTGCACGATTATGTACAGGGATTGATTCGTCTGCGCAGGCGGCATGGCATCTTTCACCTGGAGCGGGAATGCCGATTGATGGACTACCGTTCTTGCGGAAGCCCGGATCTTTCCTATCATGGCACGGAAGCCTGGAGACCTGCATGGGAACCTTATAATCGGCACATTGGCCTTATGCTCAACGGTGCTTATGGCGGAGAAGATCAGGAGGACTGTTGGTATATTGCGGTGAATATGCACTGGGAAGGCCATGATTTCGCGCTGCCCAGACTGCCTAAGGGGCAGGTGTGGAGGAAGGTATTGGATACGGAAGGGGGAGAAAAGGCAGAAGAAAAGGAGCCGTTGGACAGAAAAAGGGTGCAGGCTGCCGGGGAAGGGCAGACTGTGGGGACGAGCCCCAGGAGTATTGCCCTGTATCAGAGCGTGCGCCTGTGACGGCGGGCCTGCATGGAACAGGATGGAAAAACGGACGGGCGGCTCAGTCACAAAGGTGTCTTTGCAGCATAGGATAGAGTAACAAACATGGTTAGGAAGCATAGCGTATGAATTGTCTGATTATCCTTTTGCTGCTGGCCTGCGGCGGCGGTCAGTGCGGTCGCGGCTGCGGCTGTAACTGTGGCTGCGGTTGTGCCAGAGGCGGCAATATGTGCTGCCGGGAGGACAGAGACTGCGGTGACATGTGCTGCCGGAGGGACCGCGACAATGACTGTCCCTGCATGGGAGAGGGCCGTGGCCCGGTGAGATGTCATGATGATCATAATCATCACGACCACCACGATCATCATGATCACCACGACCACCATGACTGCAAGCAGGGCGGCCCTGCTGCTTGGAACAGTTTCCCCAGTATTTCCGGCGGGGATACCTGCGGCTGTGATGCGGATTAGATACTACAGGAATAAGATGAAAAAAGCGAGAGCCCGCCCTAAACGGTCGGGCTTTTGCCTTGTCTTTTGGGAGGTTTTGTGCTATAATTCGGATAAAGTTCTGTGACAGAAATGACTTGAGGAGGTATGCGGCTATGGCGAAGGACAAATATGTTGCGTATGTATCCACCTATACAATGGGGGATAGCCATGGTATCAGAGTTTATGATGTGGATATGGAAAAGGGGCGGTTCACGGAAAAGGACAAGGTGGAAATTACCAACTCTTCCTATGTAACAATCTCTCACAATGGAAAATGCCTGTATTCCATTACGGATTTTGGTGTGGAGGCATATACCATTATGAAGGACGGCAGCCTGGAACTGCTGAATTTTGCTCCCATCAACGGGATGAGAGGCTGCTATCTGTCCACGGACTACACGGACAAGTACCTCTTTGTGGCCGGTTACCATGACGGCAAACTGACCGTGTTGAAGATCGAACAGGACGGTTCAATCGGCAGTATCACCGACGAAGTGTATCACAAGGGCATGGGCAGCCTGTCGGAACGGAATTTTCGTCCCCATATCAACTGTGCCCGTATGACCCATGACAACAAATATCTGCTGGTGGCGGACCAGGGCATGGACCATGTGAACGTATATGCTTTTAATCCGGGAAGCGGCAAACTGCGGATTGCGGATGTGATCCGCAGTGAAATGGAGGCAGCACCCAGGCATATAAAGATATCCCAGGACGGACGGTTTATTTATATAGTTCATGAGTGGAAGTGCTGCGTGGACGTGTATTCCTATGAGGACAGGGAGGGCGTTCCCTATTTCGGCAAGATCCAGAGCATTTCCACAGTTAATGAGGACGCCACCCAGGGCAGTGCTGCCAGTGCGCTGAGTTTTTCCATGGATTATAATTACCTGATCAGTTCCAATGCGGGGGATAATTCGGTGATCCTGTATAATGTGAACAAGAAGGATGGCCTGCTGACCAAGAATTTCTGTCTGCCCATCAGCGGTGAATTTCCCAAGGACGCAGATATCTTCCCGAATAACAAGTTCATTGTGTCCCTGAATCACGAGTCCAATACATTGACTTTCTTCAGAATCGATGTAAAGAGCGGAACCATGACCATGAACGGGGCGCCCATGAAGCTGATGGCTCCCAATTCCATTATTTTTCATAAATTGGCATAAAGGCATATCAAAAGGGCCGGTTTTCCACGGAGGGGGAAACCGGCCCTTTGTAACGCCCCTGCAGATTATTCCCGCAGGGCTTTCGGTCTCCGATAGAAGGTCTCCAGGCTGTCCATGCGGCAGCAAAGATTGGACAGCATGGCATCCAAAAGGGTGATGGCGGTCATGCACTCCAGAACTACCACCGCCCTGGGGACAATGATGGGATCATGGCGCCCTTTGATCTGGAGGCTGATTTCCTGGCCAGATTGATTCACTGTCCGTTGAGGGGCGTAGATGGAGGGAGTGGGTTTTACATGGGCCCGGATCAGGATGTCGCTGCCATCGCTGATGCCGCCCAGAATGCCGCCGGCATGGTTGGTTGCCTTTGCAACCCGGTCCTGCTTTATACAAAAGGCATCGTTGTTCTCACTGCCGTAACGGGTAGTTACGGCGGTTCCGTCGCCGATCTCCACTGCCTTTACCGCGCCGATGGACATGGCAGCCTGAGCCAGCAGGGCGTCCAGTTTCCGAAAAACAGGGTCACCGATGCCGGCGGGAACCCCGACGGCCCGGCATTCCATCACTCCGCCCACAGAGTCCAGGCGCTTTATGGCTTCCTCCAGATAGGATACTGCCCGGGCGTCTGCCTCCCGGTCCGGCATGGCGGTACGGGTCTCTTGGATGGCGGCGGCATCAAATCGGGCAGGGTCCATGACAATGGGACCGATGGAGCGGGTGTAGGCGCGGACCTCAATGCCGAGATGCTCCAGGATCTTGCAGGCGATGGCTCCTGCCGCCACCCGGCCGGTGGTTTCCCTTCCCGAGGAGCGGCCGCCGCCCCTGTAGTCCCGGAAGCCATATTTTTGATCAAAAGAATAGTCTGCATGTCCGGGGCGGTAGCAGGAGGCAATCTCACCGTAATCTCTGGAGATCTGGGAGGTGTTGCGCACCAGCAGTGAGATGGGGGTTCCCGTTGTGCGCCCCTCAAATACGCCGGAGAGGATTTCTACCTGGTCCGCTTCTCTGCGGGAGGTGGTTATATTACTTTGGCCTGGTCTGCGTCGGTCCAGATAACGCTGAATGTCCTCCTCCTGTAAAGTCAGTCCGGCGGGACAGCCGTCCACCACCACTCCCAGGGCAGGCCCATGGGATTCTCCCCAGGTGGTGATGCGGAATATATTGCCAAAAGATGATCCTGCCATAGCATTTTCTCCTCGCTTTCTGTTTGAGTTCCGGGGCATAATCGGAACATTTTTATAAGATTATATCGAATTTGAAAAAAAATAGCAACTTTGCGTAAAAAAAATGATGCGTTTTTGAAAAAGCTGTGATAATATTATTTTGAGAAAGTGGGGATGCCTGCATTTTTTTGCATATAGAACAGTTATTACTGCCGTATTACGGCAGCAGGAGCAAAGGAAACCAATGAAAGCGACGATGGAGGAATTAGTTAGATATTATCTGCTCAAAATGGGAAAGAAAGGACCGGTGCGCAGGAGAGTTGCTATAATCGGCATGTACTTTTGTGTTCCCCTTTTCCATTTTGCGCATTACATACGGGATAACAGAAAGCGGCTGGCCATGGTAATGATGTCGCTGGTGATTTTTATTGCCTATGCCAGTTTTTCTTTCCCGATTTTCCCGGACGGCGAGGAACATAAGCTGAACGAGCGTCTGACGGCGCTGATCAGCGATGAGTCAGTGTCGCTGGCGCCGGAGGCGGAGGTAGATCTGGAAGGTCTGGAGGATTGGGAGGAGGAACTGCTTTTTGAAGAAGAAGCGGCTCTGCTCCAGGAGGATGAGGAGGACCAGATCGTTCTGGAGGATATTTTGACTTACCGTAGGGAGCAGGAGGAGAGAAAGGACGCCGTACCGGAGTCTGTGGGAGAACAGGACGGGGAAGTCTTTTCCTTTTCCTCAGATGACTGGCGGCTTATTCTGGTAAACAAGCAGCATCCAATCCCGGAGGACTATGATTTCACGCTGGCTACCATCAAGGGCAGCCAGCAGTGTGACGAGCGGATTATTGATGATCTGCTGGCCATGATGCAGGCGGCCAAGGAGGCCGGGTTCAACCTGCTGATCAAATCCCCCTATCGAAGCGATGCCCGCCAGGAGTGGCTGTTCGCCAGGAAGATCAGATTGTATATGGGAAAGGGTATGTCCTACATGGACGCGTTCAAGTTGTCCAGCCAGGTGGTGATGGTGCCGGATTCCAGCGAGCATCAGATCGGTCTTTCCCTGGACATCGTCTGCGATACCTATGGCACACTGACCCAGGGCTTTGGGGAGACGGGTGCCGGAATCTGGCTGGAGGAGCACTGTGCGGAGTTCGGTTTTATTGTGCGCTATCCCAAGGGTAAGGAGTACATAACCAGCGTGGAGTATGAGCCATGGCATTTCCGCTATGTGGGAGTGGAGGCTGCCACGGTTATCATGGAGCGGGAGTTGACGTTGGAGGAGTTTCTGGAAGAGATAGATTGATTTCGTAAAAGAGGAAGGGCGAATATATGTATCAAATATTAAATAGGGAGGGCAGGGCCAAGCGGGGCCGTCTGTCTACCGTGCATGGGGTAGTGGAGACCCCGGTATTTATGAATGTGGGCACCGTGGCGGCCATTAAGGGCGCGGTGTCCACAGAGGACCTGGAGGGCATCGGTACCCAGGTGGAGTTGTCCAACACCTATCACTTGCATGTGCGTCCGGGGGATAAAGTGGTGAGACAGATGGGAGGGCTGCATCGCTTCATGTCCTGGAACAAGCCCATTCTTACGGACTCTGGCGGTTTTCAGGTGTTTTCTCTGGCAGGATTGCGTAAGATTAAGGAAGAGGGGGTGCATTTCCGCTCTCATATAGACGGGCGCAAGATTTTTATGGGGCCGGAAGAGAGTATGCAGATCCAATCCAACCTGGCTTCCACCATTGCCATGGCATTTGACGAGTGTGCCCCCAGTAAGGCGGACCGGGCTTATGTGCAGGCTTCTGTGGAGCGTACCACCCGGTGGCTGGAGCGCTGCAGGCAGGAAATGGGGCGGCTTAACAGTCTGGAGGACACTCTTAATAAAAAGCAGATGCTCTTCGGCATCAACCAGGGGGCGGTCTATGAGGACATTCGGATTGAACATGCCAAGCGCATCCGGGAGTTGGATTTGGACGGTTACGCCGTGGGAGGGCTGGCGGTGGGTGAGACCCATCAGGAAATGTATCATATCTTAGAGGAAGTTGTGCCATATTTGCCGACGGACAAGCCTACCTATCTGATGGGAGTGGGAACCCCTGCCAATATCCTGGAGGGCGTGGAGAGGGGCGTGGACTTTTTTGACTGCGTTTATCCCAGCAGGAACGGGAGACATGGACATCTGTACACGAACCGGGGGAAGATTAACCTGTTTAATGCCAGGCACGAACTGGACGACAGGCCCATTGAAGAGGGCTGCGGCTGTCCCGCCTGCAGGCGGTATTCCAGAGCGTATATCCGGCATCTGCTGAAGGCAGGAGAAATGTTGGGCATGCGCCTGTGTGTGCTGCACAACCTGTATTTTTACAATACCATGATGGCGGAGATCCGGGACGCGCTGGACCAGGGACGTTTTGCCGCCTACAAGAAGGAGAAGCTGGCGGGTATGGCAGTGCCTGAGTAGTTGAGGATCATTAATTTTTTGTAAAATTTGTAAAAATGCTTGTCTTGGGGGCAAATATTGTGTATATTGTTGTATTGAGTGCAATATAAAAATTGGAGGGAAATAGATATGGGCATATTATTGAGCGGTGAAGAGGCGGCAGCGACCCAGGCCGGGGGTACTATGGGAATCTTATCCATGGTGGTTATCTACGGTTTGTTTTTTCTGGCCATCTGGTTTTTCCTGTTTCGTCCCCAGAAGAAGGAGCAGAAGAAAATGCAGGCTATGCTGTCGGCGCTGGAGATAGGCGACAGCGTGTTGACAACCGCCGGTTTTTATGGGGTGGTGATCGACATTGCGGACGACACAGTGATCGTAGAGTTTGGCAGCAACAAGAACTGCCGTATTCCCATGCAGAAGTCAGCGATCAGCCGTGTGGAGAAGCCCACAGAGTAAGGTGGGGCAAAGGTCACGAGGCAGAGATGCCTCGTGATTTTCCTATATATGGAAAGATTCCAACATTTCTTTACAAGATATTGCGAAAAACACTTGCATTAATTTGAACATATAGTAAAATAGAAGTGATATGGAGTGAATGTGGGTACATATGTTTCTGACTGGGACAGGAGCAGCTAAGGCAGGATGATGGCACAGAAGGTTTATATCGTGGAGGGCAGACAGTTTCGCACAGAGGCAGAATATCGCAGGGCCCTCAAGGACAAACAGGTAATAGACCGGCTGCGGGCGGAGGTGGATTTTGAGAACCGCAGTCAGCTTTCGCAGCTGGTCAAGGTATTGCAAGAGAAAAAGTACCCTTTTCTTACCCTACTGGGGCAGGATTTTACAGAGGAAGCGGAAGATGCGCTGAGGCAGTTGGCCAAGTCGCCTCCTCCCCGCGGGAAAAGGGCCAGGAAGGCGGCCGGGAAAACCGGGGCTTCCCGGGGAAAGGGGACAGTTCGGGATCCGTCCGGTGAGACAGGAAGCGACGACCAGATGGAAAAGTTTGTGCAGGAGGAACTCCGTCGCCGGGAGAAGATCCGAAGGCGGCTGGCTCTGCTGTGCAGTGTGGTGGCTGTGGGATGTCTTGGATATTTTGGCATATACACCTACCAGGCGGCCCGCACTGAGGAGGAGTTTTCCCGCATGGCAGCTTTCCGGGAAAGGGCGCAGGAACTGCCGGTGCAGGAGGTTAGTCCCGTAATTCATTACACGGAGGAAGGGGAGCGAGTGATCCCCGAGGTTCTGGATGAATATAAAAATTTATATAACAGTAATAAAAGACTTATCGGATGGCTGAAAATTGACGATACAAGAATAGATTACCCTGTGATGCAGACTACCAACAACGAGTATTTTCTGGACCACAATGTGAATCAGAAAAAGGACAGGAACGGGGCGCTGTTTCTTGATAAGGACTGCGATGTGTTAAAGCCCAGTACCAACCTGATTATCTACGGGCATCATATGCAGAGCGGCAATATGTTTGGTACGCTTGACAAATACAGTTCGGAGGAATACTATAAAGAGCATCCCCTGATCCAGTTTGACTCCATTTACGAGAAGGGTACATATGAGGTTATGTACGTATTCCGATCCAGGATTTACAACGAGGAAGACGTGGTTTTCAAGTATTACCAGTTCATAGATACTCTGAGCCAGCAGGAGTTTGATTCCAATATGCAGGAGATGGCGGCTATGTCCCTGTACGACACGGGGGTTACGGCCAGTTATGGGGATCGTCTATTAACCCTGTCCACCTGCGATTATTATGTGGATAACGGGAGATTTGTAGTGGTGGCCAGGCGGGTGGAGGATTGACACCATCGGTTTCAGGCAGGATATGACAATCTAAATAGACAGTCATTGGAAAGGAAATGGTTGTTAAGATGGCAAAAATGATGAAAAGCAGAAGATTAAGGAAGAGAGTGAGAAAGACTCTGGGAGCCTTGTTCCTGGCGTCCGCTATTGCGGTGGCGGCAATCCCGGTGGATGATTTGCAGGCCAGCACGGGGACGAGTGGAAAATTGGGAGTGACGCTGACGGAAGCAGACAGCACAATTCCGAAGATTAAGACGGATGAGCATATCTATGCCACTGGTGACGGTGTGTACCAGTTTGCCTATGTGAATCCCACTTCTGGCGCTGGTGGCAATAAAGTAGCGGTGATCCTGGGATATAACAGCAGTGGACACACTTTGCCCAACGGTAAACTTACGATTCCCGATACCGTGAATGTGTACGATAAATTTACCGATGTCCAAGGCTCCTCTGACGGATATGTGGCCGTGGGTCAGCGACTGAACTTCCTGTTTTGGAAGCATGTAGTACATGAAAAAGACCCTGTCACAGGAAAGCCGCTGTATGAGCAGAAGACAGAGAGCCTTCCGCATTATAGGCTGTTGGACGGCACTATGGTGTTAAAGTCGGATTATGATAAGGATCCGTCTGCATATGGAACAAGAGAAACGGAGAAGGTGCAGGCAACGATCAAGGATGAAAATGGCATTGACCAGCCGCAGTATGATGACCAGGGGAATCCAATTATGGTGGATAAGAAGGATCCCCAAGGGAATGTGGTCTATGTGGTGGTCAATAAGGATGTGACCGGCGATGATTTGGATAAACCCATTACTCGCACGGAGTTCCTGCCTTGCTACTACGATACCAAGAATACGGAAGTCGGCTGGGGAACATTGGATTTTGACGAATTCTACACAAGAATAGATGATTCGAAATATGATAAGTCCGATGCTGCGAATTTTAAACTGACAACAGATTCGCTGGACCAGTGGATCACCAACGTTGCAGTAGAATATATTGGGAACCAGGCGCTGCACATTGATGAGGTAAGCAAGAAGATTACTGTGAGTGACTGGATTACCGCAGCGGATGTTGAGGCCGGCAAGGTTAGGGGGGTTTTCCAGGGCCAGGGTAATATTGTAGACCTGGTGGTGGGGTCTAACCTTAAAGGTATCGGCGATTATGCTTTCTGTTCCTGCACGGGCTTAAAGAGCATTACTCTGGGTAATGGCCTGGAGATCATTGGCAACCATGCCTTTGACAGCTGCCTGAATATCACCCAGATCATAGTAGATCCCAACTGTAATATGCGCAGAATTGGGGATCATGCGTTTTATAATTGCCAGAGTCTGGCGGCATTTCGGATGCCTACGCCGGTGGAGGCCATCGGTGACGGCGCTTTTGAAAACTGTCAGAAATTGGCATCCATTGAATTGTATAGCCCGGACAGGGTTACCGCATTGAATACGATCGGTGACCATGCTTTTAAAAATTGTGTCAACCTGACCAGTCTGGTTATTCCCAGCAATGTGACGGGCAACGGCAATTATGATGGGGGTAAGCCTGGAGATAAGTTGAAACTCAGCATGGTGCAGGGATGCAAGAATCTGCAGACTATTAAGGTAATGAATGAGAATGCGGATTTTACTGCAGACGGTGCATATGATTTTGAAGCGTTTAAGGCAGAGATGCCCGAGACTTTCTATTTTGAAGGTGTTAACACAGCAACATCCAGCAATGTAGCACGACCGGATACACTTCATCGCACGGCTAATGACAATAGCATTGCGTTCAAGTATCTGGATAAAAATGTATATGAGATTGTCAAGCCTGATCCGGATAATCCGGATAAAAAAGCAATCTTTAGAGTCAATTCCGATAATGAATTGATTTACTGCTATATAGAAAATGGCATGGAAAATATTATCCTGCCGCCCACTATAGGTCCGTACAGAATTACGACCATCAGTTCTTCCAGTTTTCAGCATAATTGCTTCCTGAAAAAGATAACGATTCCGTCTTCTGTACTTACCATTGCAGACGGTGCTTTTCTGGGATGCCATAAGCTGACCGATGTGATTTTTGAAAGCCCGGTGCAGTGTAAGATCGGTGCCAATGCCTTTAAGACCCAGGAGGCCACGGTCCATCAGCCTGGGTGTGACGGTAGCCTGTTGACGGGAAAAGACTTGAAACTCACCTTCACAGGAGATATTTCCTATGCCAGCGGTCCTTTTGACTATGCAATGAACCCGGCCAACAACATCAATGTAGGCAGCCAGGAGCGCACATATATTACGTATTACAGCGGCTGGCCTTCCAACCTTACCGTAAAGTACAATGAGGAGACGGATAAGAATGAATTGTTTGATTATCCGATCTTTGAGAATCTGGACCAGAACGACTGGTTGGATCAGTTTCCTTATATGACTGACGAAATGAAGGAGGCGGCAATAAAAGCCAAAACCAATTTTGGCAATTCTGCTGATTTGACGGACTATGAGAGGGATATTATTGACTCCGCGCTGAATATCAAGCTGCCTCAGGGTATTGAGGCTGTCAAGCATGATTTGTTTGTAGAGAATGAGGGTAAAGAAACCCGAAGCGGTCTTGCGAAGACCATTACGACTAACAGTATCAAGGAGATTTTACCGGAGACATTCAAGGGCTGCACAAACCTGAAAGAACTGTATGTATTCGGTGATACTTCTACGATTGGTGACTATGCCTTCAGAGACTGTGTGAATCTGGAGAAGGTTGAAATATCGGCTAATGTGAATGCCATGGGCATCAGACCTTTTGCCGGCTGTCCGAAGGTGAGTTATGTCAGTTTTCAGGACGGTCCCAATTTTATCTGTGAAGAATCCATTATCTATGGACTGAATG
>ERZ808054.493-NODE-493-length-36698-cov-5.369788_pt1 | contig 36698 bp, 32 predicted proteins | sample MGYA00380201_ERZ808054 | MGnify/ENA primary metagenome ERZ808054 (study PRJEB31490, sample SAMN06133419) | mouse gut metagenome | isolation source: Z5_2 | host: mice | place: China: Chengdu | collected 2015-05 ...
TTAACCAATATCCGGCACTACATTGACGATGACGAAAGCGGCAGATTTTTTGACCGTTCTGCCTACTCCCGCATGATTGAGGACGTGGAAAACGGCAAAATCGGCGTGTGCATTATGAAAGACATGACCCGCTGGGGGCGCGACTATCTCCAAGTGGGAAACGCTATGGAGATTTTCAGACGGAACAACGTGCGCTTTATCGCGGTAAACAACGGGATAGACAGCGAAAAGCCCGACACGTTGGAGTTTGCGCCGTTCATCAATATCATGTCAGAGTGGTATGCAAGGGACATCAGCAAGAAAGTAAAAACGGGTATCCGGACAAAGGGGACAAGCGGAAAGCCAATCGCCACCGAAGCCCCATACGGATATGTCAAAGACCCCGACAACAAGGATTTTTGGATAGTTGACGAAGAAGCCGCCAAAGTTGTCCGCTTGATTTTCCGCCTGTTTCTGGACGGGAAAAACCGAAACCAGATTGCCGTATATCTGAAAAACGAGCAAGTCCCAACGCCCACTTTCTACATGAAAGACCGGGGGCGGGGAACATGTAAAAATAAGACGCTGAACGAAGAAAACCGCTATAAATGGAATAAGGCGACATTGACCCATACATTGAAAGAGGAAGTGAAAGAAGCGGAGAAAATCAGAAAGAGCGTTTACAGTATCTTGCGGCAGGAACAGCGGGAACAACAGCCCCACAGAAAGCAGGATATGGAACGGTAACAGACAGGGCGGCGGGATAATTAAGACCTGCCCCGCCGTCCTGTTTTGGACTGGACTTTTATTAGACCAATATGATAACTGTTAGCTAATCAATCATATTTTACTTATGAATAACTTTCCGCATACCAGAACCGCAAAATTCATGTGGAATTATTTTAAACCCCATTTTTTCATAAAATGCTTCTTTTCCTTTTACTGCAATCAACTGTATACTGGAACGTCCACCGATTGGCGTAGCATTTTCAACATATTCAATTATCATATTGACAATTTTATTGCCGATACCCTGTTGCTGATAATTCGGGTGTACCACAATATCGGCTATCAAATAGTACACTCCGTCACCTATCAATCTCCCCATTCCGATAGTGTGATTATCATCGACTGCTACTACCGTGTATATGCTATTGTCAAGAGCTTTTTGTGTCTGCTCTTTTGAATAAGGCAACCACTCAACACTTTCCCGTAGTTTACAATAGTCCTCATAGTGTAACGCATTTTCTTTATATTCCACGTGCTTTACCTCCAACAATTAATTTTCTGACTTATGAATGTGGCTTTCATTCAAATATGAATTTGAAAATCTTCAAAATCGTATATACCAGTCCCATGCATTAATATTCCCTTGTCGGCTAATTCGCTAAAGGCTTTCTCAATCCTCTCAATTATGTCAACTGAAATATTAAGCTGATGGTGTGCAGGCAAAAGCCGCTTAATTTCTAAAGATTTCATTTTTTTAACAGATTGCCAAAAAAGGAATGGGTCAGTTGTTGGATAAAAAGCGTCAAGGCAACCACTATATATTAAGTCGCCCGAATATAAATATTTCCTGTCTGGTTCATAGAAACAGCAATGCCCTGGAGAATGACCAGGTGTGTGGATAACAACAAGATTTCGCTCCCCTAAGTCAATAAAATCTTCATCATGTAAAAGCATTTGAGGAACACCTTGAAAAATCTGATACCTGTCTATGTTAAAATTCAAAGGGAAATCGCAAGGTTTACACAGGAGGTTGTTTTTTATCATTTGCAAGGGTATAGGAAATTTGACTGACAACCAATCTTTTTCCGCTTCATGTACTGCGATAATTTCAAAATGTTTATGTCCGCCAATGTGGTCCCAATGAACGTGAGTAGTGACTACTATAATAGGCAATTCTGTCAAACTGTCAACAATCTCTTTGATATTGGAAACTCCCAAACCTGTATCTATTAGAATGGCTTTTTGTTTTCCACATAGCAGGTAACAATGTGTTTCTTCCCAATGTTTATATTCACTGATAACGAATGTATCGTGGTCTATTTGCTCAATAGTAAACCAACTGTTCATGCATTAGTATCTCCTAACTTAACCTCTAATTTGTCGATTACGAGTATAGCACATTTTCCTGCCGTAAGCAATCGGCATTTACGTTCGTCCCTTGACCGTCTGGATTTTTGCCGTTGCCATTTCGCCGCCGAAAACGGGGAACAGGATTTTACAAACCTGCCCCCGCTTTCGTCCGCTTCATTCTAACGGCAAAACCGTCTGCACTACTTCGGCGGCTATTGGTAGGTTATGCGGTGGCTCTGCCCCCGCGCCCCCGACCTCTCCCAAAGAACAGAATGGAATGTTACGCAATAGGGCTTGAAAAGGCTTGATTTTTAAGGCGTTGCAGACGTGAAAATCCACAGGGTAAGGGCTTTATACTACCTACCCACGAAAACGGCTTCTAACCGTCCACAGGCGCGTTTTGCGCCCCTTTTCCTGCCCGTTTCCCGCCGCGCTGAAAAGTTTTGCGTCAATAACTCAAAAAAGCACTTGACAAAACGCTTCATGCCGTGACACCCGTGGCCTCCACATATCCTGTCTCCAGACACTGGCGCAGAACTGCCTGCACAGTGCTCTGAGTCAACTCTGCGGCGGTCCTGGTGATCTGACCGGATGTCATGGGACCACTCGCCGCCAGAATGTTTAATATTTCGATTACTCTTCCATTAATTCTCTTCATTTCGTTTTCCTTCTTTCTGGGGTTTGTCCCCGCCCCTGATCAGGTGTATTCTCACCTCTGTGTAGCGATCATAACTTATCCCGGTGTAAAGGTTTACGCCACATACAATGCTGTCCTGCTTTATGTAATAGCCGGTAATGGGACAGGAGCCGGCCTCCAACAGCAACCGCATGGTCCAGTGACCGGCCCTGCTCCGCTGGGGTTTGGGCTCTTTGAGGTTGCGGGAACAGTTGTACTCGCAAAGCTACTTTTGCTCCGATGAAGGAAATAGGCTCAGTTGCTGCCATACTTCCTCATTCGGCTTTTGGACTATGTATGAGGCCAGTAGCCGGTATCCACCATACTCTTTGATGCTGGTCCGATAGACTGCCCCTGGTTCCCAGGCATCCTCCAGCATCAGTTCCACCGCCGGGTCACCTCTGATCCTGTTTAGCAGGATATGGGTGTGAATGCTTTCCTTCTGCCGATCTCAATTCAATAGACATATTTAAACGTCGCTCTCTGCTTTTTATGCCAGAGGCGCAGGCTACGGACGAATCGAGTGAAGTCCTTCTTGACCTCGCCTAATGATGAGTGCCATGATCCGAGGGCTGGGAAACCGTCTATGTCACGAAGGGCGTGTACCGCCATGGAAGATAAAAATAAAGATGCTCAGAGGGCCGCTGCCAGTAAACTCGGAAATGTCCTCTTTTCTTAACAGTTCTCATGACAATTTTCATGACAAAAAATTTAACTTTTTTACTAAGTGTGATACTTTTCTGATCGGTAAATGGAGATATAAAAAGGCGGAATTCATTGATTCTACAATGAATTCCGCCTTTTTCCTAGATTTCTCTAATCATGGAGTAGACGGGAGTCGAACCCGTGTCCAAAAGCCCATTCCCTGTCCTTCTACTATCATAGTCTGTTGTTTCGCAGCTGCGCATCAGGCAGGCTGCAATTCCTGTCACCGACTGGCGAACAGACTCCCCGGCCGGAACAGTAGCTTCATAATACGCCCACGCGGGCAAAGCTTACCGCATGTCGTTTCCCACAAAGTCGATGCCCGGACTCCAAAGTGTGGGTGCTCTGGACCGGACAAGCCGCCTGAGGCGACGTCACTTACAGCTTATTAAGCTGCAAATGCTAACTGATTATTGTCTTCAGCGTTTAGTTTAATTGTGCGATTAACGTGTCGCAACGGATAGCTTCTCCAGCTGCAAGACCCCTGTCGAAACCTTTACTACCCCGTATAATCAGCAATCCAAAATATCGGACCACTGCTTTTCTGCTCTCCTGAGAGCATTTTCATTATAACATCTTCAAGCGGCTTTGGCAAGTAATCCTGTGAATCATTTTCTGGAAATTATAATTTAAAGGTTTTTTACCTTAAATTCCTTTTCTGCCTCCCGGCGCTGGTCTTTTTTGGCAATATCCTGGCGCTTGTCGTACAATTTCTTCCCCCTGGCCAGGCCGATCTCCACTTTGACTTTGCCCTCCTTAAAGTACACCTGCAGCGGCACCAGTGTCAGTCCCTTCTCCGCCACTTTGCCGGACAGCTTATTGATCTCGTATTTATGCAAAAGCAGCTTCTTAATGCGCAGCGGGTCCTTGTTGAAAATATTTCCCTTCTCATAAGGGCTCACATGCATGCCGTACACATAGACCTCGCCGTTTTCTATACGGATGAAGGATTCCTTGATGCTGCACTTACCCTGACGCATGGATTTGACCTCCGTGCCGTGGAGAGCGATGCCCGCCTCGTAACTCTCCTCAATAAAATAGTCATGGTAAGCCTTTTTGTTGTTGGCGATCAGTTTCTGTTTTTCTTTCTGCTTTGCCATGTTCCTCTCTCCTTATTTAAAGTTCTGTTTCCCCATCCTCTGCCAGATCAAAATCAATGGTGCGCAGCAGCCGATCCGTGCCCGCCACCCGCACGGCCACCGGCTGTCCCAGGCCAAAGGAACGACCTGTGGCCTCTCCTACCATCTCATAGCTGTCCTCATGATAGCAGTAATAATCTCCGGGCAGACGGGACACATGCACCAGTCCCTCCACGGTGTTGGGCAATTCCACATAAATTCCCCAGGCCGTGACGCCGGATACCACGCCCTCATAGACCTCTCCGATCCGTTTCTCCATATACTGGACTTTTTTCAGCTTATCCGTCTCCCGTTCCGCCTCATCGGCACGGCGTTCCAGCCGGGAGGACTGATTGGCCACCTCCGGCAGAATATCCCGGTAGTGGCGGATCCGCTCTTCGTTCAGCCTGCCCCGGAGCTGCTCCTTGATGATACGATGGATCTGCAAGTCCGGATAACGCCTTATGGGGGAAGTAAAATGGCAATACTGCTGGCAGGCCAGGCCAAAATGCCCGTCGCATTCGGTGCTGTATTTGGCCTGTTTCATGCTCCGCAGCGTCAGTCTGCTGATCATGGCTTCCTCCGGCTCGCCCTCCACCTTCTGTAAAAGTTTCTGAATCTCCTTGGGATGGACATTGGCCGGACGGCCCTTCGCCCTGTCTCTTCGGGTGTTTTCACGTCCCCCCGCCGCCCGGCCTCCCATCTGGCCGATATTTTTAATATAATATCCGAAATTATGAAGAAAAGCCGCCAGCTTCTGAATCTTGTCCTGATCCGGAGCCTGGTGCACCCGGTATACAAAAGGCAGTTCCTGCCAGTAAAAATGCTGCGCCACGGTCTCATTGGCCGCCAGCATAAAATCCTCAATCATTCGGGTGGCCACATTGCGCTCATAAGGCCGGATCTCCTGGGGCACCCCCTTTTCATCCAGCATAATCTTGCATTCCGGGAAATCAAAATCAATGCCGCCCCTCTCCCACCGCTTTTTCCGCAGCAGCGCCGACAGGGACTTCATCTCCCTGAGCATGGGTAAAAGCGGTACATACTCTGCAAAAGCTGGTTCCTTCTCCGTCAGCCCCTCCTCCGTGAGCAGTCGCTTTACCCCAGTGTAAGACATGCGGTGCCGCACCTGGATCACGGACTCACAGATCTCATAATCCGTTATATTTCCCCTGAGGTCAATGGTCATCAGGCAGCTCAGTGCCAATCGGTCCACCCCCTCGTTCAGGGAACAGATGCCGTTGGACAGCACATGGGGAAGCATGGGGATTACCCGGTCCACCAGATATACGCTGGTGCCCCGCTTCAGGGCTTCCCGGTCCAGGGCCGATCCCTCCTGTACATAATTGGTCACATCCGCAATGTGCACTCCCAGACGGTAATATTCACCGTCAAATGTGACGTTCACCGCATCGTCCAGATCTTTGGCGTCCTCCCCGTCTATGGTAATCAGCACCTGCTCCCGCAGATCCCGGCGGCCTGTCATATCTGCTTCCGAGACCTCCTGTGACACCCGCTCCGCCTGATTCAGCACCTTTTCCCCAAAACCTTCAGGAAGTTCATATCCCCGCACGATGGACAGAATATCCACCCCGGGATCGTTCACATGCCCAAGAATCTCCGCCACCTTTCCCTCGGGATTGCGGTCACTGCTGCCGTAGTCGGTGATCTCCACCACCACTTTATGACCGGTAACGGCCCCTTTAGACCATTCCTGGGGCACAAAAATATCCTGGGGAAGCCTGCGGTTATCCGATGTCACAAACCCGAAATTCCGGGACTTCTGGTATGTGCCCACCACCTGCGTGATCCCCCGGGCCAATACCCGCAGCACTCGAGCAGCTGTCCGGGCTTCCGCTTTAACTTCGGCCCGGGACTCCTGAGACTGACCGCCGGCATACCCGCTCCCAAGCAGAGCCACCTGCACCCTGTCGCCATGAAAAGCCCCCCCGGTCATGTCCTGGGGGATATACAGATCCTCCTGCATACCCTCCACCTCCACGAACCCGAAGCCCTTGGCATGGCTGGCAAATATACCCGTCAGGATCTGCCCCTCCGGCTTTTTGTATTTTCCCTGGGCGTTTACGGTCAACCGCCCTTCTGCCAGCAGTTCTTCCAGGAGACGGTGCAATTCCCCCCGTTCTTCACGGGGCACCTGCATCAGCATGGCCAGTTCCTTCTCCTTCATGGGTACATACTGCTTGTCTGCCACCAGTTGGCAGACAAGGTCTTTCCTCTTTTCTGCTGCCGTTTCTTCTGATTGTCCAATATTCTCTATATTTTCATTATTTTCCATATATCTTCTCCACCTGCCCGCCCCGGCTGCATCTGCAGCAATATCCGGGCAGAACATTTAAAAAAACACCCTTGACCAGCAAGGGTGTTCTTCTTTCGCCACTAGAATACATTCAGGTTCAGTACCACAGCAAAAAGGATAAATGCCACAGCCAGGATCTTGGTGAGTTTCACCAGCATTCCCTCCATGGAACGACCCTTATTCTTACCCCAATAGGTCTCTGCCGCGCCGCTGATTGCGCCAAGTCCTGCCGCCTTGCCCTCCTGCATCAATACTACAATCACCAATGCTATACAATCAAAAATGAACAAAACTGTCAGAATAATTCTCAATACTCCCATGACAATACCTCTTTCCTCTTAGCCCTTCTATGAGAGCGCGATCCTTACACCTTGTCGTGTCGCACAAAATTGATTATAGCATAATTGTTCCCTATGCGCAAGTACCTTTCTTCCTATTTTTATCGCCGGCCCGGGTCGGTGTAGCAGCCATATCCCTTCAGTTCTTCTTCGATGCGCAGCAGCTGGTTGTACTTGGCCACCCGGTCACTGCGGCAGGGCGCGCCTGTCTTGATCTGCCCGGTGTTCAAGGCCACCGCGATATCCGCTATGGTAGCATCCTCCGTCTCTCCGGAGCGGTGAGAAATCACGGCGTGGTAACCGTTGCGTTTGGCCAGTTCCACTGCCTCCAACGCCTCCGTCAGGGTGCCGATCTGATTGACTTTCACCAGAATGGCATTGGCCACATGGAGTTTGATCCCCGCGTCCAGGCGCTTCACATTGGTCACAAACAAATCGTCTCCCACCAGCTGAACCCGATCCCCCAGCCGCTGCGTCATCTGCTGCCAGCCGTCCCAGTCGTCTTCCGCCAGGCCGTCCTCAATGGAATAGATGGGGAACTGTTCAATCAGCCGCTCATAATAGGCGATCATCTCCTGGGTGTCCCGTATCACCTCCTGGCCTTTCAGGCGGCTCTCTCCGGGAAAATGATACATCCCCGTCTTCTCATTAAACAGTTCGCTGCTGGCCACATCCAGAGCGATTTTTATATCCTGTCCCGGGGTATAGCCGGCGGCGTTGATGGCCTCCACAATATAGCCCAGCACACTCTCCGCGTCCGGCAGATCCGGGGCAAAACCACCCTCATCCCCCACACCTGTGGAAAGCCCCTGCTCCTGTAACAGGCCCTTTAAATTATGGTATATCTCCGCACAGACCCGCAGGCCTTCCGCAAAACTCTCCGCCTGTACGGGCATAATCATAAACTCCTGGAAGTCCACAGTGTTGGCGGCATGCTTTCCGCCGTTTAAAATATTCATCATGGGTACGGGCATGCGTCTGGCTGAAGTACCTCCAAGATAACGGTACAGGGGGATGTGCAGCGCGCAGGCCGCCGCCTTTGCGCAAGCCAGGGATACCGCCAGGATAGCGTTAGCCCCCAGATTGGCTTTATTGTCCGTGCCGTCTGTCTCAATCATCAGACTGTCAATCTGGATCTGCTCCAGAGCATTGCGGCCGCAGAGCAGAGGGGCCAGCTTTTCGTTGATGTTTTTCACCGCATGGCGCACGCCCAGCCCAAAATACCTGGGCTCCGCGTCTCTCAGTTCCACCGCCTCAAAGCGGCCGGTGCTGGCGCCGGAAGGCACTGCCGCCAATCCTGTATGAACATGTCCGTCCGCCTTATTCCTGACGGCAACTTCCGCCTCCACGGTGGGATTTCCCCTGGAATCCAGAATTTCCCGACCATGTACCTTGATAATCTCCAAAAATACCATAATAAAAGCCTCCTGTTTAGAGTTCATGCTGTTTGCGCTTTGCGTAATCTGCTAAAAGTGTCTCCAAAAAGGGGGCTGTTTATGCAATTATCTATTTTTCAAAGACCCAGAGATGCTTCATCTGTCTGCTGATCTGTTCATAACTCCAGCTTCGACGGCTCCGGGCCACACAGTTGGGATCGTTGACCAGAAAACCGTCCTGGTCATAGCCGTATATCACGATAAAATGTCCGCCTGCCGTAAAATCTCCGGGCTTCATGGAGCAGACCAGCACGTCTCCCTGATCCAGGGCGGATTTCATCTGCCACTCAGACGCTTCGGGCTGCCTCACTCCCACCCCGTAGATAGGAGCCACATCCTCCATCAGGGCCCACAGCGTACCGATACCCGGCAGATAATACCCGTTATCCATGCTGTAATCCCCGATGACGTCCGGCGTCAGACTCTCATCCCCCGTGAGATAATATAATACCATGGACAGGCAGGTAGGACCGCAGCCGGAAACGGCGATGCAGCTGTCCTCCCCATAGGACGCATAGCCCCAGCGGGGATCCCATTGCAGAAAGAGAGGAAATGCCTCTTTCTTTTCGCCGTTGGTGAGCCCTCCTGCGGCCCTGTGCTCCGCCGTAGGCCAGCCCTCCACAAAATCAGCCATCTCCGGGTTATTGGCCAAAGCCTCCAACAGCCTGGCCGGGTATGCTTCGCTGTTCTGCAGAATGGCGGCGATCCGTTCGTCCTGCTCTCCCAGTTCCCTAAGCCTCTCCAGCACCTGGCGGTCGGTCCGGTCCTGGGGGCTTTCCACATAATCCAGCCCGCACCTATCCGGATAAGATAACTCCAGAGTGCCCAACTCTTCCTTTCCAGCGCTTTCATGACTGAGATCCGTCATACTGAAGCTGGCCTGCCCCACATCGCTGTTCTGTAAATCCCCGGCGTTCTCCCCATAGTACAGGGCAAGCATGCTGTAAGCGCGGCTGATCTGCTCCTTCTGCTCCCTGAGCTGCGCCCGGACCTGCATCAACTGCATCAGGCACAGCGCGATACAAACCCACGCTGCCGTCACCCCCACTGTTAAAAAGTAGATTTGCCGTCTTTTTCTTGTGTTCTTCTGCTGCATCTTATCATCCTCCCGTTTAGAGCAGGACGCCTTTGAGTCCGGCATTCTGCCCTTTCATGGGTTCTATTTTCCTGCCGTACTGTCACATACTTGTATCAGTATTGTCTAATTTCTTCCTAATGTAAAAATCAAAGCGGCTTCCCCTCCAGGATCTCCAGATAATCCTGATAATTCTTTTCCAGCAGCGCAGGTGTATCCAATCCGTATGGGCACTTGCTCCTGCATTTTCCACAGTGCAGGCAATCTTTAATCCTGTGCATCTTCTCCTGCATCTGCGGTGTCAGCTGGGCCTGAGAAGGAGCCCTGCGGATCATCAGGCTCATCCGGGCCATATTGTTGATCTCGATCCCCACAGGGCAGGGCATGCAATAGCCGCAGCCCCTGCAAAAATCCCCCAGCAGTTCCTGTCTGTCACGGGCGATCACCGCTTCCAGCTCCGGATTCATCCCGGGAGGATTATCAATATAAGAAAGGAATTCGTCCAGTTCCGACTCCCGCTGGACGCCCCATATGGGCAGCACATTCTCGTACTGCGCCAGGAAAGCGTAGGCCGCTGCGGAATTGGTAATCAATCCGCCGGACAGCGCCTTCATGGCGATAAAGCCCATATCGGCCTCCTCCGTTTTCCCCACCAGTTCTATGTCTTTTTCCGTGGCCAAATAGCAAAAGGGGAATTGCAGCGTCTCATACAGACCGCTCTCCACGGCCTCCGTTGCCACATTCAGCCGGTGGTTGGTGATACCGATATGACGCACCTTCCCCTGGGCCCTGGCCTCCAGCATGGCCTCATACAAACCCGTGCCATCCTCCGGCCTGGGGCAGAAAGAGGGATTGTGGAATTGATAGATATCAATATAGTCTGTCCGCAGATTGCCCAGGGAGGTCTCCAGATCCCGCCAGAATTCCTCCGGGGTGGAAGCCCCGGTTTTGGTGGCTATGTACACCTTTTCCCGCATGCCCTGAAAAGCCTCCCCCAGCTTCTCCTCACTATCCGTATACCATCTGGCCGTATCGAAAAAAGTCACGCCCCGGCTGTAAGCTCTTCGCAGCAGCTTCACAGCCTCCTCCCTGCCTATACGCTGGATGGGCAGAGCCCCGAACGCATTTTTCTCCACTGTAATCCCCGTTTTACCCAATGTAACCTTTGCCATACTGTCCTCCTGTTTAAGTTCCTGCGCAAAAGGGTAAGCACTTGACGCGCTTACCCTTTGTCTCCTGTTTTCAGTTCCTTACTTCCTGACCAGCAGGCTCTTGCCCGTCATCTCCGCAGGCTGCTCCTTACCCATAAGCTCGATCAGTGTGGGAATGATGTCTGCCAGGCAGCCGCCCTCCCGCAGGCCGTAAGCCGGATCCGCATTCACCAGGATGAAGGGCACCTGGTTGGTGGTATGAGCGGTGAAAGGCGCGCCTGTCTCATAATCCACCAGCTGCTCCGCATTGCCGTGATCGGCGCAGATGAACATAATGCCGCCCACTTCCCGGATGGCTTCCACAGCCTTGCCCACACAGGTATCCACTGCCTCCACAGCCTTGACGGCTGCCCCCTGCACACCAGTGTGTCCCACCATATCCGGATTGGCAAAATTAATGATAATCACATCATATTTGTCACTGCGGATGGCCTCACACAATCGGTCACAAACCTCATAAGCGCTCATCTGAGGCTTCAGGTCATAGGTGGCCACATCCTTGGGGGAATTCACCAGCACTCTGTCCTCGCCGGGGTTGGGCTCCTCCACACCACCATTGAAGAAGAAAGTCACATGGGCATACTTCTCGGTCTCGGCGATCCTGGCCTGGGTCATATGGTTGGCCGCCAGCCATTCCCCGAAGGTATTGGTTACCGCCACCTTGTGGAACGCCACTTCCTTGTTGGGGATGGTGGGATCATAATCGCTGAAGCACACAAAGGTGATATCCTTTCTGGCGCCCCGGTCAAAGCCCTTGAAATCGTCATCACAGAAAGCCCTGGTGATCTCTCTGGCGCGGTCCGGCCGGAAGTTGAAAAATACCACGGAATCTCCGTCCTGCACCACTGCCACAGGCTTGCCGTCCTCCACCGCCACCGTGGGCTTTACAAACTCATCTGTCTCCTCCCGGTCATAGGACTGTTGGATGCCGCAGATGCCGCAGGCGGCGGTCAGACCCTCTCCCCTGGTCATGGCATCATAGGCCAGCTTTACCCGGTCGTAATTATTGTCCCTGTCCATGGCATAATAGCGGCCCATTACGGAAGCGATCCTGCCCACACCGATCTTCTCCATCTCCGCCGCCAGGTCCTGGGCGAAGCCTTTGCCGCTGGCAGGAGGCGTGTCCCTGCCGTCCAGAAAGCAATGTACATACACCTTGTCAAGTCCCTGCCTCTTAGCCAGTTCCAGCAGGCCATAAAGGTGAGTATTATGGCTGTGTACGCCCCCGTCAGACAGAAGGCCCATGAGATGCAGGGCGCTGCCGTTCTTCCTGCAGTTTTCCACCGCCTTCAGAAGGGCCGGATTCTCAAAAAATGTCCCGTCCATGATCTCCTTGGTGATCCGGGTCAGTTCCTGATATACGATGCGGCCTGCGCCCATATTCAGATGTCCCACCTCAGAGTTGCCCATCTGCCCCTCCGGCAGGCCCACAGCCATGCCGCTGGCATTACCCCTCGTCCAGGGGCATTCCTGCATCAGTTTATCCAAATTGGGCTTCGCAGCCTGAGCCACGGCGTTGCCCTCTGCCTTTTCGTTCAGGCCGTAGCCGTCCAGAATCATTAAAACCACCGGTTTCTTGCTCATATTCCCTCCATTTCCGCTCTCACAGAGCACATTCCTTCAGTATTTGGCTTTTCGTGGAAATTATACACTTTATTTCCACGCCGCGCAACTGTATTTTGTATAAAACATGGGGGTTGCATTTCACACAGCCATGGGGTAAAATGATAAAATATCCAAATGACACATCCTGCCAGTTACGGGGAAAGGAAAGCCATGATTACCCTTCTGACCAGACTTTTTATAAAAGACAGAGACAATACCGCATCCCCCGGTGTGCGGCAAGCCTACGGTATGCTGTGCGGTACAGTCGGAATCGGGCTTAATCTGCTGCTCTTCGCGGGCAAATTTTTTGCGGGCATGTTCAGTGGGTCCATTGCCATCACCGCAGATGCTTTTAACAACCTGTCGGACGCCGGTTCCTCCATCATCACCCTGATCGGTTTTAAGATGGCCGGACATAAGCCGGACCCGGGACATCCTTTTGGGCATGGCCGAATCGAGTATATCTCCGGATTTCTGGTGTCCCTGCTGATCCTGCTGATGGCGCTGGAACTGATCAAAGGTTCCGTAGACAAGATCCTCCATCCCGAGGAATTGATCTTCTCTCCCGTGATTGCGGTGATCCTGGCCCTGTCCATCCTGGTGAAATGCTATATGGCTCTGTACAATGCCCGAATCGGCAGACAGATTGATTCCGCTGCCATGAAGGCCACCGCCACAGACAGTCTCAGCGACATGCTGGCCACCGCCGTTGTTCTGGCAGCCACTCTGACAGCCCATTATACAGGATTGTCCATAGACGGCTACTGCGGCTTACTGGTGGGATTGTTTATCCTCTACGCGGGTTTCCAAGCCGCCCGAGACACTCTGAACCCCCTGCTGGGCCAGCCGCCCGAACCGGCATTTGTGAAGCAGATCGAGGAGATCGTACTGTCCTACGACGCGGTCCTGGGAATCCACGATCTGATCGTCCACAATTACGGACCGGGCCGGGTGCTGATCTCCCTGCATGCGGAAGTATCTGCGGACGGCAATCTGCTGGAACTCCATGATACCATTGATCTGGCAGAGCATCGGCTGCGCAGCGAACTGGGATGCAGTGCCGTGATCCACATGGACCCGGTGTGTATCCATGACCAACAGACCCAGCACCTGAAGGCTATAGCCCAACAGGTCATCTCCGGCATTGACGGACGGCTCACGCTTCATGATTTCCGCATCGTGGCCGGCCCCACCCACACCAATCTGATTTTCGATGTGGTGACCCCCTATGATTTCGACTACAGCGACGCCGGACTCTGTGAACTCATAGACCGCCGTCTGAAAGAGCAGGATTCCGGCTACTGCGCCGTTATTGATGTGGATAAGCAGATGATTTAGTTATCGGCCGACATGATCCCCAGCAGCTGACCGCAGCCCACGCTCACAAATGCCTCCTGTCCGATAAACTCATTGCTGATTCCAACGGGAAAGTCATTGGTAATTCTGGCGTTGTCAAGTTCATACTTCATTCCCCGGATATTTACCCCCAAGGCTTCTTTTCCCAAGGAAAACAGGGACAGATAGCCTTTCGTGAAAGCGGGAAAACACAGTTCCTCATCTTCCATCACAAAGATTTTTCCCATCCCGTCTGTCATATATCCTGCCGCGCCGTGGCGTTTCAGAAACAACAAACACTGAATATTGGCGATGGTGTGTTCCAGCCGCCCTCCGGTAGCCCCATAGAGCGCAAAAGAGGTATAGCCCCTCCCCAGGGCCAGCCGTATAGCCGCCAGGGTATCCGTATCGTCTTTCTCGGGCTTAAGACGTACCACCCGCCGGGGATCCTCCCGTTCCCACCGGGCGATACGCGCAAGCTGCTCCTTTCCTGCCGAGTCGAAATCTCCCAGCACCAAGTCCGGCTCCAATCCCAGCAGAGCACAGTAGTCCAGCCCCCCGTCCACGGCCATGACCAGATCCCCCTCGGCTACCGGGATCTGCGTCACCCCTTGTTCCCCAGCCGCTATAATGATGCATTTTCTTTTCTGCATACTTTCCTCCCTGCACCTTTCAACTGATTTAATTGTAAAGACAGCAACAACATAATCTAAAATAGAAGGAGCGATCTCATGAGTAAGGCTGCAACCCCATATCCCCCAGAGACCTTAAAACGTATGGAAGTCATGGACCGGCGCTGCAGACAGGCGGCCCGGGAGCACTTTGCCGGACGCTGCAGACATTATCTGCAATATACCGGCGGCAGTTACAGCCGCATCACCATCCGCGACCAAAAAACCCGTTGGGGAAGCTGTTCCTCCACCGGCACTCTGTCCTTCAATTACCGTCTTATGTTCGCCCCACCCCAAGTGCTGGACTATGTGGTGATACATGAACTTTGCCACCTGACCCATATGAATCATTCCAGGGAATTCTGGAATCTGGTAGCCTCCGTGATGCCGGAGTACAAGATTCACCGGAACTGGCTGAAAGAACATGGACGGGAACTGCATATCGAAAACCACATGAAAAGGCTGAATCTGTTATAGATCCAGCCTTTCCATGATCAGTCCGGTATGATATGCCGGTCTCTTAACGGTTTTCGTTCACAAACACCTGCGCCCTGGACTGAATAACATCCGCCACATCCTGCGCACTCTTCTGCCCGCTGAAGAAAGCCTCGGCCTCTTCCACGATAATATTGCGGATATCGTCATTGTAGTACGCTGTGCGGTTCACAGTATAGATGAACTCACAGATAGCATCCACCTCTTCCTGGGTGAAAGGCTCCAGAATGACTTCCTCTCCGTTGATATTCCAGGTATCGTCATAATACTGCTTGTTGCCGTCCTCGTCCGTCCAGTAACTCCTCTCCGTAGCCTGCTTCGCCTTTTCCAGGAAGGCAGACTTCAGCACCGGCATGTCATACAACTGATCGCCGGACTGGTACTCCTCTGTCAGGAATTGACGCACGAACTGCCAGGCACCGTCCTGGTGATTGGATCTGGCGGAGATCATAAATGTATAATTGCCTGAATTGAGTACAGAGCCGTTGGAGTCCGCCGTGGGGAAGCCAACAAAAGAAATCTCCTCACCCATGTAGCCCTTGATCTGGTACTTGCAATCCCTGATATTGCTGATATACAGGTCATACAGCAGGCTGCGGTTCTCCCGATACTGGCTCTCATTGTAAGAATAATCATAATTATCCCAATAGTCCTGAGGATACTCTGTGGGTAAAGTCTTGGCATACTCCAACATATCAATGAAACTCTGTGAGTTAAAATTGCATTTACCCGTCTCCACATTAATAAAGTCTTGGCCTGCGTAACTCAGCATATAGTAGATATAACTGTCCCGCATCATATCGCCAAAAGCCTTTGCCCCCTCGGGCATGGTGGCCAGCACAGCCTCCACATCCTCCATGGTCCAGGACTGAGGCTCTCCCACCAGGGACTTCTTGGCGATCATGGTACGCACATTGAAGCTGGGAACCACGGCGTACAACTTTCCGTTCACGGAATAAGCCTCCCACACGTTTTGCAGATACTCCAGCTTGCCCAGTTCTTCGTCCGCCTCCAGCAGCTTACCGATATCCGCCAACAGACCCTTGGATATATAATTGCCATAGCTGCTCATATTGTTTAAAAGCATGATATCCGGCATCTGTCCGCTGGTAATATCGCTGTTGAGCCGGGTCTGCCCTGCGGTCCAGTCCTCATTTGTGTTGTATGTACTATAATCCTTCACAGTGATTCTGTACTGGTCGCTGGCTTTGTTGAATGCAATGACCTTGGACTTAACATCCGAACTCACATACTCTCCGCCCAGCACCACTACTTCCTTATCCGGGATGTCTGCAGGATCCACATAGGTAAAGTAAGCGCATTTCTGCTCCCATTTTTCCATGTCGCTATAGATGGCCACAAAATGCTGATCGTCTACGATCTGTACGTACTGTACATTGTTAGCCGGAAGATCGGAATTTACAAAGTTCATAAGTGTTTTGGGCTCCGTATCTCCCACATTCCAGGTATAAATACCGGAATTGTTGGTCAGCAGCAGGTCTGAGTCGACCCCTGGACGCACATTGTAATTGAATATAAAGGGAACTTCCGTCTTCTCCCCCATAAGGTTGGATTCTATATCATAATTGGCCAGATAGCACTTGGTCCAGTCCTCATCATAGGTCAGCATCATTAATGTGCCGTCCTTCTTGGTAAAAAGAGTGTTGACACGCTCTAAAAGGCTCTGGTCCAGTTCCTTGCGGCTGACCTCCTTACCTTCAGGCCCGTAGATTACCGCTTCGTACTTGCTGCCTCCCATGATGGCCAGGGCCCTGCCCTCGCCGCCGTCCAGCAGATAATTGCAATAGGTATACTCGTCCGGATTCCCGCTGTCGATCCGCTCTGACCAGGCCAGATTGCCCTCCATGTCCCAGCAGTTCAGATAATATCTGTCCTCATAGACATAGTTCTCCGGATCGGAAGAATCCTCATAGGTGGAATTTTCAACGGCATAGATATACCCGCCCTTTGTAAACAGGGTACTGTTAATCCAACCGCGGCCGCCTTCCCCTTCTCTCTTGGGACCTGTGAGTTGAACAAAATTCTTATCCGTGCCGTCCGCATTGGACACATAGTAGCCGAATACGATTTCGGAATTCCCCTCCTCATCCCAGGAGTACTTAGTGGTCATCAGGTACAGCTTGCCGTCCAGAAATACCATGTCATTGATGTTTTCATCACCATCAATCTGGGTAATTTCCTGGAAAGAATACACATTTTCCTTGGCCAGCTGGCTGTTCTCATCCTTGCCGCCACCGCCACAGGCGCTAAGCCCCAGGGTCAGGACCGCTGCAAGGCCCAAAGCCAGCCCTCTTTTCAATAAATCCTTTTTCATAATATCCTCTTTTCTAAAATATCACTCCCAATTTTACGATGCTTACTTCTTCTTACCGGACTTTTTTGACTCCGTCTGAAATTCTTTCTCCAGCCTGCGGCGTCTGCGCGCATCCTGCTTCTGTTGCCTGCGCTCCTCCCGTTCCCTCCTCTTCTGCTCTTTTTCCGAAAAGGACGGATCTTCGTCCAGCCAGGACTTCTCCTCCCCGGACCTGCGCTGTGCCCTTCTCTTCTCAGCGGCCCGCTGCAACTTATCCTGCGCGGCCACCAGTACTGTTCTGGCAGTCCATTTCTTGTTCTTCCAGCGAATCACAATCCAGACCAGCAGGACCCCGGAGGGATATACCAGAAATACCATTTGGAACAGGGTGAGCAGCGCCAGGATATCCTCATAGCCCCTGGCCACATTCTCCCAATAGGGGTAGATAATAGCCCTACCGTTCATGGAGCGGGTACCGAAATCCAACAACAGCCCAAGCCGCTTTCCGATCTGGTAGCGGCTGCTGTTTTCCAGCACCTCCACTTCCTTTTCCGGGCTCCCCAGGTTTTCCCTTACATAATTCAGAGCATACTGCTTTACCGGATTGGGCATAACGATCTCAAAGTGATTAATGCCATTGCTCTTCCCGTAGGTGGTCAGCGTTTCAAGGGACACATAAACTCTGATTCCGTCCAATCCTCCAGCCTCATAGAGTTTCCCGGCAGGGCGCTCCACCACGCCGATCACAATATGAGGCCTCCCGGCTATATTCACATACATCCCTGCCACATCCGTGGATCCGAAAAGCTGCCATGCTGCGTCCCTGTCCAGAATCACGTAATCCTGCATCAGGTCATTGCCGGAAAAGTAGGAGCCGCTTATCAGCTGCAGCTGGTGAAACAGGAAAAAATCACCTCCAATGCCCAGGGCATCTGCCTCCACTGACCCCTTATCCGTGGACAGGGTAATGGTACCATCCGCGCTGTAGGCATCGGCCCACAGTCTAGCGCCGGGATTGGGCGAGTCCTGCTCTATGGATGCCTCCTTGAGCGCACTGTCCAGCGTATGCTCAAAAGTACTTATACTGTCCTGGGTAACCCCCGCGTTGGGGGAGAAGAAACAGCTTACCTGTGCCACTCCTCCCTCGCTGTCCCAGCGCTGATCAATATGCTGCTCCGCCTGCCTTCCCGCAAGCAGGGCAATCACGCCGGTCAGTGCCAAAAACAATATTGCGGAGATCCCGGCTGACATTCCCAGCCTGATCTGTCTGCCAGATAAAGATCTCAACCATTTTTTCATATTTACCTCTATATGCATATCACGTCCTAATTGTCAGCCAGCCTTACCTGCTTACCGGCTTCCACGGGTTTGGTGGAAGTGGTGATGACATAGGAATAGGACTCCACAGCGCCGCTGATTGCCGACTTGGTATCATCCGAAGCCAGCACCTCCACATCCACACGGGACGCAAAATACCGGGTACCGATGGGGGAACTCTTGGAAGTAATTACCAGGATGAACTTGCCGTTGGTGTCCTCACGAATAGCGCTGTTAGGCACCGTCATATCATAGTTGGCGCTCTTCTGGCCCACGGACACATTCAGGCTCTGGCCCGCGATCACACTCTCTCCTGTCACGTCAAAGGTCAGCAGCTTGTTCTGCCCCGGGTTATTGGGATCAGGCTTAATGCTGGCAAGAGTCACTTGAATGTCGTCATACCTCCAGGCATTGACCAGTTCCGCCTGATCACCCACGGACACGCGCTGGGCCTGCTGGTTGGTCACGGAAAAACTCAGGGTATACCCTTTGCCCTCAGGCTGCATGGTGAATACAATCCCATCGGAAGGAGTCTCCACGCCGGATTTCACATTGACTGCGGTAATTAGACCCGATATGGGCGCCGTCACCTCGCTGCCCATGGCGCCAGTAACCAGCTTATCTACCTTGGCCTGGGCGTCTTCCACCTCTTTCTGCGCAAGGGCAATGGCTTCGCTGGCTTCGCTCAGTGCATAGGTATCTCCGATATTTTTGATCAGTTCATCATATGCCTTCTTCTTAAGTTCATAGAAATCTCTGGCGTTCCCGATGGACAACTCCGCAAATGCCTTTTGCTGATTCAGTACGTTATTAAGATCCGTAGTACCTTTCTTGGCATCCAGAGCTGCCTGGGCATTTTTCAGAGTCTGATCTGCCGAACGCTGCCTGCTTTCCAAATTGATCACATTCTGATTGGCCGTCAAACGCTGGGAAACCAGATTGGCCAGCTTGGAAGCATCGCCGCTGCTCACGCTGATAGACGCCTTTTCCTGCTCGATCTGGGCGTCCAGGGAGGTGAGCCAGTTCCGGGCACTGGTCAGTTCATTGTTGATGGAGTCCAGCGCAGCCTGAGCCTCATTGACCGCCTTGGTCTCCTTGCTCACATCAACGCTGTAAGGATTGAAGGCAAGCTGTCTGTCAATATTGGCAATCACAAGTGTCCACTCGTCCACTTTATCCTGCGCCGCCTCCATCTCCGACTTGGCGGTATAAATCTGATTCAGATAGCCGCTCACAGAACCTGTGTTGCCTGCGTTCTGCATAATAGACACATCATAACTGCCGGTCAGCAGCTGCTTCTCAAAATTAAACTGTGCCTTTTCCAGCGCCTGCTGCTTCTGCTCCAACTCAGTCTTGGCCTGATCCAGTTCCTGGCTGTCCTCCTCTGTCAGGTAGCAGAGCACCTGGCCCTTTTCCACCTTGTCGCCTACTTTGACCTCCACGCTGGAAACCTGCCTGACCTCCTTGATCTTCACGTTGTAAGGGTCGCCGCTCTCCACGACTCCCATTCCCCTGATCTTGGCCGTGATGGAACCGCTCTCCACATACTGGGTCGCCACCTCGGGCAGGGAATAATTCTGGATCGTATTAGAGAAAAATGTTAAGAGCAGCAGGATAATCAGAAAAATAATCGCTGCGTTTTTAACCCACTCTTTTCTCTTGGTTCCGTTCTCGTTCATTGTGTTAACCATACCCTTTCCATATGAAATCAGTCTCTTCCACACCTTATCCCTTCACGCCGCCCTGATAGGTAATGCCATCCACCAGATACTCTTCCCCATACAGGAACACCAGCAGGCCGGGAACCATGTAGATTGTTGCCACGGCAAAGGCCAGGCCGATCTCGCCGGCATTGATCTTGCTCAGAAATACCGACAGAGGATGCATCTCCGCGTCTGCCAGCAAGATCAACGGCTGTTCCACCATATTCCAGTAGTCTATAAATACCAGAATCGCCGCCGATGCGATGGCTCCCTTACAGAGCGGAAAACATACCTTGCAGAACACCTGCCACTCCCCGGCACCGTCTATCTGCGCCGCCTCCACCAGGGAGTTGGGGATACGCCGCATGAACTTTGTCAGCATGAACACCGCAAAGGGTGAAAAGATGCCCGGCAGCCAGATGGCCCACCTAGTATCCAGGATTTTCAGCCAGTCGGACACCAGATAGTTGGGGACCAGCGTTACCTGATAGGGCATCAGCATCAGTATGATGTACAGGAAAAAAATAATCTCCCTGATCCGTCCCCGATATCTGGCAAACCCATAGGAAGCCAGGGTTGCCACAGTGAGTTGGAACACCACAATGGGCCCTACCAGAATCACTGAATTCCAGAACTTCAGCAGATACTCCGGGCTTTTCAGCAGCACGGTTATATACTGGCTGAAGGATACCATATCCGGTATGAATTTAAGAGTCACCTTCTCCGCTATGTACACCTTTCCCCCGGAAGAGGTAGTTGCGAATACCATGCCGTAGTTGGAACTGATCTCCGACGAGGACATGAAGGAGTTAGTGATGGTCAGCACAATGGGCATCAGGAACAGGATTGCGAAAAAGGCGGCAAACACAGTCCCAAAGCCCCGTTTCGTATAGGACCAGGCCCGGCGTCTCTTGGCGGCCTTTTTGACCCTGTCCCGCTCCAGCTCCCAGGGCTGCAGGGTTTTATTGGGCTTACTCATCCCTCCACATCCTTTCCGAAGCGGTTCTCCACGATAAACAGCAGACCGATGATCAGCACCATGACGATGGACATCAGCACGGCGGCGGAGGAGAGCTTCTGATAGTCAAGGTTCCGGAAAGTATTGTTCATGAAGGTCTGCAGCATGTAGATGCTCTCGTAGGGATAATCCCCGCTCAGCAGATATATCTCACGGAATACCTTGAAGGAATTAATCAATGACATAATGGTCACAAACAATATGGTGGACGACAGATAGCGAATCTTAATATGGAAGAAAGTCTGCAGCGCAGTGGCGCTCTCCATGCGGGCCACCTCCAGAATATCCTTGGGGATGCTGGAGAGGGCCGCCATAAACAGGATCATATTGTATCCCAGGTTCTTCCACAGAAAAAGGATCGTCAGCACAATGCGTCCATGGTCTGACTTCAGCCAGTCAATGGGGCTGACTCCAAACAGGGACATCATGTCATTCACCACGCCGTTGTAGTGGAACAGTACCTGCCAGACCAGTACCACCGAAGCCACCGGCACCATCATGGGGCTCAGGAAGAAAGTCCTGAACTGGCTCTTGAAAGGAATCTTGGATTCCAGCAGGATGGCCAGAAGCATGGACAGTACCACGGCCATAGGCACCGAAATGCCGGCAAACTTGGCGGTATTGGACACCGCCGAACGGAAAGCTGCGTTGTTAATTATATTTTTAAAATTATCCAGAAATACAAAATTCCGGCTGATGGGATTATCTACCATGGCATAATAGATGATCACGATAAAGGGAATCACAAAGAATGTCATGACCCCCAGGAAGCTGGGGGCTATAAACAGCCCCGAACTCCTTTTCTCCCTCTTTAACCGTTTACCCATACTGACATGGGCCTTTTTCTGTTTCGATTTCTTCAAGGCTCTTATGCCTCCTTAGCTGTTCTCACTTACATAGGTCTGCACCCGGCTCTGAATCACATCCGCAACCTCCTGGGCACTTCTCTGCCCTTCGAAGAATGCCTGAGACTCCTCCTGGATGATACTCATTATAGTCTGGTCATTGTTGGTGGCGGCCACCGAACTGTCGATCAGGTCTCTCAGGGCTTGTATCTGTTCCGGCGTGGCGGCATAGACCTCACACTCCCAGTCGTCATACCCCCAAGTAACCTTCGGCCAGATCATGGGATTGCCATCATCATCCAGCATAAGTTCCCCGTTTTCATCGTAGGAACCGTTTTCCTTCATGGCCAGTGTAAATGTCTCCTCCAACATGTCCTTTCGGGCGGGCAAATAGCTATTTCCGCCGTATTCCGATACCTTCTCATACTGCAGCATGGACTCAATAAAGGCCCATGCGCCCTCGGAATTGGCGCTCTTGGTGGTGATGGCATAGCAGTTCCTGCCATCAATACGGTTGCCGCCGCTGCCGTCCACAGTCGGATAACCTATAAAGGTAATGGGTTCGTTGAACATTTGGCTATGCATCTGCATTTCCGTTACTTCCCAGATATCTATGCTGCTGAGCAGAATCTTGCCGTCAGAAATCTGCTTGGGAAGGCTCTCCCCCTCCCGATCCCATTCTGTCTCCGCCTCAAAGGTATTGGCAAACTCCAGAATATCCACAAAATCCTGGCTGTCAAAACTGCACTTTCCGGTACTGTAATCTATGAAAGAATCACTGCTGTACTGCAGACAGGTACTCAGCATTGAATCCTTGGAAGAGTAATCAAAAAGTTTTGCCTTCGGATACTGCGCCGCGAATTCCATAATATCCTTGATGGTCCAACTGGTACGGTCGCCCAGTTGGGAAGTCCGTCCTATGATAGTGGAAATTGAGAACCCGGTAGGAATGCACACCAACCGATTGTCAAAGGTGTAGGCATTCAGCACTGTCTCCACAAAATCTTCCCGTTTCACGGAACTGGATTCCAGATAGGGGGACAGGTCCGCCAGAAGACCTTTGGACACATATGTATCCACATTGCCATAAGTCAAGTCTATAATATCCGGACAGTTGCTGCTGGTGATGGCATTGTTCATCGCCGTCACAGCATCCTGATACTTGTTTTCCGACCATTCGGTAGCGTCATCATAGTACGTAACAATTCGCACTTTATATGTATCGTTCTGCTTGTTAAAGTTTACCACAGCCTCCTGTATATTCTGATCGGAATACATGGTTGCCAAAGTGATAATCTTTTTCTGCGTTATTTCGGAGGCTTCCTTCTTGGTAAGGAAGGCAATCTCCTTGCTGTTGCTGCCATTGCTCCAGTTCTCGGAGTATACTGCGATCCGGCCATCCTCCAGGGGTTGGATCATTTGGATATAGCTGCCGTTGATATCGCAGTCCGTCCAAATCAGAATTTCCTCGGCGGTTCCCGTCTCCAGGTCATACTTCCAGAGTTTGGAACCATCATTGACCAGAAGTCCTCCTTCCGGCGCAGGGGTTAATGCACCGCTGTTGTAAGAGGAAGGCATGCCGCTGTGGACGGTGCCCATCGCCTTTTGGGCCAGGTCCAGTTCCACACATTCCATACCGACTCCACTGCCATGGCGGGTAATCAGTACTTTGCCATCCGCCGTAACACCCATGGAATTAACCCACTCGGATCCGGTATCAATCTTCGCCAGAAGTTTTGCGTCCTTGTCAAGTACTATGACAAAAGCATTACCGCTTCTCATCCCACTGCCGCTCACATGGACATACAGCCTGCCCTCGTTGTCGATAACTGCATTCTGCACATAGCTGTTATCGGAATCCTCCAGCTTCAGCGCCTCTGTGATATCCTCCTTCAGCAGTTCTTTTCCCTCCGGATCAAATTTCAACAGAAAATACCTCTGGCTGTAATTTCCTTCTTCATCCGTCATGGATGCATTCAGCAGACTAATCATATTGTTTTCCTGATCAAAGGACAGGCCGTTGGTGGGATAAACATAGTCTGCGCCTTCTATGGTCAGGTCCATAGGCAGTTCCACCGTCTCTCCTGTCTCCAGGTTCCTGCGGTAAAATTTCTGACTGCTTTCCTGTGTCTCCTCATTCCATGAGTGGGAAGAATAATACAGATCTCCTCCTCTAAGCACCACAGGATTACTAATGTTCTGATCCCCTTCTTTAGCCGTCAAATCGATAAACTCCGGCACATAGAGAAACCCCTGCGGTGTCTCCTCCTGCTGCTCTTTGCCGCATGCTGCCAGTGATAGCAGCAGCACTGCCGCCGAGGCCAAAGCAAATAGTCTTTTTATATAACCTTTTTTCTTCATGCTCTCCTTCCTTTCCATATGGATCAGGCATTTCACCATATCCATTAATCCATACTGTATCCTATTATCACTACATACAGTATAGCACAGCAGTCTGCAAAATGCACCTTAAGACTTCATGAATAATTCTTAAGATTTTTTTACGATTATGCAACATTCTGTTTATTATCCACCGATGCAAAACCGTTTTTAATCATAATTATTAACACCAGGCCAATACCTGCCACCCCGATAACGGCATACCAGATCACACTCTCAGGAATCCAGGCATAGGCCATATCACCCAACAGAGCAGACATACCGTTGAACACCAGATGAGCCAGCATCCCCGGTATCAGACTGCGGTACCGCTGGAACAAATACCCCAGTACAAGGCCGATCACAAAGGCATAGATTCCCTGAATCAAATTCATATGGTAAATACCAAACAGAAGCGCCTGGATGCAGTTGGCAATCCAGAATGCCGTTCTGGGGCGGCGCATCCCCTCCACGGCTTTGCGTGCATAATGGAAAGCCACGCCCCTGAATACCAATTCCTCCCCCAAAGGAGCCAGGATCACCGCCGCCAGATTGGCCCACAGGTCGCTCCCTATGCCGGCATTTTCCATCAGTTGTTGATAGTACTCCAATGCCTGCGGAGCCAGGACATAAACCAGCTGCAACAGGCAGTTAATCCCATAGTTCAGCGCTATGGCAATGAGAAACACCACCAACAATGCCCTTGGCGAAAATACCCTGCCAATGGATTCCCTGGTAAATTTCTGTTTACCGCAGCCAAAATAATACCAGGGCAGGAAAACCACCAGCAGCAGCACGCCCGCCACCACCAGCACAATCCCCATAATACTTCCCATATTCGCCATAATTTCATCTGCCATCCGACCGGGATCCTGTCCGTTGGCTGCCTGCATCCCCTGTCGTATTCCTTCTACCAGCGCATAGGGGAGTATTATGATCATACTTGCCACAATCTGCACACCAAATGCCGCCACTAACGCCAATATGCTCAACCCAGTCCAGCCGATCCTCTTTCCAACCGTCATTTTGTACCTGCCTCCCACTATTTAGAAAAGCAGAAAGAAATCCGTTTGTCAGATCTCTTTCTGCCTGTTATCCGTTGTCTTGATAAAACTGCCTATTTGCCCATCTGAGCGGCAACCTCCGCCGCAAAATCTTCGTTCTTCTTCTCCAGGCCCTCGCCGGTCTCAAAGCGGACAAACCTCTTAATCTTCAGGTCTGCACCATTGTCTTTTGCAACCTGCGCCACATACTGGGACACGGTTTGCTTGCCGTCCTCGGCCTTCACATATACCTGCTCCAGCAGGCATACTTCCTTGAGTTCCTTCTTAAGACGGCCTTCCACGGCGCCCTGGATAACCTTCTCGGGCTTGCCTGCCATCTTGGGGTCCTGCTCAATCTGGGCAGCAATAATCTCCCTCTCATGAGCCTTGAATTCCTCGGATACCTCCTCTGTAGCCACATACTTGGGATTCAGTGCAGCCACCTGCATGGCCAGATTGGTCAGCGCCTCCTTCACCCCATCGTTCACCACATTGGTCTCGGCCTCCACGATGACGCCGATGCGGCCGCCGCCATGCACATAGGATACCACACAGCCGTTCTCCGCAACCACTTTCTCAAACCGGCGGATACTCAGCTTCTCACCGATTACCGCAATCTTATCCACCAGGGCTTCCTGCACGGTCTTGCCGGGCTCTGCACTCCACTGCTCTGCCAGAAAGGCTTCCATATCCTTGGCATCCGTTTCCACTGCCTGCGCTGCCACTGCCTCCACAAACTGCTGGAATGTCTCGTTCTTGGCCACGAAGTCGGTCTCGGAATTTACCTCCACCACTGCGGCTGCATTGTCTCCCTTAGCAGCGATACGGCAGATCCCCTCCGCCGCAATTCTTCCCTCTTTCTTAACTGCCTTGGCCTGGCCGCTCTTTCTCAAGACCTCCACGGCCTCATCCATATTTCCACCCGTCTCGTTCAGGGCCTTTTTGCAATCCATCATACCTGCGCCGGTTATCTCGCGCAGTTCCTTTACCATTGCTGCTGTAATCTCAGCCATATTCCTTCCTCCTATTATAGTTCCGCATATTCCCTTCCGGCGCACTTTCCCGTGATCTGTGCATGGCCGCTTATCGCGTCCCTGCACAGATCAATGCGCCTCACGGGAATATGCTGTTTTTAGTTCTGCATATTCCCTTCCGGCGCACTTTCCCGTGATCTATGCAGGGCCGCTTATCGCGTCCCTGCATAGATCAATGCGCCTCACGCGGCACACGAAAATTTACGCTTCTTCTGCTACTTCCTCGATATCGGTTGCCTCAGCCTGCACGTCCTGGGCCGTGTATACAGCCTCACCCTGGTTGGCCTCGATCACAGCATCTGCCATCTTGGAAACGATCAGCTTTACGGCTCTGATCGCATCATCATTACCGGGGATGATGTAGTCCAGTTCCTCGGGATCACAGTTGGTATCGCCAATGCCGATCAGGGTGATGCCCAAGGCTCTGGCTTCCTGTACGCAGATTTTCTCCTTCTTGGGGTCAACTACAAAAATCGCGTCGGGAATTCTGGTCATATCCTTAATGCCGCCCAGGTTCTTTTCCAGCTTTTCCCATTCCTTCTTAAGCTGAATAACCTCTTTCTTAGGCAATACGTCGAATGTACCGTCGGTGGACATGGTCTCTATGGCACGCAGCCTGATGATACGGGACTGAATGGTCTTAAAGTTGGTCAGCATACCGCCCAGCCATCTCTCATTTACATAGTACATACCGCAGCGCTCAGCCTCAGCCTTAACTGCATCCTGTGCCTGCTTCTTGGTGCCGACAAACAGAATGGTGCCGCCCTGTGCCGCGATCTCGGAAACTGCTTTGTATGCCTCATCTACTTTGACCACAGATTTCTGCAAATCAATGATGTGGATACCATTTCTCTCGGTGAAGATATAGGGAGCCATCTTAGGATTCCATCTTCTGGTCTGATGTCCGAAATGTACACCTGCTTCAAGTAACTGCTTCATGGAAATAACGCTCATTTTTCTACCTCCGTTTGGTTATCCGGCCCGTTTCCCGGTGCCGTCCTCCGCGCTTCCTGATCTGCCGGCGCCGCGTTAAAGCCCCGGCTGGCTCCGGCCGCTATCCCACTCTAATGAAAGGGGCACCACTGCCAGATAGAAGTGCGTGTGTTTTTTCACAACATTGCGAGTATATCACAAAAAATGCCATTTGGCAATATTTTTTAACGAATTTTACATATAATTCCGGCAATTTCCTCGTAAGTTGCGCCCAGGGGAATCTCATGAGTGCCGGTAATGATAGAGTGATCATATCCATTGTCACACAGGAACCGGTCAAAGCCCCCGTAGTCTTCCACCAGTCCCAGTTCCTGAAGATTCCTGCTCACCGCCATGGAACTCTCCCCCCTGCTGATTATCAGGATTGTCACATCTCCCGCCGAAGCAGAACTGACTGTAGACTCCTCCGCAGGCTTGGAAGTAGAACTGACAGCAGGCTCCTCCGCAGGCTTGGGAGTAGAACTGGCAACAGGCTCTTCTGTAGGCCTGGGCGTGGGACTGGCAACGGGTTTCTCTGTAGACCCGGGCGCGGGACTGACAGCGGATTCCTCAGATATGGCCGCACCAGGTTCCGGAGAACGCTCGGGCTCCGGGGTGGCAGTAGCCAAATCTGCCAGTACCTCCCGCTGTCCCTCCTGTTCCAGTTCCGCAGCCCGCCGCAGGATTTCCTCATCGCTCATCTGCGGCGGCTCCTGACTGTATCCCATCAGCAGCGCGGTCACAATAATGCCGATGCCCAGAGCGCGCAAATAGTATTTTAAACGTGTTCTATTCATCAATCATTTCTTCCTTCAAACAAATCGATAACCAGTTTCACTTCCCCCACGCCCAAATCCAGTTGCCGGGCAATGGTCACATCTGAATGCCCCTGGCGGTGAAGTTCCAGAATCTGGTGGTTTTTATTGCTGTAATTCTCTGTCCCCTCTAATTCCTGCTGGGGTTCTTCGGTAATTTCCTCCCCGGCTTCCTGCTCCGACGGGACTGTCTCCTCCTCGTCCTGCATGGCCTGGAATGCAGGGGCCACCACCTGGCGAGCCATCTGAGCCGCCGCCTCAGTTTCCCTCAGCGCCATCTCGGCCTCTCTGGTAACCGCCTCCACTTCCCTGCTGGCAATCTCGGCCTCCTTAACCCTCTGTTCCACTTCCGAAGCCGTATTTTTCAGATTGTCATGCTTGGCGTTAAGCATGTCATACAGAAACAGGATTTCCTGCTGGCTCTTGTTGATCTGCCCCAACACCGTTTCCGAATATTCGCTTACCGCCATGATTTTCTCATTGGATAATTTCTCCAAAGAGCGCTCCGTTCTATCCATGGAATCTTTGATGGCTTCCTCCACAGTGTCGTCTATCTGGCTGCGTATCCGCTCCAATTCTTTAACCACCAGATCCCCGATCTCCTCCCTGGCCATCTCCCCGCCATGGGCCAGATTGTCATCCTTCCCGTTTGGAATCAGGAAGCTGGCCACAAACACAAGGATCCCAATGACCAGAAGTACTATCTCCATGATATTCATAGTCCCATTATTCCTTCCCCTCTGACTGTTCGTTACGCTATATCTTCATGTCAAAACTCTGGCGCGGGCGGTCTTTCACCACCATCTGATCCGAGGAAGCCGTTCCCTTGCGCTTCCTGCCGCCGTCACCATGATATTCATTGCTTCCTTTTTCACGGGCGTCCTGACGCTTGTTCTTCCACTCCGTCTCCTGGCCGGAGCGCACCTGCCGGGCCTTCTGCTGATTGTCCTGCTCCCTGTCCTGGCCGATGCTGACCTGGTTCATAAATCCTTTATTGTCTTCATTCTGCTTAATCGTTGAATAATCCTGCACTCTGGCGATTGTCGCATTTTGAATTGCACTTACAGCCATATGATCCTCTCCTTCCGTGCCATGACGTTATAGTCCAACCATTCTCACCTCTCCGCCGATACGTTTAAAACGGCAATGCTGATAATTGCTTCGCAGCGACATGGAGACTTCCTTGATCACGATCACCGTACCGTGAAACGCTTCTCCCGTTACCTCCACATAGGCATCATTCTGTCCTTCAAAGGCATCGCGCAGCGCCTCCCATTTCTCATTCTTTTCCACCAATTCCTTCTTCTTGGCTTCGGTCTCTTTTACCAGGGAACGAATATACTTTACCTGTTCCGGAGTAAACTGGAGGCCCTTACCTTTCTTCTCTGCAAAATTGGTCAAAATGGGTTCCGTCCTTTTGATCACCTTCTGGATTTCCAGCAGTTCCTCCTGCAACGCTTCATATTCCCTCTTCATGCGGGGATTCACTCCCACCTCTATCACCGTGGATGCCCCCATATTGGCCCCCAGATTCTTGGCACTGACCTTAAATCCGGCGCAGGCATGGCCCCCTGTGATAAATCCTCTCTTACCCGTAACAGTGATCTCGCTTCCCGCCGTGACCTTGCTGTGCAGGATGGACTCGGCAGAAATATACCCGGCGGCATCGGCCCTGGTATTTTCCAGGAATTTGGCCACAATATTGCCGCCCGCCTCCAGATAGCCCTTGCTCATGCCGTTCATGCCTCTGGTGATCACAATATCACCCTCCGCACGGACGGAAGCACCCTCCACCACACCTTTGACAATCACATTCCCCTTGGCGGTTACGCTGAATCCGGAGCAGACATTGCCGTTCACCTGCACACTGCCCTCAAAATCAATATTACCGGTACTGTTATCCACATTCTCCACCTCGTACAGATCGGTCACAAACACCTGGTCATCCACCAGGGATACACAACCGTTTACCGCTGAACTGATGGACATGCGGTCCGCCGACTGTACCACATTCTTGCCAAACCGCAGGGTGGCCCGTTTTACCGCCCTGGGCTTGATCTCTACCCCTGCCACATTGATACCGCGCCGACCTACATCCTCCGGGATAATTTTAGCCAGCAAATCTCCCTTCTTGCAGTGGTTTATGGTATTCAAATTATAAAAATCCACGCTTCCGTCTGCTTTCAGAGTGGGAACCGCATGAGGATCCGTATTGAAAAAATATTGGATCTCCGCGTCCTTTCCGTGCTGGGGCGGCCTTCCCTCGGCCACCACCAGGGTCTTGCAATACTCACCTTTCTGGAAATGACTCTGAAGCAGTTCTTTGTTCAGACCATAGATAATCTTTTTAAACTGTAAATCCGCTGTAAACTCCTCCATAGACATACGCTGCCCCGTCTCGGAGGGGGGATAAAACCGCGCTGTCACGGTCATGGAGTCCTCGCTGATCTCCAGTAAATAACTCTCCTGTTCCGGAGGGCATTGCCCCATCCCCAGAGGGACCACCTGTACCGTCCCGGCATTCACAGCCTTACTCAACACGGAAATATCATACGCTATGCTGCGCGCGCCCAGATAATCGATCAATTCGCTCAGAGGCACATTCTCGCCCCCCTCCTTCGGCGGCACGCACTTAACGCCGAATCCCTTCTGGGTACTCACCAGTTGAAAATAACCGTTCACAGCCATTTTTGCTTCCTCCATTTCTGCCTTTCAGAAGTATCCTTAACGGTCGCCCAGAATACCCATATAGTTTCCCATCCTGCCCCTCATTTTCTGAAGTGCCCTGGTATGCAGTTGGGAGATCCGTGACTCCGAGACCCCCAGCACATTGCTGATTTCCTTCAGCGTCAGGTCCTCATAGTAATAGAGCGTGATGACTTTTTTTTCCTTTTCTGTCAGCAGTTCCAGCGCCTCTCCCAGCACCCGGACCAGTTCCTGCTTCTCCACATTCTCCTCCGGACTGACGAACCTGGCCGCCGTATGCTGACCACCGTCCTGAGAGATCTCACTGCCCTGCTCAATATACTCATTCAGGGATACCAGTCCCGTTATCTTCATCTGGGACTGCCACTCCACGTACTCGTCGCCTGTGATGCCCAGGCCCTGCGCAATTTCCTCATCGGTGGCGCTGTGCCCCGTCTCCGTCTCAATCTTTCGGATTACAGCATCAATCTGTTTCTGTTTCTGCCGGATAGTCCTGGGAATCCAGTCCATCTTGCGGATCTGGTCCAGTATGGACCCCCGGATCCGCAGGCTTGCATAGGTCTCAAATTTTACTTCCTTGAGGGTGTCAAACTTGTCAATCGCGTCAATCAGTCCAAAAATGCCATAACTGACCAGGTCATCATATTCCACGTTATAGCCCAGATACATGCTCAGTCTCCCGGCCACAGTCTTTACGAGAGGAGCATATTCCAGAATAATTTTTTCCCGAAGTTCTGTGGATCTGGACTTCATATATTCCTCCCAGAGCTTCTTTCTGCCTGCATCGTCCATGGCACTCTCCTTTCCGCATTACCCGTTGCAATGTCATGCCTTTATTCCGCTGTGGCAGTCTCCGCCTCCCCCTCCGGGGCTTCCTCTCCCTCAAGCGCAGCCGTTTCCGCTGCCAGACGCTTTTCATTTTCCATATCAAAATAGTTAAGGACACCGCAAAACGCGCAGCCAAGGCCGTAAAACAGCAACATGGACCCCAGGAGGGCCGACATGCGGAACAGCAGGCTCTCTCCCCGGGCCATGGTAAACAGGCAGCTAATGGCCCCTGACACCAGCATCATTATTACCGGTATTAAATTTCTCTTCATAGTTTCCTCACTAGATAGGTCGCAATTCCTTCTGCGACAAGGTATCAATCAGTATTCGCCCGCTATATAATGGTCTCACTTCTGCCCACTGCCCGGATATGGAAGTCTCCGGTCTCCGGAAAAAAAGTGACTGTGCGTCCGTAGTTAGCTCCGGTATCCGCAGCCAGCAGCGGAATGTTCAACCCCTTTAAAACAGCGCGGCAAGCCACTGCGTTGCGCTCACCCACATTCATCAAATCATTCTTGCTCATGGATTGGAACATGGTGGCTCCCCCTGCAATCTTTGCAACCATTCGGGCTTTCAACGCACCCATGCGTTCCATCTGCCGTACCAGTTCTACTATACCGGTATCCGCAAACTTCGCAATATTCTGGTTGCCCCGGATCGCCGTACTGTCCGGCAGCATAATATGTGCCAGACCACCGATCCCCGTCTTTGGATCCCGTATGGCTATTCCGATGCATGATCCAAGTCCCAGCGTAATCAAACCGTCCGGGCTCTTGCAGGTCTTTAAATCCGCCATGCCTACTGTAATGATATTACCCATCCGTACATTTCGCCTCCTTGTATTCGCCCCTATACAATGCCCAGTGCTGACAGTATCTTTTGATAAGAAGGCAAATCCGGAATTAATATGAAGTATCCGTCCACCTCTACTTCATCAAAAAAGCGGGACTGGATCATCAGGATATTGTCTCCAAGTTCGCCAAACATTATGGCAGGCACGCTCAAAATCGCGCCCGCCATATCCACGGTCAGGCTGGGCGGCGTAGGGAAGATGCAAAGATTGGTCAATGTGGCAAGGGAATTCAGGTACGCTCCCGTGATGATATTGCTCAGTTCCATCATGGCGGAAGTTTCCATTTCATCCAAGCCCGGCTGTCCGGAGTCATACCCCATCATCATCTTTTTTACCAATCCCTTGGCTGCCTGCAGTTCTACCAGGAACATGATGCTTCCTGTAATATCTCCCTCAACGCCCAGAAGAACACCCACCATAAGCTGCTCCTCACCGCCTACCATGGCTCCCACTTCCGAGAATTCCAGGAGCCGCACCTGGGGAACCTGCATATCCACCTTACTCTGCAGCATCTGTGAGAGCGCCGTCATGGCATTGCCGGCGCCGATATTGCCGATCTCGCGCAACACGTCCAAATAGTTATTTGTCACATGCTCCAAACTCATCTCTGGCATAAGCTATCTCCTACTATTGTTATTTATAATGTATTTTCCCTCTCCTGCATCACCAGGTTAAAGTCCAGCAGGGAGATCAGCCCCCCGTCATACTTGCCGATTCCGCCCAGGAAGTTAAGACGCTCCTCCTTGGAATCATAGGATACCTTCTCAATATGCTCCTCGTCCAGAGTCACCACTTCTTTCACTTCGTCCACTATGACACCTATACTGCCGTATTGCTCCAGCTTCAGGATAATGATACGGGTGGCCTTGGTGATTTCATCCTCCGGCAGGAACATTTTCAGCCGCAGACTCATAATCGGGATTACCTCGCCCCGCAGGTTGATCACGCCCTTGAGGTAGGGCGCCACCTTGGGTACCCGGGTAATTTTCTGCATCCTCACAATATTATCAATATACCGTATGTCTACGCCGTACTGCTCCTCGCCCAGACGCACTACAATATACTGCTGGGTTACACCCGCTGTATTGCTATTTTCAACTACATTCAACTCTTCCATACCGCTGTCCCCTTCCTATTTGTAGTTCCGCATGTCCCCAGAGCATCCACCCCTACATCCCTGCGCTGCGCAGGAACATGCTGATTGCAGTTGCACACCCCTTTAGATCAGCGCGTTGGCATCCAGTATCAAGGCCACCTCGCCGTCTCCCAGAATGGTGGCGCCGCTGATGAACTTGCACTGCTTGATATATTTTCCCAGGGACTTAATAACGATCTCCTGCTGTCCGATCATATCATCGATCACCAGGCCCGCCAGCTTATCGCCCTTTTTCACGATAACTACCATCAGATGTTCTTCGGGGGACTTTGTGCTCTCCACATCCAATACATTGGACAAGCGGATCAGGGGGATAACTGTTCCTCGCAGATGGATAACTTCCTTGTTCTGTACCAGTTTAATCTCCTCGGGTGCAATATCCTCTATGGTCTGAATCGTTCCCAGGGATATGGCGTATTTCTCACCGCCCACCACCACCATCAATGCCTGGATGATGGCCAGCGTCAGGGGCAGCCGGATGGTCCAGGTACTTCCCTCACCCAGCTTACTCTTGACCTCCACTTCACCGCTCAGAGCCTCGATCTTGGATTTCACCACATCCAGACCAACTCCCCTGCCAGATACGTCCGTCACCTTCTTGGCAGTGGAAAAACTGGGCAGGAATAACAGATCGATAATTTCTTTATCGGACATATTGGCAGCCTGTTCCGGGGTGATGGCCTCTCTCTCCAGAGCCTTAGCCTTCACCTTCTCCACATCAATGCCATTGCCATCATCCCTGACTTCGATCACCACATTGTTGCCATCCTGATACGCGTCCAGGAAGATAGAACCAACCGCAGGCTTTCCCCTCTGGGCGCGGATTTCCGCCGATTCCAGGCCATGATCCGCGGAATTGCGCAGCAGATGCATCAGGGGATCACCGATCTCATCCACCACTGTGCGATCCAGTTCGGTCTCCTCACCCGTCATATATAATTCCATTTTTTTATCCAGCTTTTTGGACAGGTCACGAATCATTCTGGGGAATTTGCTCACCACGCTCTCAATGGGCACCATCCTTACCTTCATGACAGATTCGTGCAGATTGGTAGTCACATTCTCCAGATACTCGATCTGCTCATTGACACCCTGATTCTGCCCCTGCACCTGGTTGGATACGGATACCAGAGAGTTCTTGGCAATGATCAATTCACTCACCAGGTTCATCAACACATCCAGCTTCTCGATGTCCACACGGACAGTGCGGTTCACCACGGGTTTGCCGGGCGCCTGTTTCTTATCGCCCGTCTTGGGGGCTGCCGCAGGTTTGGCCGCAGGTTCCGCCACATGAGCCGTATCAGGCTGCTGTAAGGCCGTCTGCGCCGGCTCCTCGAATGCGGGCTGGGGTTTTTGCTCCGGCTCGGGAGCGGAGTCCCCATATTTATCTATTGTACCCATATCTTCAAGGACGATGGGCTCTCCCACCACCGAAGCAATCTCCGATACGCTGGCCACCGCCGCCTTTACCGCCTCGATCTCTCCGTCCGACACCACAATCAGACTGAAGTCCAAGTCAAACTTCTCGTCTTCCACATCCTGCGCGGGAGGATTGGAAACGATGATCTCACCCCGCTCTTCCACCGCCTTGAAAACCAGAAAGGCCCTGGCCGCCTTCAGGATACAACTCTCCTGTACAGTGACAGTCAGGCCGAAAACATTTTTCCCCTGCTCTCTTGCCACTCTGATCACATGCTGCTGTGCGGAATCCAACTGAATCTCCAGCCATTTGCGGCCGTCCCCGGTATCATCGGAACTCTCCTTCTGCTGCGCGGGAGCCTCCTCCCTGGGTTTGTCGGGACCGTTCAGCACAGCGTTCAACTGCCGGATCAGAGGTTCATTTTCATTGGTTCCCTCGTCCGCGGATTCTTTGACATTGTTCACATACTCATCCAGGGCATCCAGACATTGGAACAGAATATCAACCATATTCGGAGTAACTTTAATGTTACCATTGCGTACTTCCGAAAATACATTCTCCATGTCATGAGTAAGCGTCTGCATCCGCTTATATCCCATGGTTCCGGCCATGCCCTTCAGGGAATGGGCCGCCCGGAAAATCTCATTGATTGTATCCATGTTCTCCGGATCCGACTCCAGATTCAGAATCTGTGTATTCAGGTTCTGTAAATGTTCATTGCTCTCATCAATGAAAATTTCTAGATACTGGCTTATGTCCATATCATTTTACCCCCACGTTTAGTATGATCTCCTGTGCAATCTGTTCCAACGGCACAATCTGGTCCGCAAGACCCGCTTTGGCAACACTTCTGGGCATGCCGTATACCACGCTGGTCTCCTGGTCCTGTGCAATAACATGTACCTTTTTCTTTGATTTCAGGTTCTGTATGCCCTCCGTCCCGTCCGCACCCATCCCCGTGAGTACCACACATATGACCTCATCATATCCGCACTCCATCAAGGATTCATACATATAGTTGGCACAAGGCTTTACACCCTCCCGGCTGGGTTCGTCGGAGTAGTGGATCACCGTCCTGCCATTGGCGGCGACACGGGCGTTCATATGACTCCCTCCCATGGACAGATATACCGTACCGCTCTGCAGTTCATCGCCCTCTTCCGCCTCTTTCACATGGATTTCTCCCAGACAATCCAGTCGGTCGGCCAGTGAAGCGGTAAAGCCTTTGGGCATGTGCTGAACGATCAGCACCGGC
>ERZ808054.494-NODE-494-length-36647-cov-5.044818_pt1 | contig 36647 bp, 30 predicted proteins | sample MGYA00380201_ERZ808054 | MGnify/ENA primary metagenome ERZ808054 (study PRJEB31490, sample SAMN06133419) | mouse gut metagenome | isolation source: Z5_2 | host: mice | place: China: Chengdu | collected 2015-05 ...
GGCGGTTTATGCGGCCGGAGGTGAGGTTTTCCTCTGTCCGGCAAGGAAAGTAGAGGCCCTTGATACAACCGGCGCAGGGGATACGTTTACCGGCTATTTTCTTGCGGCCTTGACGGATGGGAAAACTCCACGCCGGTGCCTGGAAGAGGCGGCGGCCGCGGCGGCAATCGCTGTATCACGTTTGGGGGCTTCGGCTTCCATTCCTGAGAGAAGTGAAGTGGAAAAGCTGTTGAACGACAGTCCGGTCCGGTGAAAAGCGGATTTTTACAACGGCCGGTATATTTTATTGCTTCATATCATTTACAGGCAGCGCAAGATAGAACTTCTTGCGCTGCTTGCATATTTTACCGTCTTTTTGTATACTAACAGATAAGAAAACTTGTGAAGAAAATGAGGTGAGTATCTCCATGACGATCAAGGAGTTGGCTAAGCTGGCAGATGTGTCCATCGCCACTGTATCTAAGATTATGAACAATAAGGATGAGAATATCAGTCCTGTTACCAGGGAAAAGGTGCTTCGTATAGCACAGCAGCATAATTATTCACCCTATGCCAAAGCGATCAGCAAAGCATTTCCTAAAACCCAGCTTGTCGGTGTGGTAGTTCCTGATATTTCAGATCGTCTGTATGCTTCTGTTGTGCAGTATTTAGACGGATATGCGATGGAACAGGGGTATTCCCTGGTAGTTACCAGTACGTTCGGTGATGTAAACAGGGAGGCGCTGAGTATTGACTCTCTCCTGGGAAAGCGTGTGGAATATATCCTTTTTCTGTATGGCAGAATAGAAGCGGCCAGTCAGGACAAGCTGCGGGAGCATAATACTCCGTTTTACTGCGTGCCGTTCGGGCCGGACGAACAGGATGAGGACAAACCTGTTTTAGATTTTCAGTCGGCCGCGGAGGAGGCGGTTTCCTTTTTGTCCGGTCTTGGTTTTGAAAAAATGGCAGCTGTGCTGCGTGAAAAGGGCGGTCCGCTCTGCCGCATATTACACAGAAGTATGGAGCGCAATAAGATTGTTTTTGACGAAAGCCTGATATTTGAATTCGGGCAACAGGAACCATCAGAAGTCCTGGAAATTCTGGCCAAGACTGGCGTTAAGGCGGTCGTGGTGCAGGATACGGAGATTGCAAGACTGATTTATAGCTGCGCCTATGCGCGTCATATGAATATCCCCGGCGATTTATCCGTGATATCCTTTGATTTTGGAGGGGAGGGACATACATTCCTGCCGGAGTTGTGCACACTCGTCCTCCCGCATAAGGAGCTTGCAAAGATACTTTGGGATACTGTTTTTCATATGGTTTCTACGCGGCGGGAACAGGGAATAGAGCCTGTCGGTCTGATGTTTAAGGAGGGAAAGAGTACTGCCAGAAGTACGGACCGGCACAAAGTGAAAATCTGCGTGATCGGCGGTGTGAACCTGGATGTGACATTTCTTGTGGATGAAATATTAGGAAGCACTGAGACTATGACGATTCATGAGCGAAGCATTCTTCCGGGAGGAAAGGCGGGAAATCAGGCCATCGGCGTGGCCCGCCTCGATGGCGCGGCAAGCATCATCAGCATTCTGAGCAATGATATGGATGGAAAAAACCTTTATAACAACCTTGCCGCCAATAATGTGGATGTGAGCGGAATCGGTTTCGATAATGCCGCATCAACCGGAATTGCCTATATTTTTGTGACCAAGAGCGCAGAATATCTGATTGGATATTATCAGGGGACAAGCGACAGCATCAGCAGGAAACATGTGGAAGAATGCATGGATATCCTGCTTTCTTCCGAATACTGCCTCCTGCAGAACAGTATTCCTGACGAGACACTGCTGTTTATCACCAGACTGTGCAGAAAGCATGGAATCAGGATAATCCTCAAGCCCTCCGGGTATAAAATGCTGCCTCCGGAGGTTCTTGAAGAGCTGTATATGCTGGTGCCCAACAAGACGGAACTGAACCAGATTATGCCGGGAGAAGGAAGCGTCGGCGAGAAAGCGGAAGCCCTCATTGCAGGCGGCGCCCGGTACGTGGTGGTGACACTGGGGGAAGAGGGGTGCTATTTTACCGATGGGAAGGCCGGGAAGGAATATCCGGCCATTGATGTGGAGCCAATCGATACAACCGGGGCCAGCGATGCATTTATCAGTGCGCTGGCAGTTCTGCTTGCGGAAGGAGAGTCTATCGATACGGCAATCGAGTATGCAACAATTGCCGCCGGTATCAGTACAACCCGTCTGGGTGCCCAGTCGTCTCTGCCGGACCGCTATACACTGGAAATGTACCGCAAGAAACTGATTGGACGTATTTCATAATTTATAATCCAATGCGGGTGCGGGTCAAGACGTTATACAAAAATCACCTTTCCGCTTATTATAGAGGTGTCCAAGCCGCTATCAGTGAAAGGAAAGGTGATTTATATGGCGAAGAAAGCCATTGTTTTTTAAATTATTTATTTAGTGTGAGTTAATTCCGGCAGCAGACTTAAAATTTCCGCCTCCTGTCTGATGGCTGTTTTTTCCAGGTCTTTTGCCCGGTTCAGCATCTCTCTCCGGTACGGCTCGTCAGTGATGGTCTTCACGTTAATTCTGATATTATAGACGGCTCCCAGAATTGCAGCACGCAGCAATAAGGCTCCGACCAGGGCATCAGGGCCGGCATTCCGATTTCCCTTCTCAATAGCCTCGCGGCATAGAGCCAGCGCTTTGACGGACTTTTCAGCCACCTCGAGCGGAGTTTGAACAGCAGCTTTTAAACCGTTCTGCATGGCGGCATTACGTACGGCGCTTTCCTCCTGTGTCACTTTGGGAAGGGCCAGCGCGGTTTTATATTTGCGGAAGGAATCAATATCATTCTGAATATCATCCAGCAGTGACTCACGTAATACTGCGCATTGCCGGTCCACTTCCTGAAAGCGGTGCTTTACATTCGTATATTTATTATTCGAAATGGTTTTTCTGGAAACCATTGATACAAGAGCGGCTCCATAAGCGCCGGAGAGAGCGGCTGCGCTGCCGCCTCCTGCAACGGGGAGCTCCGCACCGATTCCCCGGGCAAATTCTCCGACGGTCATATCTTTAAAATCCATATGTATTCCTTCTTTCTGTATTGGTCAAGGCAAACGGTTACAGCAGATAGGTCTCAAAAATCTGATCTGCAGAAAAGGGGCCTTCAAACAGGGATTCCAAATTGAGATATTCTCTGGCTATTTCAATCAGCATATCCAGAGACAGCATACCGATCTGACAACTGACGATAGGGATTCCGTGCTTTAATGCCAGCGCCCTGATACATTCAATGACAGTGTAGACAGAGGTTTTTTTATAATTTGTCAAATCCATTGAAACCTGGACCAAATTCCTTCCCTTCATTTCAACACCGATAGCTTTAACATAACGGAACCCTCCGCTGCTGAAGCGCACACGTTTTGCAATCTCCTTTGCAATGGACAAATCGGTTGTTCCCAGATTAACATTCAGAGCAATCATAAAATCCCTGGCTCCGATGGCTGTAACTCCACCCGTCGGGTGAATTGTGTCCGGGCCGTAATCGGGTTTCCATTCAGGACTTTTCAGTTTTTCGGCCATGCCTTCGAATTCGCCCTTGCGTATTTCAGCCAGATTCGTTCTGGCAGGAGTGTTTGCGGACTTTTCGTATAGAAAGAATGGAAGATGATACTTATCGGCAGCTTCCGAGGCTATCTTGTGGGCCAGTTCGCTGCAATCCTCTATCGTACAATTACGCAGAGGGGTCAGGGGGATGACATCAACTGCCCCCATGCGCGGATGCTGGCCGTGATGTTTGGTCATATCGATCAATTCAAGGGCAGTGCCAATCGCCTCAAGCATGGCCTCATAAATCGCTTCGGGCTCACCGATCACATTAGCGCCAAACCGGTTATGATCCGGATCTCCCTGCCAGCGCAGAATCTGCACATGTTCTCTGTTGCGGAAGCAATCGAGAATCTTTTGAATTTTTTCCTGATCGCGGCCCTCACTAAAATTCGGCGCTGTTAAGATAATACGTTTCATAATTGTCTCCTTTATTCGGTTACATATTTTTATGTTATGGTTCAGACATTCATTTTATCGGGCTTATGCCAAAAACCGAGAACAAATTGCAATACGAATGCGATTAACATGGCGGCAGCGTAGACTAAGCCTACCTTTAAAGCTCCGTATTGCACAACCCATACAGGTGTCATGGCTGTCAGGATTCCACCGCCTGTCGCCCAGGCCAGCAGAGGAGAACGGGCTGCAAATACTTCCGCAGCGCCGGATTCCATTTTAGGATCGCAGGTTTTTAGCAAGAGAAGTCCGGTGGCGGTTACTCCGGCAAAGGCACCAAACAGCATTATTGAGTGTTCAAACCAGTTCTCACCAAATACGTGGCTTGAAACCCAGGTGCAGCACCAAACAAGCACGACGGCCGCCAGAAGCTGCTCAATTATTAATGGAGTTGCATATTCGACGATAACAGAAACATTAACGGAAGCCACGGCTCCGGCTACAAGAAATTCCAGTGAAATCCCCTGTATGTGGCTCATTGTGGGCTTATCCACAATATCAGCCCATTTTGTGCGGTTTAGCAGAAGCTGAACCAGTAAGCCGGCAAGCATGGCTGCGGTAAACCAGGCCATTGTGAAATGCAACCAGAGCTTTAGGGCTTTGCTAATCAGCCAGCCGAGTAATACGGCGACCGACAGCAGTGCCATATGGAACGCCATATTATCAATGACAGATGGATGGATTACCCGGTTCGTATCAGGTTCACGATCTGAGCGGTCGGTATATATTTCAGTATTCTTATTTTCCAGTCCGGCGGAGGTATTCAGAAAAGAGGTCCATCCCTTGCGTGCGCCGATATTGATTAATACGATGCCCCCCAAAACGCCGAATACCAGACCGATAGTAGCGGAAGTGACAGACAGGCTTGCACCGTCCATCCATTTTAACTCTTCAAATACGGCGGCCATTCCGCCGGCTGTTCCATGGCCGCCGGACCACCCCTGCTCGACAATTGTTCCGAACAGCGGAGATACTCCGAATACCGGAGTAAGTATCAGTGCGGTCAGAAGCAATGGAACGGCATACTGTGTAAAAAATGTAAAATAGGAAAAAACCAGGGATTCACTTGCTCTTTTGATAAGCTTTTCACCGCTTTTCTGCCTTTTTCCCATCAGCATCGGGGCATAAATCAAAACAATGAGGCGGCTCGACATTCCCGACCAGACACTCATGATTTCCTTCGGAATTATGCCCAGAAAATAAGGCCCTAGGATTAAGCCGATAACACCTGCAATCAGGGATGCCGGTATGTAGTATTTTTTTAAGAGCGGAATTTTAAGTCTGAGCCAGGATGCGGCTAACAGTAGAATGCCAAGCAATGCCATATAAACAAATAGGGCGTCTAACGAGGAACCGGTGATTTCATTTAATGGGATCATGTTTGTACCTCCTCATAATTTAATGCTGCAGCATATTTATCATACATCATATGAAAATAAAAATCAATATTATGAAAATATAATTTCATATTTGTGGATTATGTTGAATTCTTTTGCGGAAATTTGCATGATAGTTACAAATTCCGCAGCATTATTCACAAGGTGGTGTCTAAAGACGGTTACTGTTCACACGGTTGTGTTCCGCGAGGCGTTTTCGTGCGTATTCTGCACGAAAATCCCGAGTTACACGGCGCGAAACGGCGCTTTTTGCCGTTTCTGTGCATCGCGAAGCGTGTTATTGTTTACAGCACGCCGCTTTTTGGCGGGGTGTGAACAGTAACTAAAGACGGACTGTAAAAGTCAAGAGGATTAGCCAGACGGTTGATTTTTGCGCTGGGCTTTGCTATATTTGAACTATCTGTTATAGTAAACCGCGGGCCTGTATCAACCTCGTTTCCGATTTGAGGAGGAACACATTTGGAAAAAAATATTATTCAGCTAATAGAACAGAATTACGATTCTTGTTCAAAAACCAATAAAGTACTGTCTGATTTTGTCAAAGCAAATATCCGGGCTATCCCGTTTATGTCTATTAATGAAATGTCAAAGCAATCCGGCGTGAGCTGTCCCAGCATTACACGTTTTGTACGAATGCTCTCCTTTGCTAATTTTTCTGATTTTATTGCCTGTGCCCGTAAAAATGTACAAAAAGATTTGACTCCCTGGGAGCGTATCAGGCGTGCAGCAATAGCTCCCAATGGAGGTTCGCTCAAATCCATGATAGACAGTAATGCCGCATCCCTTCGGAAGATATATAATGAAACATTCGAAGCAAATTTCTATTCCTCCGTACGGACCATCACGAAAGCGCGCCGCGTCTATATCATTGGAGCCCGCTCTTCCTATTCAATTGCCGTTTATCTGGGATCAATTTTAAATAATCTTCAGGATAATGTCATTCTGCTGAGGCAGGGGGATTTCAGCGCCTTTGCAGACGTTACGTCCGAGGACAGCCTGATTGCGATAGGATTTGCGCGTTATACAAGGATAACCTGTGAAACTGCAAAATATTTCTATGATAAAGGATGTACTGTAATTTCTATCACCGACAGTTACACCTCCCCCATCGCACTTTCTTCAGAGAATGTTCTATCGGTTTCAAATGCAAGCGGATACCCGGTTGCGGAGGCAATGTCAATCGCCGTATATCTGACCACGGCTGTGGCTCAGGTGAATCCGCAGAAATCCCTGGAGCGTATGGAAAACATGGAAAAGCTTGGTGACTCGCTTAGAGCCTATATTTGATATAAAATCTTATACGGGAGGTAGTGAGTGTTGATTTTCTTCAGAATTGATAGTCATTATTTTTAATCATAGGGGGCATACGCCGTGTTAACCGGCCGTATGCCCTCCCTTTTATTGGGGGCTGTGACCTGTGCGCGGAGCGTGCAGGTTAACGTACCGAACGGCGGAATAACACGCTCCGCGATGCACAGAAACGGCAAAAAGTGCCGTTTCGCGCCGCATAACTCGGGATTTTCGTGTGAAATACACACGAAAACACCTCGCGGAACATTCCCCTGTGAACAGCAGCGAACTGTTACATGAGTTTGCAGATTTATTAACAGGTGTCTTGTCATATGAAAAATGATGTGCTATACTGTTGCGAGTGCGGTTGGTTCCGCCGGCGTCTGCCTGGAAATGGACGAAAAAAGCAGGAAAGGCCGTTTGAAAAGCGGCAGAATAGAGGATGGTATGACAAAACAGGAAGAGATAAACCAGTTAAAAAAAGAGAAGGATGCAGTGATCCTGGCTCATTACTATGTGGAGCCGGAAGTGCAGGAAATTGCCGATTATGTGGGCGATTCTTTTAACCTGAGCAAGGCCGCAGCCGGTCTTCCCAACAAGACACTTGTGTTTTGCGGCGTTTCATTCATGGGGGAGAGCGGAAAACTGCTCAGCCCGGACAAAACGGTGCTGATGCCTGATGCCGGGGCGGATTGTCCCATGGCCCATATGGTCAGAAGGGAAGAGGTGGAGCAGGCAAGGAGGGAGTACCCGGATTTGGCTGTAGTCTGTTATATCAACTCCACGGCCGAGATCAAATCCTGGGCAGATGTGTGCGTTACTTCAGCCAATGCAGTGCAGATAGTAAAAAATCTGCCGAATAAAAATATTTTATTTATCCCGGACAAGAATCTGGGCCGCTTTGTAGCGGAGCAGGTACCGGAGAAGAATGTAATGACGGTAAATGGGTTCTGCCCGGTTCATGAACAGATGCGGGCGTCGGAAATCGAAAGCCTCAAATGTGAACACCCGGATGCCAAAGTCCTCGCTCATCCGGAATGTAATGGTGCGCTATTGGAGAAAGCTGATTATACCGGTTCCACAACAGGAATAATAAATTATGCATCATCGAGTGAATCAAAAGAATTTATAATAGCGACAGAGTGCGGAGTCCGCTATGAGCTGGAACAGAAAACCCCGGGGAAGATATTTTATTTTCCGGCTACCGAGCCGATTTGTACCGATATGAAAAAGATTACACTGGATAAGATTATTGAAGTATTAAAAACAGGAGTCAACAGGGCCGAAGTGCCAAAAGACCTTGCCGCCCCTGCAAAAGCCACACTGACACGAATGCTGGAACTGGCCAGATGATAAGGGGGCATAATTATGGTGAGAAACCTTTATTACGATGTTGTGATTGCCGGCTGCGGAGTAGCGGGTCTTTATACGGCCCTCAGCCTGCCGGAGGATCAGAAAATACTGATGCTTTCTAAAGAGGGAATTGAAAACTGCGATTCTATGCTGGCCCAGGGCGGCATCTGTGTAATGCGGGATGAAGAGGATTATGAACCCTACTTTGAGGATACGATGAAAGCCGGACATTACGAGAACAGGAAAGAAAGCGTTGAAATTATGATACGTTCCAGCCGCGGAGTGATAGATCATCTCCTGAAACTGGGAGTACGTTTTGACATGAATCCGGACGGCAGCCTGAATTACACTCGGGAGGGAGCGCATTCGAGGCCGAGAATATGTTTCCACAAAGATATTACGGGAAAAGAAATCACCACGGTACTGCAAAAGCGGGTCAGGGAACTGCCGAACGTGACGGTTATGGAATTTACGGCTATGACTGATATTCTTGTCTCGGGAGGCGCCTGCACCGGCATGATTGCAAAGACGGAAAAAGGAGAGATTCTTCATATACATACCAGGGATACCGTTATGGCTACGGGAGGGATTGGCGGCCTCTACGAGCATTCAACCAATTTCCCCTGTCTTACAGGAGATGCTCTGGCAATCGCAAAAAAATACGGTGTGGAGCTTGAAAACATGGATTATGTACAGATCCATCCGACCAGCCTTTACAGTGAGAAGCCGGGCAGAAGCTTTCTGATATCGGAATCTGCCAGGGGAGAAGGGGCCGTACTGCTGAATGGAAGAGGGGAGCGTTTTGTAGATGAACTGCTCCCCAGGGATGTAGTCACAAAAGAAATACATGCAGAGATGGAGCGGGAGGGCAGCCGCCATGTATGGCTCTCATTCGAGCCGGTGGGTGAAGCTCAGATTCGGAACCATTTCCCGAATATTTACAGAAGGTGTCTGGAAGAAGGCTACGACATCACAAAAGAACCGATACCGGTTGTCCCGGCCCAGCACTATTTTATGGGGGGGATTCATGTGGACTGTAATTCAAGAACCACGATGGACCACCTTTACGCAGTGGGGGAGACCAGCTGTAACGGTGTCCATGGAAAGAACCGCCTGGCCAGCAACAGTCTGCTGGAGAGTCTTGTATTTGCACAAAGGGCCGCAGCCAGTATGGCAGAGGGCCGGAAAGGGAGTATCAAATATGAATCCAATTACCATGCAGCTTGCTGCTGATAAATATATCCGTCTTGCTTTGGAGGAGGATATTAACAGTGAGGATGTAACGACTAATTCCGTGATGCCGGAATACAAAAAAGGAGAAGTGCAGTTAATCTGCAAAGAGGACGGAATTATAGCCGGACTTCCAATTTTTGAGAGAGTGTTTTTGCTGCTGGATCCCCGGACCAAGGTAACCTTTGATGTGAAAGATGGAGACAGAGTGGAAAAAGGCCGGCATCTTGCCACCGTGACCGGAGATATCCGGGTTCTTTTGTCGGGGGAAAGAACAGCCCTCAACTATCTCCAGCGTATGAGCGGTATTGCAACCTATACGAATACGGTTGTGAAGCTTTTGGAGGGGACCAGGACAAAACTTCTGGATACCAGAAAGACAACGCCCTGCATGAGGATATTTGAAAAATATGCAGTCAGGGTTGGCGGGGGAAATAATCATAGATATAATCTTTCCGACGGGATTCTGCTGAAAGACAATCATATTGACGCTGCAGGAGGCGTGAAGGAGGCAATAGCGGCTGCAAAGGCATATGCACCCTTTGTGCGCCGGATTGAAGTGGAAACGGAAAATCTTTCTATGGTCCGGGAGGCTGTGGAAGCGGGAGCCGATATCATTATGCTTGACAACATGACGCCCGGACAGATGGCGGAGGCAGTCAAACTAATCGATGGCCGTGCGGAAACGGAATGTTCGGGTAATATAACGAGGGAAAATATCAGGGCAATTACGGAAACTGGCGTGGATTATGTTTCAAGCGGCGCTCTGACTCATTCTGCCCCAATTCTGGACATCAGCCTGAAACATCTGCGTGCCGTGGAGTGACGGCTCTAATGATGCTGCTTACACGGCAGTATCCTGCAAGGCGTTTTTGTTTACAGCATGCCGCATTTTGCTGCGGGTGAACAGTAACGCTCTAATTGATGTGCCGGCAGAAATGCGGTGATTGTAGTTGCATGGACGGCGGCAATGTATTAAAATTGGAATAGAAATTTTGAACCTCCGCTGATTACGGCCGTTATGCTGCGGCATGTTGTGGCTATGTGGCGTGAATTGTTACTCACAGCAGTGAATAAAGGCAGAGTATAAACTGGAAAGGACAGGAACGCCGGAATGGGTATGAGATTGAATAATAAGGAAGAGAGCGCGGCCGGAACAGAGAGCGCTCTGACCGGAACGCAGAGACGCAAAAAGATTCTGGCACTGATGAGGCAGACCTCTCATCCCCTGTCCGGCGGAGCGCTGGGAAGAGAGACGGGCGTAAGCCGGCAGGTGGTGGTGCAGGATATCGCCCTCCTTCGCACGGAAGGATATCCGATTGTCGCCACGGCCAGGGGATATATTCTGAATGAGGCCAGCCAGGCAGTAAGACTTTTCAAAGTATGCCACAACAATGATGAGACAGAGGATGAATTAAAAACAATTGTGGATTTGGGCGGCTGCGTTCTGGACGTGATGATTAACCACCGTGTATACGGAAAAGTAACGGCTCCTCTGAATATCAAGAACCGCCGTGATATACAAATATTTATGAACGACATTGAATCGGGCAAGTCTGCTCCGTTGATGAATGTGACTTCGGGATATCATTTCCACCGCGTGTCGGCGGAGCAGGAAGAAATTCTTGATGAAATTGAAGAGGCGCTCCGGGAAAAACATTATTTGACAGAGCTTATGCCGTATGAGGAGATGTAGAAATCTGCCGGCGGGCATGCAGAGGGCGGCTGCATTCTAAGCCCCGCCGGTCTGCGTAATTGATGCGCTGACCGTGCGAAATGGCAGTGGCAGCAGGTATACGGCAAATGAATGAAAAAATATGGTTTGAATGGAAGAAAATACTTGCGGTGTTACAGGTTATGTGGTATACTATGACCCGTTGATGCGTTTTTCTACAGTTGTTACCAAAATTCTTCAAATTGTGCTTGACAGTCAGACAGTTTTAGTTTATACTACTTTTGCTGTCAAAAACGCAGCAAGATATGCCAGGTTGGCAGAACAGCCGAAAACGGAGAAAGTTAGATTGCCAAATGTTTGGCCAAATCGCAAAGTGAATATGAGTCTGTAGCTCAGTTGGATAGAGCAACGGCCTTCTAAGCCGTGGGTCGGGGGTTCGAATCCCTTCAGGCTCGTCGAATCTAAATCGACGATTTAGATTCCCTATGGTGGGTATAGCGCAGTTGGTTAGCGCGCCAGATTGTGGCTCTGGAGGCCAAGGGTTCGAATCCCTTTATCCACCCTCTTTATCGAAGCTGTCAGAGTGGAACGCTTGTATAGGGCTATCGCCAAGCGGTAAGGCACAGCACTTTGACTGCTGCAGTCGCTGGTTCGAATCCAGCTAGCCCTGTTTTGTGGGATACTAGCTCAGTCGGTAGAGCACCTGACTTTTAATCAGGTTGTCGGGGGTTCGAATCCCCCGTGTCTCATTTATGTTGGAAAGCTGGAAAGGTTCTGGGTTCTGGCTTTTTTTATTGGCTTTTGCGGGCCAAAATATGGAGGAACATCATTTTACAAAGTTGTACAGGCAATGGAGGACGAAAGAGATGGCACAGGCAACAGGCGAAAGAAAAGAGAATAAGATGGGCGTGATGTCCATAGACAGACTTCTGATCACCATGTCCCTGCCCATGATGATCTCCATGCTAGTGCAGGCTCTGTATAATATTGTAGACAGCATCTTTGTCTCCCGAATAGATGAGCATGCGCTGCGGGCGGTGTCTCTGGCCTTTCCCATTCAGTCCCTGATGATTGCGGTGGCGGTGGGGACAGCAGTGGGTATCAATGCATTTTTGTCCAAGACTCTGGGACAGAAACAGTATGACAAGGCCAATACCATTGCAGCCAACGGTGTTTTTCTTGAGACGGCCAGCGCATTGGTGTTTGCCCTGGTGGGAATTTTTGTAAGCAGGCCCTTTTTTATGAGTCAGACGGATATCCTGCAGGTGCAGGAATACGGTGTCACTTATCTGACCATCTGCTGCTGCGCAGGCTTCGGCATCTTTCTGCAGATTTGTTTTGAACGGATTCTGCAGTCCACGGGCAAGACCATCTATACCATGATTACTCAGGGGGTGGGAGCGGTGGTGAACCTGATCCTGGATCCCATTCTGATCTTTGGATATTTCGGACTGCCGGAGATGGGGGTGGCAGGGGCGGCCGCAGCCACCGTTACCGGACAGATAGTGGCTGCCGTGCTGGCCGTATTTTTCAACTGGAAATGCAACAGGGAGATTCGTCTGTCCCTGCGGGGCTTCAGGCCGGATCTGCAGCTGATCGGGCAGATCTATAAAGTGGGGGCACCCTCCATTGTGGTCCAGGCTATCGGTTCGGTTATGACTTATGGCATGAACCTGATTCTGGCGGCGTTTGGCGCGGCCCAGACAGTGTTTGGCGTGTATTTTAAACTGCAAAGTTTTATCTTCATGCCCATTTTTGGTTTGAACAACGGCATGGTTCCCATCATCGCCTACAACTATGGCGCCGGCCATCGGGAGCGGGTAATCCGAACCATGAAGAGCAGCATTCTGTTCGCCGTCTGTATCATGCTGGCGGGGCTGCTGGCTATGGAACTGTTTCCGGCCCAGCTGTTGGGATTCTTCAATGCCACCCAGGAACTGTTGGATATTGGGGTGCCTGCTCTTCGGACAATCTGCCTGAGTTTCTGTTTCGCGGGTTACTGCATTGTGGTGGGCAGCGTATTCCAGGCCCTGGGCAACGGTGTGTACAGTATGGTGGTATCCATTGCCCGGCAGCTTTGCGTACTGTTGCCGGTGGCGTATCTTTTGTCCCTGAGCGGCAATGTGGACTTGATCTGGTGGGCCTTTCCCATAGCGGAATTTATGAGTCTGGGCATGAGCACTTATTTTCTGATGAAAATTAACCGGGACATCATACGGCATATCGGGGAAACACCGGGGCAGCCTGCCTGAAGCGGCAGTCCTTTCGAAAAGGTTGAATTTACTTGACAAAAGCCTTATGGGCCGATATAATCATATCTGTGTCCGATGCAGCCATGTGCGGGCACATGGATCTGCGGATATGGCGGAATTGGCAGACGCGCCGGATTTAGGTTCTTTTGCGGTTGTGATGGAATTGGCAGACATGTAAGATTTAGGTTCTTATGTCGAAAGACGTGTGGGTTCAAGTCCCACCAACCGCATTAGCTGAAAACAGCCGAAAACACAAAGAATTCTTTAGAGAATCAGGGTTTTCGGCTGTTTTTTTGCTGCCTGCCTACAGGTACCTGGCGGGTTGAAAATACTTGACATTTAAATATTTACATGCAATACTATAAAATAGTTTACAGTAAAAGTGTTTATAGTATTGAGGAGGCAGTATGCCAAGCAATCCCAAAATTCCCAAAGAAATCATATTGCAACATGCACTAGATATGTTGATACAAGATGGCTATTCTTCAATTAATATCAAATCCCTGGCCAGGAGAATCGGTTGTTCTACCCAGCCAATTTCATGGCATTTTGGCAATATGGTAAACTTCCGTAACGCATTGACAGAATATGCTTTGCATTACGCGAATGAAAAAATGCTTTCTGCTTCGGAAGGAATGCCGGCTTTTTCAAATGTGGGGAAAAAATATATTGATATTGCTTTTGATGAACCGAATCTGTTTCGATTTCTGTATATGAGTGGCGAAAGTGGATATCACGCCGGTGGCTTTGATATTCTCACAATGGCTGACGCAAACGCGGTTATGATAGATCAGATAGCAAAACAATCAGGAATACCAGTTGATAAAGCTAAAGGATTTTTTATGAATTCCATAATTTACACGCATGGGCTTGCCTGCTTTATTGCATCCGGTTTAATAGAAGCATCCAAAGAAGAACTGTATGCAATGGTTGACCAGGGAGCATATGGATTTATGCTGCATATGGGTTTTGATTTGAGAAAGGAGAATGATGAAAATTAAAACAGAAGACATCGCTAAGAAGCGAATAGGGATATTTCTTTCCCTTGTATTTGGAATATTATATATTCCCTGGATTATTGCGATTATTATACCAAGCCTGGGAGAAAAAGTATATGCGTTTATAAGTTTCCCGGCAGTATTTATGGGAACACCTGCGCTGTCTGTTTTTATCACCCGAAAGCTAACAAAAGATACAACATCACTGAATTTCAGCACAAAAATTTTTGAGAATAAGAGAGCATTGATATTCTCAGCGCTGCTCCCCGGCGCGGCCATCTTTCTGGGGACAATATTGTTTTTTCTGCTATTTCCTGATGATTTGGATTTTCAAGGCAGATATATTTCTGCAACATATGGAGCATTTGGCGCCCCCCAGAATATAGAACTGACAATCGGCTCGATGTTCACAATGGGCTTTATTGTGTATGTGGTGTCAGCGATTGCTTTTCCTGTATGGTATATTGCTCTCGGTGAAGATATTGGATGGCAGGGATATATGCTTCCTTTGCTGTGCAGGGAAATGTCTGTGAAATGTGCCGTGCTGATAAACGGCGTATTATGGGGGCTGGCTCACGCGCCGTTAATATACTATGGCATGAATTATGGTACAGATTATTTCGGAGCGCCATATACAGGAATGCTAATGATGGTTTTAGTAACGATCGTACTTGGAACATGGATGTCTTATATTACATTAAAGACAAAAAATTGCATGTATGCTGCAATTATTCATGGGGCTGCAGATATTATCGGAGAAGTAGGGACATGGATATCATTATCTTCAAAAAGCAGCTTGCTTGGTCCGATCCCGACAGGAATTATTGGTTTGAGTGTTTTGCTGACAGGGGCAGCAATCTTGTTTTTTAAAATGCCTCGGAACGCTTTAAAATGCTAATAAAAAAGGAAACAAAAATGATGATATGCAATGGAATGCAAAAATGCAGATAATATGTCAAGTGCAATTTATGTTGTTCTTTCCATATTTTAGGGGATATGCTATAATGAATCCCATAAAGCGATGTAAGAATCGGTAATTCCATGAGGGGAGGGGGAAGCGTCCCTATGTATGAGGAACAAAAAGCGATTGCGGCTGAAATAACCGGGCTTAGGAATTTGGGCATGATGGAGGATGCGATCGGTATGTGCCAACAAGCGGCCCGGCAATTTCCCAATGACAGTTTTTTCCCAAAACTGTTGGGAGATATGTACAGGCAGGGGGGCCGGTTTGAGGAGGCGGCAGAAGAATATCTCAAAATATTGCAGCTGATACAGCCCAGTCAATTTCAGATTTTTGTAAAAGCCTACCACAAATTGGAACAGAATGCCCCTGAACATTTTATGCGCTGGTTCAGAGATAGAATCATGATGGTTCTTGAGGCAGAGGAATTGCCGGAAGAACTGCGGAAAAGGATGAACTTTCTGTTGGGATCCGAATTTGCTTTGGATAAAAATTTTCTTAATACGGCGGAACAGGCAAACGATGACCGCAATCGTGCTGCTGTTCAAAAAGAGATTGAGAAGTGGGAGTCCATACAGGACATTTCCCGAATAGAGGCTCTTGCCACGTATAAGATCAATCAGACGCGGGAATCCAATAGCAGGGGCATTGATACATTTTTGATTCAGAGGCTGGAAAAACTGGGCAGATATGACCTGGCCCTGTCCCTGATTGAAAAGACCAAAAAGCCATACACTGAGAAAATGATTATTGTGGCCATCCTGCGGATGTGCCGGAAAAAGGCGGATTACACCTTTGCGGAAAGGGTATTGCAGATAGACGAAAAGTTTATAGAATCTTCGGATTTCAATATCCAATACGAACTGGTGTATTATTTCCAGACAGCGAATCGCGGCGAGGAACTGGAAAAGACTTTAAGACTTATGCGGGACACAAGCGCCACACGCAGTATTCCCATAGCCAGAACCCTGTATAATTTTTATCTGAGTCTGAGCAAATTTGAAGAAGCCCAGAGCATTTATGAACACATTCGGAATCTGGAGCAGAATCAGAAGAATGAATATGGGCAGCACAAAAAGCATGGAACGAAATCCCGCAGCGAAGTACAGTTGGAATCGGAACAGTTTGTTTGGCAGAGGATGAAAGATCTGGTTTCGGATCAGGAGCATAACCGTCAGATGATCGCCCTGCGGGATTTGCTGAAAGGCTTTTCCCACGAGTTGGGGCAGCCCATCACCAATATCCGTTATGCGATCCAACTCCACCAGAGGAAAATAAAAAGAGGAAAAGACGCGCCGGAAGATTTGGAGACATTGCTATCGGACATTTTGGTTCAGACCGACCGGCTTGGGGTATTGCTGGCCAGATTCAGTCCTGTGGTGTCCCCTAAAAATGAAGCGGGTACATTCAGCGTCCGGGATTGTGTCAGCCGGGTGTTTGGCGATCTGGAGACGAGGCTGCATGGCCAGAACATAACCTATCGGATTGACGGCTCCCCGGAGATCAGTCTGCAGGGAGATCAGGTACAGTTTTCCCAGGTGTTTTACAATCTGGTTTTGAATTCCATGCAGGCCGTTGAAAAAGACGGCCATATAGACATAGGGATTTCCGCTCCTGCGCATAATATGGTTACGATCGAGTTCGCTGACAATGGCCCCGGCATACCGGAAGAATATTATCAGAAAATATTCGAGCCCTTTTTCTCGACCAAAGACCCCACTTCCGGAAATGGAGGGGAAGGGCTCGGCTTATATATCGTCTGGAATATATTGAAGATGTTTAACGGAACCATTCAGATTGACAAAAACTTTCGCGGGGGAACCCGGTTTTTAATTCAGATACAGCAGACCAAAGGAGGAACGCAGGTATGAGTTATGTATTGATTATTGAAGATGAAGCGGCAACGGCGGCCCCTGTTAAGGCGGCGCTGGAGATGGATGGAATTTCGGCGGATATAGCATGTGACGGAAAGGAGGGCCTCAGCCTGTTCCGGGAGAAGGCCTATGACCTGATCCTCCTTGACTTGAAATTGCCGGGGCTGACCGGTGAAGAGGTTTTGAGCGCGATTCGCAAAGAAGATCCCTTTATCACTGTAATTGTATATACAAATTACAGCAATTTTGCGGATATAAAGAAACTTACGAATATAGGGATTGACGGGTATATCAATAAGGGGCCGGGGGCCGACCTGGATGAACTGGTGACGGCGATTGAGGATAAACTGGGTCCCATAGACGAAAATTCAATGGATGCGTTGTTTAAGGAACTTCCCCAGAAATCTTCTTAAGGATCCGGGAAGATCTGTATATGCTCCTGGGGCGTGTTTAAAAGCAATTCCTTCATTTGCATGTCCCCAGGAATGTTCAAGGAGAAACTCAGGATGCCAAAGCAATATCTGTTAGATACAAATGCGTTTTTTAATCTGCTGAAAGAGACCAGGGAGGCGAAAAAGGGGAATTCCGCTTTTTCCACCCAGATCAGTACTCTTACAAACGGAAGCATTTTCATATCGAATATAACCAGAATAGAAATTATCTCGGTGCTGGGCAAATATGCCAGGGGGCGAAGTGGTGGCTTCCATAAATGTAACCGTTTGGTCTCAGAAATCGGTCAGCCTTGCCCCAATAGATGGTATGCCCCGCCGGAGGCGAAATGGAACAGACGGAAAGTGAATATGTGGCTGCAGCTGATAAAAGAGACTATGGAAGGAACGTCCGGCCTGGTATCGGTATGTATTCTGCCCTTTGACGAAGGGACCATTCACTGCGCCGAACAGATTATTCCCCATGCTTTAGTACATAATTTTGCCTCCATGGACGCAATGATTGCGGCCACGGCCCGGAAGGCCATAGACAAGGGTGAGGACATGACGGTGGTGACATCTGACAAAGGGCTGAAAGCCTGTCTGGACAAAGCCGCTATTCCCTATTGGGATGCCTTTCAAATCTGAGGGACTGCTCTGCCCCATAAATCCCGGGGACGGCATACATAAAAGAAGGGGCAGGGCGCATACTATCCATGAGGTGATGAGATGGATAAAAAAGAGCAGGAGCGTCAAAATCAGCAGGAAAATCATGACAAATTCAACTGTATAACCCAGAAAGTGACGCCTGAAAATCAGAATCAGACCCACAACGCCCGCAAGGAAGGCATTCAGCCCATCAATCAGAAGCGGTAGGAGCGGATCCCGGGACGGCGGAGGCTGCCTATGTGCAGAGCACACAGTGTTATGGCACATCAGATGCGCAGCCTCCTGCGGTACTGGCTGGGCGGTTCACCGTAGCGCTGGCGAAAGCGCCGGGAAAAGTAGAAGGGGTCGCAAAATCCCAGATCCCCGCTGATCTCGCCGATGGGCTGGCTGCCCACAGCCAGGCGCTTGCATGCGGCTTGAAAGACCATATCCTCTACATACTGGTGAATGGTTCTGCCGGTCTCCTGATGGAAGCGCCGGGACAGGGTGGTTTCAGAGGTAAACAGGGACGCCGCGATCTGTCCGATGGTAATCCCCGCGGACAGATGGGCATGGATGTAGTGCATGGTGTCTTCCACCAGCGGCGTATAAGAGGCCACGGATTTTTGCAGAATGCCGTACTGCCCCAGCAGACGGAAGGTCAGACTGCGAATCTCCTGTTCCAGCAGAAACACATCTTCCCAGCTGTTTCCCCGGTATTGCCGGAGCATGTCATCAAATACTTCTTTTTCAACAGGGCATTGTGCCACAAAGCCCAGACTGTGGGCCAGGTCATAGCCGTCAGGCTTTACCAGCCGCAGATGAAAATACAGTTTTTCCAGATAGTCGGCGCAGCTGTAGCTGAAAGTAAACCCGGCAGGGATGAAGTAGGCATACCCGGGCCGGAGCAGCAGTCTTTTTTCTCCCGCGTCGATCTGTCCTTCCCCGTCAGAGACCAGGTACAGGCGGGAATAAGGCGAACAGACCGCCTCGCTGTGCCAGTTGTCATGAAGTAGATACACAAATCCGCTGTCATCAATCTCCATATTCCAATGGTTTATATTTGCGACTAATTCCTTATTAAACTCATATCTCATGTTGAAATCTCCATATTGTTGATGTAAAAGCGCATGGACTGCCGGAGCCTTTGTACCTATACTGTAAGCATAGATTTATTTCGGAAATATGTCAAGATATTCCAATATGGAGGAGAAGATCATGTACGAGGCGACATTTGCATCACTGACACAATTCCGGTGCCCTGAGTGGTTCAGGGACGTAAAGTTCGGGATCTGGAGCCACTGGGGGCCCCAGTCTGTACCCATGTGCGGGGATTGGTACGCAAGAAATATGTACATACAGGGGACGGAACAGTATGAATACCATCTGAGGACTTACGGCCATTCGTCCAAGTTCGGCTATAAGGACATCTGCGCGCTGTGGAAGGCGGAACATTTTGACCCGGAGGGCCTGATGGAGAAATATTACAGGGCGGGCGCCCGGTTCTTTGTGGCCCAGGCTTCCCACCATGATCATTTCTTCAATTTCAAGTCCCGGTACAATCGGTTTAATTCCGTGGATATGGGGCCGAAGAAGGATATCTGCGGGTTGTGGAAGGCAGCCTGCGAAAAATATCATATGCCCTTTGGCTTAACGGAGCACTTGGGAGCCTCTTTCTGGTGGTGGAAAGACAACAAGGGGGCCGACAGCTACGGCCCTTATGCAGGCGTTCCCTATGACGGCAATGACCCGGCTTACAGGGATTTCTATCATGACAATTATGAGCATGTGACAGGGCCGGGGGAACCCGATCCGTGGATCTGGCTGACCCAGAACAGGGAATTCCACGAATATTGGCTGAAGGTGATGAAAGAGATCATTGACAATTACCATCCGGATCTGCTTTATTCCGACAGTTCCCTGCCCTTCTGCCAGGGGGCGGAAGCGGATGATGAGGCATATCGTTATGGCCTGGAAGCGGTGGCTTATCTGTATAATGCGTCGGAGAATATCCATGGCAGAAACCAGGCCGTATACACCCAGAAAAACCGCTCGGAGAATATCTATAAGGTGGGGGCACTGGACATAGAGCGAAGCCAGCTTCACGGCATCTCTCCCGATCCCTGGATGTCCGAGACCTGTATCGGTGGATGGTTCTATGACAGGAAGGCAAAATATAAGACGCCTCACCACATACTGGATATTCTGGTGGACACCGTGAGCAAGAACGGGACCTTCCTTTTAAATATTCTGCAGCGCCCGGACGGGACCATAGACGAGGAAGCCCAGTGGATCCTGGAAGAACTTGCGGAATGGTTTGCCATAAACGGAGAGGCCGTATATGGCACCAGGCCCTGGAGAACCGCAGGGGAAGGACATGCCAGTGTGGTGATTGACGGTTTCCGGGAAGAGCAGGTGGCGTGGGACGATGATGATTTCCGTTTTGTACAGAAGGATGGGAAATTGTATGCCTATGTGATGAAATCCAAAGGGCGCAGAAGCACGGTGATCACCAGTCTGGAGGCCGGAGAGCAGGTGCGCGCCGTCAGGCTGCTGGGCCATGGCCCCGTGGAATTCTGTCAGCATCCCGGCGCGCTGGTGGTGGATTTGCCCGAAAAGCTGCCCACGGCCTATGCCAATGTGTTGGAGATTTGTTTTCAAAATTGACGGATACTGGGGCTGCCTTTCAGAAAGGAATGCATGTTATGAAGGAAATATACAGTACATTTCGGCTGGGCGATATGTGCGCCGTTTATCTGCTGGAGGGGGACACGGGGACCTGTGGTCTGACGCTGCTTCCCTGGGAACTGAAGGACAGGCTGACTCTGGAAGGATGGTGGAATATTGAGCCGGTGGTCCAGATGAAATTATTGGGGGATGCCTATCCCGACGGTTTTTCTCATGGGCATTCCATGAGAAACAGCGCTACGGTGACGGGTCTGGTGTTCCGGGAGCAGAGGGAGGAGCGGCAGGGAGCGGTTCTGCGGGTGACTACCGTGCTGGAAAGAGAGGGGGTGGAGGCTTCCCATATACTGGAGTATACGGAGGGGAGCCTGTTCACGGTGCAGTATACCCGGCTGCATTCCCGCAGGGAGGCCGAAGTTGGGGTGGAGATGATTTCTTCCTACAATTTGTGTGCTTTTTCCGGTCTGGAGCGGGAACTTCGGATGGAGGATCTGGTGCTCCACCGCATGCAGAGCAAGTGGAGTATGGAGGGCAAGCTGGAGAGTGTTCCGTTTCTGGATCTGCAGCTTGAGCCAGCCTGGCTGCGGATCGGGGCCAACAGCCTGCGCTTCGGACAGGTGGGTTCCATGCCTGTACGCCGTTACTTTCCGTGGATGATTGCCGAGGACAGGAAGTACGGATACGGCATAGGCATACAAGTATGCCACCCGGCTTCCTGGCAGATGGAGGTGTACAACCGGGATGACCGCATCGCCCTGTCCGGCGGCCTGGCTGACCGGGAATTCGGTCATTGGATGAAATACCTGAAAAAGGATCAGGTGTTTGAAACGCCTCCTGCGATTATTACGGCAGCCTGTGAGGATGTGGACGGTATCAGCCACCGCCTGACTTCTGCCCAGAGGGCCAATCTGGACAAAGTGCCGGAAGTGGAGCGTACACTTCCCATTATATTTAATGAGTATTGCACCACCTGGGGAAATCCCTCAGAGGAAAATATGCTGAAAATCGTTGATGCCCTGAGAGGAAAGGGAATCACCTACTGCGTCATTGACGCAGGCTGGCATATCCAGAACGGCAGCGACTGGTCCGATATAGGAGATTGGATCACCAACCAGAAGCAGTTTCCCAATGGGCTTTCCCATGTGGCCCGGGCCGTGCGGGAGGCGGGGATGATCCCGGGGCTCTGGTATGAGATGGAGGTGGCGGGGGAGGCATCCCGGATTTTCCGGGAGGAGGAATACCTTCTCCACAGGGACGGATACCCTTTGCAGACGGGACACAGGCGTTTCCTGGACATGAGAAAGCCCCGGGTGCGGGAATACCTTCGGGATCGGGTGACGGAAAATCTGAGGCAGTGCGGTTTCGGATACCTGAAAGTGGATTACAATGACAATATCGGTATAGGCTGTGACGGTGCGGAGTCCCTGGGAGAAGGCCTGCGGCAGAATATGGCGGCCAGCCAGGACTTTTTCAGGGAATTGCGTCAGGAGCTGCCGGATCTGGTGATAGAGAACTGTTCCTCCGGGGGACACCGCACGGAACCTTCCATGCAGGCCCTGGCCAGCATGGCTTCCTTCTCCGATGCCCATGAGTGCAATGCGATCCCGGTGATCGCCGCCAATGTGACCAGGGCCATCCTGCCGGCCCAGAGCCAGATCTGGGCGGTGCTGCGCCGGAAGGACAGCGAAAAACGGCTTTATTATTCCCTGAGCAATACTTTCCTGGGACGCATGTGCCTGTCGGGGGATGTGTGCGGCCTGGAGGAATGGCAGTGGAGGATCGCGGAGGAGGGTATGGCATTTTATAAGCGCTGTGCGCCGGTGATCAGAAACGGGCGTTCCTTCCGACAGGGGCCCCGTGTGGACAGCTACAACCATCTGCGGGGCTGGCAGGCGGTGTGCCGCCGGGGAGAGGATGGTGCGCAGATGCTGGTGGTGGCCCATTCCTTTGAGGCATGTGGGAATGTGGTTGAGGTGCAACTTCCGGAGGCGGGAGGGCACTGGCAGATTTCGGGGGAGTTTCACAGGAAGGGGATTTCCGTGGAACTGCGGGAGGACAGGCTTCTGCTCTCGGCCATGGAGGCCTACGACGGGGCGGTAATCCTGCTTTCCTGCTGATCACTCACGAATCATTCAAAGACCGGAAAAAATGCTTGACGGGCTACGGGAAATATGGTATCCTGTCCACAAGTTAAAAGGGAGTAGTTGCAAAGGTGTAATCAACATACCCCGGCGCGTTTGCCGTGGTTACACGCTTTTACAGGACTGTAGAAGAACAAGACTTTTAGCACATAGGAATATGTGCTGAAAGTCTTTCTTGATTTATGGCATTCATGATTTATCACATTCATGGCAATAGAGTCCTTGCAGAGCGCGGAATCCATTGCCTGCGGCAGAATCCTCCGGGCCACGGAAGTTCTGCGGAAAGAGTATGTTGACGCCCCGGTGCGTCGAGAATGGAGGATATTATGCAGATAGCTTTACAGCTTTTGTTACTGGTGGTGGGATTTATCATGCTGATCAAAGGGGCGGACTGGTTTGTGGACGGAGCTTCCAAGATCGCGGACAAGTTCGGGATTCCCCAACTGGTGATCGGCCTGACCATTGTGGCCATGGGCACCAGCGCCCCCGAGGCGGCGGTGAGTATCGCTTCCGCGCTGAGAGGGGAGGGCAGCGCAGGCATTGCCATCGGCAATGTGGTGGGCAGCAATATCATGAATGTGTTGGTAATTCTGGGACTGACGGCAGTGATCCGGGTTATCGCGGTGAAGAAATCCACCATTCGCTATGAGATTCCCTTCACTATTATCATCACAGTGGTGCTGGCTCTGCTGGGACTCACGGACAACACGATGAGCCGTCTGGACGGCGGGATTCTGTGGGTACTGATGATCGTGTATCTGCTGTATCTGCTGCGCATGGCCAGAAAGGGGCAGGACGTGACGGAGGATGTGCCGGAACTGACGGAGAAGGACACGCCGCTGCGTATGATTCTGTCCATTCTCATTGGAGGCGCGCTCATCGTCTGGGGCGCGGATGTGACGGTGGACGCCGCCTCGGAACTGGCCCGGCTGTTCAAGATGGACGACAGGCTCATCGGCCTGACCATTGTGGCCTTCGGCACTTCCCTGCCGGAATTGGTGACCAGTGTTACCGCCGCCGTCAAGGGGAAGGCGGACATTGCAGTGGGCAATATCGTGGGAAGCAATGTCTTTAACATCCTGTTCGTGGTGGGAACGGCGGCGCTGATCACGCCTGTTACCTACAGCGCCAGTTTTCTGGTGGACAGTATGGTGGCGGTGGGAGCCATGGTCCTGCTCCTGTTATGTGTATTGCCGAAAAAGAAGCTGGGCCGCTTGGGCGGTCTGGTGATGCTGGCGGGATATGCGGCCTATTTCGTGTATCTGATTCGGTAGCGGCCCTGACCAGCCCCTGTGCTAGACCGTATCTTTTACCAGGGCTGCCGCGCCTGCGGCCATGATTGCCATTGCCACATAAAACTGCAGGGAGGGCCTTTCCCCCAACAGTGCCATGCTGAATGCCACACCCAGGAAGGGGGCAATGGAATAATAGGTGCTGGTCTTTGCAGCTCCCAGATGCTGTTGGGCCATGATATAGAATTTAATGCTCAGGCCATAGGACACAAAACCCAAAAGCAGAATGGCGATAACCCATTTGGCAGCAGGTACGGACTCCCCCAGCAGCAGGGCAATGGCCAAACTGCCCATGCCGGAAAAACAGCCTTTTATGACCACAATCTCGGTAGAACTTTTGTGGCTGATTTTTTTGGTACAGTTGTTTTCAAATCCCCAGCAGATACAGGCTCCCAGTACAAAAAAGGAGCCTTCGTTGAGAGTAAACGCGCCGATGCCTTCAAAACTGAGGATTGTGCTGGCGGCTGTAACCATAAGTATGGCCAGCCATAGCCGGGAAGAGATTTTTTCTTTAAAAAGGATCAGTGCGATCAGAGAGGTGGCCACAATCTCAAAATTGTTTAACAGGGATACATTGGCGGAGGTGGTTCTCGCGATGCCCAGCATCAGTAAGATGGGTGCAACGATATCCAATATCACCATGGCGACCGTATAGGGCATTTCTTTTCCGGTCAAATGTTCCTGCCGCTTCCCGGATTTGACAAATTTTTCAATACTTCCCCAGAGCAGCAGTCCGATTCCAGCCCCCAGATAAAGAAAGGCCGCTGTCATGGTTGCGCCGGCATGTCCCAGAATCAGTTTTGACAGGGGGATATTGATTGCGTACAAAGCTGCCGCAGCTATGGCATAAAGCATGGCAATACCCTTGGTTTTCATATCTTTACCCCCATCTGCGCGCTGTTGCGCGCACTCAAATCAATAGTTGAATATGTATTTTATTCAACATTTACTCCGTTTTTCACGATTCTCTTATCTATCTCACACAAGGATTATAGCACAAGCCCTACAGAGTCACAATGCCGTATTTTGCGGCGATACATTGCGGGCCCAGGCACCGAAAAAGAAATATTGGGAAAAAATAGAAAAAGGGTTTGACAAAGGAAATAATATCTAGTATGATGAATGAAACGGAAAACGTTTTCCGAGGCATAATAGGCATAATGAGCGAAACATAAGGTTCCGTGGACAATGGAAAGTAAGCTGATCAAGGCATGGACGCGAAGCGGCCAGGAATTGATCACAGTGTATGTGCGCTTGCAGGGAAGATGCGGAACTTAAATCAAATTTAAATTAAGAAAGGAGCAGGACACAAAATGACTTTGGAAGAGAGACTGCAAAAATGGACGAAAGATCTTTACAAGAAGGACATTGCCGACTGTACCAGTCAGGAATTGTATTATAGCGTCCTGAATGTAACCAAGGATTTGATGGGGGAAAAAGCCGCCATCACCGGAGAGAAGAAAGTATATTACATCTCCGCGGAATTCCTGATCGGCAAGCTGCTGAGCAACAATCTGATTAACCTGCAGGTCTATGGGGAGATGGAAGAATTGCTGGCTTCCAAGGGCAAGAGCCTGGCCGAGATCGAGGAAGCGGAACCGGAACCCTCTTTGGGCAACGGCGGCCTGGGCCGTCTGGCAGCCTGCTTCCTGGACTCCATTGCCTCTCTGGGGCTGCCCGGGGACGGTATCGGCCTGAATTATCATTTCGGCCTGTTCAAGCAGGTGTTTGCGGATAATTTGCAGACTGCGGAGAAGAACGAGTGGATTGAGAAGCAGTCCTGGCTCACCAGGACCAACACTTCCTACACTGTCATGTTCGGCGAAAAGAAGGTAAAGAGCCGTCTGTATGATATTGACGTGGTGGGATATGAGAATGGGATCAACAAACTGCATCTGTTTGACATAGAGACGGTGGATGAGTCCATGGTGGAGGAGGGCATTGATTTTGACAAGACCGAAATCGACAAGAACCTGACTCTCTTCCTGTATCCGGACGATTCTGACGAAGCGGGCCATCTGCTGCGGATCTACCAGCAGTATTTCATGGTCAGCAATGGGGCGCAGCTGATTCTGGAAGAACTGGAGGCCAAGGGGTATGATCTGCACAAAATGAACGAACATGCGGTGATCCAGATTAATGATACCCATCCCACCATGGTGATCCCGGAACTGGTCCGCATTCTGACCCAGGACAAGGGCTTTTCCATGGATGAGGCCATCGGCGTGGTGAGCAAGACCTGTGCTTACACCAATCACACCATTCTGGCGGAAGCACTGGAGAAGTGGCCCCTGGCTTATCTGGAGAAGGTGGTTCCCCAGCTTGTACCTATTATCAAGGAACTGGATGTGCGGGTGCGCAAACTTTATCCCAATGAGAAGGTTCAGATCATTGACCGGGACAAGAGAGTACACATGGCCCATATTGACATCCACTATGGTTTTTCCGTCAACGGCGTGGCCGCCATCCACACGGAGATTCTGAAGGAGACGGAACTGCATGATTTTTATAAGCTGTACCCCGCTAAATTCAATAATAAGACCAATGGCATTACATTCCGCCGCTGGCTGCTGTCCTGCAACAAAGAACTGACGGCCCTGTTGGAGAACAAAATAGGCTGCGGCTTTAAGAAAGACGCGGCACAACTGGAGAAGCTGCTTGCATACAGTGAGGATCAGGAAATCCTGGACGCCATCGCTGCCATCAAGAAACAGAAAAAGGAAGCTCTGGCCGCTTATATCAGGGAGAAGGAGGGAGTGGAGATCAATCCCGATTCCATTTTTGACATCCAGGTCAAGAGGCTGCATGAATACAAGCGCCAGCAGATGAACGCCCTGTATATCATTCACAAATACCTGGAGATCAAGAAGGGCAAGATTCCCAAACGACCCATTACCTTTATCTTTGGCGCCAAGGCGGCCCCTGCCTATGTGATTGCCCAGGATATCATTCACCTGATTCTGGTATTACGGGAGATCGTGAACAAGGATCCCGATGTGGCGCCCCATATGAAAGTGGTGATGGTGGAGAACTACAATGTGAGTTATGCGGAGAAGCTGATTCCCGCCTGTGACATCTCGGAGCAGATTTCCCTGGCCAGCAAGGAGGCCAGCGGTACGGGCAATATGAAATTCATGCTGAACGGAGCTGTGACTTTGGGCACCAGCGACGGTGCCAATGTGGAGATTCACGAGCTGGTGGGGGACGAGAACATCTATATCTTCGGTGAAAAATCCGACGCGGTGATCGCCCACTATGCCAATGCGGACTACAATTCGAAGAAGTTCTACCGCAACAGCAAGGTTATCAAGGAGGCGGTGGACTTTATTGTGGGTGAGCAGGCCATGGCAGTGGGGCACAAGGAAAACCTGGAGCGTCTGTATAAAGAACTTCTGAACAAGGACTGGTTCATGACGCTGCTGGATCTGCGGGATTATATCAAGGTGAAGGACAGAGCGCTGAAGGACTATGAGGACAGAGGCAAGTGGAAGCGTATGAGCCTGGTGAATATTGCCAAAGCAGGGTTCTTCTCTTCTGACAGAACCATTGCCGAATACAATGAGGATATCTGGAAGCTGCGTTAGGCCCAAACAGACAGTCGGGCGTTGAGGTGATCATATGGCGACAAAAACGAAAAAAAGCAAAAAAGGTTCCCGGCGGCAGAGCGGGATTCTGCTGCCCATATCCAGTATTCCCTCCAAATACGGGATCGGGGGTTTTTCCAGAGAAGCCTACGCATTTGTGGATTTTCTGGAGGCGGCGGGACAGAAACTATGGCAGATTCTGCCCCTGGGGCCCACCAGCTATGGGGATTCCCCTTATCAGTCTTTCTCCACCTTTGCGGGCAATCCCTACTATATTGATCTGGAGGCATTGATCCGGGAGGGTTATCTGACGGAGGAGGAGTGCGAGGCCGTGGACTACGGCAGCAATCCCTCCTATGTGGATTATGAGAAAATCTGGCTCACCAGATTCAAACTTTTGCGCAAAGCCTACGAAAGGGCGAGAGAGGACGGCCTGCTGCAGGAGCAGGACTATCTGGAATTTGCAAAGGAGAATCAGGACTGGCTGGCGGATTATGCCCTGTACATGGCAGTGAAGAGCCATTTTCAGTATGTGTGCTGGGTGGAATGGGATGAGGACATCCGCCTGAGAAAGCCCGGGGCTCTGAAAAAATACAGGGAAGAACTGGCGGAGGAGATCGGTTTTTACCAGTTCCAGCAGTACCTGTTTGCTTCCCAGTGGAAAGCATTGAAGGCTTATGCCAACGAGAAGGGCATCCGTATTGTGGGGGACATTCCCATCTATGTGGCCTTTGACAGCGCGGATACCTGGGCCAATCCGGAACTTTTTCAACTGGATCAGAACAATATGCCCATCGGCGTGGCGGGCTGTCCGCCGGATTCTTTCAGCATCACCGGGCAGTTGTGGGGCAACCCGCTGTATCGTTGGGAGTACCATCGGGAGACGGGCTATGCCTGGTGGATCAGCCGCATCGCCTACTGTTATCGGCTGTATGATGTGGTGCGGATCGATCATTTCAGGGGATTTGAGTCTTACTGGTTCGTACCCTACGGGGATGAGACGGCGGAAGGGGGCCACTGGGTCAAAGGGCCGGGCTATGACCTGTTCAGAGCCTTGAAGGAGTCCCTGGGAGATTTGGATGTGATTGCGGAGGATCTGGGATTTTTGACCAAAGAAGTCATTGCTCTGGTGAAAAAGACGGGTTATCCGGGCATGAAAATTCTGCAGTTCGGATTTGGAGACGGCGCGGACAATGCCTATCTGCCGCACAATTATCCCTGCAACTGCATTGTATACACAGGAACTCATGACAACGAGACCATGTTGGGATGGTATAAGAATGCGGACGCCAGGACCCGGCGCAGCGCCAAAAAGTATATGGATATCCGGGGCAGCAGGGACATTCCCTGGTACTTTATCCGGGCAGCCTTTGCCAGCGTGGCGGACACTGCCGTGATTCCCATGCAGGACTATCTGTGTCTGGACAATGCCGGGAGAATCAATACCCCTTCCACCCTGGGGGGCAACTGGGAGTGGCGGATGCTGCCGGAGGCGGCAACGCCCGAATTGGCCGGAAAGATCAGGGAACTGGCCGAGACATACGGCAGGGCATAATTTCCTGCATAAAGGAGAAGAGCCCGCCTGAATAAACATAGTACGCAGCCGCCTGCATGTCGGAACCGAGACATGCAGGCGGCTGTGGGTATTTTTACGGTTTCGGAAATTCAGTGCCCGGAGGGCATGAAATCCTCCAGTTTATGCAAAGCCATGTAGGAATTGTGATACTCTTTGCGATAGGTTACGTCCTCGTCGAACCAGTCCGGGGGCAGGAAAGCCTGAGCGGCTTCGGTGCTGCCAAACTCCACCTCGGCCAGGACCAGGGAGGCCAGCTCTCCCTCAAATACATCCAGTTCGATGGTGAGGCTGTAGTCCTTCGGCGGCGTGGGGAAACCGGGCTTGAAGCCGGGACATTCCAGGGGGATCAGATAACGGGTCTTGGACAGGATTCTCCCGTCCGCTTTCTCCCGCAGATGATAGTAGGCCTCTTCGCTGAGCCAGAGGTTATGCTCCTCCCGGGCCATCATGCCGCTGCCCTTGTAGGTCATATAATATTCGTTATTTTCCCTGCGCACCCGCACCACCGGATTGGTGGACAGGTATGCCTGCTCTATCCGGAGACGAGGATAACGCTCCAGATTGTCCGGAAGTGATTTCAGAGTAAATTTGCGTTCAATTTCCATCTGTATGTCTCATTTCATATTAGGTTTAATGGGATGCTGCGTTCGCACAATTCATTATACCCTATTTTGCGCAGAAAAAAAAGGGTGACAGGGGGAAAAAATGAAGGTATAATGAATTAAATATTTTTATGAACAGAAAATAGTGGATGGAGGCAGGAATAAATGGGCAGGATTGCGGTTTTTTTTGCGGAGGGATATGAGGAGATTGAGGCGTTGACCGTGGTGGACATTTGCCGCAGGGCGGAGTTGGAAGTGCAGATGGTGTCGGTGAGCGGCCAACAGATGGTCAATGGCTCCCATGGGATCGGGGTGCAGATGGACATGCTTTTCGAAGAAGTGGATTTTGACAGCCTGGATATGATCGTGCTTCCCGGGGGGATGCCGGGTACAAAGAATCTGGAGGCTCACCAGGGGCTGATGGACCAGGTGGATGCTTTTGACCGGGCGGGTCGATACCTGGCAGCCATCTGCGCGGCTCCCAGCATACTGGGGCACAGAGGGATCCTTAAGGGCAGGAAGGCGGGCTGCTATCCCGGCTGGGAAGAGCATCTGGAGGGGGCTTTGATTTCTCAGGACGAAGCCACCACAGACGGCCATGTGATCACCGGCAGAGGGATGGGATGCGCCATTTCTTTCTCCCTGGCCATAGTGGCCAAGCTGCTGGGGCAGGAGCAGGCGGACCAGGTTGCCCGGGCCATTGTCTACCGCGACAGATAGGAGAGGGCAGAGATGGACGGAAAAAGAGAAGAACAGTTAAACAGGGGACTCCTGGAATTCATTCAGGAAAGCCCCAGCGTATTCCATGTTATTGAAAATCTGAAAAAAAGGCTGGAGAAGGCCGGGTTTGCGGAGAGGCGGGAGCAGGACAGCTGGGAACTGCAGCCGGGCGGTTCTTATTATGTGATTCGGAACGGTTCTTCTCTGATTGCGTTTCGGCTGCCGGAGGCTGCCGGTCCGGGAGAAGAGCGTCCTTTCAGAGGCTATCACATTGCGGCGGCCCACAGTGATTCTCCCACCTTCAAGGTGAAGGCTATGCCGGAGACGGTGGCGGAGAAGCAGTATGTGCGTCTGAATGTGGAGAAGTACGGCGGCATGATCCTGTCCACCTGGCTGGACCGTCCCCTGTCTGTGGCGGGCCGGGTGGCGGTGCGGGAGCCGGAGGGCGGCGTGGGTACGCGGCTGGTGAACCTGGACAGGGACTTGCTGGTGATTCCCAATCTGGCGGTGCATATGAACCGGGATATCAATTCGGGCTATGCGTACAATCCCCAGGCGGACATGCTGCCGCTGATGGGGCTGTGGCAGGAGCCGCAGGAAGAATCCGCTTCCCAGTCTCCCCAGGGGATGCTGCTTCGGGAGATTGCCCGGGAACTGGGGATATGCCCCGAGGATATACTGGATGGGGATCTGTATCTGTATGTCCGGGAAAAAGGACGGTTACTGGGCCGGGAGGGGGAATTTATTCTCAGCCCCAGGCTGGATGATCTGCAATGTGTATATGCGGGGCTGGAAGGTTTTGTGTCTGCCATACCCGGGCAATACGCCAATGTACTGGCGGTGTTTGACAATGAGGAGGTGGGCAGCGGGACCAGACAGGGCGCGGATTCCACATTTCTGGAAGATGTTTTGCTGCGGATACAGAGCAGCCTGGGCTATGGACCTTCCATGTACAGGCAGCTGGTGGCGGACAGCTTTCTGATCTCTGCGGACAATGCCCATGCGGTACATCCCGCACATCCGGAGAAGGCGGATCCCACCAACCGCCCGGTGCTTGGCGGCGGTATCGTGATCAAATATCATGGGGGGCAAAAGTATACTTCGGATGCCGTCTCGGCTGCTTGGATGAAACTCTGGTGTCAGCAGGCCGGAGTACCCTATCAGACCTTTGCCAACCGTTCGGATATGGCAGGGGGCTCGACTTTGGGCAATATCTCCACATCTCATGTGTCCCTGGCCTCCGTAGACATCGGCCTGCCTCAGCTTGCCATGCACTCGGCGGTGGAGACAGGATGCAGCCGGGCCACGGCATATGCGGTGGCCGCGTTACAGCAATTCTGGCAGGAGTGATATGGAACAGACATATTTTCAGAGAGCATTGTCCGATTTTGTCTATGACGTGGCCAGCGGGGGCGCGATCCGTCATCTGGCGGATCTGGGTTATACGGTAAAGCAGATACAGGAGAAACTGGCTTTCCCGACCCCTTATGAAAGGATTCGGAATACCGTGTGGAAACATCTGTTGGATACAGGGGTTATTTTTCGGGAGAATCCGGCTGGAGCAGAAGAGAAGGTGGAGTATGTGCGGGAGTATAATCAGTATGGAAAGGCCAGCTTTCGCCGGGTCACAATGCCCGTATCTTCTTCAGAATCCCGGGAATCCTGTCTGCTCTGCTGCTTTGGCCTGCTGAAAATGAAAGATCCGGAGCGGTTTAAAAAAGTGCTGGGGGTGCTGGAACGGGAACAGGCAGAATACATTGAAGGACTTCCCTGGGGCACGGAAAGGTTTTTTCATCGGCCCAACCGGCGCATGCTGGACATTTACCATGCGCTGGCGCGTGCCGGGCTCTCAGAGGGAGTCTGCTATTTTCAGGAATTGCGCTAAAAGGCATATTTGGAAGGAGAAGCGCATACTCTGTCAGGAGAAAACGGCAGATTCCGGGACAGACCCGGACAGAGAGTGTGTTATGAATCAAAAATTGGAAAACCTGTTGAACCTGGCGCTGGAGACGCCGGAAGCGGAACGTATACGAACGGATAGCCTGAATGTGGGCTTTGACGGCCAAAGCCGGACCTGGGAATTGATTGTGAAGTACCATGGCAGCCTGGACGGCCTGCAGGCTCTGGGGGTGTCGGTGGAGTACCTGATCAACAGTTATGCCATCCTGACTGTGCCGGAAGGGCTGGTGGAGGCGGTAAGCAATATTGAAGAGATAGAATATGTGGAAAAGCCCAAGCGGTACTATTATCAGGACATGGGTCCTGCAGCGGATTCCTGTATGACACAGGTTACGCTGCGGGACCCTTTTTTGACCGGGGAGGGTGTGTTGTTGGCGGTGTTGGATTCGGGAATTGATTATACCCGGCCGGAATTTCGAGATGGCGCAGGAGACACCCGGATCTTGTATCTGTGGGATCAGACTCTGCGGCCGAAGGCAGGGAATGGAGAGCGCCAGCCGCCGGTCGGCTTTGCCCAGGGGGTGGAGTTTTCCGCAGAGCAAATTAATCAGGCTCTGGCGTCAATCAATGTGCAGGAACGCTATATGCTGCTGCCCAGTGTGGATACCAGCGGCCACGGTACGGCGGTGGCGGGCATTGCGGCGGGATGCCTGCCGGCGTATGACAGCGTAGACAGCAGGCCCGGAATATCTGGGAACGGTATGGCGGAAAATTCCGGCATACCGGGCAGTCAATATCGGGGGGCAGCGCCTGCTGCATCCCTGCTGGTGGTGAAATTGGGGCTGCCCGGAGAGGAAGGCTTCCCACGCACTACGGAGATCATGCGGGGGATAACCTATGCTTTGCAAAAGGCCATGGAACTGGAGATGCCGCTGGTGATTAATCTCAGCTTTGGTAATACCTATGGCTCCCATGATGGAGGTTCTCTGCTGGAGCGATTCCTGGACAATGCGGCGGAGATCGGGCGCTCCGTGATCTGCGTGGGAAGCGGCAACGAGGGCAATTCCGCAGGACATGTGGCAGGGAATCTGTTCGGTGAGGGAAACCAGGCCGCATCAGGCAGAACGGCCGGGGTATTCAGAGGGGGTGACACAGCCGGGACTTTCGGAGGGAGCGGGGCATTTGGAGCGACGGCATCGCCAGGTATGGCGGGACTTAGCGGCACAGCCCGTCCGGCGGAAATCCAGTTGGCGGTGGCAGAGTACGAGCGTTCCTTAAGCATCCAATTATGGAAAAATTACAGCGATGTCTATCGTATCTATCTGCGTTCCCCCGGAGGGCAGGAGGCGCCGCTGCCGGAGTCAGTGGAGGGCGGAAAGTATACTTTGCAGTTGGAGCAGACCCAGATTCTGGTATATCTGGGTAAACCGCTTCCCTATGCGGTAGCCCAGGAGATTTATCTGGAACTAATCGTGCCTGCGGCCACTGCGGCCCGGGGACCGGGAGCGGGAATTGCAGATGCTGCGGCAGGAGGCAGGCAGTATATTAACAGTGGTGTATGGACAATCCGTATAGAACCGATACAGATAGTTACGGGCCAATATTATCTGTATTTGCCCAGTTATGCAGCTAGAAGCAGCCGTACCGGTTTTTATCAGCCCACTCCCCAAGTTACGCTGACCATTCCTTCCACGGCTGCGAAGGTCATTACCGTGGGGGCCTATGACAGCACTTACGACAGCTATGCGGATTTTTCGGGCCGGGGCTATGTGGATGCGGAACGCACTATAGGCGTGATCTCCGCCGGTTTGGTGAAACCCGATCTGGCGGCGCCGGGAGTAGGCATTCTGGCTCCGGATCTGTATGGAGGATACAGCCCCTTTACCGGGACTTCCTTTGCCACGCCCATTGTGTCTGGGGCAGCCGCGTTGTTGGTGGAGTGGGGAATTGTCAGGGGGAACGACCCGTTTCTATATGGGGAGAAGGTGAAGGCGTATCTGCGGAAGGGGGCGCGGCCCTTGAGGGGAGAGCGCGAGTTGCCTAATGACCGTGTAGGGTATGGGGCGCTTTGTGTCGAAAATAGTCTGCCAAGGTAAATTAAAGTAAGTTTTTGGGTTAATAGGTACTTCGACCAGCAGGATGCAGCAAATCAGGAAAGAATAACGGATACTAATTTCACAATATTTGGAAAGATAAAGAAAAAATATCATCTTGAATGTGAGAGCAGCCTGCCGGATGGGCGAATGACAATCGGTTGTTCGAGTACGATGCCCAAATAGCATTGGATGATGGGGAGGTCATTAATGAAACACGGACTGTAACATTCCCGAATACGGCAGTATTGTATCTTAGAACATATAAGAAGACACCTGATAAAATGCGGTATGTGGTAAAAACGTCAGGTGGTACTGTGGAATATGATGTGCCAATCATGAAGATACAGGGGTATTCTCTGGAGGATATCTTTTGTGTAAAAGGAGCGTGGGTATTTGGTTATAGTTAGGAATCAGGAAAATGACTTGTTTTAAAAGCATTTACTTGATTTTTTGATATTCCTGCAAAGTATGTCCTTTTTGACAGTTGGTTTTATTCTCCCAAATCGCTTCATATTGTAAATAATTTTGGCTGTGAAGTGATCGGATTAACCATAAACAGTAAGAAATTGTAAAGTATTGTTCATAAAAGTGCAGATTATAAACACGAACAGGAAGTCCGTTTGCTGTATGTTTATACCCAGGCAGATGAAGTGTTTTTGCATACAGATGAGGCATGGCCCAAACGGTACGTTCAGCCGGACTTTCCGATTCGGATTAAAGAAATAATCATGGGACCGAAATCTATAGAAACGTATAAATTCATGCCATACTTGCAGGAACAGATTGCAAAGATGTTTGAAAAGAATACGGATTTTGAACTGCCAAGAATTACAACGTCAGGAATTCAGCATCAGTGATTTTTGAATCAATAGAATCTTACACACCACATATATCTTTCTTGATTGAAAAATAGTATTTTCAATTTTGTTTGAAGTTGACAGCCACACATAGTATAATATCAAAAAAGCCGAGGTGATATAGCCCATGAAAAATAAAATGCTTTCACAGAGTATCGCAGACACACTGTTGTCTATGATAACAATAGAAAAACGTTTTTCGGCGGGAGATAAATTGCCAAACGAGAATGAATTATCAGCGGAATTGAACATTAGCAGGACAACCCTAAGAGAAGCCATACGAATTTTGGTAGCTTATAATGTGCTTGAAATTCAAAGAGGAAAAGGAACTTTTGTCACTCAAGCTGCAATTGAGCAGCAATCCAATTTAGGGCAGCTATCAAATATAAAAGTAAATGCAAAAGACCTTTACGAAATGCGTTTGATTTTTGAGCCGGAAGCTGCCTATTTAGCGGCTATCCGAGGAACAGACGCAGAAATAAAAAGGATTTTGGATTTTGGTGAGAAGATTGAGCAAGAAATTAAAGCCGGGCAAGACCGTACAGACAATGAACATTCATTCCACAAGGCGATTGCACAGGCAACACATAATGAATTTATGAATCAGCTTATGCCTATTCTTTATCAAGCGATTGCAAAGGGCGTTACCTTATCAGCCATGAGCCAAAAAGCAGTTGCAGATACAGTCAACGACCACCGCATAATTATGGATTTTTTAGAGCAGAGAAATGCGGAGGGAGCAAAAAATGCCATGAAAATACATATCATGCACGCCATACAGGAATTGGGAATAGAATAGTTTCCTATTTATCGGGGCTTACAAATGCGTAAGTCCTCTTTTTATACCCTTGACATCGTACAACATATCTCCATCGTACAACGATGGAGATATAATAACCCTGCGGAAAATATGTGAAGATAAAGAACACGCATTTTTCCATAATACGACAGGAGACCAGCTATGAAAAGTCAAGCCTAAATTAGCAAAAAATTACTTTTTCGTATCGGTGGTAAAAAAGGGTAACCTT
>ERZ808054.495-NODE-495-length-36643-cov-6.003856_pt1 | contig 36643 bp, 36 predicted proteins | sample MGYA00380201_ERZ808054 | MGnify/ENA primary metagenome ERZ808054 (study PRJEB31490, sample SAMN06133419) | mouse gut metagenome | isolation source: Z5_2 | host: mice | place: China: Chengdu | collected 2015-05 ...
TCCTTGAAATCACATATAAAAACAGCAAAAATGAAGCTGCCGCTTCACGAATTTCCATTCGTTAAAGCGACAGCCCCCTTCATATTCTTTTACACTCAGCTTGTCCTGTATGATGTCTGCCTTCTCCTGCTCCTGAATATACTTTTTGATCGTGGCTTCATTTAAGCCTACTGTACTCACATAATATCCTTCTGACCAAAAATGACGGTTCCCAAACTTGTACTTCAGGTTTGCATGCCTGTCAAACATCATCAGCGCACTTTTCCCTTTAAGATATCCCATAAACGAGGATACGCTTATCTTCGGCGGTATGCTTACCAGCATATGCACATGGTCGGGCATAAGATGCCCTTCTAAAATCTCCACACCCTTGTAACTGCACAACTGCTTTAAAATATCACGCAAATCTGTTTTATATTGATTATAGACAATTTTTCGTCTATACTTTGGGGTGAAGATGATGTGGTATTTACACATCCACTTCGTGTGGGCAAGCGAATTGGTTTGTTTTGCCATAAAATCACCTTTCCTTTCTTTTAATAGTGGCCTGAACACCTCTATTATAATGGAAAGGTGATTTTTGTATAACAAACGTCGCGCACCCGCATAGCGGGTGGTTAATATTTCGCATGTTTCCGTTTCTCTGTTGAGAAACTCCAACATACTCAACAGGGTCTATCCGACCCACAATCTCAAAAGGCTGGTAAAAGCGGTGTGAAAACCGAATTTACCAGTCTTTCTATTCCATTATAGCAGAAAATATGCCCAAATAACCCCGGGAAAAGGAGACTGTCAGCTGGTTCAAATTGAAACGGTCTCAAAAAATCTTGAAACTATCGATTATTTAACAGGCCTGACTTGAAACTCTCTTCCATTTCCTTTATTGTTCTTATTTTTTTCCTTTTCATATTTACTCATGACACTTTCTAATTCTGCATCATAATTTTTATAATATTCCCTGTTAATTGCAATAAGTAACATAAGTAAAATTATTGATAAAATAATCAATACAATATTCCAAAAATCTAATACAAATTTATTATTTAAATATGAATTATTCAATGTATAACCACAATAAAATCCTGTTGCTAAAATTCCCAAATGAACAGCTCCTGACACTCCAACAATATTTTTTATACTTCTCCTTTTTCGTCTATCATATTCCCTATAACATTCAGATACATGCAGCGATTCCCAACTTATGTCTATATTTTCTTTTTCAAAAAAAATTCTTATATATGTTGACATTTTAGATATTGACCATCTATAATCATTTATAACATATTGAAATGGTATAAGTATTATGTAAGAAACTAAAAACAAGTAATGCGACCATTGTAACCCTAAAACAAACAATGTGCAAAATAAAACATACATGTAAATCCAAACATTCCTTTGTAATCCTTCCATAGTTATGATTTCACTTCTAATACTTTCATATACTTCAATTCTCTCTTTCATTGCGATGTCCTCATTTCTGTAACAGTACCCTAAATAAAATAGTATTTTATTTAGCATCTTTTAACATTTCTTCATTCCAGCTCCAAAACGAATCATCAATATCCAGTAAATAAGCCACTGCACACTCTTACTCATGTTCATGATATGTAATGGCTGCCTATTTTCCTATATATTGAACCATATCTTCTACATCAAAATTCATTGCTCTTTCACTATTCCCTTAATCCTGAATAGCAATAGTTAATCATTTTTTTAATTTTTCACTTATGCCCTCCACTCAAAGTCTATTCAATTCTAATATCCATAGTCTTCCCAATAATCTTTTCATTGAACAATGTCTTCGCAATAGAATCAAGATCGTCAAAATAATAATCAAATTCATCACTCTGGAAGCCACCCCCTGTATCATTGATACAACGTGTCTGTTCTGTATCTGTTTCTATCGCTAAAACAATACTGTCAAATTTTCCTTCTTTTGCGTCATCATAAACAGAATTAGCATCTTCTGTTAATAATAAAAACGAATACTTTGGTTACATAAAAGGATTCCCTCTGTCTAATGTTTTACATTTTACCCCCAAATTTATATATTTGTGTAGAACCCAATCTAAAAATTTACTGCAAAATTCTAATTGTTCCTGAATCTCTAATATTCTATCTAATGTTACTGCATCAAATATCTTATCTAACATTTTTTCTTCCCAAAGCCAAAGTCTATTATCTACATCAAGCAAATAAGCACTGCCACTAAAGTCAGCAATTTTGCTTCTCTTCTCATGTATAATTTCATATCCACACTAAAATCAATTCCATCATTAAAGCTCATCCGTAGTTAAATCAGTTCTTATTCTAACTTTTTCACCAATTTTGAACTTCATTACTACCTAACACTCCTCCATTTCTACCATAAAACCGGATTTTAATCACTCATTAATCTAATTCATGTTCGTTTTATTATATAACTTCTTTGAATAGAAATAGTAGTAAGCATCCAAAGCTGAAATCATACTAAAAAGAATAACTGATATTATAATAACCACTATATTACTTTTATCTATTAAAATACATTCTAAAACAGTACCAGATCCCAAAATAGAATAAAGAAAATACTGTAAATTAGATATTTTAGTATTGTTCAAAAGCACAAATTTATTAGAATCTAATCCAATTTGGGGTTCCAATACCTTTCTTATATATACAAGAATCTTATAATATTCATCGCGATAATTCATAACTCTACATCGTATCAAAATCAAAATAATCATATTTACAATCGCTATGTATGAATTGCTTTGTTGCAGAGCATATGTTAAAATTGCTCCACTTGAAGTCAATGTAAAAGTAAATAAGTTATTGTGATGTTCCGCTATAATATTTAATTTATTCCACATATTATTGTATTCTGCTATATAATTATCCATAAATTTGTACCTCTAATATTGCTATTGTAAATTTATGTCATAAATATTACCTAAAAATTTTATTGCTACCAAATAAAGAAGGGTGGAACAAAATACATAAAAAATGGCAGTCCTGCCCCTTAATATGAATAGCGATAGTGCATATAATATAAATCCACTCAATATCATCATACCAATGACAGGGCGCACTCATTCCGGGATAAATTGCTAAATCAGCGGTACGGATATATTGCGGAATTCCCGTATGCTCATAGTGGACAATTTCTGAAAAATCCTGCATGCGTTCGATTGCAATTGTTTCCATACTTCTATTCTCTTTAAATACGATATTTATACTTTTCAGAGACAATTTTGTTAGAAAAGTCAAATGATAAACACTATAATTATAACAAGGCATTAAGAAAAAGCAAGAAAAAGGGAACAGAAAAAAACATCTTTTACCAAAGCAGGAATCCCTTATCTGCGGATTGTAAGCTGGTCATACGTGTTTATGGGATTTTCACAAATGGGGATTGCAGGAGCAGCTTTACCATGTTTTCTGCAATCATGAGGCATTTTAGGAGTGACGCATTTGCCGCATTTATCTTACATCTTCCAGTGTTGGCAGTTTACTTTTTATTGAATTTAGACGAATGGATAAAACTGCCCGCCGTTTACAGGCATTACAAACAATACAAATGGGTTAAAAACCTAACTATAAACCAACAATAAGGAGGAACTTATGAACCAAAAAGAAAGAATGTTGAATGGGCTGCCTTATAAGGCATGGCTCGATGGTCTTGAAGAAGAACGGGAAATCTGCAAGCAGTTCGTTTATGAATTGAATTTCCTGCCGCCGAAAGAAAGGGGACGTATTCCCGAACTGCTTAAAAAGCTGCTTGGAAAAACAGGGGAAAACGTTTGGATGGAGCCGCCTTTTCATTGCGATTATGGGTGGAATATTGAAGTAGGCAATAATTTTTTTGCAAATTATAACCTCACTATCCTTGACGTAGGGAAAGTCACAATCGGGGAGAATGCACAAATCGCACCCAATGTATCTATTTATACGGCAGGACACCCAATACACCCGGAAAGCCGCAACTCTGGCTATGAATACGGAATACCTGTCACAATTGGCGATAACGTATGGATCGGCGGTAATGCGGTCATACTTCCGGGAGTGACGATTGGGAACAATGTCGTAATCGGGGCAGGAAGTATTGTAGCAAAAGATATTCCCGACAACGTGATTGCAACAGGTAATCCTTGCAAGATTATCCGTGAAATAACGGAAGAAGATAGAATTTACTACTTCAAAAAAAGAAAGTTTGATACAGAATCCTTAACTGATATGGAGGAAAGAGAACATGAAAATTGAACATATTGCTCTTTCCGCAGGAATAAAAAAATAGTAAATTCGTAAAAAAAAATTTTATTTTTATATATGGAAAAGCATTTCATATATGTGACGGCAGTCGGTTAGTTCCGGGTGGAAGGACAGGCCGATTTGCTTTTTGTACCGGACGGCCACAATGCGGCCGTCCACCTGTGCCAGAACTTCCGTTCCTTCGCCGGCTTCCACAATATAGGGGGCGCGTATGAACACCATTTTTGTCCGGCCTATCCCTTTCATATCCGCTTCCGTAACAAAGCTTCCCAGCTGGCGTCCGTAGGCGTTCCGCTTTACTGTCACCGGCATTGTGGCCAGATGCGGAGCCCCGTCTGTGAGCTGCTTTGCCAGAAGAATCAGTCCTGCGCATGTGCCGAGAACAGGGAGCCCTTTTTCTATCTTTTCTTTTAATATACCGAGCAAATGATAATCTCTGAGGATCTTTCCCATTGCCGTACTTTCTCCTCCCGGCAGGATCAGCGCATCAAAGTCCTGATAAGCGTCTTTCTCCTGCCGGATTTCCATGCATTCCACACCCATATCTTCCAATATACGTTCATGTTCCGCAAATGCTCCCTGCAGAGCCAATACCGCCGCCCGCATCACTTCCCACGCTCCGCCATAAGCAATTCGATTTCCGCTTCATTTATGCCCACCATCGCTTCTCCCAAGTCTTCCGACAGCTTTGCCAGCATGGCCGCATCTTTGTAATTGGTAGCGGCTTTTACAATAGCAGCAGCCCTCTTTTCAGGGTTGCCCGACTTGAAAATACCGGAACCGACAAATACTCCCTCCGCGCCAAGCTGCATCATCAGCGCTGCATCCGCCGGAGTGGCAATGCCTCCCGCCGCAAAATTCACTACCGGCAGCTTTTGGTTTTCATGGACATACAATACCAGATTATACGGCGCTCCTAACTCTTTTGCCGCCTGATACAGTTCATCCTTCCGCATGGCAGCAATCTTTGCCATCTGCCCGTTTATTTTTCTCATATGGCGCACTGCCTGTACCACATCCCCCGTTCCTGGCTCCCCTTTTGTTCGGATCATGGACGCTCCCTCCGCGATTCTACGCAATGCTTCCCCCAGATCTTTTGCACCGCATACGAAAGGAACGCGGAACTTTTCTTTATTAATATGGTAAACATCATCTGCCGGCGAAAGCACTTCGCTTTCATCAATATAATCGATCTCGATCGCTTCCAATATTTGTGCTTCCGCGAAATGCCCGATGCGGCATTTTGCCATCACCGGGATCGAAACCGCCTCCTGGATGCCCCGGATCATCTTTGGGTCGCTCATGCGGGCCACTCCTCCGGCCGTCCTGATATCCGCGGGGATCTTCTCCAGCGCCATGACAGCGCAAGCTCCCGCCTCCTGCGCGATCTTCGCCTGTTCGGGATTCGTCACGTCCATGATCACACCGCCTTTTAACATCTGTGCCAGTTGTTTATTCAATTCATATCTTTCCTTCATAGATTGCCTCATTTCTGCGCTGCTTTTTGCGTATTTCAAGTTTGTGGATACAGCGCGGACACAAACTTAAGAGCCTACATTTTCTCATTTTTTTCGGTCATGACCTGAGACGTAAACCTTCGATCTACTTCTTACCGCTATTATAGCCATATCTGTATATATGAAAAGGTGCAATTTTGATCTAAATGACCATGCCACTTTGGATTTCTATGTTGTATTTTTTCTTCGGTTCGGGTAAAATATTGGTAAGACACTCGATAGAAATCTCTGTCTGGGGCAAGGCCCGCAGACCTAGGAAGGGAGAAAGGTATGCAAAAGAAATATGAACGAGCTTCTTTAATCGTAACGGCAGAACAATATGAGCTGGATAAGGGACTGGAAGACGGCTTTGAATTATATACCAAGGTCATTACCAACGGCTGGATCAGCACCGACGGCCTGTTCAAGCTCACCCGCCCGGACGGCTCCGTCGTATGCCCGTTTATCCAAAACAGGCGAGGGGTTATCTTTATCCGCGAAGGCGACTATATCATTACCGAAAACGACCATGAACGCCATGTATGCGGAGCGGATAAATTTTTCAAACGTTTTACCCCTGTAGAAGACTAACCGGTAAAAACATCTGTAAAGCAGATGATAACCCGCATAAAAAACAGATTGGGGAAAGGGTATTATTGTTCAAATGAAAACTTCCACGGAAAATAAAGGCCGAAACGGCGGAAAATACATTTTGGAATGCTGTGTGGACAGCGTGGAATCGGCGCTTCAAGCCGAAAAAGGCGGTGCGGACCGGCTGGAACTTTGTTCCAATCTGGTCATAGGCGGCACTACGCCTACCCTCGCCCTGTTCCGGCAGATACGGGAACATACGAATATCCCCATCCATGTCCTTCTCCGTCCCCGTTTCGGCGATTTTCTATATACGGATCAGGAACTTGGCATCATCGCCAAAGAAATCGATATGTTTCGCGAAGCCGGGGCGGAGGGCATTGTAATCGGCTGTCTGCAGCCCGACGGTAATCTGGATGTCGAAGCGATGCGTTCTTTGATAGACCATAGCGGTCAAATGAAGATTACTTTGCACCGTGCTTTTGACATGTGCGTCAATCCTTTCCACACATTGGAACTTGCGAAATCTTTGGGCGTTCATGCGATTCTCACCTCCGGTTGCCAGCCTTCTTGCCTAGAAGGTATTGACTTAATCAGGCAACTGGATGAAAAAGCGGAAGGTCGGATTGCTATCATGGCAGGAGCCGGCATCCAGGAAAACAGCGCAAAGATCCTGAAGGAACGGACGAAGATCACCTCTTTTCATATGTCCGGCAAAAAGATCCGGGAAAGCGGAATGCAATTCCGCAATCCTAATGTCGCCATGGGGCTGCCTGGCATGGGAGAATATGAAATATGGGAAACTTCTGCCGATGCAGTTGCCGCCGTCCGAAAAGTACTCTCCGGTTATTGATCCGAAAAGATCGTACTGCTTGCACGGCAGCAGAATGGCAAATGGATACTCCACTGCCGGCCGCAGAACTTTTGATTTACAAAAAAACGCCGGGCTTTCTATCTTCATAACCCGAAGACAGAAAGTCCGGCGTTCCATTTTTTCTCTGTTTATCTCTCCATTTTCCAGAAATAAGCGCTGTAAGGAGGAAGTTCGCTGCCGCCTCCGAAATCATGCGTTTCTCCGCTGATCAGGTCTACCGCCGTACCGCATCCTGCATCAAAATGAGCCGTAAAGCTCTCGCCGTCCGCATTAACAGCCACCAGCACCCTCTCCTGATCTGTCTTTCTTTCGAAAATACACTGCTTATTTGTCAAAACAACAGAACGGAAAGCTCCGTAGTTCAATGCCTCCGAATTCTTCTTCGCCTCCGCCAGCTTTGAAATAAATTCCGACAGTTCGTTAAAGACTGGTTCCGCAAAGCTTGCCCGCAGCGCAGGGTCGCCTTCGCTCTTATTTGCTTTTGTCCCCCATTCGCTTCCATAATACACGCACGGAATCCCCGGCATGCCGAAACAAATCGCATAAATCAACGGCAAGTGCTTCTCATTCGTCAATATGCTGGCAATTCTCGATACATCGTGGTTATCCACAAAGGAAAGAAGATGTTTTCCTTTGTACAAAGTCCAGTTTTCCGGCCCGAACTGCCGCATCAGCGAATGATTGATCTCAAACATGTTCATGCTGTTAAAGCTGGAATGAAGTCCCTTATAACATTCATAATTTGTAGCGGAATGCAGCATCCCGTCGTTCATCATCTGGTTATAATCCCCATGGAGCATCTCGCCTACGAGGAAAAACTCATTCTTCTTTCCATCCGTAAAATTCCTTAACCTGCGCACGAAATCATGATCCAGGCAATACGCCACATCCAGCCGAAGCCCATCGATATCAAACTCATCGATCCAGGAAGCCACACTGTCGAAAATATGCCCGATTACTTCTTCATTTCTAAGGTTCAGTTTCACCAGATCATAGTTGCCCTCCCAGCCTTCATACCAGAGGCCGTCGTTATAATTGGAATTTCCTCCCAGATTAATATGGAACCAGTTCAGGTAAGGGGAATGCTCCCTGTTTTTCAGCACGTCCTGAAACTGGGTAAATCCTCTCCCTACATGATTGAAAACACCGTCCAGCACGATACGGATTCCATTTTCATGCAATTTTTCGCATACCTTTTTAAAATCCTCATTCGTCCCAAGTCTGCCGTCTATCCTCCTGTAATCCCTCGTATTATACCCATGGGTATCCGATTCAAACACAGGCGAAAAATAAACTGCGTTTATCCCCAGTTTCTTCATATGGGGGATCCAATCCAATACCTTCAGTATCCTTGATTCCACCACGCCGTCGTTTTCAAAAGGCGCTCCACAGAAACCCAGTGGATAGATCTGATAAAAAACGCTTTCATATGCCCACATATTATTATTCCTCCTAATTCCAATATGCCATTGCCAGATTTTTTAACCTTTTTTATTTTACCACAAAATTCTCCGTTTTTATATAAAAATATTTTAGCCCGTATAATTTGACCCAACCGGTATTTTGCAATATCTGAAAGAAATGACTTGCAAAATAAAAATTTTATATTTCCCTCCTTATTTTTCTTTCCTTCGACCTTTTTCAAAAAGAAATCCCCAAAATCCACAGAGTTATCCACATATGACATCTATGTCATATAATATGACTCATAAATCATTTTAAGGAAATTATGACGTCACCAGGCTTCATTTTATACTTTTCATGTTTTACTCCATTTCTGCGCGGCTTTATTGCGCAAAGCCAGCCTGGCTTTCAAGTTTGTGGATGCCGCGCAGACACAAACTTGGGATTGAAAATTTTTAATTTTCAATCCTCCATCTAAAAAAATCCATAATTTACACCTTATCACCCTTTTGCTATAATACCATTATCTTAAAAAATACTGGAGAAAAAAAGAATGTTAAAAATAGGTTCACATGTTGGAATGAAAGGAAAAGAAATGATGTTGGGATCGGCGAAGGAAGCCTGTTCCTACGAAGCCAATACTTATATGATATTTACAGGAGCGCCGCAGAACACAAAGCGCAAACCCATATCGGATCTGAATATCGAAGCTGCCTGGGAGTTTATGAAACAGCATGATATTACGGAGCCTATTATCCATGCCCCGTACATTATCAACCTGGGCAACACGGTAAATGAAGAGACATTCCGGCTGGCAGTGGAATTCCTGTCCATGGATATCGAACGCACCGCCGCTATGGGATGCCATACCCTGGTTCTCCACCCCGGTTCCCATGTAGGCGCCGGTGCCGACGCCGGCATACGCCGGATCGCCCAGGGACTTAACGAGATCCTTTCCGCCGGCACGCCCTGCTGTATCGCATTGGAAACCATGGCCGGCAAGGGATCGGAAATCGGAAGAACTTTTGAAGAACTGGCTGCTATTTTTGATAAAGTAACCCATAATGACAAGCTCCGCATCTGCCTGGACACCTGTCATATGCACGACAGTGGATACGATATCGTCCACGATTTTGACGGTGTAATCGACAAGTTAGACAGACTGATCGGCAAGGAGCAAGTGGCGGCCATTCATATCAATGACAGCAAAAATCTTTGTGGAGCCGGGAAAGACAGACATGCCAATATCGGCAAGGGCCATATCGGCTTCGACGCCCTGCACGCCATCGTACACCATCCCGCTTTCCCCGAAGTGCCAAAAATATTAGAGACGCCCTATCAGCCTTCTGAAAACGATCCTTCCAAACTGGTTCCGCCCTATAAGGAAGAAATCGCACGGTTAAGAGGCGATCAGACTTAATGCCGACTTCTTCGTATCCCCTCATTTTTCATAACCATTCATCCCAGAAACGCTCCACCCGTTTCGCCACTCTGTCCGCCGTAACGATTTCAAAGCCTTCCCATTCTCTGGGAAACATCCGCTGGTAGGAACCGTTTAAAAAACGCTCGTCCAAAAGGGCAATGATCCCCACATCTTCATCCGTGCGGATCACCCTTCCGGCCGCTTGCAGCACCTTATTCATCCCGGGATAGCGGTAGGCATAGTCGAAACCGTGATTGCCCGCTTCATCGAAATATTTTTTTAATATCTCCCGTTCATTACATACCTGGGGCAGCCCCGTTCCTACAATAATAGCTCCGATCAAACTATCTTTTTTCAGATCAATGCCTTCGCTGAAGATTCCTCCCAGAACACAGAAACCGAGCAGAGTCCTCTCCGCTTCTCCTTCATCCGCTCCAAACTGCTGCAAAAACTCCTCTCTGGACCTTTCATCCATGCGGTCCTCCTGAACAATACAGTCTATCTTCTGCCCTTCCGCAAAATATTCCATAAAAATATCATATATCTTCTGTAAAAAAATATGGGATGGAAAAAATATCATATAATTTCCGTAACGGTTTTTTACGATTTCATAAATATACCGCGCAATATGGCGATACTCCTCTTCCGTTCTCCGGCTGTATTTGCTGGTGACGTCGCTCCCGACCAGAAGCTTCTTGCGTCCGGGATCAAAAACCGACCGCGCATAGACCTCATAATCCCCCTCTTCCGCCCCGAGCAATGCCTTATAATATTCGATCGGCAGCAAAGTAGCGGAAAAAAGAATCGTACTCTTTCCTCTTCCCATGCACTCCCTTAAGTTCACCGAAGGATTGACACAAAAAAGCTTTAAAATAAAGCGTCCATCCTCCCGGAGTTCGGAATACGTCACATAATTTTCGTCCACCCTTTCATACATATCCAGAAAATGCATGACCTCAAAATAAAAGTCCAGTACTTCCTTGCGCACTTCTTTCCCATGCACCATCCCTTCGGCATCCTCTTCCAGATAAGTCTCCATGGCGGAATGAAGCCGGCGCAGCGCTGTCACAAAGGGTTCAATGTATTCTTCGATCCGATAAGCGCCGCATTCCCTTTTGATCGCCAGAAGTTCCCTGTTGCATTTGTCCAGTCTCCGCACCATCCGGTCATCCATTCCCGTAATCGTCCGCTTCAGCTTCAGAAAATCTTCCTTGCACAGAACCGCACTGTACATTTCCCGTCCCCGTTCCACCAGGTTATGCGCTTCATCGATCAGAAAAATATATTCTCCTTTCACCCCTTCGGAAAAAAATCGTTTTAAATATACATGGGGATCAAATACATAATTATAATCGCAGATAATTCCATCCGAAAACAAGCTCATATCCAGCCCCATTTCAAAAGGGCAGACTCTGTGCGTTCTTGCATAGCTTTCGATCTCTTCCCTGCTGAAATTATCCAAATGAGTCAACAAATCATAGATCGCATCATTAATTCTATCATAATGTCCCTTGGCATAAGGGCAGCATTCTGGGTTACATTCCGTCTCTTCCATGAAACATATTTTGTCTTTTGCAGTCAATATCACTGTCTTAAAATGCAGCCCTCTCTGCCTTAAAACCCGGAACGTATGATCTGCTACCGTTCTCGTAATCGTCTTTGCCGTCAGATAAAAGATCCTTTCTCCCTTTCCCTCCCCGATGGCCTTTACCGCCGGAAAAACTGTGGATATAGTTTTTCCAGCCCCTGTAGGCGCTTCTACAAACAGCTTTTTTTTATGATAAATCGTCCGATACACATAAGTGACAAGATCCTTCTGTCCCTCCCGGTAATCGAAGGGAAATAACAGTTTTTTAATCGATTCCTGCCGCTCTGCTTTCCACCAAAACTGGAAGTCCGCCCATTTCCTGTACTGGTTCATCACATCTTCGAACCATTCTTCCAATTCCCCGAAGATATAATCATAATGGAAATACTTGATTTCCTCCGTATCCATATTGCAATAAGTCATTCTTACCCCGATTCCATCCAGTCCTTCCTGCTTCGCGTACATATAAGCATAACATTTTGCCTGTGCAAGATGAACCGACGCGGGTTTTTTCAATTTCTTAAGATCCTGGTAAGTTCCTTTTATCTCATCTATCGTCACCGCATATCCCTGCCCCACATGCTCCCCCGTATCCTTGATAATGCCATCCGCCCTTCCTTCTACGATTACCGTATACTGCTCGGTTTCGTATCGGTACTTCAGGGCAACCTCTGCCCGATAATCCGCCCCCATCCTTTTCTGGATCATCCGGTGAATCCTTCCGCCCTCCAGCATGGCATTTTCCGGCGAAGAAGCCCTCCTGTTGTCAATATTCCCTGACCGCAATATAAATTCCACCAGATTACGCACCGAAGTACGAATTTCCGTCTTATCCGCCATATTCTACCTCATCCTATCCCTGACCGCACCATCAAATCCACAGACCACAAAAAAATCCCCATAAGAATAGTCTACTCTATCTCTCATGGGGAGTCAATTAACCGGAATCTTGTTTACTGCCAGCTGTATTGGCCTGGCATTAATACCGCTGGTTACGAAATGAGGATATCCCTCTTCCGCAGCCAGCAGCGTTATTGGTATGCGGCGTGAAACTGCTGCCACGCCGCCGCATGCTGCTAGCATGCAACTGCAAAACGTTTCATGAACTGCTCGAAATCAGCATCATAGCCAGTATAAGATACTGTTAAAGTCTGATTAAAATCCAATCCTAACACGCCGACGATGGATTTTGCATCTACAATATATCTATTATATGCAATGTCAACATCAAATTCACATTTTGACGCTGCTGCCACAAAATCCTTCACTTCAACGGGTCTTAACTTAATTCTATGTTTCATAATAAATCACCCTTTCTTGAGAAAAACGTTTTCTTTGTGGTTACATCTGTATTATATCCCATATTTTGTAAAAGTAAAGCAAAAAATTTATGAACAAAATTGGCAAAATTTTCTGTTTTTTTAATAAATTTTCAAATTGCACTTTCAGACTTGCCGATTCCGGTATTCTTTTGTAAAAATTCACAAAAGTAATTGCTTTGCCTCTTTTTGGGTACTTGCACATTGATAATTATTGCCCAAATTCCACCATATATTCTTGGAATCTAAGAGGCATCATATTTCTTTGCAATTTCAGATTTTTTCTCTCTTTAATGGCTATTTTATGACAGAAAAAAGCAAACAGTTCCTGATATTCCAATTCCCCCTCCGAATAGGGCGCTATCTTTTCTTCTTCAAAATCCCTGGCCGTAACGAGATACCATTCTTTTGATTTGGGATGTACGGCAAAGATTCCCCGCTTCTCATCGTAAATAATGAAATCCAGCAGAGGAAGCCTGTCCGCAAAATGAGGCGCGAGAAAGGTCAATACATTGCATTTTGGCCCTATCCTGGAAAACAAGATTCCATTTTCCAATTCCTGGAACCGGAGAAACTCCTTCCAATGGTGTACTTCGTTTCTGGTAAACCGAGCAAGTTCGAATACTTTATGGACATATGGATTCGCCAGATTCCCCATGATCTCCCTCCCGTCCTTCATTCTTAGCCCGCACACCACCATTTTATATACCGCCTCCCCCTTTTGTCCGTCTTCACAGGCCAATGCCCTGCATATATCCAGATAAGCCTCGCCCCCAAGCCTTCTGTTTATCGTTTCCGCTACTTTGGCCGCCTTCCCCTGATCCGGTTGTATCTCCATATAAGCCGCAAACAGGCGCAGGTTCTCCTCCTCTCCCACTTGTATATGAATCCTCTCATGTTCTCTCCTCAGCGCATAGGCCTCATAAATTCCTGTAAAAATTCCTTCCAAAGAGTCCTCACAGATTAAATAATTCTCTTCCACGCCGTCTTCCCTCCCTATAACTGCCCAAACGCTGCTTTTGCACAGTCTTCTCTTTCCGGAGGCATCCTGAAATTCATATCATCAAACAGCGACATCTGCCGGTAAGTCATCCCATCCCTGTCAAAAGGAAGCTTTTCCTTTACGGAAAGCAGGTTTCTTGTAATATAATCCTCTTCCACTTTCGTATTGTACAGCATCTTCCCGCCGCACGTAATAAAATAAAGCGCCCGTTTCAGCACCACGCCTATTTTCTTCAGATCTTCAAAGCGAAGCGCTCCGTTTTTCCTCGCCCGCACGATCCTCTGGGCGCTCTTGACGCCAATCCCCGGTATGCGCAGAAGCAGCTGATACTCCGCCCGGTTTACCTCTACCGGAAATACCTCCAGATGCCGGAGCGCCCAATCCGCCTTCGGGTCCAGCAGGACGTTGAAATTCGGCCTCTCCTCGCTTAACAACTCCTGTGCCTGAAATCCGTAATAGCGCAGCAGCCAGTCCGCCTGATACAGCCGATGTTCCCTCAGCAGCGGCGGCCCTCCCGGCAGGGCCGGCAGTTCCTTATCTTCATTCACATTGACAAAAGCCGAATAAAACACTCTTTTTAACCCGAACTTCTGATAAAGGTTTTCGGCCACCATCATAAGCTGATAATCATTTTCCGGCGTAGCCCCTATAATCATCTGCGTGGACTGCCCTGCCGGCACAAAATAAGGCGCTTTTTTATATAGTACGAGTTCATTCTTATTGGCTTCTATCCCGTTCTGGATCTGACGCATAGGTGCCAGAATATTCTTCCTGTGTTTATTCGGAGCCAGCTGCCGCAAACCGTCCGCCGTAGGCAGTTCCAGATTCACGCTCATCCTGTCCGCAAAAAATCCCGCCTTTTGAATCAACATCGGATCCGCCCCGGGAATCGCCTTGACATGGATGTATCCCTGGAATCCATGCTCCCTGCGCAGTTTATAAATTGTTTGGCAAATCAGTTCCATCGTAAAATCAGGATTGTACAAGATCCCTGAACTCAAAAACAAACCTTCGATATAATTTCTCTTATAAAACCCCATCGTCAGCTCGCATACCTCATCCGGCGTAAACGACGCCCTCGGTACATCGTTGGATTTCCTGTTAATACAATATTTGCAATCATAAATGCATTCATTCGTAAATAGAATCTTAAGCAGCGATATGCACCGGCCATCCGAGCTGAAACTATGGCAGATTCCTCCAAGCTCCGTATTGCCCATTCCCTTCCCGTCGCCGCGCCTGTCTACGCCGCTGGAAGTACACGCCACATCATACTTAGCGGCATCCGTCAGAATCCCCAGCTTTTCCTTTATCCCCATCTCCTCCGCAGCTTTATAGTACATCTCCTCTCACCTCGAACCCAAACATTTGTTTGTCTTATCATAACACATCCCATTTCCCATTTCAATACTTTTACAAACATTTGTTCTGTTTTTTATTTTCGCCCTGCTATTCCCTTTGTTCGCATTGTAATCTGAAAAGATTGATGTAAAATATTTTGTAAGAAAACGCAGACAAATATGCGCACAAAAAATCGGGCAGAAGATTTTTAAAAAATGTAATCTATAAATGTAGAGGAGGTAAGAGCATGGAATGGAGCGAACGGATCAGCAAAGCCATCAACTATATGGAAAGCCATATCACGGAAGAATTGATATTGCGCTCGAGTATGGATATGATTCACCAGACAGTTTTACAAAAGCATTTCTTCGTTTTCATGGCGCTACTCCTACTGCCATACGCAAAGGACCTCTGAAAATCAAATTAATTTTAACAGGAGGTTATACTATGGATTACAAAATTGTGAAAAAAGCCCCGTTTACCGTGGTAGGCGTATCAGCGACCTTCAAATACGAAACCGCTGATCATGAGATTCCTCAATTCTGGTTGGAATTTAACCGGTCAGGGAAAAGCGCACTTATCGACAGCATGTATGGAATATCCATTGATAAAGATATGAGCGGTAATGAATTTGAATATTTGATTGCCGATTATGCCAATGGTACAGAAGATGAAAACTATTACAGTGAGATATGGATTCCTGTCCGTAAAAAATAAAGTATAAGAAGTCGATTTTTATAAGCGCCCTGGCGGACAAAGAAAAACGGGGCTGGAGCGGCTGGAACGGGGGCTGGCGGGGGGCGGTTTTCTGCCGGAGCTTCCAATCAGATTTCACTAATGAAATGGATACATGATATTCAACCGGACGAGCCGGAAGCAACGGACATCCTGTCCTGCGCTTCCTAAAATCGCCCTCCCTGGCGATTTTCTCTGTGTTATTGACCATTTCATAAGTGAAATGACTGATTGTGCGCAACAGCAGAAAACCGTCCCTCTCTCCGTCCCTCCCGCCCACCAGCCTCCGTTCCAACCACCCAAGCCCCGTTTGGCCTCCCTCCACTATGGTGTTTATAAAAATTCACTCCCTGCAAGGGCAGACTCCCGCGGGAGCCAAATTTCCCAACAGCTCCGGCTTCCCGCTGCGCCATACCGGCCGGGAAATTTAGCTCCCGCGGGAACCTCCGATGGCAAAAATTTTTTTAATCTTTCCATCTAAAAAGTCTTGCTTCTTACCTGCAAAAGATAGTAGAATAGAAATAAACCAACAAGGAAAACACCTATAAGAGATAATTTATTGTCTGAAATTGTTCTTCACCAGAGGGGAGGAGATAATTCTATGGGAATTAGCAGTGTAACATCAATGAACAGCATGCCGGTCTCGCAAACGGCTGCGACAGGTTTGAAAGATCAAAAAAGCAAAAGTATTCAAAGCGAAATCACAAGCACGCAGCAGCAGATACGGAAGTTATCTTCGACGGAAGATCTGTCTGCCAATGAAAAAACAAATAAACAGAAGCAGCTTCAAAAGGAAATATCCGGCCTCAATGCAGAATTGAAACAGTATCAGGATGAACTGCGCAAATCGCAGAAAAGAGAAATCATGATGGCGGAGCTGCAAGAAGATCAGAAACCGGCAAAAGAGGAGAAATCAGAAGACCAAATACAGGCGGTTAAAGAGGCGTCCCAAAACCCGGAAGACAAGAAGGATCTGCCGGGCGACAAGCCGCAGACGGAACGTCAGGACGCTGTCATATCCCAAAATAACGATGGCGTGGTTATTCTGAAAGACGCTTTAAACCAGGATAAGAGTACCGACACGAATACGGAAAATAAACCGGCTGATGCATCTCAAAAAGAAGCCATCGATAAAAAGGAACCTCAAAACAAGGACGATGATATGGCCGCAGATACCAATTTGTCCGGCCGGGAAATATATGCAACGGCCGCGGCAGACTCTTCCCTGCAACAAGCAGACCGCCTTGGAACGGTAGTTGCCAGAACAAGAAATGGCATCGCTATTTTAAAGGGCGAAATGAAACAGGATGAGAATCTTGGTGCCGATCCAACAAGAAAACAAGCGGAACTTGAAAAGATGGAGAAGCAGGAACAACGGGCAACGGCGTTCCAATCCTCTATATTAGGCGAAGCAAATAATGCTGCCAAATCGGCAATAGAAACGAATGAATCCGCAAAGGACAGCACACAGGACAATACGAAAACTGTCGCTAACGCTTTTAATTTATTCCCGGAAGACCAGACATTACAGCAGCAATTTTATGTTTCTATCGGGTAATAAAGCCGCTCCTGTACGGGATTATATGCGGGAATCAATGAATCGGCCTCCAATGTCAGATTTTACATCTAATGATTGGAGGCCGATTTTTTTATGTCGGAAAAAATTGAACAAATTTATTTTGTTTTTTTATTATCTATAGTCTTACTCGTGCCGCAGCGCCTCGATAGGGCTGAGTCTTGCAGCTTTTCTTGCGGGGTAGATTCCGAAGAACAGTCCTACCGCCGATGAAAATACGGTTGCGCCGATTACCGTGGATACCTGGGTTTTTGCAGCAACACCGGCTATAGAGCCTACTGCATTGCCTCCAAGAACACCGAGTCCGATGCCGATCAAGCCGCCCAGCAAGGTAATAATGGCTGCCTCCGCCAAAAACTGTAATAATATGGAGCCGGTTCTCGCTCCTAAAGATTTACGGATACCGATTTCCCTCGTTCTCTCCGTCACGGATACCAACATAATATTCATAACACCGATACCTCCTACCAAAAGGGAAATGGCTGCCACGAAGGAAATAAATGTGGTAATAATTCCCAAGATGCTGTTAAACTCGGCCGACATATCCGACATATTCTGTACCTGAATCTGTCCCTCGCCCCTCACGCCATATTTATTTTCCAATAAGTTAATCGCATTTTGGGCCACTTCCGTACAATATTCCGTGGCATCTGCAAAAACGAGGATATCATTGAATTCATCCACATAATAATAATAATCGTTCCCCATTACCGTATAGGGCATTTCCAGGTCAATACGAGTACTCATCGTGGAGTTTACGAACATGCCCGCACTGTCTTCACGGATTCCTACGACCCTCACTTCATTGGAGATCCCATAGATGGACAATTCAAAACTCATGCCGATGACATCCGTCGTCCCGAACAGACTGATGGCGCTGCTTTCCGAAATTACGCATACACGGTTGCCGCTTTCCACATCTTCCCTCGTAAAATACTTTCCTTTGATGATCGGGCCGCCGTTGGCGGAGTAATATTGAAGGCTTTCCGTGCCGCACATTGCTCTGGCCTCAAAATTTCCTTTTGCCCCGTTCGCCTGTCCCCAGCCGCCCAAAACGGGGGTTACTCCTTTTACATGGGCCACGCTGGTTCTGATCAGGTCGAAGTCGTCCTCGGTGAAGCGTATCGTCACATCGTCCAGCGTCGTATCCAGATACAGTTCGATGAGCCCGCTTCCCATGCTTTCCAATTCTTCGTTGATCTGCCCTCTCACGCCGTTTCCGATCGCCATTACCATAATAACCGAAGCAATACCAATGATAATGCCCAGCATAGTAAGGACAGAACGGCCTTTATTGCTTTTAATATTCATCAGGGCGATTTTTATATATTCCCATATCTGTGCCATATCTATAACCATGCCTTTCCCATTACTGCATCGGTACTGCGCTTACTTCCATACCTTCCACAATATTGCCGTTTATTTCTGTCAATATTTGGTCGCCTTCGTTTAATCCTTCAGTAATTTCCATATTCAAATCGGAGGAAATTCCCGTCTGTACCGGTTTTTTCACGATGACTCCGTTTTCCACGGCATATACGAAGCTCCCTTCCATATCGGTGTTGACCGCGCTGAAAGGAACGAGAAGCGCCGCTTCGGATTTCGATGTGCTAACGGAGATTTTCGCTTCCACGCCGAGGAATATATTTTCATCCGGGTTTAAAATCTTAATATCAGCGTTTACCACAGATGCCCCACTGTTATTTTTGGTCGCCATCTTATCGATCTTGCTGACTTCTCCTTCATAAGTGTTGCCGCCGATCGTAACAACGGCCTTCTGTCCTTCTTTGATTTTCTCCAGATCATATTTTGATACGGATATGCTGACTTTTACATCCTCCGTACTTTCCAACTTAAACAGTTGTTCCCCAACGGCAGGTGTCTTGCCTTCTACCGCGTTCATTTCCGTCACTACCCCGTTAAACTCCGCCAGAATGCCGTTCTCTGTTTCCTGGATGGCGCTCAGTGTTTCCTGGGACGTAATATTTTCCATTTCGTTTTTTGCTTCCAACTCTTCCTTGCCGCCCGCATTCAACTTTGTGCTTTCGGCGGAAGTCTGCTGGGATTTCATTTCCGCTTTATATTCCTTGCAGTTATTGAGCATATCCGTATAAGTTTTTATCTCTTCTTCCCACGCACGGATCTCTTCATTGTTGTTCTGCTCATAACCGTTTATCTGCACCAATTTCTGAAGATTTTCATATTCATCGGAATCCGGGTGGTCCGCCCAGTCGATCAGAGATATTTGCAGCAATGCCCCTTCATGGGCAAGCGCCGCTTTCTTTTCATCCACCTGGCGCTGGAGTTCTTTGATATGGTTATCGATATCCGTAATCTGCTGTTCCAGCACTCCCAGGTTCACGTTCGCCTCGCCAAGATCTCCGATGCTTTCGTTATTTTTCTGTATGGAGCTTTTATAACTTCCCTCGTTTGCCTGCAGTTTTAATTCCGCAGTCCTTTTCTCATTTGCCAGATCCGTCTCGTCGTATGTAAGTACCGGACTGCCTTTTTTCACGGTTTCCCCTGTGTTTACGTTGATCGTGCCGATTTCAATGCTGACAGGGGCAAAATAAGTTTTTACCTCATTGGATGCCACTGCGCCGCTGGTATTAATCGTCTGCTCGATATCTCCTCTTGTCACCGGAGACGTATAGACCATAGGTTTCGCATTGGCTTTGGATATATTGGAAACAACGATAAACAATACAAACACCCCGGCCACCGCGCCGATTATGCTTCTTTTTACTATCTTTTTCTTTTTCGCCGGATCCATCGGAGTCTTTCCCTCCGCCTTCAGCCTTTTCCTTTCTTCTTTTTCCCTCTTTTTCTGTTCCTTCTTCTCCTGCTTTGTCAGTTCCATATTGATTCCTTCCTTCCGCAAAATTTCTATTATTATTATTCGTGTTCCTGCTCTCCCCTTGCGGCAGGTTCCTCTGTTTTTTCTTTTTTATCGCCGGTATTGCCAGCGGCATCTTTACCGGCAGTATCCTCATCGGCAGTATCGCTTACGATCCGGCCATCCATAATCTTAATAACACGTTTTGCCTGTGCGGCTATATCATTATCATGGGTAATTAATATAACAGTTCTTCCTTCCTCATGCAGTCCTTTTAAAATCTCCATAATTTCTTTGGTAGATCCGGAATCAAGGTTACCGGTAGGTTCATCCGCAAGGATAATCGGCGGTGCCTGGGCAATGGCTCTTGCAATCGCCACTCTCTGCTGCTGCCCTCCCGACATTTCCGAAGGCTTATGGGTTTTACGCTTCCCAAGCCCTACCTTTTCCAATGCCGTCTCGGACAATCTCGTTCGTTCTTTTCTCGGCACCCCTCTGTATATCAGCGGCAGTTCCACATTTTCCAGTGCTGTAAGATTAGCGATCAGGTTAAAGCCCTGAAAGATAAATCCGATCTCCTGATTTCTGATATCCGACAATTCATTGTCACTCATATGGGACACATCCTTGTCATGCAGCATATATGTACCGCTGGTGGGCACATCAAGGCAGCCCAGCATATTCATTAGTGTGGACTTTCCCGAACCGGACTGGCCGATAATCGCAACAAATTCATTTTCATGAATCTGCAAGTCTACATGATCCAACGCCCTTACTTCATTTTCTCCGGGATTGTACACCTTGCAGATATCACGAATGTCAACCAAAGCGCTCATTTTATGAATCCTCCGTTCTCACTTATGTATTAGCTCCCCATTTCTGTCTTACTGTATTACTCACCTAATACAATAATCATTTTTGTACCATTTGTCAACCTCTTGTCAAGAAAAATTTATATTTCTTTTCTCTTTTTATAAAATTTATAAAAATGTGCTACTTGTTTCATTATATTGAAATTTCCTAACAATACTATGGGAAATACCTTAAAATTTTCTTAAAAAAAATTAAGAAAGACATGTTGTCTACCGAATATAACGAGACAACATGTCTTTTTTCTTCACTTTTTTTCGATGAGGTTTTTATTTAATTCTCCACTGTTTTTCCAACCGCCATAGTTTTATGGCTTTCTTTTAAAACAGGGCTGAGCTTCTTATATACCAAAACGGTAATCAGGGAAACGCTCCCCCCCTTTAAAAGATTCAGAGGAGCCACCGCAAATATGACCAGAGTAACAACGCTGTTGATCGCCGGATTAATCGCCGTTCCCATGGAAATAATCGTCTCCAGCGGCATACCGTAGAGCTGTGCAAATTTGGGTAAAAGATATACGGCGTTAAACGCTGTTCCGAATACCGTCATACAAAGGGTTCCTATCGAAGATCCTGCAATCGCCATTTTCTTTGTCTTCTTATTCAGGTAAATAATCGACGCCGGAAGAAGGAAACTACATCCGATTACAAAATTCGCCAGATCCCCTACGAAAGCCGTGGTCGTTCCTTTGAAAATAAGCTTTAACAGTATTTTACAGAATTCGATCATCACGCCCGCAACAGGCCCGAAAGCAAATGTACCGATCAGCGCCGGTATCTCGCTGAAGTCCAGTTCATAAAAGGAAGGCGCGAACGGCACCGGGAATTCCAGCAGCATGAGGATAAAGGAAATAGCGGAAAATACGCCGATAACCGCGATTTTTCTTGTAGAAAGCACCCGTTCCGTATCGCCGCTTTTCTTCTTTGCCATCTTTTCCGCCGCATAAGCCACGACAAACATCAAGACAACAATGCCCAAAAACTCCAGGACAAAAATAAGGTTTTCTGTTACTGACTGCATTAAATTATTCATACGATTTCCTCCTGAAAATATAATTTTTAGGGAAAATTCTTTTGGAAGACTGCGCAAACCTACAATCAAGCAGGGGAGGTTTATCTTTCCCTGCTCGGGCGTACGCAATCGAGTAGAGAAGATTTATCTTCGCTACTCGCCGCGCGGGGTGCGTGCAGCGAAGCTGCTAATTTCCTTACGCACCCCTGCGCATCGCACTCTTGCGCATAAAAACCCCGGATATAAATATCCGGGGCAACATTGCGTAATAATGGCATTTCGAATCTTTTTTCATTCAAAATGTCCCTCTTACTTTCCTCTCTCATCCAGACTTTACTGTCGGTTTTGGAATTCCACCAAATCAGCCGCCGGAAAGCTCATCGCCGAAGAGTTCTCTTACCTCTGCCTTCGCTTTTCCGAAACGGGTCGCGGACTGTCACCGCCGGTTGGGAATGACGAATTATCATTATGATCTATCGTTTCACCCGACCCCGAAGAATTTTCTCATGATTTAATTTTAATGCTTCTGCTGCAAATATCATATTACGCCCAGCGGACTTTGTCAAGAATTTTCACAGCTCCTTCATGGAGAGCCTTCATGGAGTTCCTTCACGGAGGATCTTCACGGAGATCTATTTTTCTAAGCGCCATGCCGGACAAAGCAAAACGGAGCCAGGGCAACTGGAAACGGGGCTGGCAGGGTTCGGTTTTCCGCCGTTGCGTACAATCAGTCATTTCACTTATGAAATGGTCGATAACCAGGGAAAAATTGCCACGGAGGGCAATTTTAGGAAGCAGAGGCACGGATGCCGTTGCTTCCGGCCCGTCCGATTGAATGCCATATATCCATTTCATTAGTGAAATCTGATTGGAAGCACAGGCGGAAAACCGAACCCTGCCAGCCCCGTTTCCAGTTGCTCCGGTTCCGTTTTGCTTTGTCCGGCATGGCGCTTAGAAAAATAGATCTCCGTGAAACTTCTTTGTAGGCTATAACGATTCATGCTCAGCATAAAACAATATTCGCCGCCCCCGCATATTCCTCGGGCCTGGCATCCGTCAGAATTGTTCCGGCTGAAAACGGAGCAAAAGTGACGGAACTGACAATATGGAACTTGCTGTTATCGCACAGAATATATGCTTTCTGGCATTGTTCCAGCGCAGTTCTTTTTACCAACGCCTCATTCGCATCCGGCGTGGTAAACCCTGCCGCCTTGCTCACTCCATTTGCTCCAAAAAATCCTTTGGAAAAATGGTAATCTTTCAATGTAAGGGCCGCCATCGTTCCCACCACCGCTTCCGTCGAACTCTTGAGCGTCCCGCCCACCAGCAGCACGTGGGCTCCTTTTGCCACAAGCCGCTGTGCATGGGCAACGGCGTTGGTCACGAACGTAGCTCCTGTTTCACCGATAAAGTCCAGCATATAACCCGTCGTCGTTCCCGCATCCAAATATACAAAGTCCTGGGGCAGAATCAAAGAGGCCGCATATTCGGCGATCTTCTTTTTTTCTTCTCTGTTTATCTCAACTTTCTGCGTCACCGTCGGTTCCACCGATTGGTAGGCACCGTCGGAAAGTACGGCCCCGCCGAATACCTTTACCAATTTTCCTGCTTTATCCAGTATGGTAATATCCCTTCTCGCCGTAGATTCCGAAATGCCCAGATGTTCCGTCAGTTCTGTCACGGTAACACTGCGTTTTTCTTCCAACATCTTTAAAATGATCTCATGCCTCTGTTCGGATAACATATTTCCCTCCGTTTCATTCCTCCTCTCATTTTATTATGTTCTTTTTTATTATGCAATCTCTTTTTATGCTTCCATATTTTTCTTTAAAATGCCCAAAAGCAAGGTGGAAACCAGAGTTCCGGCGATCAATGCCACTATGTACATCAACGGCCCGCCCACTACGGGGAATACGAAGATGCCTCCATGGGGCGCCATTAAGGTACATCCGAAAAGCATGGATACCGCTCCTGCCGTTGCCGAGCCGACAATACATGCTGGAAGCACATGAAGAGGATCGGATGCTGCAAAAGGAATCGCTCCTTCCGTAATAAATGCGAGCCCCATAATAAAGTTGGTCGGTGCCGATTCTCTCTCTTCTTTTGTAAACTTCTTTTTGAATAAAAGGGATGCAAGCGCGATTGCGCACGGAGGCGTCATACCGCCCACCATAACTGCCGCCATAATATCATAATTTCCTGCCGCGATCGAAGCCGTACCGAATACATATGCCGCTTTGTTGAACGGACCTCCCATATCGATCGCCATCATGCCCCCAAGAATCAGTCCGAGAATTACCTTGCTTGTTCCTCCCATACCGGTCAGCCCATGGTTCAAGGCCGTATTAAGCCCTCCCATAACCGGTTCCACTATAAAGGACATCAGCAATCCCATGAGCAGCAGCCCCGCCAGCGGATAGATCAGAACCGGAGCAATCTTTTCCAGAAATTCCGGCAGCTTATCGCAAACCTTACGAAGCAGGACAATGATGTAACCTGCCGCAAATCCTGCCGCCAAGGCTCCAAGGAAACCGGACTTTCCGCCAGATGCAATCATACCGCCTACAAAGCCGAGAGCAAGCGCCGGTCTGTCGCCGACCGCCATAGCAATAAATCCTGCCAATACCGGAAGCATAAATCCAAATGCAACACCTCCCAGACCTTTCAGCCACGCCGCCACCGGAGTGATCGTACCAAAGTTTGCCCGCTCCGCCACATCCAAGGCATTCATATCCACGCATATCCCATCGATCAGAAACGCGATGGCAATCAAAATACCGCCGCCAACTACAAAGGGAAGCATATGGGACACGCCGTTCATCAACTGCGTATAGATCTGGTGTCCCGCCCCGCCGCTTTTCTTTGCTCTCTGCACCGGCACATTGCCCCCGGATACCGCGTGATATACCGGAACATCTCCGGAAATTGCCCGATCCAGCAATTCCCCGGCTTTACTGATTCCGTCGGACACCTGACATTCGATGACTTTTTTCCCATCAAACCGATCCATCGGAACCTGTGCGTCCGCCGCAACGATAATACAGGAAGCTTCCTCGATTTCCTGGGCTGTCAATACATTTTTCGCACCGCCGGAACCTCTCGTTTCAATCTTTACGGCACAATTCCTTTCTTTTGCCGCCTTCTCAATTCCCTCTGCCGCCATGTAGGTGTGGGCAATACCGGTGGGGCAGGATGTCACCGCTAATATTCTGGCCTGGCCGGAAACGGCCGCACCCGTGCCGGCCAATCTCTCATCAATGCTTTCCTGTTCCTCATCCGCCTTATCAATAATGGCCAAAAATTCATCCACACTTTTCGCATTGCGCAGATTGTTGGAAAATGTCTCATCCATCATCAACACCGACAATTTGCTCAACACATCCAAATGAACATTATCCTTTGTATTCGGCGCCGCTATCAAGAAAATCAATGTAACTTTTTCCCCATCCAGGGAATCGAAATCCACACCATCCCTGACTACCATCGCCGCCAATCCGGGTCTGATCACCGAATCCCCTCTTCCATGGGGAATGGCAATTCCCTCGCCAATGCCAGTCGTACTTTCTTCTTCCCGTTCGTATACCTGCGCTCGATAGGCTTCCTTATCCCTGATTTTCCCGCTTTTGATCATCAATTCAACGACTTGGTCAAGCGCCTCGCTCTTGTTCTTCGGCGCTCCGTCAAGCGCGATGCTCCTTTTGTCCAGCAATTCCGTAATTCTCATTTTCATACCCCTTCCTTTCTTTTTCGCTTATATAAATGATACCCTGCTGTCTGTTACAAAATATTTGGCTCCTAAGCCAACTGTCGATATACCGTTTCGATCTCCTCCCGCGTTGCCAGCCGTTCCGAAAAAGCGCTTGCACTGCCTGCCGCTACTCCCATGGCAAAAGCGAATTCATAATCTGTTTTTTCCATCCAGCCGGCAATAAACCCGGCTACCATGGAATCTCCCGCGCCCACGCCATTGACCAGCTTGCCTTTTGGCGCAGGAGCATCGTAAACCATTCCGTTCTCCGCGACCAAAACGGCTCCTTCTCCCGCCATGGACACCAGTACGTTGACCGCTCCCATCTCCCGCATTTTTTTTGCATAGGGAATCACTTCCGCCCTTGTCCTGAGTTCCTTCCCAAAAATTTCACCCAATTCGTGATTATTCGGCTTTACCAAAAACGGATGATATTTCAACACATTGACCAGCAGATCCCTGGTCGCATCCACGATGATCATAATCCCTTTTCCCGTCAGCCGCTCCATAATTTTTCCATACATATCGTCCGGCATGGAACTCGGAATGCTTCCGGCCAATGCCAGCACATCACCTTTTTCCAAACCATCCAGCTTTTCCATCATCTTCCGTATGTCCTTTTCACCGATTTCCGGCCCGCAGCCGTTGATTTCCGTCCCGTCAATCGATTTCAGTTTCAAATTGATCCTGGAAATCCCGTCGGCTATCGCAATCAAATCGGAAGTTACTCCCATCTGTTCTATCCTTCGGACGATTTCTTCTCCTGTAAATCCCGCCACAAATCCAAGCGCCGTATTTTCTACTCCCAGATTCCCCAATACCATAGAAACATTAAGTCCCTTTCCTCCGGGAAGAATCAATTCCGAACTGGTTCGGTTTGTCAAACCCAGCTTAAAATCTTCAACCGAAACGATGTAATCCAATGATGGATTAAATGTCACCGTATAAACCATTCCTTTTCCTCCTCCATTCTTTGTTTATTTTTTATACATCTCTCTTTTTTCTTTGTAATTGCATTATACATTCAAAATCAATCAAAATCAATCATATTAATGCACGAATATGACCGTTTTATTTTGTTTACTTTGCACGAATTTGAATTTATTTGATTGAATATGATTGAATAAGCCATTTGCGATGCTTTGTATTCTCTCTTGCCAATCGAGTAGAGAAGATTCATCTTCCCTACTCGCCGCGCGGGGTGCGTGCAGCAAAGCTGCTAATTTCCTTACACATCCCTGCGTATCGCATCCCCGCGTATCGCATCCCTGCGTATCGCACCTTTGCGCATAGCACCCCGGTACATAGCACTCCGGTGCATAAAAAAAGATACCGGCGAAATCTATCTCACCGGTATCTGCTTTTATCATCTCATGTTTCCAGACCTATATCTTCTTTTTTCTTTAATTTTCCTTTCCGATCTTCATCGTCAAAGCAATCCTTTTTTTCGCCACATCCACGGAAAGTACCTGGACATCCACCACGTCGCCCACGCTCACCGCTTCCAGCGGATGCTTGATAAAGCGGTTCGTGATCTGTGAAATGTGAACCAGGCCGTCCTGATGAACGCCGATATCGACGAATGCTCCGAAATCAATGACATTGCGCACGGTTCCCTTTAATATCATTCCTGGTTTCAAATCCTTCATTTCCAATACATCGCTTCGCAGAACGGGTGCCGGCATATCCTCTCTCGGGTCTCTGGCAGGCTTTTCCAATTCTTTTACGATATCGGTCAGAGTAATCTCTCCTATGCCTAATTCCTCTGCCATTTTCTTTTTATCCCTGATTTTTTTCTCCAGAGAGCCGGCTGCCGCCGTTTCCTTGCCGCCTGATATGTTCTTTTCTTCCGCGCTGTCCAGGCTTATGCCGCCCATAGCCGCCGCCAAAGCCTTCCCCATAGCTGTGCCCGTATTGCGGATGACTACCTTATTCTGTTTCTTTTCCTGCTTTGGTGCCGGCTTTTTCATTCCGACCTTTTCCGCCGCCGCTTTTTTCTGCGCCGCCCTGACATCCTCCATCGTCAGTCCCATCCTGTCCAATAATTGCAAGGTTGCCTCATAGGACTCCGGATGTACGCTGGTCGCATCCAGAGGGTTTTCTCCGTCCAGTATGCGAAGGAAGCCCGCACACTGTTCAAACGCCTTCGGCCCCAGCTTCGCCACTTTTAAAAGCTGCTTTCTATTGGTAAAACGTCCGTTGTTTTCCCTGTAGTCCACAATATTTTTCGCTATGGTCTTTGTAATTCCGGAAATGTATTCCAACAGCGATGCCGAAGCCGTATTCAGATCCACGCCTACCTTGTTTACACAGTCTTCAACTACGCCGCCCAGTGTTTCGCTCAATTTTTTCTGGTTCATGTCGTGCTGGTATTGCCCTACGCCGATCGACCTGGGATCGATCTTCACCAGTTCGGCCAGGGGATCCTGGAGCCTTCGCGCAATCGACGCCGCGCTTCTCTGCCCTACGTCAAAATTCGGGAATTCCTCCGTAGCCAGTTTGCTTGCCGAATAAACGGAAGCACCCGCCTCGCTCACGATCACATACTGCACTGGCGTATCCAGCTCTTTAATGAGTTCCACGATCACCTGCTCGGATTCCCTGGAGGCCGTTCCGTTTCCTACCGAAATCAGGGATATCCCGTACTTTTTAATCAACTTCTTCAGCTCCGCCTTAGCTTCTGCCGTCTTGTTCTGAGGTGCCGTCGGGAAAATCACCTTAGTGTCCAGCACTTTTCCCGTAGCATCCACTACCGCCAGTTTACAGCCGGTACGGAACGCCGGATCCCAGCCAAGCACTACTTTCCCCGCGATCGGCGGCTGCATCAACAGCTGTTCCAGGTTCTTGCCGAATACGGAGATTGCCCCGTCTTCCGCTTTTTCCGTCAGTTCATTGCGTATCTCCCGCTCGATGGCCGGAGCGATCAGTCGGTGATAGCTGTCTTCTATCGTTTCCTTTAATACCGGAGCCGTAACGGCATTCTCCGATGTAATCACTTTTTTCTCTAAAAAGCGGAGAATGCGTTCTTCCGGCGCGGCAATTTTTACTGTAAGCACCTTCTCGTTTTCCCCGCGGTTCAGCGCCAGAACACGGTGTCCCGCCGCTTTTTTCACCGGTTCTTCATAATTATAATACATTTCGTATACGCTCTCAGCTTTTTCATCTTTCGCGGTACTGGTTACGCTGCCTTCTTCCATCGTAATATTCCTGATATAAATGCGGTAATCCGCTTCATCGGAAATGCTCTCCGCAATAATGTCCTTCGCCCCCTGAATAGCTTCCGCCGCGGACGTTACCCCTTTTTCCTCATTGATATATTGTAAGGCTTCCTCCTCCAGAGAATGCTGTGCATCCTGCGCCAGTATCCATCCGGCCAGCCCGTCCAATCCTTTTTCTTTCGCCACGCTGGCTCTCGTCTTTCTTTTCGGGCGATACGGGCGGTATAAATCCTCTACCACTACCAGCGTTTCCGCCGCAAGAATTTTTTCCTTCAATTCTTCCGTCAGTTTGCCCTGTTCCTCTATGCTGCCGATCACCTGCTCTTTTTTCTCTTCCAAATTGCGCAAATAAACGAGTCTTTCATAAAGATTACGAAGCACTTCGTCATTTAAGGAGCCTGTGGCCTCCTTCCTGTATCTGGAAATAAAAGGAATCGTATTTCCTTCATCGATCAGCTTAACGGCAGCCTCTACCTGCCACTTCTGCACGGCCAGTTCCTGGCTTAATTTCAAAACGATATCCATATCCAATAACCTTATCCCTTTCTCAACACTCCCCATTATCCTATACGAAAACTATTCAATTTTCAAGATTGTATTATGGCTTATTAAGTGATACAATAAATATGTATATTTTCGGATATGTGCATTTGCCACATCTAGAAAACGAATGGAGAAAATTATGGATTTTAACAATAACGGCTATCACATGGATCATAACCAAAATATAAATAATAATAATACGGGAAGCCCCTCTTACGGGTACCAAGCCCGTCCTCCATACGCCGCACCTGGCCAAAAGCTCGCCAATGCCGCTATGGTTCTCGGGATTATTTCCGTTTTATCCACTATTTTAATGACGATTTATATCCCTATGATTCTGGGCACTATAGCGATCGTTCTCGCGCTCCTGTCCAAAGGCCTCCAATCGCATATGGCCGGCCAGGCCATGACCGGAATGGTCTGCGGTATCGGCGGCCTTCTGATGAACCTTGGGATATTGATATCGTCTTTGATGTTTATTTTTTCCCACCCGGAGATTTTACAGGATGCGGCCAGAACCTACGATACCCAGTTTGAAATTATCTATGGGGAATCTACGGAAGATATCCTTGGCCAGTCTCTGGAGGACTGGGTGAATGAGACATTTGATTTAAATTAGAGAGGAGAGTATTATGAGTACGATCAGCCCAATCAGTAATGGTTCTAACTACAGTGGTTATAATGTTTCCAACGGTTCTGCGCCGGAAGGGTCTTCCGGTATTGCCAGGAACCCGGGGGAATCCAATGTGAAGTCTCCTGGCAGGAAATCTTCGCCCGCCGAGTGCGAGACTTGTAAGAACAGAAAATATCAGGATGGCTCCGATGAAATGGTATCTTTCAAATCGGCTACCCACATTTCTCCGCAGTCAGCCGCAAGCGCCGTTCGTTCTCACGAGCAGGAGCACGTTTCCAATGCTTATAAAAAAGCGGCGCAGAATAACGGCAAAGTTGTTTCCGCCAATGTCTCCATCCACACTTCCGTATGTCCGGAATGCGGGCGCAGTTACGTATCCGGCGGGACAACATCGACGCAGATCAAATATTTTAACGAAGACAATCCTTACCAGAAGGATTTAAAGACCGCCGATTCCATAAAATATCAGGGCATGAATGTGGATATGGCAGTATAAGCACCAGGAATTTATGAAAGCAGGAGACGTTACACTATGAACACATACAAATCCTCCGCCCAGTTAAAGGGCATGTCAAAGGAACAGTTATTCGGGCATTACGGCACCGTGATCGGGGCTTTATTCCTTGTAGGAATCATTAGTCTGGTCGCGGATTCCATACCGTCTTCGCTGATCCAGGCAAGCAGCATCCCGGAACTGATCATTTATTATCTGATCGGCTTCCTGATAACTCTGTTCCTTGGCATTTTTAACTCCGGCGAAGCTTTTCTCTATCTGAAGCTGATATGCCGGCAGCCCGTTTCCGCAGGGGATGTCTTTTATGGTTTTAAGGTTCATCCTGATAAAGCGATACTTTTGGAGTTCGCTCTTTCTATCGTCATTTATATATGCATGACCCCCGTTATGATTTTTTACTATTTATATCTGACGGCAGGTCTGCCTGTTTATATGCTGCTGATGTCTGTTTTCCTTGTAATCGGTGCGGTCATTATTACCATCGTATACTTGATGCTTTCCCAGACATTCTTTTTATTGCAGGATTTTCCTCAATATTCGGCCAAAGAACTGATAAACATGAGCCGCCAGATTATGAAGGGGCATAAGGGACGGTTGTTTTATATCCATATCAGCTTCCTCCCGTTGTATCTTTTGAGCGTTTTTTCCTTCTTCATCGCGTTTTTCTGGCTTGTTCCATATACCAACACCGTGCTTGCTAACTTTTATATGGATTTGATGAAGAACAGGAATCAAACCTCAGCAGATGATATTTCTCAATATAATCCCTGACCAGCGATTCCCCGTAAGTAAGGGAAGTCGCATAGCCGCACTCCTGTAAATACCGACAGGCAAGTACATGATTGTCGCAGCCGATTACTTTGGAATATCTCAATGTCCTTCCGCCGTCGGTGCTTCTTGTCGCTATATAATCATTATGATCACGGATCGACTGTTCCCAACTGTCATAGGCACGCCACAGGGTATCGTCTTTTGTATAATAACTGCCGTCACTTCGTTGTTCCGTGGCGGCTTTTTTATATGTCCTGCCTGTCCACCCATTCTTCTTTATGCCAAACAGCGCGTTTGCTTCCCTGGCCAGCTCCGAAGTTCCCCACGCGGACTCCTTGATCGCCTGCGCCACTACTACCGAAGGGAGAACGATCCTTCTTTTTTCCCAATCTTCTTTCGCTATTTTCCCTACAAATTCCTCAAACGGTTCCTGGGTCATTCCCTCTGCTGCCTGTCCGCATATTCCCTTACAGATCGCTTCCGCCGCCGCGGCTTCTGCTCCGGCAGCGATATAAAGATCCACATCGTTCCGGTTATCGCAAAAACAGACTTCTATTAACATGGCCTTTGCTTTTGATTTGCGGATCAGGTATAATCCGCTTCCTTTTTTTACTCCCCGGTTCTTTAAGCCCCATTTTGCAAAGTTCGCGCATATATTTACCGCCTCCTCATATTGCCTCCCCTCATAAGTATAGATCTCCACGCCCTGCCCCAAATGGCCGGGAGAAGCATTGAAATGAATGCTGATAAACCAATCCAAATCTTCTCTGTTGGCAAGCGCTGTCGCCATTTGTAAATACTCCCGCTGCGTATCAGCCCTGTCTATCGTGCAGTCCACCGTTTCTATTCCGGCGGCCTTCAACTGATCCGTCAACGCATTGCCTATCCGTCTCGTATGTTCCGATTCTTTTATGATCCCGACCGCTCCATAACCCGGCCCGCTTATGGTATGCCCGCAATTTATTCCTATCTTCATAACACTTCCCTCTTTTCCTGTTTTTTACTCTGTTTTTAACTCCGGCAGACCTGCCACCGACGTCAGCAGCGACAGTAAACCCGCCAGAAGGGAGGCGGACAGCGCCATCATCCAGTCCACATCCTTTAACACCGCCGCCGTTCCGATGGTTGCCGCCGCCGTCTGGGCCATCGTTTTTACCGCCCTTATCCCGGCCGCTTTTAGCCATCTTCCTATCTTCTCCTTATGTATAAGCACTCCTTTATCCATACGGTTTCCTCCTTCCCCCAATTTTATATTGACTTCAAAACCGCTGTCACGATAGCACTAATAAATCCTCCCGACAATGCCGTAATAATCGCCGCTTTTATCACTTTTCCGGTTTCCACCGGCACTCTTTCCAGCGTTTCCAGTCTGCTTCCCTGTTGGTTCAACTCCTGCAGCATATTCTCTATGCTGACTGCCATCCTGTTGACCGATATCGCAAGCTCCTGGATCGCCTTGCTCCGGGTCTCCAGATCATCGGTACGGCGCTTCAGGGAATCGATCCGCTGTTCATGCGCTTCCAGCCTTACCGCTACTTCTGTTTCATCCATGTTTCCCTCCATTTCTGCACAACTTTATAGTGCAGGATTAAAAATTTTTAATTTTGAATCTTTCACCTTCTTTCTTTATCCTGAATATTTTTTCAAAAAATCCGCTATTTTTTTCAAAGCCCTCTGTTTTAGCTGATTTACCGATTGCCTTGATTGTTGGGATATTCTGGCAATTTCTGCCGCCGTATAACCTTCCTCATAGATCTGATAAATGATCTGGTATTCTTTTTCGCTCAGCAGACTCTTAATCCCCAATTCTTCAAAAAAATCTGTTTGATTTAATTTGGCTGCCCGCGCTTCTACATAATATTTTTGTTCTTCCGTCAAGTCTGACAACGCCACCTCTTTTTCACACCGTATGATTTGCCGCACTCTTTTGTTGTAATAATTTATAATAGAAACATTTATGTAAGAAATGACCGCTCCATCCTCCAAGCTGGCAATCCTTTCCAAATTCACGGAACGTATCATCTCCATATAAAAGAGAATAATATCTTCGTAAGCGTCTTCGTAATTCAATTTCCTGGCATACTTTCTGAATAACGGGGAAAATTTTTGAATTAATTCCAGCATTGCCTCTTTGTCGCCTTTCTGCGCGTTACAAATTAAATCACATAGCATGATCCATTCCTCCTTTACTATAATGAGATTTTTTTATTATAATTGTAAACATGAAAAAGCCTTCTTATATATATTCCTGAAATACATAAGATGGCTTCACACATTTTTAAAAAAAATATAAACTTTTCCCCTTCTGTCATGTCAAACACTGCCCCGGATCAAAAATGCAACTGCTGGTTGACATATTGCATGGCGTCGGTAGGTGGTGTGCAACCGGCAGAATCACTAAAATAAACATACAAAAAAAACAAAAAGGAGGAGATCTACTATGATTTTCGCAAATAAACTTATTCAGCTCCGTAAGAAAAACGGATGGTCGCAGGAGGAACTGGCAGAACAGATGGATGTCACCCGGCAGTCCGTCTCAAAATGGGAAAGCGCGCAATCCATCCCCGACTATGAAAAAATGATACGCCTTTCGCATTTGCTGGGAGTGAGTATTGATTATTTACTCAAAGATGAAATGGAAGAAGAAGAATTTTCAGTTTCCGCCGAAGAAGAATCTTCATTAAGAAGGGTGTCCATGGAAGAGGCAAATGCATTTCTTTCCATAAAAGCCGCCACTTCAAAGCCGATCGCTTATGCGATATTTTTATGTATCCTATCCCCTGTTTGTCTGTTCCTCGGATCAGCGGCCAGTGAAATGCCCGAATACCATCTGTCGGAACAGGTGGCCACGGGCATAGGCATGATCGTTCTGCTCATTCTTGTGGCAACGGCAGTCGCTATTTTTATTTCAAGCAGCAATAAATCCGCTTCTTTTGACTATTTGGAAAAAGAAGTATTTGAAACGGAGTACGGTGTCAGCGGAATGGTAAAGGAGCGCAAGGAGCAGTATAAAAATATTCATGCTAAAAATAATATCATCGGCAGCTGCCTGTGCATCCTGTCTTTAATCCCGCTATTTGCCGGCGCAATTATTAATGATGAAAATACCCTGTTTCTGACGGCTATGCTTTCAACGACACTCGTTATCGCCGGTATTGGAGTCACTTTTTTCATACACAGCGGCATCATCTGGTCCAGCTTTGAAAAACTTTTGCAGGAAGGCGATTATTCCAAAGAAAAAAAGAAAAGGCAGCCGTTCATGGCCACCGTATCCGGCATTTACTGGTTAATAGCCACCGCGATCTATCTGGCTTATAGCTTTGTTACCCAGGATTGGGGTTCCTCCTGGATCGTCTGGCCCGTAGCCGGCATATTGTATCCCGCCACGATCGGATTTCTTCATTTGTTTCATTCGAAATAGGGCGTTATCCACCCTGTGGTAGTGTTCTGAATGTTGTCGCTCACGCTCCTCCCTCCCGGCGCAAAAAAGACGCATGGTTTACAATTTATTGTTCCATGCGCCTTTACGCTGTTTTTTGCGGTACGCTTTGCCATGAATTCATATGAATTTTTCTACAGAATATTTAGAAAGATTGAACTCAAGTTCAAACGAAACGCACGAAAAAATTGCTAAGCCAACAATCAAAGACATATTCTTATATTGGAAATTATAAAACTACATAGATGAACAGTCAAGATATAGGTACCCTGTTTCATAAAACAGTCCTCCCAGTTCTCCGGGTACTCCACCCGCGGCCTTCCCAGATGCTTTCCTCCTGCCTTCGCCACCTCAATGCCCTGGCGCTGCAGTTCATACCGCTCCGTCAACCCAACATCGTTATGTTTGTCCTCTATTCGCCACATACGCAAATACCCACATTTCTTTGCAGCCATGACAGACCTCCCTTCCGTAAAAATCCGTGCCGCAAAAAGGCAATGGAACGGATTTTAGAGGCGGGCAGACTCACCTATACGGCAAGGAATATGCAGGACGTTTCCTATATGATACTTGCTGCCGAAGCGTACGGATTAGGTGTTTTATACAGCGGCTTTTTTACAATGGCGGCCAATGCGTCACACAAGATAAAAAAGCGCTCCAAATTCCCAAGAGGAAAAGGCTGCTATGACGCTGGTGCTTGGCATCCGAATATAAGCTATCTGCGTTCCACTCCCCACAAAGAATTAGATGTCAGATATATGTAGGAGTGAGTGAAATGCAAAGAGAATGTGGGGAAACCTTAAAACAGATTATAAATGGATTCTGGGAATGCAAAAATGCTTTTACCGCTATCGCTGGTGAAACACGATGGAAAGAATTTACATCGTTTATGGGAAATAAAAATATGTATTTCATCCTAACCTGCGAAGGAAGTATCGGAAATGCCGGAAAATATCTGGCTAAACTGTGCAAAAGAAAGAACATGCATAATGCTGTTGCTGGAAAATGTGGCGCCGCTGACCGCACTGACATCAGCCGTTTGCTCTGTAAGAAGTGCATTTATCACGGCAGATTGCGCCTTATGGAAAAACTCCTGGTCATCTCTAAAGGAAAGTACCGTAATATCCGCAATATATCCGTCCTCCACCGTGACCTGCACTTCTGTCGTTCCCCGAAAACCTTCCCCCACGCCTGTGTAAACACCGTCTTTATAGTTCCCTTTTTCCTTTTTTTCCGTAACCTGCTGATCCGATATGGTTTCGGCGTATTCTTTGTTGTTATTAACTGTATTTATTTAAGTTTTATGCAAATACACGCCCCTTTTTACATCAATTACATCATTTATTATGGCTTGCTGATTTTCTGTTGCCAAAATGTTGCTGCCTTCACTTATCTCTATAATGAGAACCACATTGGACAATCTTTATCGTATTATCCTCTATACGATAAACAATACGA
>ERZ808054.496-NODE-496-length-36628-cov-6.950508_pt1 | contig 36628 bp, 40 predicted proteins | sample MGYA00380201_ERZ808054 | MGnify/ENA primary metagenome ERZ808054 (study PRJEB31490, sample SAMN06133419) | mouse gut metagenome | isolation source: Z5_2 | host: mice | place: China: Chengdu | collected 2015-05 ...
ATGGAGATAGCGAGACTCGAACTCGTGACCTATACGTTGCGAACGTATCGCTCTCCCAGCTGAGCTATATCCCCATGAATAAAATTATAGCACAATTTATCCAAAATGCAAGTATAAATTCTATTCAAAATTCAATCCAGAAAAATCTATTTCAAGATCTTCATATATTCCAGCCTTTACCTGATCTGTAAAAGAATGTTCTTCATACGTCTCATGTTCAAAATTATAAACCATAGTCAGTTGTTTCTGTGGATCAACAATCCAATACTCCCGAACCCCTGCCGCACTGTATTTGAATAACTTTTTGTTGTAATCCATCGAGCGGCTCGAAGGAGAGACAATCTCAATAATCCAATCAGGTGCGCCCTTGCATCCTTCCTCCGTAAGTTTGTCTTTATCACAGATGACAGAAATATCTGGCTCGACATAAATATCATGATTCGCATTCAAAAACACTGCAAAGGGCGCGGGATATACTTCGCAATCTCCATTTTTACTATGAATGTAATTTCCGATTGTCCAATCAAAAAAGTGTACAAACTTCTGATGAATTCTGCTAGGTGCTGCCATCATGTATAACTCACCGTCAATCAATTCTGCCCGCTGTCCCTCCGGCAGATTGTAAATATCATCAATGGTATATTCGTCTAATTGTTTTGCTACTGCTGCATTCATTTGATCACCTTCCTTTCTTCATAGTATATAGTGTTTCTATTGATGATGCAAGTTATTTTCTCATATCTTCGCTAGAAACACAAAGCCTTCAATTCTAAAGCCTCCTAATTCAAAGCCTTCAATTCAAAGCTTCTATAAATATACATTGCGCTCTCCGCCAAAATAAGATATAATAAACCAAGTCAGTCAAATACATACACCGAATAATGTAACCCATAAAAGGAAAAACTACACATACAGCAAAAGAGTTGGAGGTTCTCCATGCATTCGACCATAAAATTACTGGAAATGATATTAACAAACATCGTAGAGATCTGCACGATCATATTAGAACTGTTCGGCGTCGCCATACTTGTCTTTACCGCAGTCAAGTGCTTTTGGTACTGGATGAAGCGCGATTGCAGGATTCGGCTGGATTTGGCGCAGGGTATCGCACTGTCTCTTGAATTCAAGATGGGCAGCGAGGTTCTGCGTACCGTCATTGTCCGTGAATGGGGTGAGCTTGGCATACTGGGCGTCATCATTCTGCTGCGCAGCATACTTACCTTCTTGATACACTGGGAAATCAAGCATGAGGAGAAGGCATTGGCGCTTGATTCTGAGAAAGACCCGAAATCCTCTTAGCAAATATCTTCCCATCTCATTCCTTTTGTGCTATACTTGAATAAGGACGTGTTTGAAGCAATATGATAAGGAAAAGGAGGTCTGTCATATGAATATTGGCAATATTTCGGGAATGTATCCCAATTATGCACTCTATGCAAATTCAATCAATCCGTCCGCCAGAACGACAGGCAGCGATACAGATCTGACTGCTGTAGGCACACTTGGAAAAACCGAAGAACACAGCACGGATCCTGACAAGATCAAGAAAGCCGGCAAGCGCTCGTCACCAGAAGAATGCGAGACTTGCGCCAACCGCAAATACCAAGATGGTTCTGACGAAGGCAACGTTTCATTTAAGACGGCATCTCATGTCTCTCCAGAGTCCGCAGGCGCCAGAGTCCGCGCACACGAGGGGGAGCATGTATCCAATGCCTACAAAAAGGCCGCGCAGAAAAACGGCAAGGTCGTCAATGCCTCCGTGTCCATACAAACCTCTGTCTGTCCTGAATGCGGACGTAATTATGTATCCGGCGGCGTTACCAACACCATGATCAAATACTCCAACGAGGACAATCCATACACCAAGAATCAAAAACAGCTTGATGCTGCGAAATTCAAGGGCGCTAATATTGACTATGCCGCATAAAAAAACAGCCGGAGAGGATTTTATTCTTCTCTGGCTGTTTTACATTCTTCATCTTCTATTACAAGCTCTCAAGTATCCTCTCCGCAAGCGCATCCGCAAGCTGTCTGTGCCCTTCCATCGTCAGATGCATGTAGTCAATATCATTGACTGGTGCTGTGATCACGCTATCCGCGTCCATAAACTGACACCCCATAAGCTCCGCAATCTTTTGAAACTCCTTCGCAAGCCCTGCCGATTTCTCCGCACAGCCGCGTCCCATCGTGCCACCGACATCCGACTCAAGATACCGCTTGTCAATGTTCTGTGGCGACACAATCAAAATATTCGGATTTCCGCCGCGCCAGCAGTCGGTTGTCGATATCGCCTTAGCGACCAGTCGTTTCAGCCCGAGTGCGATACACTCCGCCGATGCGCCAAAACGTTCTTTGGTATCGTTTGTCCCCAGCATGATAATCAACAAATCAACCGGTTCATGGCTCATCAGACACGGATAAATATATTCAAGACCATTCAGCCCCTCGTGAATTGGGTCCGTAAAACAAGTCGTGCGGCCACTCAGCCCTTCCTCAATCACGAGGAAGTCATCACCGAGCTTTTGCTCTAGCAGACAGCACCAGCGCTGTGTCTCGTCAAACCGACCGCCTGTGCTGGCGCAGTATCCATGTGTATTTGAATCACCAAAACATACAATATGCTTTTTCATCTTCTATCTGTTCTCCACTGCTTTCATAAAACGCTGTGCGATCTCCAAAGGCCTTGTGATGGCGCCGCCTACCACAACTGCATAAGCACCCGCATTCAGCATTTCAACTGCCTGTTCAGGACTGTGCACTCTGCCCTCTCCAATCACAGGAATATCCACCGTCTCCGATAATTTCTTTACCAACTCATAATCTGGTCCGTCAATCTTTGGAGAATGTGCTGTGTATCCGCTCATCGTTGTGCCGACAATATCCATCCCAAGCTTCCACGCATTCACACCTTCCTCGTAGGTAGAAATATCCGCCATGAGAATTGCATCAGGATACTTTGTGCGCACTTCAGTGATAAACTCGCCTGTGCTCTTGCCATCGCCGCGCTTTTGGTCCGTGCAGTCAAGTGCGATGATATCCGAGCCCGCCTCAACAAGCGCATCCACCTCTTTCATTGTGGGCGTGATATAACTCTCAAAACCTTCGTACTGTATTTTGATCAGACCTATGACGGGAAGCCCTGTCTCCTCCTTGATCGCCACCACATCGCGGATACTGCTGGTGCGGATCATGGGTGTTCCCGCCTGCTTCGCTGCACGCGCCATCAGATACATAATGGATTTCTCCTCCACATATAAGGGTTCTCCCGGAACTGCCTGACAGGATACAATCACTTTGCCTTTTATCTGTTCGAATAATTCCTGTTTTGTCATACGAAACCTCCATGCCTTATCTATACATACTTCTCAATTGCCTTGTCAATCATTTCCGCACACTTCTTTACCTGTGCCATATCGTTGGGTATCAAAAGCGGCAGCGGCTTGCGCACTCCTCCAAGTTCAAGACCTTCACGAAGCTTTAAGATTTCCTTGATCACACCATACAGATTCCCGTGGCAGGCACACATTCCATAGATAATTTCATTTGCCGCGTACTGTACCTGCCGTGCCTCCTCCAGCTTTCCGTCATTTACAAGCGCCATGATCTTGAGGTAAAGCTCCGGCATCACGCCATATGTGCCGCCGATACCACCGTCCGCACCGATTGCAAGCCCTGCGACAAGCTGCTCGTCAGGACCATTGAACACAGCAAAGCCCTCTCCGCCTTCTGCCTTGAATAACTGAATGTCCTGCGTTGGCATCGAGCTATTCTTCACCGCAGCCACACGGGGATTTTTTAACATTTCACGAAACAGCGGCATCGTGAGCGCCACGCCTGCAAGCTGTGGAATGTTATAGATAATAAAATCTGTGTCCGGCGCCGCATCAGATATGTCATTCCAGTACTGCGCTATAGCATACTCAGGAAGATGGAAATAGATGGGCGGAATCGCAGCGATAGCATCTACGCCAAGCTCCTGCGCATGTGCAGCAAGCGCCATACTATCCGCTGTATTGTTACATGCCACATGTGCGATAATCGTCAGTTTTCCATTGGCTGTGTGCACTACGCGCTCTAGGGTGCGCTTTCTGTCCTCCACACTCTGATAAATACACTCTCCTGATGAGCCTCCTACATAGACGCCTTTGACGCCCTTTCTTACCATATAGTCTGTCAGTTTCTCCACACGTCCCTCGTCCACTTCACCCTGCTCATCATAACAAGCATAGAACGCTGGAATAATTCCCTGATATTTGCTGATATCTCTCATAACTGCCCCTTTCTGCGCACCGCGGCGCGCTCTTTTTATCCTATATATACTTTTATAACTGCTTTTTTTACTGCGGAAGGACTGCCCACCGCCAGCTTGACCTTGTGCGCATCCTCCGGCAGCGTGATCAGCGCCTTACCCGGTATCAGTTTGATGTAATGCTCGACGGGACCTTCCACTTCCATCAAGTCCTTCTCCTCATCAAAGCTCTTTACCGATACCTTCGACAAATCGGATACGCCGACAATCTCCTCACCGGTCACGGTCATGTGAATGTCCGCATATTTTTTGTGTGCCTCAAAAAACGCGCCCTCCTCAGGAATCGTCTCATAGTCAAACACATTCATATAAACCATATTGCCATCAATATCATAATGTCCTGCCTTCACATCATCAAGAGGATGACTGCTCAGATACGCGACCGCCTTATCCAAATATTCGCCAAGACCATGATAATGCTCTATATTTGCGATCTCTGTATAAATCATACGAACCTCCCTATCCTTTGACTGCGCCCATTGTGATTCCCTTGGTAAAGTATTTCTGGAAAATAAGGAAAATAACAATAATCGGAATTGCTGCCAGCGATGCACCTGCCATGATCAAGCCAAAATCTGTTGCATTTTCCGCCTGTAACTTTGCGATACCAAGCGAAATCGTGAGATTCTTAGTGCTAGTCAGCATAATCAACTGCATAAAGTAATCATTCCATGAATTGATAAACGTAAAGATTGCCAAGGCACCGATTCCCGGCTTAATCAATGGAAGCGCAATCGTGTAGAATGTTTTCCACTCATTTGCACCGTCAATCTTGGCAGCCTCCATCATCTCTCCCGGTATGCCCTCCGAGAACTGCTTCATCAGGAAAACACCAAACGGCCAGCCCACAATTGGGAAGATTACCGCCCAGATCGTGTTATAGAGTTCCAAGGAAGCCATCTCACGCAGCAGCGGAATCAAGATAACCTGCTTTGGCAGTGCCATCGCACACACGATCAAAGAGAATACAACAGTGCGTCCAATAAAACGTTTCTTCGCCAGCGCATAGCCTGCCATCGCAGATGTGGCACAGGTAAGCAGCATCGCCGCCACCGACATAAACACTGTATTTAAGAGCCATCTGATCGCGGCTGGCACTTCTGGTCCTTTCAAACTGATTCCTGTAAATGGGATATTGATCTCCCAGAGTTCGGCTACCTGTCTGCTAAAAAGTTTTCTGTAATTGTCAAGCACCCACTCCTGCGGCCACCACTGCGGTGTTGTGGCATTGATTGCCGCTGAAGTTTTGAAAGAGCCAATAATAATCCAGTAAAGCGGAAAGGCAAATGCGAATGCCAAAATCGCAATAATGATAACCGATATCATTTTATAACAAGCATTACGGTTAAACTGGTTTTGTTTCATATACATTTCCCCCTTTCCTACTTCGACTCTGCCATCTTAAACTGCACTGCTGAGAGCACTGCAATAATAATTGCGAGCACTACGCCCATCGCATTGCCATAACCATAGCGGTACAGCTTAAATGCATTGTAATAAATATAGTACATAATAGTATCTGTGCTATGGTTTGGTCCGCCGCTTGTCAGCAATTGAATCAGTGCAAAGCACTGGAAGCTGTTGATTGTCGTGATCACGAGGATATACAGTGTTGTCGGCATGATCTGCGGCCACTTAATCTTCCAGAAACACTGGAACTTTGTGGCGCCGTCCACCTCCGCCGCCTCCACGAGAGACTGATCCACGTTATTGAGCGCAGATACATACAACACAATTGGCTGCCCCACAGAGGTTGTCAGCAAGATGAGAATAATACACCCCAGCGCAAACCGCTCATCACCCAGCCAATTAATATTTTTTTCAATCAATCCGGTGTTTGTGCCTATGTAGTTGAATATGCCGTAATAATTGTTGAACATCCACTTCCACACAACGGCAACGGCAACAGAACCCGTCACGACCGGAAGATAGAAAATACAGCGAAACGCCGAGCAGGCGGGACCTGCAAGGTCGTAGATGACGGAACTTACCCACAAGGAGAAAATACAGGTCACTGGCACGGAAACGACCACGATGATCACCGTATTTTTCAGCGAACCAAGAAATACTTTATCCTGAAACAACTCGATATAATTGGCTAACCCGACAAAAATATCCTCGCGGTTCATCGTTGCATCAAAAAAACTCGTAAACACACACTGCACCATGGGATAGATCACAAATCCCAAAAAGAAGATCAGGCTGGGAAGCATAAAAGCATAGCCAGCGATTGTCTCCCGGCGTACCAATGCCTTACTCATGCTATTGTTTTTAGACATAAGGATTCCTCCTTTCAATCAAACCATTTTATAAAGAAGCGCCCCTCCCACATCGTTTCGGGAAGGGGCGCAACGCTACACTCTTATATGAATTATTGTGCTGATGCTGCTGCATTTGCTGTTGTGACAAACTCCTCAACTGCTGTCTTGACATCTGTGCCTGAACCAACCTGCTGAAGCATGTTCCACCATGCTGTACGAGCTTCTGCCCATCCGCCTACTACCTGATAATAGTCGCCCATGTAAGGAATAAACTTCGCATATTCTGACATCAGTGCATCTCCGTCATAAATATTTCCAAGATCCTTTACCGGCCAGAAGTTTGATGCTTTTACGCTCTCAACAGCCTGCTTCTCATCATTTGCCATAAAGTCAATGAAAGTCTTTGCCGCTGCAATTTTTGCCGGATCGCCATTGTCAAAGATACCAAAGCCCCAAATACCGCCGCAAAGCTGAGGCTCACCGCTCTCTGTCGGGAAAGCCATCGGCAGAACATCAAAATTAATATTTCCTTGATCTGCGTTATTCTTTTCCTGTGTTGCGTTCCAGCAGAATGCCATTGCAAATGTTCCATTGCAGAACATATTCACCTCATCTCCACCTGCTATAGATGCATCAAAGTTTATGCCGTCCATACTCTTTAACAATTCAAGCGCCTTGATATTTTCCTCACTGTTTGCCGTGTACTCTGTATGCTCAGCGTTGGTGAAAGTTCCGCCATACAGATTGTTGATCAGCGCACGCGTTCCCTGATCGCCGCCCTGTCCGCTGCAATATACTGCGCCTACATTTTGCTGGCCATAGTCATACACTGCCTGAACTGCCTTCTGGAAATTCTCTGTTGTCCATGTACCCGTTGTCTCGTCAAGATATTGAAGTGCGCCTGCCGCCTCAAAAATGTCTCTGTTGACCGCCATGGTATGTGCTGTCATACAAAGCGGATACTCATAGAATACACCATCGTTGCTCTTGCATGCACTCTGTACAGAATCATAAATCAAAGACTTTGCTTCGTCTGTCCACAAATCGCCCAAATCTACCATCAGCCCCTTTGCGCCCCAGTTAGCCACCAGACGTTCTGGTCCTTCCAGCACAAGATCCGGCGCCTGTTTGCCCTCGATGGCCGTGTTGATCTGGTCATCGCCATTTGTATAATCCAGATACTCTACCGTCACATGGATATCAGGATACACTGCATTGAAATTCGAGATCATGCTGTTAACTGTTTCTGCATCTCCCCAGTTTCCAACTGGATAAGTCCACAGCGTGATATCTGCGGCCTGTGAAGCATCTGCGGCTGTGTCCGCAGGTGTCTGGCTGTCCGCACTGCTGTCGCTTTCCGCACCGTCATCTGTTTTCTCTGCGGGTGCTGGAGCCGGTGCAGGCTCTGGAGCCGGCTGGTTCGTTCCTGTATCTTTGCTGCCACATGCAGCAAGAGAACATACCATAACGCAGCTCAGTGCCAATGCCATAAATTTACGCTTCTTCATAATAAGCCCTCCTTTAATTTAGAAAAATTGTTTAAAAAAATGCAACCCAAACTCAGGTTTTTGTTGATTATGTCATCATTGTACTTTCACAGTGTATTTTTGTCAATACATTTTTGAAAAATTTTTTCGCAAATTTTATTTTTTGAAAATTTTTAACACAATATACTTATATGAATTGCAACTATATAAATTATATGATATAGTAGCCTCATAGGGAATTTGTCCCAATTCGAACAATTGTAAAGGACACATCATAAGGAGGTAACTATGAAAATTTGCAGAGCAAAAGATTATAACGATATGAGCCGCAAGGCTGCTAATATCATCTCGGCACAAATTATTTTGAAGCCCAACTGCGTGCTCGGTCTTGCCACTGGTTCCACACCAATAGGAACCTACAAACAGCTCGTAGAATGGTATGAAAAAGGGGATCTTGACTTCTCAGAAGTCATGACGGTAAACCTTGATGAATACAAGGGGCTCACCCGCGAAAATCCACAGAGCTACTATTACTTTATGAATGAACATCTCTTTGGAAAAGTAAACATCGACAAGCACAGAACATTCCTGCCTGATGGGACAGAGCCAGACAGTGCCACAGCATGCGAAAATTACAACGAAATCCTTCGCGCTGTAGGAGAGCCAGACCTACAACTTTTAGGACTTGGACATAACGGGCACATTGGTTTCAATGAACCGGGTGAGATTTTCTCTACGGAGACACATTGTATCGACCTGTCCGAGCAGACCATCAAGGCAAATGCACGCTTTTTTGAGACGGAAGCTGAGGTGCCGCGCCAGGCGTACACAATGGGCATCAAGACAATCATGTCCGCACGCCGGATTCTGCTTGTCGTATCTGGCGAGGACAAAGCGGATATCGTAAAGACAGCATTTTTTGGTCCCATCACCCCACAGGTACCAGCTTCCATCTTACAGCTCCACCGTAATGTAACCCTCGTGGCTGACGAAGCTGCACTCTCCAAGTTCTGAAACTGTAAATCCAAGAAATAGAAAGAATAGAAAGGCGAACAAAAATGGCATTAAGAAAAATCATCAACGGCCTTGTCTTTCAGGAAGACGGCTCTTTTACTCCAGAAACCGTATACATTTGTGATGAAAAAATTATATCGGAAAAAGACTACCGCAATGCATCCGGCGAAGAAACTGTGACAGATGCCGCTGGGCGTTATGTGATCCCCGGTTTGACTGATATCCATTTTCACGGATGCATGGGAAGCGACTGTTGTGACGGCACCGTGGATGCCTTGCAGACCATTGCACGTTATCAACTAAGTCAGGGTGTCACCTCCATCACACCTGCCACCATGACAATGCCGGAAGATGTGCTGGCACAAATCTGCCGCGCCGCAAAAGATTTTCATGATATGGCAGATCTGAATGCCGCAGATTTCTGTGGACTGTACATGGAGGGTCCGTTCATCAACGCTTCCAAAAAGGGTGCACAAAACGAAAAATATATCATTGCTGCTGACACAGACATGCTAAACCGTCTACAGGACCTCTCAGGAAATATGCTGCGCACGGTAGTGATTGCCCCTGAGACAGAAGGTGCCATGGACTTCATCCGTGAAAACAGCAGCCGCGTGAATATCTCCATCGCACATACAGCGGCGGATTATGACATGGCAAAGGAAGCAATTGCCTGCGGTGCTTCACAATTGACGCATACCTACAATGCCATGCCGCCTTTCAGCCACCGCGCACCTGGTCCAATCGGCGCAGCCGCAGATGACGAAACCTGTCGGGCAGAATTGATCTGCGACGGCATTCACGTTCATCCCGCTGTCGTGCGGACGACCTTTAAGATGTTCGGAGATGACCGGATTATTCTGATCAGCGACAGTATGCGGGCAGCAGGTCTTGCAGACGGTCACTATGATCTGGGCGGTCAAAACGTTATTGTCAAGGGAAATCTGGCTGTACTCGAGGACGGCACCATCGCAGGTTCTGTGACAAATCTCATGAACTGTGTGCGCACTGCCGTACAGGACATGGGCATCCCTCTTGCAAGCGCTGTCAAATGCGCCGCTGTCAATCCAGCAAAAGCAGTTGGGATCTATGGGAAGTATGGGAGTCTCACTCCCGGTAAATATGCAAACATCGTGATTTTGAATAAATATCTCGATATAGAAACCGTGATTCACCACGGCATATAAACGACAAGGAGGTAACAGAATATGGCAACCATGGTTCTCGATATCGGCGGTACAGCAATCAAATCCGGCTTATATGTTAATGGAGCGCTTACAGACATTCGAGAGACACCCACAGAAGCTCATCGAGGCGCTATTTATGTAGTAAACCGCGCAAAGGAGATTATTGCAGACTATCAGCAGCGCAGTCCCTTCGAGCGCATTGGAATCAGCACTGCCGGGCAAGTTGACCCCGTGCGCGGACAGATTATCTACGCGAATGAAAATCTCTCTGGCTACACTGGCATGAAAATAAAAGAACTTATGGAACAGGCGTTTCATGTACCTGTTGCTGTAGAAAATGATGTCAATGCAGCCGCCATTGGTGAATCTGTCTTTGGCGCTGGGAAAACCTATACAGATTTTGTCTGCCTGACCTATGGGACAGGTGTAGGCGGTGCCATTTTCTCCAATGGTAAACTGTACTCTGGAAGCAGCTATTCCGCCGGAGAATTTGGTGCCATTGTCACGCATCCCGAAGAACGCTTGGCAGATCAGGAGTTTTCGGGATGTTACGAAAAATATGCTTCCACTACTGCCCTTGTTAAAAATGCACAGTTGTTGGATGCTTCCCTGTCCAATGGCCGCAAAATATTTGAGCGGCTTGATGAACCTGAGGTAAGAACGCTTGTCGATCGCTGGATCATGGAAATCGTCTATGGACTGACCACCATCATCCATATGCTGAATCCCGAATGTGCCATTCTCGGCGGAGGCATTATGGAACAGCCTTATGTACTGGATCAGCTCCGTGAAACTCTATATCCGAATATCATGACCAGCTTCCGTCAAGTAAAACTGCAGAAGGCTGCACTTGGCAACCGCGCAGGTATGTTAGGCGCCGCCGTACTACACGAAAGGAGATGATCTATTTGGCAGGAAATATTCTGGAGTTAATCACGGAGCAATACCATTCGCTTACCCGTTCCAGCCAAAAACTGGCTGATTACATTCTTGCCAATACCCACGACTCACAATACATGTCCATCTCAAGCCTAGCGGAGTGCAGCGGCGTGTCAGAAGCATCGATCACACGCTTCTGCCGAAGCCTTGGCTTGACAGGATACAATAGCTTAAAGCTGGCGCTCGCCAAAGCAGCTTACGTCACAGATATCGGAGATCCATCGGATACGCCCGAGAACATCACCTCAGAGGATACTCTCGGGAGCATCTTTCACAAATTATACGATGCCAATATTCTTTCTCTAAATGAAACGATGGAGCTGCTAGACGAAGCAGAAATATCCAGAGCTGTGGACCTCATTTCTGCCGCGAATCGAGTTTTTTGTCTTGGTCAGGGCGGCAGTATGGTCATGGCAATGGAAGCATGGGCGCGTTTTTCCACTGCCACCTCCCATTTTGTCCACATAGAGGACTCCCATATGCAAGTCATGAACATTGCCCTGGCAACTGAAAATGATGTCATTTTATTTTTCTCCTATTCTGGATCTACGAAAGATATGGAGGATATCATGCGCATTGCAAAAGAGCGTCGTGTATCCGTTATTCTGATCACACACTTTCCCAATTCACGTGCCACAGAATATGCGGATGTGGTACTGCTCTGCGGCTACAACGAAAGTCCGCTTCAATCCGGCTCTGTCGCCGCCAAACTAGGACAGCTCTTTATTATAGAATGTCTGTTCTATGTATTCTGCAAACGCAATCCCGAAGTTTATTCAAAGGCACGATCCTCGACTGTCGAAGCAATCATGCCTAAGCTATTATAGGTTCAATAAAACGGATTGAAAGTCTAAACTTCCAATCCGTTTTTATGCACACGGGCGCCCAAAGGAACAATGTTAGCAGAAGCTGACCACTAGTATAAGACAAGATTCATCAACAGCTCATCCTTTAACTTAATGGCAGCATCACCAAAGTCCAACATCACTTCCGTCAACTCAGGCTGCTGTGTCATACGCCAATCAGACTCATTCGCTGTGTCCATCTGCACTGTCTGAATCAGATCTCTCAACTTCAGTTCTTTCGTCTTATCCTGCAATGGTTTTGCTGTCAATCCCGTCATGAGCACCACCACACTGCACAGCATCATGGCAGACAAAACAGTATTTCTCTCCCTGTAATGCAGTACATTCTGAATCCTGCATTTCAATGACGGCTCACCAAATGTAATCGGCGACAGTGTATAGCCATTCTGTCTTGCCGCATATTTCAGAATGCTAGACGCATATTCTTTTCGAATATCCTGATCTGCCGCTGCAATCACCGCCTCGTCGCAAGAGATTTCCATATCACGCACAAACAGAAAATACGCGGCCCAGACAAAAGGATTGAACCAGTGTATCGCTGCAATCATAAAAAAGAGTGGCTTGACGAGATTGTCCTTTCTCTTTCTGTGATAATTCTCATGCGCAATTATATACTTGCGTTCATTCTCATCCATACTTTTTGGCAGATAAATTACAGGAACAAAAAATCCCCACAAGAACGGCGACTCTATTCCGTCTGCTGTCTTGACCATCACGTTCCTTTCCTCCAATATCCCATCAGCGTCAAATGGTTCTGCATCCCTCAGCCTTCTTTGTAGCTTTACCCCCGTTCGTATAACTCCCGCTATCAACAGACTCACGCCAATCGCCCATACAACTGCCAAAATTCTTTGTAAATATTCAGGAAATAGAATATCTGTAAGATACTCATGATAGGTTGTCTCAGTATTTGAGTCTGTTCCTGGTACATATGTATGAAAATTTTCATTTGTATGATACATATCTTCATTGGTTAGATTTTCACTCGGAATATATTCAGAGGACATCTCCGCATCATTCTGGATATACACAGATTCATTATTGGAGTCTACACCTTGTACACCACCATTTTCTAAATTTGCGGTATAATTATGAACATTGCTACTTTCCACCTTCTCAATAATTATTTCCTGCGGCAGATAGACTGCATTTTCCTCTGTATCCTCCTCAAGCCATTTTGTGAGATCAAAATCTGCAATCCATCCAGGAATCAGACTAAACGGTCCAGAAATTCGAAATGGAATGCACAGATTGACAAAAACCACAAACCACAACAAATACACATATTTTCTTTCACCACGTAACAACAGCGCACGAAGCACCATCACCACCACGATTATATAGCAGCTAATTATACTGATATTTAGTATTCTAACAAACAAATCACTCTGCATAGCAACACTCTCCTCCTGTATTTAATCCTTATACTCGTCAATCAGTACCACAAGCTCCTCAATCTGTTTCTTGCTCAATTTCTTACGCTTTAAGAAAGCAGCCACAAAATTTGGCAACGAACCATTATAGTTCTCCTCGAGATACTGCTCCCCCTTGCGCCTGATATATTCCTCCCGACTGATCTTCGAAGTAACCACTGCCGCTTTATTCTGGAAAATACCATTTTCGCAGATTTTACGCAGCACTGTATATGTCGTGGACTTCTTCCAGCCCAATCGCTGTGCTGCCAGCTTCACCAAATCCCCGCTTCCGATTGGCTCGTGCTCCCAGATTAACTCCGCCAAGAGACCTTCCGCTTCTGTCATATGATAAGTAACCATATAGTTCTTCCTCCTTTGTCTTGATAATCGCGACTGCGCATAATAGGTTTAAAAGTTATAAACTAAAATTAGTTTATAACTTTTAAACCTATTTGTCAATAGTAATGAAACATTATATGCTTCCTTGGGGTGCCCGTGTACATAAAAAGGTCCGCGATCAGTCACTTCCATAACCAATCGCGGACCTTTTTATTTACTTAATTACATTCCAGCCTGAGCCGCAACTTCCGCTGCGAAATCATCAACCTTCTTTTCGATACCTTCACCAGTCTCAAAACGAACAAATCTCTTAATCTTAACCTCAGATCCATTCTCCTTTGAAACCTGCTCAAGATACTGCTTTACAGTCTGCTTTCCGTCGTCTGCCTTCACATATACCTGCTCAAGCAGACATACCTCTTTCAGCTCCTTGTTGAGACGACCAAGAACTGCACCCTCGATAACGTTCTCCGGCTTGCCAGCCATCTTCGGATCATTCTTGATCTGCTCTGCAATAATCTCTTTCTCGTGTGCCTTATATTCCTCAGAAACTTCATCGGAAGACACATACTTCGGATACAATGCTGCAACCTGCATTGCAAGATTTGTGAGTGCCTCCTTCACGGTATCATTCACTACAGCAGTCTCTGCCTCCACGATCACGCCAATCTTTCCACCGCCATGTGTATATGTCACAACGCAGCCATTCTCAGCTACCACCTTCTCGAATCTTCTGATGGTCAGATTTTCCCCAATAACAGCAATCTTCTCAACCAGCGCATCCTTGACAGTCTTAGAAGGCTCCTCATTCCATGCTTCTGCAAGGAATGCATCGATATCTGCTGCATTTGTCGCAAGCGCCTGCTTTGCAACTGCTGTCACATAATTCTGGAACTGCTCATTCTTTGCCACAAAGTCTGTCTCAGAGTTTACCTCTACCACTGCTGCTGTCTTGTCTCCCTCTGTGAGTACTCTACAAAGACCCTCTGCCGCAATACGTCCAGCCTTCTTCTCCGCCTTCGCCTGTCCGTTCTTTCTCAAATATTCAACAGCCTCGTCCATATTACCGTTTGTCTCGTTCAGTGCCTTCTTGCAGTCCATCATTCCAGCACCTGTCATCTCTCTTAACTCTTTTACCATTGCTGCTGTAATAGCCATTTTATATTCCTCCTGCTTCCTATATATCTTTACTCTTCTACTACTGCTTCTTCCTCACCGATCTCCTCTGGTGCCGCCTCTGTCATCATTTCGCCCTGATTTGACTCGATCACAGCATCTGCCATAGCAGATACGATCAACTTGACTGCTCTGATCGCATCGTCATTACCTGGAATTACATAATCAAGCTCTTCTGGATCACAGTTTGTATCCGCAATGCCAATCAAAGGAATGCCAAGAGTGTGTGCTTCCTGTACACAGATTCTCTCCTTCTTCGGATCTACAACAAAAATTGCGTCTGGAACTCTTGTCATATTCTTGATACCGCCAAGGTTTCTCTCAAGCTTTTCCCATTCCTTCTTGATCTGAATAACTTCTTTCTTAGGAAGCACATCAAATGTGCCATCCTCTGCCATTGTCTCAATCGCCTTCAGTCTGGCAATTCTGCTTCTGATCGTCTTAAAGTTTGTGAGCATACCGCCAAGCCATCTCTCATTTACATAGAACATGCCACAGCGCTCTGCCTCAGTGCGGACCGCATCCTGCGCCTGCTTCTTTGTACCAACGAAAAGAATTGTACCACCCTGCGCTGCAATGTCTGCCACAGCCTTATATGCCTCATCAACCTTACCTACTGATTTCTGTAAGTCGATGATGTAAATCCCATTTCTCTCTGTAAAGATATATGGAGCCATCTTAGGGTTCCATCTTCTTGTCTGATGTCCAAAATGAACACCTGCCTCTAATAACTGCTTCATTGAAATAACGCTCATATCTTACCTCCATTTTCTGCGGGTTCACCGCGCTTCCGTCTGCTTCGTCTCTACGGGCTACCACTGGGCATGGACCGCAAATCTGCAAACGTGATTGATGTGTAATAAAAATTGATGTCATGGCTGCAATACCCGAATACAGCCACAACATCAATAATATAACATAAAAGCAACTTATACGCAAGCTTTTTTCACGATCTTTTCGAAATCTTGTCAGCGATCTCCTGCCAAGTATCATTGATACCAATCACCTTTTTTCCGGTGCTGATTTTCTTGTCATAACCATGCTGCATCAAAAAGGCATCATACTCCGATGCGTTCTCTATAATCCCCGCATTCTGAAGCTTCCTAGATACAGTTCCCGAATCATCCCCGGACTCAATCACAATCTCGGCAGTCTCCCCAGCTTCCTCATCTGACGGGACAACGATCACCACCGACGATTCCTGTTCCGGCGCTGCTGCATCTAAATCCTGTTCATCCGAAACTTGTACATCCGAAGCTTGACCATCTGGCGCCTGCTCATCCAAAGAATCTGAATTGGAATCTGCTGTATTTGAAAGTTCTGTATCCACATCTGAACCTTCGATAGCTCCTTGTTCTGACTCCTTGGCAGCATCCAGTGCAGAGTAAATCTCAGACTCTTTCTCCTGATCTCGCACGAGAACAGGCTCTGTCGTCTCAACCGTTAAGCTTTCCTCCATCGTTGTACTCGTCTCATCGTCTAGCAACTTTTCTTCTTCAAGACCGTAATCTTTCAATGCTGCTACGCGTGCATCCGCCACCGCATTTCTGCTGTAAGCACCCAGAACCACCGCAGCGACGATCATACCAAGTCCCAATCCTCTTATCATATATTTATATTTCATTTATACAGCCCCCTTGAACAGATTAATGACCAGCTTGACTTCTCCTACACCAAGCCCCAGCTCCTTTGCAATCTCCACATTCGAATACCCTTCTTTATGAAGTCGCAGTATCCGGTCATTATTGTTTTCTCTCAAATCATCATCAGGCTGTGATAACACATAGCTCTCCTGTTGAGTTGCCCTGTTGATTCCAGCGGCCTGTGTTTCCTTTTTGACTGGTCGCTCGATATGTGGTGCCTGTTCCACAAAAGAGTACACTTCGACGGGTCTGATATCTGCTGGCTTCACATCCACAACCTTCATATTTTCCGGGCGAGAGCCAAGTGTCTGCAAGTCTGCCATACTCACAGGCTCTATCCCAGTGCTCCCCACTACTGGCTGCATGTCGTTCGATGTGACAATATCCGCCGACACAATCTCCACATTCTTTACAACAAGCGGACTTAGCTCCGCTGGCTGCCTAGTGACCGAATGGGCCATGAACGACTTCATGTCCAAAGCACGAGGGTCTACCTGACGGTGCATCGTAAGCTGCTGCTGCATTGGCAGAATCAGCCTTGCCATCTGACGGCGCGCAAACTCCTTTTCCTGCGCATCCTTATCCATCAGCATATTCTTCGCGGCAAGGGCTCTCTTCTCCTCTTCCTTTTTTTCACGCTCCTTGGCATCAGCCTCTTCCTGGGCCTTCGCTGCAAGCGCGAGCGCTGCTGCGTTTGCAGCCTCCTCTGCCTCCTTGGCAGTCCGATCTACATGCTTGACTGTCTCCTTGAGATTATTATGCTTATCATTTAGCATATCATATAAAAACATCACTTCCTGATGCGATTTATTGATATCCGATAGCACCGTTTCCGAATATTCATTGATCGCCATGATCTTTTCATTCGAAATGCGCTCAGATGCACGCTCCGTCTTTTCCACAGCATACTCAAGCGTCTCATCCACAACCTCAGTAACACGCTCCTTGGCATCCTTCATTTCTTTTTCAATAACATCCCTGATCAGTCCTACATCAACCTGCTGTCCCTCTTCATCTTCCGACGATTTCTCTCTGATAAAAAAACTTCCTGCAAATGCTCCAACGCCAAATACAAGCAATACTACCTCTAACCAATTCATCTGATACCAAACCTCTCTACTTTTCCAACATGTAAGCGTTCTGTTCAAAAGATGGATGACTATATCTTCATGTCGAAGCCTCCCTCTGACTTCGCGACAACCTTGCCATCCCCCTTCGCTTTTTTTCTGCGTTTTCCACCGTCACCAGCATAGCCGTTGCGCCCTTTTTCCTTTGCATCAAAGCGCTCCTCTTTGAACAGGGTCTCATCTGCATGAACCACCTGCTTCGCCATCTGCTGATCCCGTTTTTCTTCCTGCACCTGTATATTTCCCTGATCAACCATACCTTTTTCCATCTGTCTGAGCTGATTGTGCAGAACATTGTCAGTCTGTTGTATGCTACCGTTTAATAATATTGGACTTATTGCCATATTAATCCCCCCTCAGTTTACATATCTCGACTTACTTCGATTTATTTTAATATATTTTTACAAAAAAGGCAATAGCCCCTACAAATTTGTAGAAGCTATATCTGCATCTTTTTTTACCAACCGGCAATATGTGTACTCATTTTTGACTGTCATTGTGGCGCCTGAAATACTCACTACCACACCTTGATACATCGTCCCGCGGACGTTAATCTGTGCTGGAACTTCGCTCTTTAAGAGTTTGTCAAGCTTCTCGATCTCCTTTAATTCCTCCTGTATCTTAACTTGTGTCTCTGCGATATTCACCTGTAGCGCTCTGGCATTTTTAAGTTGGCCAGGTGTGAGCTTAATGCCCCTTTTTAATTTCATTGTAATTTCTTCCAGTTCTTTTTTCATTTTGGGCTGATTTTTTAATTTTTCACCGACACTTTTTTGCAGCTCAGAAAGCTGCTTCTTTAATCGGGGATCTGTGCCGACTTCTACAATCGTGGAAGCTCCCATCGCAGAGCCTATATTTTTGGCATTGATCATGCCCTTTGCAACAATTCTACCGCCTGTGATCAGTCCCTTTCCCGCATCTGCATTCACATTAGTACCCGCGGATACCTTGGCGTTTATGATCTGTTCTGCCTCGATAAAACCGTCGGCCTCCACATCCGCTGCGGAGATAAATTTTGCAATAATGTTTCCGCCTGCCTTAAGCCTGCCCTTATTCTGTCCATGCATTCCCCTCGCTATGATAATATCACCGCCAGCTTCAATCACCGCGCCTTCCACCACACCAGTCACAAACACATTTCCATCGGTCTTGACGCTGAAATTTTCACAGACATTTCCTTTGACCTCAACATTCCCATGATATTCAATATTTCCTGTTGAGGTACCCACATTCTCTACAGTGTATACATCTGCCACAAATACAGTGTTATCAACCAGCGATACATGACCATCTACTTTGCTGATTAACTTCAAGCCATCCTTGGACACCTCCAAATTTCTACCATAAGAAAAAGCTACTTTCTTAACCTCCCTTGTCGGTGCCACGGTTCCATATACATCAAATCCATCCTCGCCCTTTTCTTCTGGGATGATTTCTGCAAGAACCTGCCCCTCTGTACATTGATGGAGATTGTTCAGTTTGAAGAAATCTACAGTTCCATCTTCCTTTAATTCTGGACGCACTGCATTGTTTGTATCAAAGTGATACACAAGGCAGGCATCACGTCCGATTGTCGGCATTTTTCCCTTTGCTACAATAATATCTGTACAATATTCCCTATCCTCAAGCGCTTTGTCGATTGCCTTCTCATCGATTCCTGCCCGTATCTTATACCGCGCGAGCAGATCCATTATATGTGCTTTACTGGTCTGCAAACCGCCCGCACTTGGCGGATACAGCCTCAATACCGCTGTCATCTTGTCTAACAGAATCTGGATATCACACTGCTCATTCACCGGTGCAATCTTGATCGGTGTTAAAAAAAGAACAACCTCCTCGTCGCCCATTGATAACAGAGCTGAGTTGATTGCCTTGACATCATAGGGTACACCTATACTGTTGAGATACTCCCTTAATTCGGCAACGCGTATCCTCTCTCCATCCCCGATGGGGGGAGACAACAGCAGGCTTACCCCCTGCTCACTTGTCTGTAACTGAAAATATCCATTCATATAAGTCATGCCTCCATGCAATCGATATGATCCATCCAAGGAAACTATCAATCAAATATGCCAATGTAATTTCCCATTTTTGTTTTCATCTTCTGTAATGCCTTTGTATGCAATTGAGATATTCTTGATTCAGATACCTCAAGCACACGACTGATTTCCTTCAACGTTAATTCCTCGTAATAATATAACAGGATGACTTTTTTTTCCTTGTCTGTCAATACCTCCAGTGATTCCTCTAGTACTTTCTTGAGTTCACTTTTTTCGATCACACCCTCCGGCGTATCAAAACCTGAACTGATACTCTTTTCCGATGAAATATCATTTCCCTGTTCGACATACTCATTTAGGGAAATCACATTGTCGGCCTTTACCTGATTCTGCCAATCCATAAACTCATCTTTCGTAATTCCCATATAGGCAGCAATCTCAGCATCCGTAGGAGGCCTTCCGTTTCTCTGCTCCAAATCCTTCATCGCCGTATCAATCTGCTTCTGACGTTGTCTGATGGTGCGCGGTATCCAGTCCATCTTACGAATCTGATCAAGAATAGCACCGCGAATACGCAGACTGGCATAAGTCTCAAACTTCACTTCCTTGCCCATATCAAACTTATCGATGGCATCAATCAAGCCAAACACTCCATAACTAACCAGATCCTCATATTCTACGTTGTATCCAAGATACATACTAAGCCGTCCTGCTACTACTTTTACCAGCGGAGCATATTCCAATATGAGCTTCTCCCTCAAATCTGGAGTCTTTACTCTGGCATAGTCCTCCCAAAGTTTTTTGCGTGCTGCATCATTCATGTTATTCCCCCGTTATGCACAATGTTGTCCAACGAAAATTTAATAATTGTCTGTTTCCTCAAATGGACTATCTTCAAAGTCCTCCTGCACTGCTGTCATATCCTCAGCACTGTCGTGAAGCGCCTCGTCAGAGTAGCCTTCCTCAAAATAGTTCTCTGCATCATCCGACATGAAACCACCTGCATCCATGCCCTCCAGATCTTTTTGTTCATCATTTTCAAATGCAACAACGCTTCCCGTAAGATTGCCTTTCTCCTTTGCTTTCTGAACCATGATCTCAAGATTTCCTGTAGGTATAATACGAGGTCTGATCGATGCATAGAGATATCTCGCGATATCTCCAATAATATAAAAAATCACCAGCACGATCAGTAGTCCCCACAACATTGTTGTCAAGTCAAATCCCCTTACATACATTATTATAGACGCTATCGCACCAGCCAAAAGCATGAAAAAAGGTGTGATAAGACCGGTCTTATTTCCCATTTGATTATCCCCTTCTAAATCTTCTTCTCAGGTTTCCCTGCCGAACGTATGATTAATTCACCCGTTTCAGGATAAAACACAATTGTACGACCATAATTGAGTCCTGTATCCTGAGCCTTTAATGGAATCCCCAGTTCTCTCAGTTTCTTTTTGCTGGCCTCCACATTTCGTTCTCCGACACGAACCATGTCTGATTTATTCTGAAAAGCAAACATCTGTGCTCCACCTGCAATTTTTGCCTCCAGCCTTCCTTTTCTGCCACCCATAGCCAATATCTTTTTCACAAGATCTTCTATGCCTGTATCCGCAAATTTCGCTCTGTTTGAATTATTTTCTATCTGCTTGCTGTCCGGCAGCATCGCGTGTGCCATCCCGCCAACCTTGGCAACCGGATCTCTGATACAGATCCCCACACAAGACCCCAATCCCAAAGTCGTGATGCCATCAGGGCTCTTACACACATTCAAATCTGCCATTCCAACCTTAACTATATTCGCCATCGCTCACTATGCCCCTTCTCTTTTTAGTGTTGCTAATTTATGAAAGTATAGTTATATTGACAGCCCAAGCCCCTTCAACATCGTTGAATATGACTCAAGATCCGGCATGAGAATGAAATACCCATTCAGATCCACATCATCTGTAAACACAGTCTGAATCAGCAGGATCTGATCCCCTATAATACCAAATTCTATAGCCGGTACACTTAGAATTGCATTGAGCATATCAATATTTAAGTCCGGAACCGACGGAATCATTTTAAGATTTGTCATCTGTGCCAACGAATTGAGATAAGCGCCTGTGATAATATTGCCAATCTCTTTCATTGCTGATATCTCAATTTCTGTGAACCCGCCTTCCGCTGGTGGCATTCCCATGAGCTTTGATACAAGTGATTTTGCAGCACCTTGTTCAAGTATGAACATGATACTGCCCGTGATATCACCCTCAACGGCCAGATAAATCCCCGCAACAAGCTGCTCCTCGCCGCCCATAACAACACCGACATCCTTAAAATCCAACAGTCTAACCTGTGGAACCTTCATATCCACCTTGGTCTGGAGCATCTGGGCAAGCGCTGTCGTCGCGTTGCCTGCCCCGATGTTCCCCAACTCCTTCAATACATCATAATATTCTGTCGTAACTCTCTCGAAACTCATATTATCTGCCATGATAAAACCTAAGCCTTTCCTAATTCAAAAGTCACAAGATATAATTCCAATCTATACGTCAACCACCTCTGCCAGAACAGATGTGATGTCAAGTAGTGAGATCAGCTTTCCGTCAGATTTTCCCACGCCTGAAAGATATCTCTCCTTATCATCTTTCTCATATCCCATTCTCTCGATATGTTCTTCGTCGAGCGTTACAACCTCTTTTACCTCATCAACCAACACACCGATCGACTCATGCTGCTCCAGTGTCAAGATGATGATACGGGTCTTTTTGGTAACTTCGTCCTCCGGCAGTCCCATCTTTAACCTGAGGCTGATCGTTGGTATGACAACACCACGGACATTGATAACGCCCTTGATATAATTTGGCACCCTTGGCACCCTTGTGATTTTCGACATTCTAATAATATTCGATATATACTTGATATCTATACCATACTGCTCACCGCCAAGCTGTGTCACGATAAATTGCGTCGTATCGCGCTCCACGGGACGGTTGAGACTCACATTCCGCTTTTGTTCGTCCATTGTTCTTACTTCATCCATGTTCTATGCCCTGCCTTTCATTATCAATAGGATTAAATCAACGCATTGGTATCAAGAATCAGTGCCACTTCACCATTGCCCAGAATTGTAGCGCCGCTGATCATTTTAGGCACTTTAATATATTTGCCCATGGACTTGATAACAACCTCCTGCTGCCCGATGAGCTCGTCTACTACCAAGCCTGCCTGCTTTTCGCCCTTCTTGACGATAATTACTGTGAGATTCTTATTCTTGTTATCCTCGCCTTCCTTGGGCGGCATGTCAAGAACCTTATCCATTCTGATAATAGGAATGACTGTTCCACGAATATGAATGACTTCCTTTGCCTGCACAAGCTTGATATCCTCTGGCAGAACATCCTCGATCGTCTGAATCGATCCAAGTGCTATCGCATACTTTTCATCACCGATAACCACCATCAGCGCCTGGATGATGGCAAGAGTCAGCGGTAATCTGATAATCCATGAGGAACCTTCTCCATAGCGGTTCTTTACCTCAACTTCACCACTTAGGGACTCAATCTTTGACTTCACGACGTCGAGTCCAACGCCTCGCCCAGACACATCGGATACTTTCTTTGCCGTAGAGAAACTTGGCAGGAACAAGAGATCGATAATCTCTTTCTCCGTCATAGTCTCCGCCTGCTCAGGTGTCACTGTTCCGCGCTCAATCGCTTTATTTCTGACAGCTTCCACATTGATTCCGCCGCCGTCATCCCGCACCTCGATCACAACGTTATTGCCATCCTGATAAGCGTCCAGGAAGATGGAACCCACCTCCGGCTTGCCGTTTGCGATACGTACATCATTTGGCTCAAGTCCATGATCGGCAGAATTTCTGAGCATATGCATCAAGGGATCACCAATCTCATCGACAACTGTACGATCCAGCTCGGTGTCCTCACCTGTCATGTACAATTCCATCTTTTTATTCAGCTTCTTAGACAAATCGCGAATCATTCGCGGGAACTTCGCCACTACGCTCTCAATAGGAACCATTCGAACCTTCATCACCGATTCGTGAAGATTTGTTGTCACGCTCTCGAGATACTCAATCTGCTCATTGACAGAACCAGTATCACCCTTCCCATCATCCGCGGCAGTTGCCGAGATCAATGAATTTTTCGCAATGATGAGCTCGCTGACCAGATTCATAAGATTGTCAAGTTTTTCGATATCGACTCTGACAGTCCTGTTTACCACTGGCTTTCCTGCTGGTTTTGCGGACGATTGTGTCGGTGCTGCCGCGGGCGCTGGCTTTGCCGCAGGTGCTGCCGCAGGAACCGGCGCTGCCTTGGCTTCCGGTGCTGCTTTGACCGTCTCCTCTGCTGGCTTGCTCTCCACAGGCTTCTCTGGCTCTGCGGGCTGTGCCGGCGCCGCTATCACATACTCTGAACAGTACGCCTCCTCAATCTCAGATACGCTCTTTACCGCCTCCTTGATCTCATCCGCAGTACCTCCCGATATAAAGATCAGGCTGAATGTAAGCTCAAATTTCTCATCCTCGATATCTTGTGCTGTCGGAGATGAGACAATGATCTCTCCCAGCTTTTCCAAAGCTTTGAATACTAAAAATGCCCTGGCCGCCTTTAATACACACGCCTCCTCTACGTAGACCGTCACGCCATAAACCTTGAGCCCCTCGCTGTTTGCCTTCTCGATCAGCATCTTCTCAGTGTCTGTGATCTTGATCTTCTGCCATTTTTCCTTCGTGGCATCTCCATCCTGTGCCGGCTGCTCCGCTGTGGATGCCTGTGCTGGTGCTGTCTCCGCAGATTGCGCACTGTCACCCAATTTTACCTCACCATTATTTTTCAGGATACTGTTCAGCACATCGATCAAATCCTGATTGTCATTCGTCCCCTCCTCTGTCGTCTGCTGAATATTGTTGACATACTCCTCCAGCGCATCCAGACTCTTGAACAGAATATCAATCATGCCAGGCTGTACCTTGAATGTACCATTTCGAACCTCCGAAAATACATTCTCCATATCATGCGTCAGCGTCTGCATCCGCTTATATCCCATTGTGCCTGCCATACCTTTTAAGGAATGGGCAGCCCTGAAAATCTCATTGATCGTATCCATGTTTTCAGGATTCTGCTCCAGATCCATAATCTGATCACTCAGATTCTGTAAATGTTCCTTTGACTCATCAAGGAAAATATCAAGATATTGACTAGTATCCATACTACCTGACCCCCACATTCATTATTATTTCCTGGGCCACGTTATCAAGTGAAACAACTTGGTTCACAAGTCCTGTCGAAGCGATCGCTTTGGGCATACCATACACCGTTGATGACGCCTCATCCTGTGCGATAACGTGTATTTTTTTTGAAGTTTCCAAATTCACGATTCCCTTAGTGCCATCAGCGCCCATTCCTGTCAGCACAACGCAGACAATCTGCGCATAGCTGCTTGCTTTCAAGGACTCATACATATAATTCGCACACGGCTTCACACCTTCTCTTGGAGGTTCATCTGTATATTTGATCGTCGCCCTTCCGCCTTTTGTCACCACATTCATATGCTTGCCGCCCATAGAAATATACACCACGCCATTCTCGAGCACATCGCCCTCCGCGGCTTCCTTAACCCTGACTTTACTGATCGAGTCAAGACGCTCTGCGAGAGATTGTGTAAAACCTTTGGGCATGTGTTGAACAATCAGAACAGGTGCTGCAAGCTCCGCTGGCAGCCTTGGGACAACACTCTGCAATGCCTTGGGACCTCCTGTCGAACAGGCAAGCGCGACAATCTTTTGTCCGCTCACAACTGGACTGCTTTTTCTGACAATGTTCACAAGCCTTTGTGTACTCTCCTCCTGCTTCTCTCTCGTCAACACAGGAGAGACAGAAATATTGGTCTGGCGGCTCGACACAACCGCATAGAGTGTGTCTAAAAACTGATCCTTAAATCCACTGCTCTTTAAATATACAATGTTTACCGGCTTCTCGATAAAATCGATCGCCCCCAAATCAAGTGCCTCCATCGTGACTGCTGCACCATCTCTGGTATCTGTACTAGCCATCATTACACGCGCTCTGATCTTATCTCGCTGTAGCGCGCGCAAGAACTGGATTCCGTTCATCTTAGGCATGTTGACATCCAAAACGATGCCATCATACTGATTCTTCTTAAGAAGTTCATATGCTGCCTGACCATCAAAAGCCTGCTCCACTACCTGGAACCGTTCATCTGAATTAATTATATCACACATAACTCTTCTCATAAGTGCAGAATCATCAACTACTAGAATTTTTTTCTTTATTTTTGAGACGTTTGAGTTAATTGTCATACTATTCAACGATCCTTCCCATTCTTTCTATTTTTTCTTTCCTCATCAAAAATATATCTAATGATCTCCTCGCGAGTCATCGTGTCTATGTATTCAAATTTGACACGGTTTTCATACTCTTCTTCCCTGTTTTCGATCTCGCCGGAATAGATCACTTTCGCCGCCAACAGAAATGATCTGTACTTCCCCAAAATCGACAGATCAAACTGCATCAATATCATACTGTCTTCTGTAAATTTGTATCTTGATACAAAACGGGCGCCGCCGCCGCTGATATCTACGATCACTCCCTTTATCATATCCTGCTCAGTCACAACGTATGTCAGCCCTCTGGCAAAGGCGTCTTCCTCATGTTTCGTCATCTCCCTCGCCATCATATCCACAATGCAGTTAAAGCGATAGTACTCTCTGCGCTGGTATTTGTGCAGACTGCTAATCAGTTCAATAACCAAAATATACATGCCATTGACCTTCTGCCTGTCTGTAACCCTGACATCTGCACGATACACTCCCTTATGAGAGTAGAAACACACATCATACTCTCCGCCGATCGGAAGCAATACCAGTTTTGTCTGCTCCATTGGCATCATCAGCTCAAGCTTTTCATCCTCCAAAATATTATATACTGAAGTCCTATAAGTCTTTACGCCTTCTGTACCGTCAGGAAGTATCACCCGAACTGTCGATTTCAATTCAAGCTTATCTCCCGGTGATATAAATTTTTCTATCATAGACTCCTCCTGAACACACGATTCATCCCATTTTTTTATTTCCTGATACAATATGTGAGAAAAAAGCTGCCATTCCCCGCTTTACCAATGACTCATTATATTCTTTATCCATCAAACTGTATGCAATCCTCTCATATGCTATGGAAGATTTTGCATTCGGACTCTGAATGCTCACCGGTTTTTGCTGCATCACTGCCTCTTCAAGACGACGGTCACGCGGCACAGACCCAAGGAATGACACTGGAAGTTTCAGATAACGATTGGACACTGTCTCAAGTTTTGTGTACATCGCATCACCTTCCGTCAGATCAGATACTTTATTGGCTATCACCATAATCTTTGACTCATCTCTCGAGAAACGAGGATGCCGGTTCAGTGCTTTTAATAGCGAATAGGAATCTGTGATTGATGTTGGTTCCGGTGTTGCCACTACCAATATCTCGCCGCTTGCAACCAGAAAATCCAACACGGCATCTGAAATTCCTGCACCTGTATCTATGATAATAATATCGGCAATTGCATCCAGTTTTGCAAGATTGCGAATGATATAATTTAAATAGTCACTGCTCAAATTAGAAAGACCGGCAATTCCAGATCCTCCTGATATAAAACCTATGTCCATAGGTCCCCATGTTATAATATCTGTGATATTTTTTCCTTGATAAATCAGGTCACACAGATTGTGCTTTGGCACTGTACCAAACATAATCTCTATGTTTGCCAAGCCAAAATCTGCATCTAGTATAATGACCCTCTTTCCCATTTTTTTAAACTGACAGGCAAGGTTTATAGATGTATTGGATTTTCCCACTCCACCTTTTCCACTTGTCACCGTGATCACACGGGCATGTGGTTTTGGCGTTGGATTTAATTTAATCACATTTCTTAATTGTTCAGCCTGATCCACCATACATTACCCTCCTATCAACGCCTTCCCCCAAGCAACTGCTTGACAGTTGACTGTGGATTAAAATACTCAATATCATCAGGTACATTCTGACCGTACGTCACATAAGAAAGCTTTGCACCCGTGTAAAGCTTTAGATTATAGATATTTCCTAATGCAGACGTCTCATCAAGCTTAGTGAAGATCAGCTTATAATCTGTTATTTCTTTGTATGTGTCTGTAATCCTCATTAAATCCCTATACTTTGTTGAAGCGGACAATACCAGAAATACCTCTCTGGAAGTTTTGATATCAACGGAATTGATCAAAGCACCCATATTCTCACATTGTGCCTCATCATTTGGAGAATGACCTGTCGTATCGACAAAAATATAATCATATTCCCTGAAATCTTCAACAGCAGCTTCAATTTCCTTTGCTGTATATACGACTCTAAACGGCACCTCCAAAATATTTGCATATGTTCTAAGCTGTTCCGCAGCCGCAATCCTGTATGTATCAGCCGTGAGCATAGCCACTTTTTTTCTGTGCTCTAACTTATAGGACGATGCAATCTTCGCGATAGTTGTTGTCTTTCCCACCCCTGTCGGACCCACGAAAAAGATAACCTTTGGACTCTTACCATCCTCCTCCATTACATAAGGCTTTCCCAATTTTAATATCATCCTCTGATAGATCTCAGAAAGCATAAAATCCAATGTCACATCTGATTTACAATTCCTGTCAATCTCGTCAATCATTTCATTTGCATACTTCTCATTGATCTCATTATCAGTCATTTTATTATACAATATTTTCAAAAAATTTATTCGTTCTGTATCCTCTTCGTGTTTCTCCTCTTCGACATTCTTCGTTTCATCTGTCTGTGGTCTGCCGTCCTGTCGCGAGAGCTGCTTCTCAATCAAATTCTGGAGACTGTCTAGTTTTTCTTCCAGACCATTTTCCCTGACAGGTCCATTCGCTCGATTGTCAACACGGTTCCTGTCCTTCTCGATCTCGTCTCTTACTGGTTCTGGCTGATATGTGGAAAGCACATCCGCCACTGCCAATCCTACTGCCTTGGCCTCTTCCTTCTCCTGCTCTTTCTTCATTGGAATGATTTTTCCCTGCGGCTCATTATGGCTAAAACTTACTGCCACGCCTTCCCGCTCCACATCCTTGGCAGAAACAGCGCTGTATTTCTCATTCTCCTCTTCCCTGGCAACTGTCACCTCGAATCTTGTCCCTTTAAAAAGGCCCATAATTCCCTTTGCCTTCACCGTTTTGACATTCATCTCGACTATGTTCCCGCCAAGTTCTTTTCTTGCACTTTCAAGCGCCTCTTCCTTTGTTCTTCCTTGAAATTTTTTAATTATCATGCTGTCACCATTCCTACTGATTGTAATTCAACATTTGAATCGATCTCATTATAAGATACCACTACTAAATCCTTGTAATAATCCTCTGTAAGACGTTTGAAATACATTCTGACAATTGGAGAGGTTATCACGATTGGATTCTTGCCAAGTTTCTCAAGCTTGCCCACCTCTGATTCCACAGATGCCATGATGGTCTTTGTTTTCTCAGGGTCTAATGTCAAATATGCGCCCTGCTCTGTCTGCTTTACGCTGCCCATAATCTCCTGCTCTAACCCCGGATCAAGCGTTACCACACTCGTCGTCTCATTGATTGGAAAGTACTTATTGGAGATCGCACGCTTTAAGCTCTGCCTTACATACTCTGTCAATATATCTGTATCCCTTGTGGACGCCGCGTGATCGGCAAGTGTCTCAAAAATTGTGACAAGATCACGCACAGAGATGCCTTCCTTCAAAAGATTCTGCAATACCTTTTGGATATCGCCAAGTCCTAAAAGCTTTGGCACAAGCTCCTCCACAAGAGAAGGATTTGTCTCCCTGACATTGTTGACAAGATTCTGTACATCCTGTCTTGTGAGCAGATCTGAGAGATACTGTCTGATGATCTCCGTCAGATGTGTCGCAATGATAGACGGCGGGTCTACTACTGTATAGCCCACGCTCTCCGCACGCTCTCTCTGATTCTCTGTAATCCATATTGCCGGCAGATGAAAAGATGGCTCAAAGGTTGGAATACCTGAGATCTCCTCCTCCACAAAACCAGGATTCATCGCCATATAGTGATCAAATAAAATCTCGCCCTCACTCACCTGAATACCTTTGATCTTGATGATATACTGATTGGGGTTGAGCTGAATATTATCACGCAGACGGATGATTGGCACGACTGTACCAAGCTCCAGCGCAATCTGTCTTCGTATCATGACAACACGGTCCAGAAGATCGCCGCCCTGATTCACATCCGCAAGCGGAATAATACCATATCCAAATTCCAGCTCAATCGGGTCAACCTGAAGCAGTGAATTGACATTCTCCGGCTTTCGGATCTCGTCTGCCGTGTCCTCCTCCATATCTGCTTCTGCCTCGATGCCAGCCGTCTCGATCGTCGATGCGATCATGCGTCCGCACACGATAAAGATAATGCCCAGAATAACGAAAATCAAAGGATTCAGTGGTGTCACTAATCCCAAAAATGCAAGCACTGCACCTACCATGTACAATACCTTCGGTATTCCGAACAACTGATTGACAAGTACGGTACCAAAATCCGCTTCCTTTGATCCCTTCGTCACCAAAATACCGGTTGACAACGAAATAAGCAGTGAAGGAATCTGGCTCACCAAGCCATCACCGATGGTGAGAATGGTATACTTATCTGCCGCAGCGCCAATGTCCATCCCCTGCCTTACGACACCCATAATGATACCACCGATAATATTTACGAAGGTGATGATCAGACCGGCAGTTGCATCTCCCTTTACATACTTAACAGCACCATCCATTGAGCCGAAGAAGCTAGCTTCCTGCTGGAGCTTTTCTCTCTGTACCTTTGCCTCTGCGTCTGTGATTGCACCTGTATTCAAATCCGCGTCAATTGCCATCTGTTTACCAGGCATCGCGTCCAAGGTAAATCTCGCCGTAACCTCGGCAACTCGTTCAGAACCTTTGTTAATGACAACGAACTGCACAATAATCAAAATAATAAATACAACGATACCGATCACCAAGTCGCCGCCGCCAACGAAATCACCAAAAGTCGCCACGACGTTTCCTGGATTACCTGTCGATAAAATCAAACGGGTCGATGACACGTTCAGCGCAATTCTAAAGATCGTTGTGAACAGCAAAACCGTTGGATAAAACGACAAATCCAATACCTCTTTTGTGAACATCGTCGTAAACAGGATGGTAAATGCCAGCGAGATATTGATCGCGAGCAACACATCCAGCATCGTATTGCTAATCGGTACAATCAACATGATGATAGCGCCAAGTAAATAGAGAGCTACACCGATGTCCGCTTTCTTCATCTTCATGTCTAAATTTCCCCCTTAACTCCTTAAAATCCCTTATAACTCCTCTTGATATTTTAAATTATCTCACAATTAACATAATTTGTATATAATAATTTGCTAAAATTTTTATTTTTTTTATTTTTTATATTACTTCTACAAATTAAAACAAAGAACTCTATGCTTTTTTGACGAAAAACAGAGCTCTTTGTTGTTAACATAATCCATTTTTGGTTATTCTATCCTGAGATTTTATGTCTACCTCTTTGATACTAAATCTTACCTTGCATTTTATATACCATCGCCAGCACTTCCGCCACTGCCTGATAAAGTTCTGGTGGCACCTCCTGTCCAATATCCACATTCGCGTACAGCATACGGGCAAGTGGTTTATTCTCGACAATTTCCACATGATTTTCCCGCGCGATCTCCTTAATTTTCTGCGCCACATAATCGGCACCTTTTGCAAGCACAACCGGCGCTGACCCTGTCTCTGCATCATATCGGATTGCCACCGCGTAATGCGTCGGGTTTGTGATGACAACATCTGCCCTAGGTACATCTTGCATCATACGCCTGCGGGATGCTTCCTGCATCTTACTCCTGATCTTTCCTTTGATCTGAGGATCTCCTTCTGCGTTCTTATACTCATCCTTCACTTCCTGCTTAGACATCTTGATATCATTTTTGAATTTGTAGCGCTGATAGAATAAATCTGCAAATGCCACGATCATGAATACCATAGAAATCTTTAATCCCATATTGAGCACAACACTGCCGATCACCTCGATTGCCTGATTGAGCGGCATACCATAAAACTGAACTAGATAGACCCATTCATCCTTTAGGGTAGTGTATACAATCGCCATGATTAAGACAATTTTGACTACTGATTTTAGCAATTCAATGAGCTTACTCATAGAAAAAAGCCGCTTCATACCCGAGATTGGATTCAGTTTACTGAATTTGGGTTTTAGAGGTTTTGTCGTGATCTGGAACCTAAACTGCATCATATTGATGCCAATCGCGATCGCAAGACCGACAACAAAGAAAGGAAGGAGTTGCTTGAGCAACTCTATCAAAATATTATTTATCAAGATACTGTAATCTCTTCTTACAATATTTCCTTCCCAGTAAGTTGTATAGGCTGGCATCTTCTCATAAATCTCACCAAACAATTTCATGAAATTTGCACCCATATGACCAACCCAGAATTTCAAGATCAGAAAGAGTGCAATCAATTCCACACCGTTTGACAGTTCTTTACTCTTGGGTACCTTACCATCCTTACGGGTATCAGATTTTTTCTTAGCAGTAGGTTCTTCCGTTTTCTCGCCGCCAGGTCCATCCTGTCCAAAAAACTGTAAATTATATTCTAATATCACATCATGCCCTCCACCATCGAAACAATCAACTGCCGAATCTGCGTTGTGATAAAATTGCAGACATCTGGAAGCAATGTCACTGTGACCATGATAACTGTAAGTCCCATCAACAGCTTGAGCTGGATACCGACCGAAAACATATTCATCTGCGGCGCGAGCTTTGCCAGCAATGCAAGGACAATATTCATCAACGTAATGCTGGCAAACACTGGCAAACAAATACGAAAACCGATAACGATATAATCACTCAAAAATGTAATCAGTGATTCCAAAAGTTTATTCGTATCAATCACTGCTCCCCCAATCGGTATCAAAGTGAATGTCTCCATCAGCGCTGCAAGCAGATATCGATGAAGCCCCGTTGTATAAAGGATCAACAGAACACCATATTGCAGCATCATACCAGTGATGGATGCCTGTTCATTTGTAGTGGGATCAAACATATTTGCCATGGAAAGCCCTACTTCCATGTCAATAATTCTTCCCGCAAACAAAACAATGGAAGTACACATTTGGGCTGCTAAACCAATCAGCAGACCCACCGACACTTCCTTCAACACGATTGTGGCAAATCCAAGTATTGTATTGTATTCAGGATAAGTATGTATCGGTCCGAAGTTATACATAATATATGTCACAAACACACTCAATCCTATCTTAACATTGTTTGGCACACCTTTAGTACTAAAAAAAGGTGCTACAAAGACAAAAGCGGATACCCGCACAAGCACAAACAGGAAATATTCCAACTCAGACATGGAAAAAGAATAATCTACCATACTGTGCAACGCTACTCCCTTCCATTATCTGATATACAAAGAAAAATCCTGCCATAACTCTGTCATATACGTAATCATATTGTTCAACATCCAATCGCCCAATATCATCAAACAGATGAACATGCCTACTATTTTGGGCACAAAGGTAAGTGTCTGTTCCTGAATCGACGTGACTGTCTGAAAAATACTGACACACAAACCAATCACCAATGATACAATCAATGGCGGTGCTGATGTCTTTAGAATTACGAACAAGCCTTCTTTTACGATATCCGTAACCATTTCTGTCGTCATCTTTTCAGCACTCCCCTTTCCTCACAATAACTCAATACATCAGTAAAACGTCCGAACTAAGTATATAATTACTAAATTCCATCCATCTGCCAACACAAACAGCAAAATCTTAAACGGCATAGAAATTGTAGTCGGCGGCAACATCATCATACCCATACTCATAAGCACCGATGCCACGACCATATCAATTACAATAAATGGAACATAAATCAAAAATCCGATAATAAAGGCCGTTCGAAGTTCGCTTATGATAAATGCCGGAATCAGCACAGATGTCGGAACCTGATTCTGGCTCTCACCATCCCATGCTGTATTAGATATCTGCATAAAAGCATCAATATCCTTCACCTGTGTCTGTTCAAACATGAAAGTCCGCATCGGATCTACTGCGATCTCAAATGCCTCTTCAAATCCAATTTCCCCTGCATCATATGGTATGATTGCCTCTGTGTAAACCTTACTGATTACTGGCTGCATAATAAAGAATGTAAGAAACAAAGAAATCGCAATTAACACCTGGTTAGGCGGCGCTGTCTGTGTATTTAACGCCTGTCTGGTAAAATGCAGTACAATCAAAATTCTTGTAAAAGATGTGATTGTCACCAGAAGAATCGGTACAACTGCAAGTGCCGTCAATATTAACAGTATCCGCAACGTACCACTGAGTTCTCCGTTTCCATTGTCATATTCGATCTTAAGACTGTTGGCAATATTTAGTTTTTGAAGATCCTCACCTGTCTGGGCAGAACCAGGTTCTCTAATGTTTGTTCGCTCTTCATCCTCTTGTTGATTATTCAGAATTTGCTCCGCAGCGGCAGCATCATCCTCTGTTGTCGCATTCGCTACAACCAGATCTGCAAAAAATATAGTTACCACCATACAGAGCATGTATACAAGTTTGCGAAGCTCCTGCCTGATATTGTACTTTCTGCTCTTATTCTTCATACTCTATTATCCTTATATCTCACCACACATCTGTAATCCAGGTTTTACGACTGTTTTCTAAATTTGTCTAATATTTCCTTAAAATTCATATTGACTGCCGTATCTGTCTCCGCTTTACGAAAATTTGAAATGTCTTCCTTTGTCAATTCTCCAAGCAGTGTGACCGTGTCCTTGCAGACGATATAGGAAAAATATTTTTCACCTATTCTCACAACCTGTATATACTTCGTCGGCGCGATTTTAAAAGTTTCCAATACCTCCACGTTAGAACCTGCAAGCCTCCCTTTCTGAAGACCTGCAGTGAGCTTTGTGGCAAAATATGTAAGAGCCAATACAAATATGAATATCAGTATTACTGTAAACAACTGTCCAATGGAGTCATACTGCTTTGATGTCGATGATAAAAGCATATGTTCTAGCCTACAACCTTCTTGACAGCCTCTAAAACACGTTCCGCCTGGAATGGCTTTACAATAAAGTCTTTTGCTCCTGATTGGATCGCCTCTATAACCATTGCCTGCTGTCCCATCGCAGAACACATGATAACATTGGCTGCCGGATCGATTCCTTTTATCGCCTTGAGCGCCTGGATACCATCCATCTCAGGCATTGTGATATCAAGCAGAGTCAGATCAGGTGACGCCTCCTTGTACTTATCGACTGCGATCTTCCCATTTTCTGCTTCAGCAGCGATCTCGTATCCGTTTTTCGTAAGAATGTCCTTAATCATCATTCTCATGAATGCCGCATCATCTACGATCAGAATTCTCTTTGCCATAATAAACCATGTCCTTTCTATAAACCAAAATAATTATTGAATATTATATTCATTTTTATTTAATTATTTCCATAATTCTCACACCAAAGCTCTCTTCGATGACAACAACCTCTCCCTTTGCTACAAACTTGCCATTAACAAGCACATCGATCGGTTCGCCGGCTATCTTATCAAGCTCTATGATAGTACCTGGGGCAAACTCCAGAATATCTGAAATAGATTTGCTGGTTCTTCCCAACTCCACTGTTACCTCCAACGGAACATCCCTGATCAGGCCAATGCTCTCCGCACTTACCATCTCGCCCTGTCCCTGTGCAAAGTTCTGGAACTGTGCAGGCTGTATGCTCACATTGGGCATTCCATATCCCATCGGCATTCCCATCTGCGGCATCCCATATCCACCCTGCGGCATTCCGTATCCGCCCTGTGGCTGCATGCCATATCCGCCCTGCGGCATTCCCATCTGTGGCTGCATGCCCATGCCCATATCCATACCGCCCTGCGGCTGCATTGTGGGAGCCGGCGCTGGCGCTGGTGCAGGACTTGGAGCAGGAGCCGGTGCTGGTGCAGGAGCTGGTTCCGATGATCCGCCCATCTGCTGTGCCATAAAGGTCTCGTAGACGGATTTTGCAAAATCAAGCGGATACAATTGCATCAATGTGGAATCCACCAGGTCATCGATCTGCAGTCTGAAGGATACCTTGACAAATCTGTCCTCGAGGAATGGCGAGAGCTCTCCCGGTGCCTTGGAATGAAGATCGACAAGGCTTGACTCTGGCGGACTGATATCGATCGTCTTGCCAAGCATCGACGAGAGTGATGTCGACGATGATCCCATCATCTGGTTCATCGCCTCGGAAATCGCACTCAGATGCAGTTCGCTGAGTTCTCCCTCGACATTGGTGCCGTCGCCGCCCATCATCAGATCGGTGATCACCTTCACATCGTGTTCCTTCAATACCAGAATATTCGTGCCGTTCAATCCGACTGTGTATTTGATCTGGATAAAGACACAAGGTCTTTCGTAAGCATCGAGCACATCCTGCCAGTTACACATCTCCACAACAGGTGTTGTGATATTTACCTTCTTATTAACAAGCGAAAAAAGTGTCGTGGCAGAGGTTCCCATACTGATATTGGCTACCTCTCCTATCGCATCTTTTTCTATATCGGTGAGTTCCTCTCCTGCCGGACTACCTGCTGTAGCTGTAGCCGTATCAGCCGCACCGGAATCCGCTGACAGATCCACACCGTTCAACAATGCATTGATTTCATCCTGAGATAACATACCATCCATTGTCTTATTCCTCCTCCCTCACTACTGATGTTACCCTTACTGCATATGCCT
>ERZ808054.504-NODE-504-length-35884-cov-10.350211_pt1 | contig 35884 bp, 32 predicted proteins | sample MGYA00380201_ERZ808054 | MGnify/ENA primary metagenome ERZ808054 (study PRJEB31490, sample SAMN06133419) | mouse gut metagenome | isolation source: Z5_2 | host: mice | place: China: Chengdu | collected 2015-05 ...
GTGCGCTAGAGGATTCGAACCCCCGACCTTTTGGTCCGTAGCCAAACGCTCTATCCAGCTGAGCTAAGCGCACATCCATTGCTAATATCTACAACAAAAGTTATTTTATTATAAACAGGACGTTTTGTCAAGAGAAATCCTATTTTTCACCAAAGCTTTTTCACCAAAGCTAAATTTATGAACTTCAATATCGATAGTAGGGGCTTCCACCACAGCATAACCCACCGCCTCCACAGCAGAGATTGCAGAGCATATTCACAATACATAATTTTAGGCAAAAGCCGCTCCCCCCTGTATATGGCTGTCCATAAGTATATTGTCTTTGACGATACCAAGTACCTCCATTTTCAAACTGATATACCAGATTACTGTAGTCCTGATTATTCGGCTCTAATGCCTGCGCCCGCCTGGCATGCTCTAATGCGGACACCTGGCTGCCAAGCCCTGCATGCGCCAATGCACTGTAATAATACCATCTGGCGCTGTGCGCACTCTCCTCCATGCCATCCAGCACGGTTCTTGCCTCCTTATAATAACCGTTTCTCACATAATTGCCCGCCGCACGCAGATGACCGTCTTCCTCATAACCGGTTCCTGTATTACCGTATCCGCCAAAGCTTCCAAAATCTCCAAAGCCACCAAATCCCCTATAAGCTCCTCCATAGCCTCCGGATGCTCCACCGCCCTGATAGCTGTAGCCTTCTGTGCGTTCCTTCATAATCTGCTGGTAAGCCTGTTGTATCTCCTTGAACCGCTCTTCTGCCTCCTCCTTACGGGGGTTGTGAATATTGGCATCAGGATGGTATTTTCTGCTAAGTGCCTTATACGCTTTTTTTATCTCTTCCTCTGTGGCCGTTCTGGAAATACCCAGAACCTCATACGGATCACGCATTTTTTACTCTCCGTTTCCTCCTGTTTTCTTTATCCGGTCCGCTTCCCTTTTCTGTCTCACCATTTCATACCGGTACCAGATGCCGGAATACAAAATATTCCTTAAGATTTCCGAATTTTCTATAATAGGGAGCTTTTCAAATTCCCTACAACACCCAGCCATCATCATAGTAAGAAGCGTCCTTATTTCCTCTTCAAAATCCGGATCATGATATTTTTTCAAAAGAGGGTTGTACCGCTTCCCCTTTATATCTTCCTCCACATCCTCATAGGCATCTAAAAGATAAATGAATTTTCCCAGATAACTGCCCATGATTTTCAGATTCTCCTGCCATTCATCCTCCCTTACGGCAAGAACCTCTCCCATAATGTTCCCAAAAATTCCTGCCATATGATCGATATCCTGGTTCTGCCTCTTTTCCTCAGTTGAAAATTCCCGCATGAAACCCGCAATCCTTCTTGCCTTATCCCCATACTTGACACAGACTCTCCTGCTTGCCCGCTTCAGCAGCCTTCCATATGCGAGCCGGGTAACCTTTTTTTCATCCTCCCAATCATCTTTGCATTTATAATAGGCAAACAGAACATTCATATCCGCCCCGTATTCCGAAAACTCATTTGTTCTGATTATATGCTTCTCAAACGGATGGGCAGCGCACTTCACTGCTCCCTCCTTCGTTTCCGGCTCATACAGACTGCCCAGCAGCATCACTAAAAAGGTCATATCATAGGTCAGGCTCAGCTGCCCCGCTCTTCCATGCCGCTCCTTTAAAGTCTGACAAAGCCCACAGTAATAGGAATGGTATATTTCAAACTCTTTAAATTTCATATCCCCCTTATTGACAATGATATATCCGAACATGGCATTCTCCCGTCTGACTTTTAATCCTTAACTCTTTTTTATAAAGGTCTGACCACATTTGGGACATCTAATCTCAATTTTTCCTTTGCCCCTGGGAATCCTTATCTTCTGTCTGCAGGATGGACATTTGTAAATATGATGTGTTCTCCGCTGCTGCATATCTCTTTTCCATGTGGCGAAGGTCTGTCGTACCTTATACGTATAACGGAGATAGGCAGTATTTTCTGCACGCCGCTTAAAAATATTTCTAGAAAACATCCTGAAATAGGCATATACTAAAATCGCCGTCCCGATCAGATAAAATACCCTTCCGCCAAACAGCGATACAGCAAAGCAAATCAGAACCATCACCATCAAAAAACGATTCAGCTGGTCTCCTCCATATCTGCCCTGCATGAACCGGTATATTTTTTCTCTCATTTACAGCCACATCCTTTAGTTTTATTCTGTTTTATATCCTACTTCTTTCTATGTCATAAATCAATTAACGTAATATAAAGGAATCTAAATATTTTCTTAAAAAATCCTGTTTATCGGGAAATCCAAAAGGTTCCCCGATAAACAGGACGCGTTTCTAATTTTAAAATCAATTTAAACCTTAAATACCTCGAGCAATTCAGACAGCTCTCTCGATCTCTTTTCAAGTATTTCAGCCGCCTTATCTAGTTCCTCCACTGATATCAGCTGCTGCTTTGCCGTGTCGTAAACATTCTCTGATCCCGCCGCTGTCTGCGCAGAAACGGCTGAGATTGCAGATATGGCAGACAACGTTGCGTTGCGGTCTTCCTCCATATTGGCAACACTGTCATTAATCAAATTAAGTGCCTCTAAAAGCTCTGATACCTGTTCGCCTATACGGTCAAAGGAAGCGGTAGTCATTGAAACCGCCTTCTGCTGTTCATCCACAATACCCTCTGCCTGTTTTGCCACCCCTGCTGCCTCTTTCGTCTGATTCGCAATTTCCTCCACAATCCGGGCAATCTGTGCAGAAGAAGAAATAGACTCATCCGCCAGTTTCTTAATTTCCTGTGCTACTACAGCAAACCCTTTACCTGCACTTCCCGCTCTTGCCGCTTCAATAGAGGCATTCAGGGATAACAGATTCGTCTGCTCCGCAATCTCATTGATTGCCTCGATAATTGTTCCAATCGATCTTGATTTATTTTCCAGATTTTCAATCGACTCAATGATATTAGAAGTAATCGTAATGGTCGACCCGGTACTGTCTTTGAGCTGCGTCACAGAATCCATACCTGTCTCAATTACCTGCTCCGCCCCTTTTGCCAGCACATTAATCTGACTGGAATTATCTGCCACTTCACCTATCCTGCCGGACAACGCATCCATCTGCTTCAGACAATCTTCCGATTCATCATCCATTTTTCCGATTCCCTGTCTCATTTCTGAAATCTCCAGCTGGATATCCCTTGAAGATTTCACGAAGCTGTCAGAAGCCGCCGCCATCCCGCTGACCGCCCCAGTGAGCTCTCCATTGACATCCTTGACGCTGGCGACAAGTTTCTTCATATGTGTCGTCATGTCTGTGATACCCTCTGCAAGAAGATTAAATTCATCCTTTCGTTTGGTCCTGACTTCAACGGTAAGATCCCCTTCCGATACCTTTTTCAGCTTACGTATCATATCATAAATGGCGCCGCCATACTGCCCCGCTAATACAGAGCCGAGCAAAATTGCAATCAAGCTGGCAAGTACCACCAGAAAAACAGAAAACTGCTGTATATCTGCTGTCTGTCCTATAATCGTCTCCCTTGGAATCAAGGCGCAGATCAACGCATTTCTGCCTTCAATCACAGAATACAGAAATAAATATGTATCATCCTCCACATAAGAAAACCCACTGGTCTCTTCACTGGCAAAAGCGGCATCCACATAAGATTTTCCAACAAAAACATTCCCCTCTGTTCTTTCAGACGCCGAATAGATATACTCTGTTCCGTCACAGGTAACAAAGCCTGTCACGCTTCCCTCCCCTGCATCTAAGGAAGCGATTGTATCTTCTATCACACTCCTGCTGATATCCACCATCAACACCGCCCGCTCATTGGTGAAATATCTTACCAATCTTGCTCCATACTGGCTGGAATCGGTTCTTAATTGTTCGTCGATTCCACACTGATTACCAAATAAGAAGAATTTATACTGATCATCGTATACCATTTGTCCCTGGGGCGTTTCTATAAACGCCGAATACAGATTTGGCTCCGACGACTGCGTAGTGGTGATGGATGCCTGGGTATCAGACAGCATATAAATATTGGAAACCAGCGCATCTCCAGTCGCTGCCTTGCTGAACGTATCCCGGTACTCTACAGGCACATGAGAATGCTTTACATTATCGTTATCATAAAGCCCCCTGTAAAACTGCTTGAGCGTATCATCATTTAAATATTCTTTATACTTCGTCTGTACCGTATCAAAAGCAAGGGACAGATACTGATTCATCATCCCAACTGTCTGCTCTGCCGACATTTCATAGCTTGCTATAATCTGGCTGGATGCCTTCTGATAAGAAACCACGCCCAGCGCAATGATGAAAATGACTGGTATCAGGAAGGAAGTAATCAGTTTAAAACGGATTCTTCTAAAAAAAAGAATTGGATTTTTACTTTTCTTCTTCTGTTCCTTTGGTGCTTTTTCAGTTGCCTTCGCTGTCTGTTTCTTTCTATCCATGCCTTTATTCTTCACTCTGTCATCCTCCCATGTTCCTGTAATTTTCACATCGCCATTTATAACATTTTACCAGATTTCATTTTCATTTTCCACCTATTTATGTGCAAAAAATGCAAAAAAAAAGAGCAGGTCCTCAGCCTGCCCTTACAATCTGCTGTATTAGTCTTCTATGTCCTGATCCGCCGCTACAGCCGAAACCACGGAAGACACCACCGAAACCACTACCGCGATGATAATAACCAGCAATCCTCCCGCCAATAACATAAATTCCATTTCTGCATCTCCTTTACGTCCAAATGAAACTCCTGCAAACCACACATTCCTTCCGCATCAAATTTGCATTAACAAATTTATTGTACTAAATAAACAACCGATTTTCAACCACAAAATCCATAAAATATTCCTTTGCTTCGCCACCTCTTACTCAAGAACCTGTTCGATAAAGATAGTCCTCTCTTTTGAGAGATCCACGATCTTGGTCTCAGTGATTGGACGGTTAGTCCGATTAAAAAACACCTTTATGATAGGTCTGGGACCCTGATTCTTCCGGATATTTGCCACAATGCCTACTTCCCCATTAGACAGCCTTACCATGACCCCCAAAGGATAAACAGGAATATTATTTACAAACGCCTGCACCACATCATTATTAAAGAACAGACCGCCGGATGCGTAAATTTCTTCTATAGCAATATAGGGCGGCATATTCTGAACCGTAACATGGTCATCATAATACGCACAGAGCCCCACGATCTGTGCACACAGCGGAATATCTGCCCCTTGCTTGATCTTTGGGAATCCCGAGCCATCCCATCTTTCATGATGATACAAAATTATCTCGCAAATTTCCTGGGGAATCTCTTTTTGTTTGGCAAAATAATACCCATAAGTAGGGTGCTCTTCCCAGAGCTGTTGCTGCTGGGAAGAGCGCTCTTTCGACCCCAACACCAGCGGCATTTCACAGATGCCTACATCATGGAGCAGACCGCCCACCACTGCCGTCATGATCTCCTCTTCCGATTGCCCCATGGCTCCTGCAACCATGCCTGACAAAACGGCTGTATGTACACTGTGCTGATATAACTGCAGATTATCCACCAGCTTCAACTGCACACAAAATTCCATCACCGTCTCCTGACGGCATATCCTCGGTATCATACCTTCAAGTACGTCTGCAATACGCACCATATTATCATTTTTATTTGCCTCTGCCTGTCTGGGAGATATCTTTCTTAAATACAAAAGGAAATCCTGTTCCAAATTCTCCGTCATTTTATCAATCGGGTTTACAAATAAGGAGTTTCTGTCAACAATCTCAACCGCTTCTATTTTCAACTCCCTGATTTTCTGTATTCCCTTAATCGTGAGGGCATGCCCCTCTTTAAGCAGCAATGTGGTGCTTTCCGGTATTACAACTGCCGCTGCCAGTACCATTCCAGGTCTTATATCTTCTACCTTAACCTGTCCCATAACAATCCCTTTCCGTTCAAAATGAATATATCCAATGCTGACATTATAGCGTATTTTTCCCGGAAAGCCTAGTAGGCATTTCAGCTTATTTATGCTGACGCCGAAACTGTACCGGCGTCATTCCATAAGATTTTTTAAAGAGCCTGTTAAAATGCTCCACCGTCTCATAGCCCACACTTGCCGCAATGCTTTCTACCGTCTGATTCGTCTCCCTTAACATAGCTCTTGCCTTTTTCATCCTTGCTTTTTTCACCGCCTCCTGGAACGTTGCTCCGGTATGTTCCTTAATATATTTTGATAAATAGGGGCTGGAGAGATGAAAATTCTCGGAAAGATTCTCTAATGTCACATCTTTATAATGGTTCTGCACATAGCGCATAATATCCACAATCCTCTCTTCTCTCCCTTCTATCGCATTCTCTCCCCGCGCTGTCTTGTTTCCTGCAGAAACCAAAGCAGCAACTGAACTTTTGATAATGTCCTCATCAATTCCTACGCCCCAGTACATTTTTCCGCCGCATAAGATTCCCACATACGCAGCCGCCTTTGACGAGGATCCTCTTGACACAGCATGTTCCTCATAGACTGACAGCTCATAGCTAATGCCAAAGTAAAGCTTGATTGCATTGCTGACTGCATCCAGCCTTCCGTTTCCCGATGTCTCTATCACTCTGCGCTCTTTATTCTGTTCAATCGTTACTTCCGCAACAATTCCGTCCTCCACCTGTCTGAAATGGCATTCGGGGATATCAAAGATTTCCCTCTGGTTGATGTAATGATCCTCAAAAATTTGATAGATATCCTCCGGCAAAAGTTCTTTGTGTCTTTGATCAGAGATACCTTTCATCAGGTACCCCACTTCTTCCTTCATTTTATCAGGCAGGCCTATCCCGAAATTCTGTTTTAAGATAAAAGCAATGCCTCCTTTACCCGACTGGCTGTTGATTCTGATTACATCCGATTCATATTCCCTTCCTAAGTCTTCCGGATCGATAGGAAGATAAGGCACATTCCACCGTCTTCCGCTTTTTCCGGCAATTCTCCATGCCATTCCCTTAGAAATAGCATCTTGATGGGAACCCGAAAAAGCCGTAAAGACAAGATCCCCGGCATAAGGCATCCTCTCGTAAACATGCATTCCCGTAAGCAGTTCATAAGTTTCTCTCACTTTAGTGATATTGCTAAAGTCAAGCCCGGACGCCACTCCATGGCATACCATATTCATCGCCAATGTGACAATATCCACATTGCCGGTTCTTTCTCCATTTCCAAAAAGTGTGCCTTCCACCCGGTCAGCTCCTGCCAGCACGCCAAATTCCGCATCGCTTATGCCGCATCCTCTATCATTATGGGGATGTACACTCAATGTCACTGCTTCCCTGTATTTCAAGTGTTTGTGGATGTATTCTACCTGACAGGCAAATACATGGGGCATTGCAATCTGCACCGTAGTCGGAATATTGATAATCGCCTTGTGGTCCTTATCCGGCTGCCACACATCCAACACCGCATTACAGACCTCCACTGCATAATCTACTTCTGTTCCCGGAAAACTTTCCGGGCTGTATTCAAAAGTATAGTTTCCTTTTGTTTCTCCTGCAATTTTCCGAAGCAGTACCGCCCCTTCCACAGCCAGCTGCTTTACCTCTTCCTTTGATTTTTTAAACACCTGCTCTCTTTGCGCCACAGAGGTAGAGTTATACAGGTGGACAACCGCCGAAGGCGCTCCTTCCAAAGCCTCAAAGGTTTTTTTGATAATGTGTTCCCTTGCCTGGGTCAGAACCTGAATAGTCACACCTTCCGGTATCATCCCCCGCTCTATGAGCGCGCGCACAAATTGATATTCTGTATCGGATGCCGCTGGAAATCCTACTTCAATCTCCTTAAATCCAATCTGCACCAGCATCCTGAAAAACTCCAATTTTTCCTCAAGTCCCATGGGTTCTATAAGCGCCTGATTTCCATCTCTAAGATCCACACTGCACCAGATTGGCGGTGCGTCAATTCTATCCTTCTTCACCCAGTCATATGTCACTTCAGGGGGCATAAAATAAGATTTCCCGTATTTTTCTGCTGCGTTCATAATAATTCCTCCGTCCTTAGATCCTTTTATGCTATAAACCATACGAGACTTAAACCTCATCATAGACGTTCGTTTCTTACAAGGCATGCTTTTAATCAATTTTATTGACTTTTTTTATTTCCATCGCATTTTTTTGCAGTTCCCCATGACATCTATTGCTTTTTTGTGTATAATGATGCTTGAATTAGTTATTTATAAAGCATCCATGCACGAAAATCGTGTTTCACAGGTCATGCTTATATCAAAATATAAAAATCGGAGGTATCCACATGATTACAGATGACATTCTTTACATTGGCGTTAATGATAAGGAGATCGACCTTTTTGAAGGACAGTATATGGTTCCTAACGGCATGTCTTATAATTCTTATGTAATACTTGATGAGAAAATTGCAGTAATGGACACCGTTGACCATCGAAAGAAAGACGAGTATCTTGCGGCGCTTGATGCAGCGCTAGGCGGCAGAAATCCCGACTATCTAGTGGTTTCCCACGTAGAACCTGATCATGCATCCAGCATCAGGGCTTTTCTTGAAAAATATCCCGGTGTCCAGTTAGTGGGCAATGCCAAGACTTTTCCCATGCTTGCACAATATTTTGATTTGAACTTTGACGCTGCCCTTGCAGTAAAAGAAGGAGATGTTCTCACCCTTGGAAAGCATGAACTTCACTTTATCATGACCCCCATGGTTCACTGGCCGGAAGTCATGTTCACTTACGATAGCTTCAGCAAAGTTTTATTCAGCGCAGATGCCTTCGGCAAATTTGGTTCCTTAGATGCAGAAGAAGATTGGATCTGCGAAGCAAGAAGATATTATTTTAACATCGTAGGAAAATTTGGTGCACCCGTGCAAACCGTACTGAAAAAAGCAGCAGCATTAGACCTTCAGATTATCTGTCCTCTTCATGGTCCCGTTTTGAAGGACAATCTGGACTACTACTTAGGCAAATATCAGATTTGGAGCAGCTATGAACCGGAATCAGAAGGCGTTTTTATTGCCTATGCTTCCCTTCACGGCAATACTGCCTGCGCTGCAAATAAATTAAAAGAAATTCTAACTGAAAAAGGATGCCCCAAGGTTGCCATTGCCGACCTTGCAAGGGATGATATGGCAGAAGCTTTAGAAGATGCTTTCCGCTACGGAAAGATTGTTTTCGCCGCTTCTTCCTACAACGGCAGCGTTATGCCCTTTATGGAAGATTTTCTGCATCATTTAAAAGGGAAAAATTATCAGAAACGAACCGTTGCGCTTATTGAAAACGGCTCCTGGGCTCCTTCTGCCAACCGAGCCATGACAGAACTCCTTTCCCAAATGAAAGATATTTCTATTCTGGATTCTTCCGTGACAATCCGCGGAGCGCTTAAAGACGAAGATGTGCAAGTTCTTTCTGATCTGGCAGATGCGCTTTTATCGTAAGACTCTGACTTTCGCCTCCGTTTTAACAGTCAAAAAAGATAATTAACCGCCAATATTACACCTGTTGTCTGGATTAAGGTGTCGCAGATACTTTATTGGCAAACCATGCTGCAAAGTTCGTATATTTACATTATATATCATCTTATGCAGAATAAAAATTGACATTATTTCTATCATTCTATATTATAAATAGATATAGGGGCTTAAAGCTCTAATCTTACGAGAGGGAGGAAATCAAAAATGAGTTCTGGAGACTATTATTACGATTCATACGATGCACTGTATGCGACAGTGGGCACTGGTGTCCTAATTTTTTACTGTATTTTCGTGCTTGCAATTCTTGTTATAACCTTGGTTGCACAGTGGAAAATATTTGTTAAAGCAGGAAAACCCGGATGGGCATGCCTGGTACCTTTTTACAGCCAATACTGTCTATTTGACATTGCATGGGGCAGCGGATGGTTATTTCTGCTTAGCTTCGTTCCCTGCGTCGGCTTTGTTATGGCAATCATACTGAATATTAAGCTTGCGCAAGCCTTTGGCAAGGGTGTCGGATTTGCAGTCGGTCTTATCTTCTTACCCATCATCTTTCTATTGATTTTAGCATTCAGTAAAGATGAATACATAGGACCGCAGTAATATACAAGAATATCATAAGATAAAAAGAAACCGCCAGAAGGCGGTTCTTTTTTATTTACCGGATGACTTTTAGTTCAAATGAATATTCTTCATTTTCCCTATAAACTAAATCAATTTCAAAAGTCCCTCCTTCAATTAATGCTGACGAAGAATAGGCAGGCACAAGAATCTCTATCTGCTCCCCCTCTTCCATACAGCCGGATTCATCCTTAAGGACTACTGCCGTATACACAGTCCCCATAGACTGTACACCTTCGCTGCCGTCAAGCCAGCCTGTTCCCTCCATCACGTCAACCATCACCTTTTCTATGACAACGCCGTCTTCAAGCTCTGCCTCCCCTCCTTGCTTCGGTGCAGATGCGTATTCAGACGTCGCGCTGCCAGCGCTATTTTCCATTTTCTTATCTTCATCCCTCATGAGATCCGATACGCTTTCTTCCACAACTGCCAAATCCGCTTCCACATTCTCACCGGCGCCTGCATCTGCCGCAGTATCTGCAGCGGCGTCTGTTGCCCTATCTGCCGTGATTTCCGCTTCTCCTGTCGCCGCATCAAAAGTATTTCCATCTGCTTCGGCTGCTTCTGGTGCACATTCTATCATCCCGCCGCTTTCTTCCGCACTGCTTTGGTCTGCCGCCATCTCAAGATTGCTGCTCTTTTGCCCCTGCTGCCTTAAGAAGACTGCTGCCGGAAGAATCAACGCCACGCAAAGTACCGCCGCTGCTATACCCGTATATCTTCGTAAATAAATCTTTTTCTTTTCTTTTGGAGGGTGCTCTTGTTTTTGCTCTGGAATGGATTTTTCCGATAATCCAGCTTCGATTCTGTCCCACAGATCCGGAATTTCACTGTTTGCCAGCTCTTTATATGCCTGTTCAAAATCCTTGCTCATAGCCACACCTCCTTAATTTCTTAATTGCATTCTGGTATTTCCAAGTCACAGTTCCCATGGGAATCTCCATGCACTGCGCAATTTCTTTAAATGTAAGCTCTCCTAAAATTTTAAGGCTGACAATCTGACGTTCCGAGGGCTTTAGCATATCAAGCGCCTGCTTGATGGTCATGTTTTCTACCACTTCCTGCTCCACGCTGCTGCCTGTATCCGCCGGGGCGGGCTTCGTTCCCTGCCGCTTTTCTTCCTCCGCATCTGCACCTAAATCCTGCATCAGCGCCGTCAATTCCTCTTTTTTATGTTTTCTCAAAAAATCGATTGCCATATTTCTCGCCATAACAGCAAGATAGCCCTTGTGACCGCTGCCGGGCTTAAACTGCTCTGCCTTGTCCCAGAGCCTTAAAAAAAAATCGCTGGTCACATCCTCCGCATTTTCTTTATTTCGCAGCACCTCAAAAATGATCCGATAAATATATCCTACATAGTTTTCATAGATTTCCTTTAAACCTGATTTGTCTCCCCGGACCATTCGTGCCACAGCTTCTTCAAATTGATATTCGTTCACCTTTTCCTCCCTCTTCTTTGGTACGTATATAGCTGCGTCATTTTATGGGAACCATTTCATTTTAGCGACGAATGTCTGCGCATCTTACAGAAAAAGTTGCCGCCGGAAGATTTTCCGGTAACAACTCTTTCTAAAGTTTATAATCTTCTTTTTATTACTACAGCGCTTTGATTCTGTCCACTGCCTCCACTGTATTCTCATAGCTTCCAAATGCCGTCAGTCTGAAATAAGTCTCGCCGCTTGGTCCAAATCCTGAACCGGGCGTCCCTACCACATTTGCATTTTCAAGAAGATAATCAAAAAATTCCCAGCTGGTCATTCTATCAGGCGCTTTCAGCCAGATGTACGGCGCATTCACGCCGCCGGATACCGTGTAGCCTGCGCTCTTTAAGCCTTCCAGAATATACTTTGCATTGTTCATATAATAAGCCACCTGCTGTTTTAGCTGGGCTTTTCCCTCTTTAGAATAAACTGCTTCTCCGGCACGCTGTACGATGTACGGCGCTCCGTTGTACTTGGTTCCATGCCTTCTTGCCCAAAGGGAGTGCAGGGAAACCTCTCCGCATTTCAGCTCCTTGGGAATCACGGTAAATCCAAGACGCACCCCCGTAAATCCAGCATTCTTTGAGAAAGAGCGGAGCTCGATTGCACAGCTTCTTGCACCCTCGCATTCATAAATGGAATGGGGAACATTCTCTTCTGAAATATACGCCTCATAGGCAGCATCATAAATGATTACTGCGCCTGCCTTATTAGCATAATCCACCCATTCTTGAAGTTGATCCTTCGTGATTGTAGAGCCGGTAGGATTATTGGGGAAGCACAGATAAATCAAATCCGGTGTCTCTTTGGGAAGCTGAGGCGCAAAATTATTTTCTGCCACACAAGGCATATAAATCACATCGCTCCATGTCTCCTTTGCACTGTCATAAGTGCCGGTTCTTCCCGCCATGACATTGGTATCCACATATACGGGATACACTGGATCGCAGACAGCAATTCTGTTATCCACGCTGAAAATTTCCTGAATATTTCCCGAATCACATTTGGCGCCGTCAGATACGAAAATCTCATCCGCCGCAATTTCACAACCTCTCGCCTTATAATCATTGTCGGCAATGGCATTTCTAAGAAACTCATAACCCAGATCAGGGGCATACCCCTTAAAGGTCTCTGCCTTTGCCATCTCATCAACAGCTCCGTGAAGCGCTGTGATAACTGCCGGGGCTAAAGGCTGTGTCACATCGCCGATTCCAAGACGGATGATCTTCTTATCCGGGTTAGCTTGTGCATATGCATTTACCTTTTTCCCGATGGTCGAAAAGAGGTAACTTCCGGGAAGCTTTAAATAATTGTCGTTAATCTTGAACATATCGTTTTCCTCCTGCATCTTCTTTTGATTTTCAGTCTTTCTTTTATATGGATATTTCACCTTTAAAAACAGTGGCTGCCGGTCCTATCATATATACCACATTTTCTTTCCGGTCCCACTGAATCTGCAAATTTCCTCCTAATAGTTTAACAGTAACCTGTTCCTTCGTCAAACCATTTAATATACAGGCAACGGTAACCGCGCATGCGCCGGTTCCGCAGGCCAAGGTCTCGCCGGTTCCCCTTTCCCATACACGCATCTCCACATGTTCATCATCCAGCACTTTTACAAATTCCGTATTGATGCGCTTGGGGAAACGCACGTGATTTTCAAAAAGAGGTCCTATTTTGTCTAAAGGCAGCGCTGACACATCGTCCATAAAGATGACAGCGTGGGGATTTCCCATTGACACACATGTCATTTCGTAAATTTTCTCTTCCACCTCTATCCGCTCGCCAATAACCTCATCTCCATCTGCAATCACAGGAATATCCTCTGCCTTTAGGATGGGCGTTCCCATATTGACCCTTACAGTCGACACCTTTCCATCTTCCAAAAACATGTCAAGATATTTGATCTTGCCACAGCTGATTATGCTGATGGAAGTCTGATCCGTGAGCCCTTCGTCATAGACAAATTTCGCCACACAGCGGATGCCGTTCCCGCACATCTCCGCCCTAGAGCCGTCCATATTGTACATTTCCATCTCAAAATCGGCTTCCTCGGACGGATTGATAAAAATGACGCCGTCTCCTCCAATGCCGAAGTGCCTGTCACTTAGGCGCCTTACAATTTCTGGCTTCCGTTCCTGCGGAATCTGTTCCTTAGAGCCGTCTACGTAGATATAGTCGTTTCCGCACCCATGCATTTTTGTGAACTTCATATTTTTCCTCCATTCCGAAGCGTTTTACCTTAAGGAGACGGCGAAATGTCAAATTTCGCTCTGCCACCATAGAATTTGTGACACTTCGGCACAAATTCTTGGTTGATAAATTGCTATCGAGCAATTTATTCAACTTTTCCCCCTGTTCTTGATTGTTTCTTTGCTGTTAGTTATTATAACACAACTTTCTGCATAGTATTATGATTTTCTATACCATGTAGTGCGCAAAAGATACTTCCTTTTTGTTTATTTAAGCCGCACTGTATGTGTAACCAGATATCTGTCACCGGTAAGTTCTTCGATTCTTAAATCCATTTCACAGGAAGATGCCAGGACGGCTTCCATTACAGGCTCTAAGTATCCTTGCTTATAGCCCTCATTCCGGTACGCTGCGTCCACCTCCTGCGCCAGCGTCTGTCCTTCAATCACATTAGAAAATTCGTAGTTTCCCCTTCCAATCGCCATAATCTGGTTATAGCAGTTATTATAGTAATCGGAGATGCTGTATAGGATGTCTGTCTCTGACATGCCTGTCTCTTCCAGGCTCCTTCGCCCCTGCATTCCTCCCTGCGCTGATGTAGGGGTCTGGTCGCGGTAGCGCTGTCCATTGCAGGGCGGAAGGTATACGGCAAGCTCCTGCCGCACATGGGTGTCTGCATAATCCTGATCCGTCTTGTTAAAGTACGCATACGCGCCGCCTTCTGTGTCATCCCATGTAAGGTCTACATTGTAATAGCCGTCCTCCAACTCCACAATATTCCACGCGTGATTCTCCCCGGCATATCCGGTACAATAATAGCAAGGAATCCCCAACTGCTGCAGCAGGTACTGGAATGCCCTCGCATACCCGGCACAGACCGTCTGCCCGTTTACTAACGCCCCGTAGGCGCTCTGGTTCATTTCCGCACGCAGATTGTAATTCAATCTCTCCAGGAGCGTGTCGTGGATAAACTTCTCTTTTTCAAAGTCGCTTGCAAGATAATAAGCCTGATTTATAATGGCGTTTGCATTTTCTGCAAAAAGTTCTTTTGCCTGCTCTAAGTCCTTTGCTGTGCGGTTAAACTTTAAATTGATCTCCACACACTGACCGTCCCGCCTGTATTTACAATTGTAAACCGTCTCCATCCAGAAAAGTTCGGGATGGTCGTTATAGACCGCCGCAAAAATATTTCTAAGCTGGGAAGCCTGAATCGGCTCCACCGGTGCAAACGACGCCTGAAGGGCATTGGCATTAGCATAAATCTGCCGGTAAAGATGGCGTCCCTTTTCATCCAGCATCCCGTAATAGGGATAATAGACGGAATCAAAAATAAGACCATCCCCGGTTTCACCCACTCCCAGCTGGTTCTCCAGCGCTTTTGCCGCTTCGTCCTCAATCTGTTCTCTTTCGTCCTGAACCTGCTGATAACCATTCCGCCCCGATACATTCTCCGGTATCAACATGTCGGACTGTTCAGGCGCAATGTATTGAGGATTGATATCTGTTGTCAATCCCGCCCCCGCATTTTCCGCTTCTGACGGCTCCGCAGCGCTTTCCTGACCAGCCTCATTTCCCTGTGAAGACACACCTTCATTCTTATACGCATCTTCCTGCTGCGGCGTGTCTGCCTGCCAGTCGTCTTCCATCCCACTTTCTGCATCTTGGGGCGTTCCCATCCCCAAGGCATCCTTGCCATCTTGTCCTGTATCATCTCTTACATTGATTACCGTAACTGTTCCCTGATTCCTGTCAGGATACAAAACCTGGGCAAGCGCTTCCGTAACATCCGGTCTGAATGCGCAGAGCAGAACCAGACTTGAAAACAACACCAGCAACAATAGAAAGAAAGTACCTATCTTCTTTAAAACCTTCATAGCCTGCCTTCCTCAATTACACTTCATTTATGCACGCAACGCTTCGCTTATGCACGCAACGCTTCGCTTATGCATGCAAGGAATCTTTCCCCGTACTTCTCGTACTTGTATTCACCTACACCGGAAACAGTAAGCATCTCTGCCCTGTCCGTTGGCTTCACCATGCACATATGGGTCAGCGATTTGTCTGAAAAGACAATGTAGGGAGGCACCTTTTCTTCCCTTGCGATTTCCATTCTAAGCGCCCTTAACTTTTCAAACAAAAGCTCCTCTTCCTGCGAGAACTCTCTGCCAGGCATGGAGAGCCCTTTCCCGTTCTTCTTTCTCTTATCTGATCTTACCTTTGCCGGATGCTCCTGTTCCTTTGCCATCTTCATTGAAATGGTTTCCTGACCTCCTATAACCGCCGCCGACTTTTGCGTCAATTTCGCAATGGCATACTCGTCATTGGTCAGCGCCAGATATCCTTCCATCTGAAGAAAATTCATGATCTGCCGGAGTTTATAGGCAGGAACTTCCTTCAGGCTTCCGTAAAAGGAATTGTTGTTCATCCGGTAGCCTCTGATCTTCGCCGTGTTCGCCCCGTGGACCGTATCGATGATGACGTTCACCCCATATCTCTGGCGGCATTCCTCCACACATCCAAGCAATGCTTTTGCCGCCTCAGTCACGTCCACCGTTTCAAACTGGCTCAGGCAGTTTGAACAGTTCCCGCAATAATTGCTGCCATACTCTCCGAAATACCGCAGAATATAATCCCGCAGGCAGTCATTGGTAAAACAGTAAAAGGTCATCATGCGCAGCCTTTCCCGGTCCCGCTCCATGACGATCTGCCTTGTAACCGGGTCAAGTTCCTGATTGTCCTGATTATTTTCTATAAAAAACTGATTGGTGATTACATCCTGACCGCTGTACATAAGAATGCACTCTGCCGGCTGACCGTCCCTTCCGCCTCTTCCGGCTTCCTGATAATAGGACTCCAGATTTTTGGGCATGCCATAGTGAAGGACGAAACGCACATTCGACTTGTCGATTCCCATGCCAAAGGCATTGGTCGCCACCATCACCGGCTTCTTGTCATAGATAAAATCTTCCTGATTCCTTTTTCGCTCCACATCTGCAAGTCCTGCATGATATTTCGTGACGGCAAAACCGTCCTCCATAAGCTTCTCGCACACCTCTTCCACCATTTTTCTGGTAAGGCAGTAAACAATTCCGCTCTCATGAGGATGGCATTCCAGATAATTTTTGATTGCTCCGTACCTGTCCTTTGGCGACATCACGCCAAAATACAAATTCTTTCTATCAAACCCTGTGGTGATAAGCGCAGGTTCCCGAAGCATTAAAATATCTATGATGTCTTCCTTGACCTCTTTCGTTGCGGTCGCCGTAAACGCCGCCACCACCGGTCTTGCCGGGAGCCTGTCTATAAACTCTGTGATTTTTAAATAACTGGGTCTGAAATCCTGCCCCCACTGGGAAACACAGTGGGCTTCATCCACCGCCACCATTGCAATGCGCGTATACATGGCAAATTCCAGAAATTCTTCCGTCACGAGCCGCTCAGGCGCCACGTAAATAATCGGGTATCTGCCTTCTTTTGCATAGGAAAGGGCTTTTCGATACTGCCCCATTGTCAGAGAACTGTTCAGATATGCCGCATGGATTCCCGCCTGATTCAGACCTTCCACCTGATCCTTCATCAGGGAAATAAGCGGGGAAATGACAAGAGTGATGCCCTCCAGCATAAGCGCCGGAATCTGATAACACAGAGACTTTCCTGCGCCGGTGGGCATAATGCCCAGCACATCCTTTCCCTCTAAAATGCTGTCGATCAGATATTCCTGCCCTTCCCGGAAGGAATCGTACCCAAAGTACTGTTTTAATAGCTTTTGTTTTTCCAATTCATTTTCCTCTCACGGTCTCTTCGGTCTTATCATTATATGCCAGAAATGGGCTTTAGGCAATGCAGGATTTTGAAAATTATGCTGTCGGCGTAACCGTTTGGCCTGCAAGGGAAGGACAGCTGCTTGAAAAGCGGACCGGTACAGGGGAGCGCATACCATATCATTTCCAGTCTCCTCTCAAAATCGGATTTCACTAACAGAATGTGTTTAGGTGTTCCAGGGCGGACGGGTCGGAGTCAGCAGCATCCGTGCCGCGCGACTCCTGAAATCGCCATCCATGGCGATTTCCCCCTAGGAATCTAACATTCTGCAAGTGAAATTACCGATTTTTCGCAAAGACTGGAAATGATATGGTATGCGCTCCCCTGTACCGGTCCGCTTTTCAAGCAGCTGTCCTTCCCTTGCAGACCAAACTCCCTTCCGATATAAAAACCATTGGGAAACTTCATAATCAATGACTCTATGACACAAAAAGAGACCGCTTTTAAAACTATTGCTAAATCAACGCCATAACACCTCCTAAGATCATGAGCATGATGCCTGCAATCAGCAGCAGCCACCCCACAATTTTTGACAGCAATGTACCGAACCTGGAGTTTTTTTCAAAAAACATAATCAGGGTAAATAGACCCATCCAAAATAAATTCATCATCCCCAAAGGAAAAAGGACAATCATAAGGGCCCAGCAGCAGCCAATGCACTCCATGCCATGTTTCATTCCCATAAGCAAGGCGCCGCCTGCTCCCGCCTTCCAATTATGCATGATAAATGACAGCGGATGCTGGCATCCTCTCATGCATGCATCTTTGAACGGACTTAATTGATAAATCCCAGCAATTAAGAAAACAGCTGCCACCCCCCAGAGCGTATGTATCCAGCTGGTAAACCGGTTCCCTATAAGAAGCATGATTCCTTCCCCTGCCAGCCAGCATATTATGCCAAATAATGCCCACAAAAGTATGTAGCCGCCAATAAACAAATAACTGGAAGAATTGCCAAATCCCTGCTTTCTACGGCGTTTGCTGATGATATCAAATGCAAAAATCATAGGCACTGCGGTAGGAAGCATCATGCCGATACACATGACCACCCACATAGGCACGAACATCGAAAAAGGTAACATGACCGGTTTCCATGCTGCTTCTGTTAAACGCCCTGCCATCTGTGCATCCATTTCCGGATCTACTGCCCCTGTCATATCCATTGACATGCCGCTGCCAGATACCGAAGCCCTTGCTGTATAAATCCATGACGCCATGGTAAGTATAACGATAATGATAAATACCACAGCCTGCTCTTTATCAAAATATTTTTTTCTTTTTTGATCCATAATACTTCCTCAATCGCTATCCCTTTTTATATATTTCCATTTCTTCTTCTGTCAGCACCCCGCCGGACATTTTTAGTACGCGTTTTCCGTATTTTATATTTTCCAGTTCATGCGTTGCCATCAGAATCGCCGTTCCGTCAGCGCATATTTCAGCAAAAAGTTCCATAATACTTCCCGTTGTCTCCTCATCTATATCTGCAGTCGGCTCGTCTGCGAGAAGCAATACCGGATTATTCATCAATGCCCTGGCTATCGCCACACGCTTCATCTCCCCGCCAGAAAGTTCTGATGGATATCTGCTTTCATAGCCTTTAAGCCCTACCCTTTCCAGTAATGCTTCAGCACGTTTCACCCCATCTCCCTCTCGCTTATACAGAAAGTGCGGCAGCCGCACATTATCAATTGCCGTTAGATTGCCCAATAAACTCACACCCTGCGGAATATATCCTAGTTTTGAATTGCGCAAAAATGCGATTTTTTCCTCTTCGCCCGCCCAGATCTCATTTCCTTCCAATAAGATCGTTCCAGCCGTAGGACGTAAAAGACCCGCAATCATATTCAGTAAAGTGGACTTTCCGCTGCCTGATTTTCCTATAATACTTATAAAATCATCCTTGTTAACATCAAAGCCTGCATCCTTTACAGCCGTACACAAAACCTTCCCTTTTCGTTCATATCGCCTCGTTACCTGTATACATTGCAATAACATTATTCATTCTCCCTCAAAATAAAATAGGTATCTATTTTACTCATGCGCATGGCTGAGTAAAAGCAGGCAATGGGTCCCATACTGATTGAAATTGCCACGCTCACAAACAGATTCTTTATGATTGTCACAAAGTCTGGTATCAAATAAGGAAGTTCCATAGAAACGGATATCAATGTTTGAAACGGGAACAAAATCAAGCCTGTAATAAAGATTCCGCAGATTGTACCCGCTGCCGCGATCATCAATGATTCACACATAATGACACCAGCAATTTTCTTCCGGTCAGCGCCCAGAACAGCCAATAGGGCAAATTCCCTTTTACGCTCGTGAAAAGAAATTGAAAAAACAAATAGCAAAACCAAAATAGCCGCAATCCACAAGAAAATAGTCACCACAAAGGTAATTCCACTTGTTTTATTGAGCTTGTCTGAAATATTGCTCATAAACTCATCCGATATCACTACTTCTACGTTATGACAGCTTTGGGTAATCCGATCTGCTGTCTGATGCAAATCCGTATCATTTTTAACCTTTAAAAAGACAGCGGAAATCAACCCTTTTGAATCACCTGCCGGATGCACAGCCCGTTCGCCAGATAAGTCGATCATATGTTGTGCTGTATCTGCCGTCATAAAAATAGAGGAATCAAATCCCATTCCAGTCTTATCCAATTTAGCTGCCACATGAAAAGGCTGCCCATAAAAAATAACCTCGTCACCCGGCTCTGCCAGCACAAGATTCCCCACAACAACATCCCCAAATGAAAGTTCTCCCGTCATACTGTTCATCATCCAAGGCTTTATGATAAAATCCGTTTCAGGATCATAACCGATGAGTTGAACAGGTTCCGTACAGCATGCTGCGTCGAGCGACGCTATAAAAAGCTGATAAGATGCCTTTTCAACATCCTCCATCTCCGCAAGGCTGCCCACAATGTTATCTTCCATATAGAATGTACTTGGTTCACTGCGCAGTAATGAGTTTTCTAAATTTTTATCTGCACCCTCCGGGACTACCATCAAGTCTGCCCCAAGCCGGTCTGCCATATGATCTATTCCGGTCTTTAAACTGGCATTCAGCATATTCCCGGCAAAAATAACAAAGGCAAAAACAGCGACAATCACGATAAGCCCTATTGCCCGCACTGGTCTATGGACTATATTTAAAAAAGCTAACCGTAAAACATGCAAACGTTTTGCGCCCATACTCAGCTCCCTTTCCTTTTTTCTTTTAATCCCCTAAATACCCCTGCGGTACCAACGATTATAATCAATACACATAGCAGAAGGACAGCGGGCCGTGTTCCCATGCGGCATGGCATTTTTGCATTTTTACATGTACCAATAACACCGACTGACACTATGACAGTAGCCAGAGAATCCACCACAGACTGTATTCCTAATACTACTGCTGCAGCAGCGCTGTGCATCAAAGCCATAAAAATTCCGGTAAACGCAGTCAATAGACCTCCCATTGTAACAACCACCCCCATGTAATGGCATCCCATCGGTGCGGTCTTTCCATTTGATAATTCAACCATCGTATCACATACCGGCAAAATATACCACGGTACAAGTGCAAGGAAAATGCCAAGAACGGAAAGGATAATTCCTGCTGTCATTATTTTTTTCATAGTTTATCAGCTCCTATTAAATAAACACTGCTATGCCAAGCATTGGTTCAGCATAGCAGCATCCATTTTTTTATATGTTTCCCGTTCTATTTTTCATACCGATCATATTTTATACCAATCGGAGAATCCGGAACCCACACATAACGTCCATAAAAGGCATTGCGTCCCGTATTGTTCATCACCTTCATATTGTCGTTGTACCTTACATCTGTGCCATAGGACTGTGTAACAACATACGCAATATCACTGGCATTTTCATAAACAATCGGCATATTATCATGCTGCCCTATCTTCGCCTTAATCTTAACTTTCATGATACCCGGTATTTCAGCTTCTCTTCCATATATATCCGGACGTTCATAGCTGATATCTACTAATTTGACCCCATAATTTTCCTCGGTGTGATCTGCCATCCCAGCAGTCGGACCGCCTACTTGGCCTGTTACAATTTTGGTAAGCGCCGCTTGCTGCTCTGCTGTCTTTGCATCAATATAGTAAGCAGTCGTCCAGTTTTTCAGGCACATCTCCCGAGGTGTGGAAAACGCTACCACAAATTTACATCCGTCTAATACCACATCTTCAAAGTGACCTTTATCAATAATAAAACTCAGTATTACATCACAAGGAAGATAATCTGGCAGTATTGTATTATGTGCCTGCGCACTTACAAGACATGGGCAGCTTACGTCACAGCTACAGCTTTCTATATATTCACCATCCAATTTCCAATCCGGCCATTGTGTATTCAACTTTTCTTTACTCATCCTATGCTCCTTCCTATCAATCAAAATACCATCTTCTATACCGCTTTACTCAAAATAATCCGCCATATTCTCCTTTGTGACCAATTCAAATGGAATCCATGTCTCACCACCTACATCTTCCCCATTTACCAGCCCAAAAGCCACTTCCACCGCCTTAAATCCCTGTCCGTAGCCATCCTGGAAAACATCTGCATACATTTTGCCGCTTTCAAGATACTCCTTTGATTCCGGGATCAAATCAATGCCTGATACCAAAATTTTCCCTGTCAGCCCTGCATTTTCCAATGCATTGCAAGTTCCAATTGCCATCTCGTCATTTTGGCAGAATATTGCATCTAAACCTTCTTCTCCATATTTCTGAATCCAGTTCTCCGTCAATGTCATGGCGCCATCCCTAGTCCAGCTTCCGGTATCTTCTACCACTAATTCAACATCAGGATATTTTTCAGAAAGAAGCCTTTTGGTCGCTTCCCCACGAATCACTTCCGACGATTGACCTGCAACACCACTAATCATACCGATTTTCCCTTCGCCGCCTAATGCCTCGCACAAAGCTGACACTGCCAGTTCTGCTGACTGATTGTCATTGGATCCCACAAATCCGTCGGGCTGCAGATCCCCGCTAAAAGTATTGCATACACCAACTACCGGAATGTTTGCCGCATTACATTTTTCAATAATGGGAACACATGCTTCCGCGTCAGCCGCCGTCACGATAATTGCATCAACCTGCTGGCTGATCATGCTTTCTGCCTGGGAAATCTGCTTTGCCGGATCCATGTCAGAATCATTCACAATAAGTTTAATTCCAAGCTCATCGCACTTATCTTGGGTCCCCTGAATAAGATCCAGCATGAATGCCGTCCGTTCATTGCAGATAAGATAACCAAAGGTCATTCCCTCTGTCGTTTCCTCTTCCTTTGTCTCCTCCTGCGCTGCCTCTGATGGCGCTTCCACAGTTTCCTGCGCTGTCGTTTCAGCCGGAGCCGGCGTTTCTTCCGCTTTCTGCCCGCAGCCGGCAAACATTGCTACTGTTGCCCCTACCACCATCGCTGCTAATAATTTTTTCATTTACTTTTCCTCCTATGTTTTTTATTTAAAATTACAGAACCAATCATCCTGTAATCTTATAACGATACCATTATTTCTTATCTGCACGATCCAGCAGCACTGCGGCTATGATGATAATTCCGCTGATTACTTTTTGCCAGTACGAAGACACGCCTAAAAGGTCAAGACCATTGCCTAAGACACCAATAATAAATGCGCCTACAATTGTTCCCCACATTTTTCCGATTCCGCCGGAAAGTGCAGTGCCGCCAATCACAACTGCTGAAATCGCTTGTAATTCATAACCCTCGCCTGCATTCGGCTGCCCGACCACGACACGGCAAGCCTGCATAATACCCGATAAACCTGCCATAAAACCACAAATTATGTATACCATCATTTTTACATTCGATGCAGGTATCCCGGAGGCCCTGGCAGCCTCTTCATTTCCTCCTACTGCATAAATATATCTGCCAAACTTTGTTTTCCCTAATAGGAATATGGCTATCACAGATACCATGATCATGATTATTACAAGATATGGAATGCCTCCAATACTGCCGCTCCCAAAGCTTTTAAATACAGAAGACATTCCCGAAACAGGACGTCCATCTGCTACGATAAGTGCTATCCCCCTGGAAATGGTCATGGTTCCTAAAGTCACGATAAAAGGAGCCACTTTTGCCTTTGCAACAATCAGTCCATTCAGCAGACCGAACAGCAATCCAGTAAAGATTCCTGCAAGGACAGCCAAAGCGGGCGGGAATAATGCTTCCCCATTAGCATCCACTTTTGCAATCATTGCAAACGCTACCCCTGACACCGCCAGCATGGAACCGACAGATAAATCAATTCCACCTGTCAATATTACAAAAGTAACGCCGATTGCCAATATGGCATTAATTGAAGTTTGCGTCAAAATCGTTATAAAATTTGTGAATGTAAAAAATCTGTCTGAAATGACGGAAAGTACTGCTATTAAGATAATCAGTGCAAATACAATCGCATATTTCCGAAAAATAATTTTCATTGTTTCTCCTGCACCTGCCTTTGAGAAATTGTTCTTATTCATTATTTTTCCACCTCTCTGTTCTTCTATTGTTTCATAACATATTCCATGATTTTCTCTTGGGTTATATCCTGCTTTTGATCGATTTTTCCAACAAGTTTTCCTTCGTGCATGATTACGATCCGATCTGAGAGACCAATCAGTTCCGGCATTTCCGAAGAAATCACGATGACCGCTTTCCCATTTTTGACAAAATCATTTATCAACTGATAAATCTCCACCTTAGCCCCCACATCGATTCCTCTCGTAGGTTCGTCCATAATCAATATTTCCGATTCATCCAGCATGACTTTTCCCAAAACAACCTTTTGTTGATTGCCGCCTGAAAGATTGCGCACCGGATAATTTCTCCCTGGTGTCTTAATATGTAATTCCTTAATCTCTTTATCAGCAAGTTCATTCTCTTTCCTGTTAACCAACAGCGGAGTTTTAAAATATTTATTTAAATTTGAGAGGGTCAGATTATGCTTAACAGATAAAGGCAGAACCAGCCCGACCCCTTTTCGGTCCTCATTAATCAGTCCAATCCCGTTCGCAATTGCGTCCTTAGGTGTCCGAATCCTCGCTTCTTTACCATTTACATAAATCTCCCCCTTGTCATATTTATCTAATCCACAGACACATCGCATAACTTCCGTTCTTCCGGCGCCCATCAGTCCCGCAACCCCCAGCACTTCTCCCCGCCGTACCGCAAAAGATACATCTTCAAAAACCCCTTTTCTTGTCAGTCCATCAATTCGCAGCATCTCTTCTCCAGGCTCCACGCTCCTTTTCGGAAAAACATCTGTCAATTTGCGTCCTACCATTGCGATAATGATCTGATCGATGTCTACTTCATCTGACTGAAACGTATCCACCAGACATCCATCACGGAATACCGTAACTCTGTCGCTGATCCTCAAAATTTCATCCATTTTATGGGATATGTAAATGATGCCGACCCCCTTTGCTTTCAAATCTGCAATTACTTTAAAAAGGTTCTCTACTTCCCTGTCTGTGATTGCCGAGGTCGGCTCATCCATAACAATAATATTGGCATCGTACGATATTGCCTTTGCAATTTCCACCATCTGCTGTTCTGATACCATCAGGCTCTTCATAAGCCTCTTCGGATTTAAGTCCACCCCTACATTTGCCAGCCACTGTGCTGCCTTCTCATTCATTTCCTTTTGATGTAAGACTCCATGATGAACAATTTCCCTTCCAAGAAATAGGTTCTCCGCAATCGTTAAATGCGGAACATATGACAATTCCTGATGGATAATTGCTACCCCCATGGAAAGCATGAATTTCTCATCTCTTTTTTCAAGGATTTCGCCTTTATATACGATATCACCTGAATCCTGTTTATAGGTTCCTGTTAAGATTTTCATCAATGTAGATTTGCCAGCACCATTTTCCCCCATTAATGCATGTACTTCTCCCTCATGCAAATCAAAAGAAACATCGTTTAGCGCAACCACTCCAGGAAATGCTTTGCATATATGCTTCATTTCAAGCAACTGTTTTCCATTACCCACTCACAACACTCCTCATTCTTCTTTATTCCGCGCGTTCACGTGCACATTTTTTATAAAAAGGATAATACAATATTTATATATTCCTGTAAATGTAAGTATATTTTTTATAGTGTTTTTTCACATGGCATAGAGAGTAAATGAATTATTTTTTGGTCAAAATGTCTATTTCAAATATTTATGCGGTTTTTATCATGAATATTTTTTGTATGTGCACGTGCCCTTATCTGTTTGACTATTACACATTTTCATGCTATTTTAATAAATATAGGACGTGAAACAAATTGAGCCGCCAAATATCTATGAGATGCTTCGCCTCTCTATTGCACGTCTACTTGGCTTGTTGCCCCGCGGGAATAAATGCAGAAAGTGTAGGAAGTATTATATGATTACATCAAAAGAAATTGCTGCTTTGGCAGGCGTATCCAGGGGAACTGTTGACCGTGTTCTCAACCACCGCGGTGCTGTAAAACCTGAAACAGAACAACGTGTCCGTGAAATTGCACGTGAATTGAACTACCAGCCAAATAAAGCGGGTATGGCATTAGCTGCCCAAAAAAAGAAAATTACAATCGGAATCTTACTTCTTGGTGCAAATAGTAACAACCTCTTCTGGAATGATGTTATGGATGGTGTTACCTACCAGCAGCGCAACCTGTCAGGATATGGCTGCCGCATTCTTGTAAGGCAATCGTCCTTTGATGACCAGGAGCAGATTGATATCATTGACGAGTTTGTAAAAGACGGTATCAACGGTCTGATTATCGCTCCCTGCAATACCCCCAAAATAGCCCGTAAAATTGATGAATTATTTGAAATGGGAATTCCCACTGCTACCACGAATACAGATATTCAAAATTCAAAAAGACTATTTTATGTTGGGAGCAACTATTATGAAAGCGGTTGTGTTGCTGGAGGATTTATGGGGCTGATTACAGGCGGATCAGCTAAGGCTGGCATTGTCACTGGTTCTTCTATGGTATTTTGCCACACCGAACGTATCGGCGGTTTTTTAAATACAATTTCGGAGCGCTACCCTCACATAGAGCTCCTTGAAATTGTAGAAAATCATGATGATGAACTTAAAAGTTACCATGTTACCTGCCAGCTTCTTGAAAAATATCCTGACCTGAACGCTTTATGTTTCACCGCTGCCGGCGTACATGCAGGGTGTCAGGCAGTTCTGGACTTGAAGCGTGAAAAAGACATGAAAATTATTTGTTTTGATGTGAATAATCCTGTCAAAGAATTAATACGTCAAGGAGTTATATCTGCTACGATATGTCAACAACCTTTTCAGCAAGGTTCCAAACCGATCAAGCTTTTATTTAACTATCTTACTACGGGAATTGCACCAGAAAATCCATTGTTCTATACAAATGCATTTATTAAGATATATGAAAATCTATAAATACAAGCTTTCTTTTGCCCCCAATTTCCTGCAGCGGTTCAATGCTGTTGCCACAACAGCCCAAGCAAGCCCTCTGCCGCGGTACTTAGGTATGGTACAGACCGGTTCCACGTAAGCATAGGATGTCCTTTCATCATACCAACAGGTACAATGGGCAGCAAACTCCCCCCTTCATCCTCCACTGCCAAACATAGATAAGGCTTTCTATGAATATTCCCTTATTTTCATGTTCTTCGGCTGCAATTCCTCTCTTCCGCGTCTGGCTCTTTGATGAAATAAAACCTATTTAAATCCTTTTATTTAGTTCTTCCCGTTCATCCATGTCTGCTGTTACAGCAAAAAACGCTTCTACAACTGCCGGATCAAAGTGCGTGCCGGATTCCTCCCTGATGATCGCATACGCTTTTTCAAGCGGCATGGCGCTTTTATAACATCGTTTGGAAGTCAGTGCGTCAAATACGTCCGCCACCGCCATAATCCTTGCGCAGAGCGGTATTTCTTCCCCGCTGATGCCATAAGGATAACCTTTTCCGTTCCACCACTCATGATGATACGCCGCCATTTCCACCGCCGTATTCAGATACCCCGATTCTCCAAGTTCCTTCTTTGCGTGAGTAAGCAGTTCCTCCCCTGCCGTGGTGTGCGTTTTCATTATCTCAAATTCTTCTTCCGTCAGCTTTCCCGGTTTGTTCAGGACTGCATCTGGTATATGTATTTTCCCAATGTCATGAAGCGGCGCTGCAACCACCATATCGCTCAGATATCTGTCCGTAAAAATATTACTGTATCTTCCCTGCCTTTTCAGCTCCTTCGCAATGCACTCCACATATGCCGCTGTACGTCTGATATGTCCGCCCGTATTATCGTCCCTGTTCTCCACCACCTCCGCCATGAACGTAATCATGCCCGACTGCATACGGGAAACCTTTTCATGGTAAAAAGAACGCTTATTGCCCTGCATAATCAGCACGATAATCGTAATCGTCATAACAAAGGCAGAAACACTGGTAATCCCGATAAAAGGAGCCAGCCCTCGTCCGTATATACTGTCTGCTGCCTGTACATTACCGCTGTCCACCGTAATCTGCATTGCCGTATGGTTAGAAAAGAGCAGCATCAGGATTCCGACGATCCAAAGCAGATACTTTTCCGATCTCCGCAGACTCCTGTGCTGCATACTCTCATGAAACCAACTACGCCAGCTTTTCCCTTTCATATAGAATAAAAGAAGCAGCATGAATAATACCCCATATAGGATAAACTGATAAACTACGGTTTCCTGTGCCGACAGCGCAAAGAAATACGGAGGCATGATCAGTGTCGGAACAAGAAGCCCGTTGATAATGCCCAAAAACGGCAGCATCTGAATCAGTCCGCACAAACGATGCTTTTTTCTGCCAAGGCAGATATTTAACCCAATTAAGAGCAGTTCTGTCATGTTCGCGGCATCTTTTCCAAAAATCAGGAACACAACGCCAATTAGGAAAAAACTGAGCAGATAAAAGAATTTCTGCTTCTTTTCTTCCATATCCGGCTCTAAAAACACATACTTTTTTATCAGGAAACCGCTGACTGCGATTGCCGCCGTTTCCAGTATTTCCAATATTACCGTTTCCATAGCTTATGCACCGTCCTTTCCGTTCTTTTTCCTGCACCCTGCACAAACATTTCCTCTTTCCGCATCAGCAGATAACTGATTCCGCCGAAACCAGCCCTGCACCATTCATTGGTACGATATGCGCCTGATAAATTGAATCGCTGTATACCACCAATGCAGGGAGCAGGTTTGTTACATCATGAACCACTGCCGCAGGAAACAGCGATGTACTCCTTTTTGTCAGATAGACCAAAAATCTCTCCCAATCCACGCAGGGTAAATGCTCCTGCATGAAAAGATATCTCTCCCTGAACATAAAATACATGAGCAGCTCGTTTAAGTAATTCATGACCAGCGCACCGATTACTGCAAAGAGGTAGGCTTTCCAAGCCTTTCTGATATTGGGGAGAATCATAAGATTGTCACATCCTTCCCTGCTTATTTTACATAGAATAAGCGCTGTCAGTGACGGAAGAAACAAGGTCAGAATGACAAGTGAAGCCGCCACGGACTCGTCCCCCGATGAATATGCGGCATCATAATATCAACAAGGGCAACATCAATCCCATAATTCTGCAAAATCATAAACGCCATATTCCCATCATAGGCTTCGTAAATCTAAAATCCTTCTTTTTCAAGATAAAACCGCAGCATTCTGATAATATCTTTGTCATCATCTGCAATCAGGATATTTGCCATACTCCCGCTTCCTTTCCATATTTATGTTCAAACAGCAGTCTTTACGATTTTACACCCCGAATATTACCTGAATGCAATCTGAACATTACCTGAACATTAAATTTTTTGTTTTTTATGTTTCCCCGCTAATCTGTTCCTTGCAAGCACAGCGAATGGTGTAATTAACAGATAAAGGATTATCAGGATTATAAAGAACCCTATATCCGCCTCCAAAAACACATAAATGATATTAAATCCAAAGTGCAGCAATACCGAATAAATCAGATTATTATGCCACTCCAAAAAAATGTTCATCAAAACGGTCATGCAGGTAATGACAACAATATTGGAAATGACATAGGGGACTGCCCTCCAGTCGGTAAATTCTGAATCCACTGCCCACAACAAGGTATGCCAGAAGCACCATACCAAACCCTGACAGACAGAGGATTTTAAGAAACCATATCTCTTGTTAAATTCCTCCCGCATAAAGCCGCGCCATCCCAATTCTTCTCCTGTCGGTCCCGATGTAAAGGACAGGAAAATACTGAGTGGCAATGCCGTTATTCCAAAGTTGATATAAGACAGCATCGGCGTTCCCATGATGACGGGCGGCGCATGGAATACAAGGCTTGCTGTACCTGCCACAAAAATAATGAGCGCCCATACCAGAATATAGGAACTGATGATATATTTCTTCAAATAATTAGATTTCATACCGTCAGCCCCTCTCCCTACCTGTGCAGATAACAAGCTCGCTCTTGATTCCATTCAGTTCAATGATGTTCTCCGCCTCCGGCACACTGAAAGGCTCGGTCTGCTTTCCGTCCTTCTCATAAGATATGCTTGTGCCAATCCCCTTCGCAATGGCAGTAAACGCTGCGTCCTTCGGAACATGGATTTTTGAAGTTGCAGACACTTGGTTGATTGCCACCTCCCCGTTTAAGGAATGGCAGACCACTTCCATATCAAGGTTACAGTTAATCTCTACCGTTCCGGTGACGTCCGCAAGGATAACATCTGATGTCTTTATATCAAGCTCTATGCTCTCACACTCCAAAGAACGGATTTCCACCGTTTCCGCATTGACCGCACATTCAATTTTCCCGATATACGGCGTCGGTATCTGGACAAAGATGCTGACCGCTTCTTTTGCTGTCGCTTCTGTCACCCCATTTTTACGACTTACATCCACATCAATCCTTTTTTTGATGTCGTCAATCCTGACCTTAAAATCATTCTGAAGCGTGGGCATGGTATTGGATACGAGGCGGACACGGATTTTCTCGCCCTCATATCCCGACAGTGTGAATTGCTTTGCCCCGCCGAATTTCATATCGTAGCGTTTTGGCTCGTCAATGTCATACTCTGTAACGCTCTCATAAAGATAGTCCGCTGCCTTTTTTGCCCCTCTTTCATTCGAGAGCAGCTCATCAATGGAAATGTCAAACATGGCAGAGATTGCCATAATGTTTTCAATATCCGGAATGCCTGCATCCGTTTCCCATTTGGTAACTGCCTGTCTTGATACGCCGAGCTTCTCCGCCAACTGCTCCTGTGACATTCCTGCCTGCTTACGGATAGATTTTAGTTTTTCTGCAAATGTCATATGAATCCTCCTATATTTTTAACTTTTTGTTTTGCGAAGCCAAATGCGACTGCCACTGCATGGAGCAATGCCCAGCAAGCTGTGCAGGATTTTGCCTCCTTGTTTTGATGCCTTCAGTATGGGAAAGCACATTTTGCATTACAAGCAAGCAGGAATTACATTTCGCCTTTTTTCGCTACTTTGCGTGGCATTTCCTTATTTACAGAACTTTTTACTTTCTCTAATCAATATATTTTTATTGACCGTCTGCCTGTCTATGTTAGATTAAATAATTGAGGGACAATTGTGTCCCCTAATTATGCATGATATCCAATCCGTCAATGACAAATTACTTCATGGTGTGTGCAGTAATAAATGTATATGTGTAAGAATTGACTGTTAGCCTTACATTATCAATTTCGCAATACCAATTTTTGCCCTGTTGATAGATATGACAATTCCTATTCATAATCAAATCTTTGCAATATCCAACAGCATCATCGGTACTATGCTGTATTACTTATTGCAGTTTTGAAAAATAGGAATGACAGCCGATTTCAAGCTGCCTTGTTCCATATTTAGCAGTCGTTCCAGATTGTAAATAAATGCAGCTATTTTTCTTTGCTTTTCTTCTTCGCTGTGTTCCATAAGGTCATCAAACACTGTATTTGTATATAGAAATGTCATTTCCGCAGCTTCTTCCGGATAATCCGTCTGACATATCCCCTGTTCCATTCCCTCTCTTATTAAATCCGTAATAGTCACTTCCGTTTCCGGCTCTGTTTTCTGCGGGAACAGTGTTTCCGTCAGTCCTTTTGTTTCAAAATGCTCCCCGTCCGATATGATAATCTCATCCTTATCCGCGTCAAATTCCAAGGAAAACGACAGCTTATCCCCCTGCTGAATGTACGCATAATCCGCCTCTGATATCGGTTTTCCATACTGCCCCATTTCCACAAAAGGTTTATCACATTCCGCATAGGCTTTACAAAGTGCCTCCGCATCAAGACCACTGGTATTCTCATAAAAGCGCTGTTCATCGTACATCTTCGTATAGAAAATACTTTTTGGCTCCTGCTCTCTTACTTCACGCACGCCTGCAAGGTATTTCTCCACCTGTGGGAGATAACTTTCCAAAGTTCCTGTCCGCTGTGGTGACCGTATTCCTCTACTACGGGTTTAACGGATTCTTTATTAAGATGCTTACCGTCATAATTCTGCCGGATTGCGTCCACAACTGCCTGACTGCATTCTTTATCAAGTTTCCGAGATGCCCGGTATTCGTTCAGTTCGCCATGATCGTCTGCATAACTGAATGTATGGCGGTAAACGGCTAGATAGCCTGCTTTCTCTGTGCCTGTATTCAAATCTTTCTGCAATACAGAAGGATTGACACTCTGACCGGAAGAGCCCATCTCTGTTTCCATTTCCGATTTTGGTAACAATTAATAAACTACCCGCTCACTGTAGCATAAAACGGATATTTAATCAATAGTGATTCCCCAAAACTATTTTATGTCTCATAATTACAAATTATCAGGGGCATTTGTATTTTGCTATGGAATACGCGACAGACCATACTGGCTGAAATTGTATCCGATTGTCCCGGCGTTATACGGGAGCATTGTAAAGCCATTTTCTTTGTCATAAAATATGGTAAAATATATGATGGCACGGCTTCCGTAATCATAGGCAGCGTCTTTGGAAGAACCGGCGAAATCCAGTCCGTATATGGCGGCATTGTAGTGGTCATCCCTGTCATTTACAAAGGCCACATATAGATAGTCCCTGTCATGTATTGTTTCGTATATTTTATCAAGATACTGTCTGTACGCATTTTCATCGGTATATTCGTATCCATATTTTATGAGTTCCTTACAGGCTAAATCAGACAGGAAATTATCAGGGCTTCCTGACGCGAGCTCGTGGGCCATTGTGTCTGCGTATCCGTATACGGCGTCATTGCCATGGGGCTTTTCAGAAATATTTATCAGTATCCGCTGGTCAGGGTGTTCGCCGGTGCTGCCGGCGTTGTCAGGATTTCCCCAGAACCTGACAGGGGACTGGTAAAAGCCGGTGAAATCCGTTGGTTTGCTGCCCCTGTAATAGCTGTCTGTCTGTGAGGCCATAAAGCATATCCTGGCGCATCCGTTTGGAAAACTGCTGTCTGCCGTGTTGACACAGTGCGCAAATAAAAAATATCCGTTATATGCCCCTATACATACGGCAAAGTCTTTTCTGCCGTCCTCAAGCTCCAGGATGGCAATATCCCCCGTTTTGAGTTCGCCGGGTCCGATCTCATTACAGGTTTCGGAAATCCTTTCCATGTCCATAAGTCCGTCAGGGACATATCCGAAAGTGTACATATAAAGCATCTGGATATATTCGGGGTTTCCGATTCCGGTCCGTCCAGCCATGCCTTTGGGGCATCTGTCTGACGGGGCAATACCCCCGCCCCAGTCCGTACCGTTTTCCATGTAGGCAAGCTTCCTGTTATATCTGAAAGCCGTGCGGCATAACAGCATGGCATAGGATTCATTTACCCTGCGGCCGGTTTCTATATTCCCTGTGATCAGCGGGCCTTCATCCCCTTCATCGCCCAGCAGCATATCCTCTGTCATGTGATCTGTTTTATTCAGCAGTGACTGCTCCTGTGGGGTGAGGGGTATAAAACCTTCAGGATACCGGGCCCTCCTGTCGGCATCCATTGCGGTATCCCCCCACTTTTCAAACGCAGCCTGGTGCTCTTCAAGTGTGCTGCCGTAAGGGATGTCTGTTCCGGAAGGGATACTTTCGCTGTCCTCCCTGAAATGTTCTATTATTGAGACGCTGTTTTGTAAATCCTGCCCTGTGTTCTGGAAAGTTACTGCCAGGATAATGGCTGCTGCAAGCGCCGCTGCAAGTATGCTGGACAGTACATAAAACCATTTTCTGTTCATCTTTTTTCTCCCTCGTATGCAATTTAATATGGCCTTGCAATGACTGCTGTACGTTTCTTCCAGTAAGCGCTGTACTCAGATAGGAGGACGCCTTTTTTCTTGTTGCGCGCATCCACAAATTTTCCGTCCCCCACATAGATCCCAACATGCGTGATGTTTCTTACGGTATTGGGAGTCCCTTCGCTTGCGAAAAATATAATGTCTCCCTGTTTCATTTCACTTTCAGGTATCGCTTTCCCTGCATTGATGTATCCCTGTGCGTTTGCTGCGCTCCGGCGGGTGTTTGTCGCGCTCACGCCGGGCACTTTTGCCCAGGGTACGGACAGCCCGCACATTTTCGCGCACCAGTTTACCAGTCCGGAACAGTCAAACGTACTGGGGCCGGAAGTTCCCCATACATAACTGCATCCCACCTTTGACATCGCATACTGGGCAATCATGCCCCCTGTCGTTTCATCATATTCCATGCCGCCAATGTCGATGTCCGCGTTGTCGGCTGCCTCAAGCTGGCTCTGGACCCTGTTGAAAAAATCCAGGCCGGGCACAAAGATTTCCGCACCGTGCTCCGTGGCGGAAAGGATCCTTCCGTCAGCCATCGCGCTCGTCTCATACCCTTCGTATTTTGCAGCCACGCCCTCCCCTCCGGGAAGCTGCCTCACCATCTCCATGATCCAGTCATAGTCAAATTTTTCCGGATTGTCGAAACATTCTGACAGCCCGGAATAGAGCGTGTTCAGGTCAAGGGTTGTGTGCATGTATCCGACGCTGTATGCCTCCAGGGTGCTTTCCCTTCCGTTATAAAGGTCCTGGGGCGTGACAACAGGGCTGCCGTTCATGTCCTTTTCCACGTCATACCATGCATACAGGAATCCGTTGCAGGTGTTCATGACCAGCGGGGCCGGTTCAAACCAGGTGTACTTCCCGTTTCTTTTTGTGCCGCTGTCATCGTCAGAAAATATTTCTTCCTCACAGTGGTATTTGAACGGTATGGACTGTGACTGTGCATAATAGTAGCTGTCTTTGAGCATGCTTGCCACATCATAGGAGTATTCGTAGTCCACGGCAAAGAAATCCAGCAGGGCGTCTATGTCTTCGTTTTTGATTTTCCCTGCCTCGCTGGAAACCTTTTCCGTGCAGGTCCTGCAGGTCAGTGTGCTGTCGTATGCTTCGCCGCACTGTGCACAGTACCCGTATTCGTTTAGTGACCGGTCGTCATTTTCGACCTCCTGCTGGTAGCTGCAAACGGGACATTTCGACCTGTCATCCAGTGCCTTGCCGCAGTAACTGCAGAAGGCCTCCACATATCCGGAATCCCAGTCCATATTTTCCTCATAGCTCCAGTTCCTGTCGCCGCTTGCGGCCTGGAGCGTCAGGAGCGTGTATATGATCTGCCAGTCAATCTGGCAGAGTTTTTCAATGTCCGAAGTGTCGTATGAATAGGTGTACCATGTGTCATAATCACTCTTTTCCTGCCATTCGTATCTGTCGCCCCGTATCTCCACTACTTTCCCGTTTACGACCTCGGTTCCTATGACCGCGTCTTCCTCAACCAGCACATATTCCTCATACTCATGCAGCGCCTGTACCCGGATGGTACGTTTTCTGGAAGTGTTTGAGCCGGTAAGGTTCCTTGCGTTCAGTTTTTTGATCCGCTGCAGCATCCTGAGCATCTGCCGCTGCGTCAGTGCGCAGTTTTCAAAATAATGTTCAAAAGACTCGTCATGGCTGCATATCCGGATCATGTCATCAATGGTCACGTTGTCATAATCCGTATCAATGATGTCTTTTTCAATCCTGTCATCAATTCCGTCATCAAGGGACATGATGCCGAGTATGCCTGTTGCCGCCATCAGGACCAGTATCAGCCAGGGTGAGATTCCTGCCAGCAGTCCGAGAACCCATATCCGTATCTTCTTTTTAATTTTCGCTTTTAATACTTCCTCCATCTGAATCTCCTTCCGTTCAGGAACTGTTAAGAATTAACTTTACAGGTGACGCAGTATAAATCTTTTTATGCAAGGCGGAGGAATGAGGCGTACTGGGGTACGCCGATTGACGACAACGCGGCATAA